>Ga0187894_10000594_pt1 | contig 48712 bp, 39 predicted proteins | sample GBC1701081metaG_FD_136650 | JGI IMG/M metagenome (GOLD analysis project Ga0187894, IMG submission 136650) | White microbial mat communities from a lava cave in the Kipuka Kanohina Cave System on the Island of Hawaii, USA - GBC170108-1 metaG ... | reverse complement strand
TGCTCCACCTGGGGCTAAATGCTGCCGCTGCTCCGCAGCTTAAGATGGTTTTGACACAGCCTCTAAACGACGTGGCTAAGCTAAAGCAGATCGGAAACCACAAGATGTTTTTCAAAGAACTCTCTAAGCTGACAGCTATCGGCTGTTTTTTAATTCTGCTTCTTCTTTTTTGCGAAGTCGAACGAGCCTACGGTTTGAGATAGGTCGTCCAATTAAAAAGCCAGGTCGCGTAGGCGTTTGCGACAAAGGCAATCCCGCAGAGCGTCCATTCGACGGGCGTGATGCGCTTCTTTGAAGATTCGAGAAGAAGAAGGAATATCCAAGGCAGCAGCACCATCGCGTATCGATAACCGAACTGCCAGCCGCCCGAATTGCCGTGCATCCACAGCACGAGCGTCAATGCCGCAACCGACAGCCACGACGCCAATTTTAGGGCCCCATCGCGCGCACCGACACGAAACACAAACAACAAAAACGGACTGCTAAGAATTATAGAACTGCTAAAACCGTCGGGAACGAGATACGGAAAACTCGATCTCACATTCCAAAGTTTCAACAGCATTTCCCACGCCTGGCCGGGAATGTAGTTGACAGAAAAAATACCGTGATTGTACCAAGGTTCTTCGAGCACGCCCGGAATGCGTGCGTAACCAAAATCGGTGAATGAATGAAAGCGAACGTAATTGTAAACAAGCGTCGCCACGCCAAGGACGAACGGTAGAGCACAAAATTTAGCGACCGCAGAGACGCCGAGACGCGGGGGAAAAGTAATTGCACTTGATCGGACATCAGTGTCTGTAGATTTTTTTTCTCTAGTGCTCTGCGTCTCTGCGTCTCTGCGGTAAAAATCCTTTCGAGAAAGCAAATACATAAATATCGGCGCGGTAAGTAAAATTTCGGTTCGATTACCAAAGGCGAGAGCAAAAAATACGCCTGCGATCAATGGTCGGCGATCAAACACGGTGAAATAGATCGCACCGAGTTCGCCGACGAGCGCAAAGCCCAGAGCGAGTTGCCACGCACCTGCGAATGTGAGATTTGTCCACGTGAAAGTGCCGAACAGGGTCGCCAGCGAAAACAAAATTCGCTTTTTGTTTTCGACATCGTAATGTGACGCGATCTTTAGCAACAGAAAGCATGCGACGCCCGCTAGTATCGCGGCGATCCACGCACCGGGCATTTCCTTTATCAATCCGAGCGTCTTCAGCAAAGCAAACGGCATCATCGATACGACCGAACCGAGCGGAAACACTGAATAAAAAACGCCTTCGAACGGCACGAACTCGTTCAGCCACGTCGGCTGCTTTTCGGTGAAGGCGATGCTGCCACCCAGCATATTTATCGCGACGCGAAATGTGTAGTCGTAATAATTCTGCGGTTTGGGATTGGAAAAAAAATAAACGGCGCTTGCCGCGATTGAGAGCACCGCAATCATCGGACGGGAAGGTTGCTGGGACGCACTGGACCTTTCAATCTTTTCCTTGTTCTCCATCGCAATCAGCCCGGGCCGGAGTACAGCCCTCTGAGATGCAGCACACGGACGTAGTTGCCGCTAATCGTAAAAAGGACTCGGTATCGACCGAGAAGCAATTGTCGGACATTTTTAACCTCGCGACTCTCCGGTGCTGGAGGACAGCTCCGCGGCATTGACGAAAGTCGCGTTTCAAGGGAATCGTTTAGTTCGTTGTACCACTGATTTGCAAGCTCGATGCCCCACATTTCCACTCCCCATTCGTATGATCGGATGAGGTCGTCCATAAATTCGGCTGTGTACCGTACCAGGTATGGTTGCATGTCAACGCCGTTTTATCTTCAGCTTTTTGCGCACACGATCGAATACTTCAGCATGAGTCAGCCATTTTTCGCGGCTGTCCGGTTCTTCCAGATTGCCGATACGTTCGCGCAGGACCCGGACCGTAGCCCAATAATCTGCGTCGCCGCTCATCCGCTGATAACTCTCAACGTCCTGTAGGACAGCCGCCGGTTTCCCGTTGACCGTGAGAATCACGGGTTCACCGGTATCCTGAACCTGCTGGATTATTCTGGAGGCATTTTGTTTAAGCTCGCTAATCGTCTGAATATCTCTCGTGATTTTCATACCGATAAAGCTACCATATTTAGCCCTTAATTTCATCCTGTTTATGGCTACGCCGCAAATATTTTTAATTTGAACTTGTCGTTTAGGATATAAATCTCTGGTCTGCGTCCCGAGAATCTCGTCGATTGCCGCAGTATCATCGGCAGACCGCCGTGCGGGGCGTTGATGCCATATTCGCGACGCGAGAAGATCGCGGCGATCTGCGGATTGAGCCGCTGCGTGATGCCGTAACGAATCGCGCGTGATGCCGGCGGCGAAAAGCCGGTCGTTCTGCGCGGATTTATAAACTCGATCGCGTTGTCGTAGATATTTATTCGCGTGCGAATGTCGCGAAGCGCGAGGTCGCGATGAACGAGCGCGTTTATCAGAGCCTCCGCGACAGAATAAAAATGATAAGCCCCTCGTGCAACGCCAACCGTTTCGCCGACGAGCGAAAGTTTGCGCTTAGGTTTATCTTTACCCAAATCGACGTAGCGTTTTATAAAATCGACGATCGTTTCGTATTGCGTGAGCAGATTTCCCTTCACTTCGATCGCTTCGATCAGTTGGGCAGAGCCATTACTGCCGGAAAAACGAGCGACCGTGACATTCGAGCGCGGAAGTAGCTCGGCGACACGATCGTTCTTACCAAACAATAGCAGCGCCGCTACGGTCGGAAAAAAATCGTCCGTGTTGCCGACGGCGAGCAGTAGATCCTTTCGCAGAAAGTCGCTTGTCGAATATAGATTTACGTTTGGGGCGTTGTCGTCAAATCCGCTCGCAAATGACCAGAGAAGTGCATCGTCAAAATCTGCTTCTACCACGCCTTGCAACGGTATATTCTCAAAGCCAAGCGGTCTAATCTCGTCGAGCCAGGCCGAAAGCTCGTCGCGTGAGACTTCCCTTTTTTCGGCGCCGAACCGCATATAAAAACGTCCGTCGCGTGTGCGATACGGCTTTCGTTTACCGTCGATATCGAGCGCGACGATGCGTTTGCCGCTGTCGAACGCAATCGTCTCGATTATTGGAACGACCGCCGGAACGATTTCTTCGCGGCAAATACGCGTGATCTCCTGCTGCACCCATTCGGGATTTGCGACGCCCTCGATGCGAAGCTGATCATTAACGCCAAAGATGATCGTGCCGCCGTCGGTATTGGCAAGCGCTACGATACCCTGCGCAATCTTCTCGCTGTTCGAGAGTTTTACTTTTAATTCGAGATGAGTGTCTTCGCCGCCGCGAATCAGCCGCAGCAATTCGCTGCGAGTCGTCATCGGCGCTTCCTGAAACGAATGTTCCTGAGAGGAGTCAAAACGGGGACTGTGTCGGAATTTTCTTCTCGGCATTTCAATGTTCCCTCCGCGTTTTTAGTTTGTCGGCGGGGTCAAAGGGCGAACACGACTATTGAAACATTCACTCGCACGTTTGTAAACGCATGTCAGTAGTCCGCAGGTCGCGTGTCCGTAGCCCGCACGTAAGCAAAGGCGCCGTTAACATTCGAAATCGTTAGCCTTATCGAGACTTCACGCCGCAGCATTGAATCTCCCTAACGGCGCCCTTGTTAACACGCGGGCTACGGACACGCTCACAGGCGCCCGAGTCAACCCACAGACTACTGGCAAAACCTGCTTTGACATCCGAAACGGTTTGTTCTAATTTTAGGCAGCAAGCAGCGTGGAAAACGAATTTACAACCGCCTATCTCGGCCTCGGATCGAATCTCGGCGACCGTGCCGGCAATCTTTTACTAGCGGTGCGCTCACTTATGGAAGCGAGCTTTGCCGTGCACAAACTTTCGGCGATTTACGAGACTGAGCCGGTCGGGATCGAGAGCGATACGAAATTTCTCAACATGGTCGCGGAGATTCGTGTGACGAACGTGAGCGCTTCGCAGATGATGGCACGGCTGCTGCGCATCGAATACCTTTTGGGGCGCGGCGACAAAACTGTAAAAAAGCCGCGCACCGTCGATCTCGACATACTTTTTTTCGGCGACACGCGGATGAACGACGAATTTCTAACGCTGCCACATCCTCGATTGCACCTTCGCAAATTTGTCCTTGTGCCGATGGCTGAAATCGCACCAGCGTTCATCCATCCGGTCTTAGAAAAACCCATCGCCCAAATCCTCGCACAGGTTGACGACAACAGCGACGTCCAACGCTGGGACCCGAACAACGGACGTCGTGAGTGTTACGAATAAGAGCGGAGAATTATCCGTTTAAATATTCGTGCATTCGTGGCTGGTTTTTAAAACCTCATCTTTAGTCCGTCGCCATACAAACGCTAGACTTAAATTCCGTAACAGGCTATGCTTTAGGCAATTTTATGGCGTATTTGCAGCCTGATAAAGAAGGCAAAGTTTATCTGCCGGCGATACGAGCCGCTAAAGAGAAAGGCGTAAAACTCGTTTGCCTGACGGCCTACGATTACCCGACCGCGCGCATCGTTGACGAAGCCGGCGTCGATATTATTCTCGTCGGCGACTCGATCGGTAATGTGATTCATGGCTACGGTAATACGATTCCCGTCTCGATCGACGAGATCTGCTCGGCATGCATCGCGGTAAAACGCGGCACCGAACGTGCGATGGTCGTCGCCGACTTACCGTACGGCACTTATCATGTCAACGAGGACGAAAGCGTGCGCAACGCGCTGAAATTGATGAAGCACGGCGGCGCCGAAGCCGTGAAATTAGAAGGCGGACGTAATCGCGTCGATCTCGTCAAACGGCTCGTCAACGAGGAAATTCCCGTTGTTGCGCACATAGGTCTTACACCGCAAAGCGTTTACAAAATGGGCGGCTATCGCGTGCAAGGCCGAACCGCCGAGCAGGCAAAACGACTTATCGAAGACGCCAAACTGCTCGAAGACGCAGGTGCTTTCGCGATCGTTCTCGAACTCGTCCCACGCGAAGTCGCCGCGATGATCACAAAAGAATTAAAGATCTCGACCATCGGCATCGGCGCCGGTCTCGACTGCGACATCCAAGTGCTAGTTCTCCACGACCTGCTCGGCATGACCTTCGGCCGTCAACCGCGCTTCGTTCGCCAATACGCAAACTTGCGCGCAGTTATGACCGACGCAATTCAGGCGTGGACAAAAGATGTTAAGGCCGATGCTTATCCAAACGATCAAGAATCTTACGGCCTCACGCCCGAGACACTCAAGGAGGTCGCGGCTGGTAAATGATGCAGTTCACTGAAGAAACGAAGAAAAAGATTGTCGAACTTTGTCAGAAAAACAAGGTGCAAAAACTGAGCTTATTCGGTTCTCGTGCACGCGGGGATAACAGATCAGACAGTGATTATGATTTTCTCATTGAGTTCATTCCCAATTCGGGAGCGAGCCTTTTTGAGTTGTCGGGCATGCGGCTCGATTTGGAAGAACTGTTAGAAATTCACGTTGACTTGGCCACTAAAAAGGGGCTAAAACTGCGTATTCGAGACCAGATTCTCGCTGAGGCCGATCTTATCTATGCGGTCTGAAAAGCTATATTTGGAAGACATTGTAACCGCTTGTGACGCAGTTGAAATGTTCATCGCAGGCCTGAGTAAGGAGACTGTGCTCGAGACGGACATGGTTCTTAGTGCCGTGATCCGAAAACTCGAAATAATTAGCGAAGCAAGCTCCCGCCTTTCAGCGAAATTGCGATTGGAAAATCCACAGATCGAATGGAAGAAAATAATCGGATTTCGCAACATACTTGCTCATCAATATTTTTCGTGTGACCCGAATTTGATATGGGAAGTAGCCGAAAATCATATTGGGCCTCTCAAAAAGCTAATTAAAGCTATTCTCGATACCCCGTCAGTTTAAAATTCACTAATGGAGATCATCAATCGCCGACAACGAATGTTCTCGATCTCGCGAAAGCTTCGTCGCGAGGAGAAGACGGTTGGCTTTGTCGCGACGATGGGTTCGCTGCACGCCGGACATCTCGAACTCGTTAAGGAGGCTCGGCAGCGATGTGACATCGTGATCGTCTCGATCTTTGTAAATCCCGCTCAGTTTAACGACAAAGGCGATCTCGAAAAATATCCGCGCGATCTGACGGCCGATGCTGCGATGCTCGCCGAGTATGATGTCGATTATATTTTCGCCCCTGACGAAGAAGAGATTTATACGCAGGGCTTTTCGACATACGTAAATGTCGAAGGCTTGACCGACGCGCTCGAAGGCGCGTCGCGGCCCGGACATTTTCGCGGCGTCGCGACGGTTGTCACCATTTTGTTCAATACCGTGCGTCCGGATTTTGCGTTCTTCGGTCAAAAAGATGCGCAGCAGTTGGCGGTCATCAAACGGCTCACACGCGATCTCGGTTTTGAAATGGAGATCGTCGTCGTGCCGACGGTTCGCGAAGAATCAGGTCTTGCGATGTCGTCGCGAAACGAACGCCTCACTGTCGAGGAACGTCAAAAGGCGGCCATAATTATCGAGTCGCTTCGCGAGGCAAAACTCGCATTCAAAAAAGGTGAACGAAATGCCGCAACATTGACTGAGATCGCCCAAAAACGTCTCGAAACCGAGCCGCTCGCACGCCTGGATTACGTCGCCATAGTCAATGCGGAAACGCTGCAAAGCATTGAAAAGATTGGGGATGACGAGGCGTTTATTCTAATCGCGGCATACGTCGGTAATGTCAGACTGATCGATAACGTCATGCTCAAAGACGAGCAGTAGATTGGCATCAAACTTGCATCCAACCTCGTGAAATTCGCGTTTGATGCGATTCTAAAATTATGAGAACGATAAAAGTTTTCGTTTCAACTTTGGCTCTCTCGGTTTTGTTTTCGGTCGCGGCGTTTTCTCAGACCGTTTTAACATCGCTCGACGGTTCGCGTGTCGATGTCGAAGGTCAGAAAGGCAAGGTAGTCGTGCTTGCCGTCGGTGCCGCGTGGCTGCCGCTTTCAAGTAAGCAGGCGGAATTTACAAACGCCCTGGCGAAAAAATATGCGGGCAAGAATGTCGTGATCTATTTCATCGCGACCGACTCGGCCAGCGCCAAGTCGAAGAATTTTGCCGACAACGAGATGCTGCGTAAGTTCGCACTTACGAACAAACTCAACGTGCCGCTGCTCCGTGATTCGGATGGTGCGGCGACGTTGAAAAAGTTCAAGATCGACCAGGTGCCGTCGTTCGTCATTCTCGACAAAAACGGCAGCGTCGCTGGCGAGCAGTTCGGCGGCATCACGACCGACGCTAAATACGACGTGACCGTTCCGATCGCGAAGGTGATCGATCGGCTGCTGTAAGATTAAATTTTTATTTTGGAATTAAAGCCGGGCTATTGTCCGGCTTTTTTGTTTACAACCAATTTGTAAACAAGATTTACTGGCAAGCCGACGACATTCCAATAATCGCCGTCGATTTTTTGTATGAAGAGCGCGGCTTGTGCCTGCACGGCATACGCTCCGGCCTTATCGAGCGGAGCTCCGTTTGAGGCGAGGAACTCGATTTCTTCATCGCTCATCTCGACAAATTTCACACGCGTTCGCTGCATCGCCAAACGTGTCGCGCCATTCTCGACAACTGCTATTCCCGTCAAAACCTCGTGCCAATTGCCGGATAGTAATCGCAGCATTCGGCGCGCATCGTCAATGTTGTCAGGCTTGCCGAGAATTTGGTCGTGGATGACAACTGTCGTATCGGCGCCCAGCACGATAGAGTCGGGGAAATCGCGCGCAACAAACTCGGCCTTTTCGCACGCGAGCCTGATGACGTAATCTTCTGGGGCTTCACCCTCACGAACGTTCTCGTCAATATCAGCGACGTGTTTTGTAAATTTCCAGCCGACGGAATCGAGTATTTCCGCCCGGCGAGGGCTGCCTGAGGCGAGTATCAATTTTGGTAACTTCATGGTGCGCGTCGGCCAATTTAAGATTTGGCCGTTTGTCGTCTAAAATAATAAATGATTGGCAGAGAATGACAAATGGAACAGCTTTTTGCGGCAATTCCGTCAATTGTTAAAGACCTCGAACCGAATGAAAGTCTCGCCGAGGCCGTCGTTTTCGCCGCGTGGAATCAGGTTGCCGGCGAGCAGATTCGCGCGCGAACAACGCCGCTTGCATTTTTGAGTAAACGCTTGGTCGTCGCCGTCGAGGACGAGTCCTGGCAGCAAAATCTCGAAGCATTAGCCGCACAGATGGTCGCAAAATTAAACGCATCGCTTGGCGACGGTACGGTGACATTTATCGAATTTCGGATACAGATTTGAGATGTGAGATTCGAGATTTGAAATTACAAAAAGTTATGGACGTTAGACAAGTAGCAAAGCTCGCGCATCTTGAAATCACCGATGCAGAGGTGGAAATATACACGCCGCAGATGGCGGACATCGTGAAGTATATCGAGCAGTTGAACGAGCTTGATACCGATGAGGTTGAACCGATGCTCGGCGGTCTAACGACTGAGGGCGAGGCGACGCAGACCATCCGCGACGACTCAGCAACAAAGTCGCTAGGTCAGGAGGCCGCATTGTCGCAAGCGCCTTCCGCAGTCGAAGGACATTTTCAGGTGCCGAAATTTTTATGAGGAAGAGTTGCCACAGAGGACACAGAGAAAGATTCTGTTTAGCCTTAGTTTTCTCAGTGATCTCGGTGGCTGGATTTGGATGCAGCATTCCGAGTCTCGAGCCGGTGGAGTGCGACCAAGCGAGAAGCGTTGTTAAGGAATTATATTCCTTTCATTTCGGGAATGACATGAATCCAACACCCGAGAATATTGATGCACGCTCACGGTTTTTGACGAAACGCTTTGTCGCGTTCATGAAAGATCGCTACGTGCAGGGTCACGGGGTGAAAGTGGGCGACGAGCTCACCAAAACCTTGAGCGACTATCCGAAAGCCTTTCGTGTCGGTAAATGCACTTTGGATGAATCTAAAAGCAATGCGGATATACAAGTCCTGCTGTTTTGGAGAGATGATCAACGGAGTGATCAGAGAGAGCTTCGAGTTAAGGTTATTCAAGAAGGAACCAATTGGCTCGTTAATGATATTGAACTGTCGAACTAGTACCAGCTTGATATTTCGTTAAAAATAACATGACCCTGTTATTAGGCATTGAAAAAACTCTCGACGCCGCCGAGCGGCTCAACGGCGAACTCAACGCTTTTCTCTCGATCGAGAGTGAGCATGCGACTAAGCGCGCTGCGGAGTTGGACAATGCGCGTGAACCCGGCAAGTTGCACAGTGTTGCGGTTGCGGTGAAGGACAACATTTGCACAAAGGATATGCGCACGTCTTGCGGCTCGCACATACTCAACAACTACAAAGCGCATTACGACGCGACGGCTATCGAGCGATTGAATCAAGCGGGTGCGATCGTGATCGGCAAGACGAACATGGATGAGTTTGCGATGGGCTCGTCTAATGAATCGTCCGCATTCGGTGTTGTCAAAAATCCGTGGGATGCTACGCGCGTTCCGGGCGGCAGCTCTGGCGGTTCGGCGGTGGCAGTGGCGTCGGGTGTCGTAAATGTCGCGCTCGGCAGCGAGACCGGCGGCTCGGTTCGTCAGCCCGCTTCGCTCTGCGGAATTGTCGGATTTAAGCCGACATACGGACGAATTTCGCGTTACGGCCTTGTCGCGTTTGCGTCATCGCTCGACAATATCGGCGTCTTTGGTCGAACTTCTCGAGACGTTGCAGATGTGCTAGGCGTGATCGCCGGACGTGACGAACATGATTCGACATCGGCGGAGGTGGCAGTTCCGGATTACGCGGCGAGTCTCAACGACGAAATCGCCGGCAAGACGATCGGAGTTCCGCGCGCTTTGTTCGGCGAAGGTCTCGACGACGAAGTTCGCGACAGCGTGCTCGCGGCGATAACAAATTTTGAAAAGCTCGGTGCAAAAACTATCGACATTGAACTGCCGTATGCGAAATACGGCATTGCGGTTTACTACATTATTGCAACGGCCGAGGCGTCGTCGAATCTGGCTCGCTTTGACGGTGTGCGTTATGGTTTTCGTGCCGAGGATGCTCACGAATTGCGGCAAATGTATTTTAAAACTCGCGAAGAAGGTTTTGGCGCCGAAGTAAAACGCCGCATCATGCTCGGAACTTATGTTTTGTCGAGCGGTTACTACGATGCTTATTATGCTAAAGCACAAAAGGTGCGCGCGCTGGTCAAACGCGATTACACAAATGCTTTTGAAAAGTGTGACGCGATCCTCACGCCGACGTCGCCGACGACTGCATTCAAGATCGGCGAAAGATCGGACGACCCGATCGCGATGTATTTGAGCGATATTTACACGGTTTCGGCAAATCTCGCGGGTGTTCCCGCGATCAGCGTGCCGTGTGGTTTGTCGAGCGACGGGCTGCCGATCGGCGTTCAGCTAGTCGGCAATTTTTGGTCTGAGTCAACTCTGCTGAACTTTGCGCACAAATACGAAACTGCGCATCCATTGAATGCGCGGCCATCAGTTTTTGCAGGATAATCTATGGCGCCAATCTCAAACCGGACACGTCGCGGTTTTGCGTAATCATATTGATCGGAGCGGTCGGTAAAATATATTTCCAGCGGGTGTCGTCCTTGAGCAAACGCTCGATCTCGGCGACCGGCAGCGGTTTAGAGAAAAGATAGCCCTGGCCGTATTCGCAACCCAAAATCCGCAACTGATGAAACTGGTGAATGCTCTCTATTCCCTCGGCGACTACTTTTAAATTCAGTGCTTTGGCCAACGCGACGACGGTGCGGACGATCTCGCCGTTTTCGCTATTTTCTTCCATCGCGCTTACAAACGAGCGATCGACTTTTAGCAGATCGATCGGGAAGCGATGTAAGTAGCTCAAGCTCGAATATCCGGTTCCGAAATCGTCGATGCTGAGCTGGACGCCCGTCTCCTTGATCTGTTTCAACATCTGGATCGCCATCTCGGCGTTTTCCATGATCGCGCTTTCGGTTAGCTCAAGTTTGAGTGCGCTCGCGTCGATCCCGGTTTCGGCGATCGCCGTGTTTATTTGCTCGACCAGATCGGGATGTGCAAAGTGCTTGCCGGACAGGTTGACAGAGATGCTGAGCGGTTTGCTCGATCCAAGAACTTTCTGCCACTTGACGATCTGCGTGCATGCCGAATGCAGTATCTGCACGGTCATCGGAATGATGAGCCCGGTGCTTTCGCTGATAGCAATAAATTCGTTTGGCGGGACGAGGCCGCGTTGTGGATGATTCCAGCGCACCAATGCTTCAAAACCGACAAGCTCGGCATCATCGAGACCGATGATCGGCTGATAGTAAAGCTCGAATTCGTTTCGTTCGATCGCATATCGCAAATCGGTCTCAAGCTGTAGCCGCGTAACCGCACGAACGTGCATTTTTTGATCGAAGATAACGTAATTTTCGGCGTTATCTTTTGCATAATACATGGCGATATCGGCGTCGCGGAGTATGTCCTCGGCTTCGGGATATTTCGAATTGCCATATGCGATGCCGATCTTGGCGCTCGTAAACACTTGGCGTCCATCCAGCGTGTAAGGCTCAGCCAGCCGCTTCGCCAGCCGGTCCGCAAAACCTGTAGCTTCCTCTTTATTAAGCAGGTCGATCAGAATCACGCCGAACTTGTCGCCGCTGAATCGTGCAACCATGTCGCCTTCGCGCGTCATGCCCGAAAGTCGTTTCGCAACATTCTTGATCAATCTGTCGCCTAAACTGTGGCCGAGGCTGTCGTTGATCGTTTTGAAATTTTTCAGATCGAGAAACAAAACGGCAAAATTCTCTGTCGAATTGTCGCGGCTCGTAATGAGCAGGTCTTTGAGCTTCTCGATGAAGAAATTGCGATTTGGTAAGCCGGTAAGTGCGTCGTGATATGCGGCGTGACGAAACTTCGCGTGACTTTCTTTCAATGCCGCGCCGCTGCGCTCGAGCTCATTGACGTAATGTCGCAGCTCGGTAATGTGCTGCTCGGCCTGCTCTGCACGTTCGCGTTCGGCCTCTTTTACTTTTTCGACAGTTACATTTACATCACCGACGAATCGCTTAAAGGTGAAATAGATGATCGTGAAGAATATAAATACACCGGTCAAGAGATAAAGATTGAACTGGTCGAGCGCCTTAATGATGACGCCGGCCACAACCGCTCCGGTTGCGTACATTAGGACGGCATCAAAACCATTCTCCTTCCAGACACGGAAAAGGGGACGATTTTGTTTGATCGCGGAGAAAACTGCGGCAAGTGCCGAGCTGACAAGAAACAGAGTTACAGCCATTACGCCGAGCACCCAAATAAAACTCGTAAAGTCGTTTCGATTTAAAACGACTTCGACGTTTCCAAAAATTAAGGTAATCGCCTTCGCCGCAGCGAATGTTGCGATCATCGAGATTGCTATGTTGATCGCAAACGTCTTGCTTTTGATGATGAGGCCCTTTCGCCTCAGGTAAATCGATCCCGCAGCCATCTCGATGATCGATATGAAGACCGCGATCTCGCCGCCATACAACAATATCGAAAGCATTATCAACGCATCCGAGATCGTCAAATGCACGTTGACGCGCGGCAATTGGATTCGCAGTAAGCAACTGCAAAATGCGGTGAGGAAAGCCAGCGTCAGCAGACCGCCGTCGATGCGCTCGATAGCCACTCCGCGAATCGCCCAAACCATAACGGCGAAAGAGACGGGCACTAAAAGAGCAAGGTAGATAAAAATTTTCCTTTCCTTATAGTCCATTAAACTGAATTTGCGGATTTCAGTCTGACAGGCGGGTAAAGCCGGATGGGATGTTACCTGTCGATGAAGCCGCGAAAAGATCGCGGCGGGTAAAAGCATTATAAAGTAAAAACCTACATTTTCCCAACATTTTTTTTTCGGGACACTGCTCTAATAAATGGAGCTATGACAGTGCTTCAACCTGTCACAGCCCCTTAAGAACGACCGAAGAATATTTGAGTTCTACATTCCCGGCCCGGCATCTCCGGTCACCAGCGGACTGCTGTTGCCGAAGGAGGTTGAATCACCGTTCAACGTCCCGTCGACGTTTTTGCCATGATTACCCGCTGCCGCCACGACAACGATGCCTGCATCGACCAATCGCAGGGACGCGCGACAGAGCGGGTCGGTTCGATACGATTCGATGGCCGCTGCTCCGAAACTGAGGTTAACGATCTTGATGTTTTTCGACATACGATTCGTGTAAATCCAGTCGAGTGCCTGAATAAGTTTTGCGGTCGTTCCTACTCCGTCTTCATTGAGGACTTTAAGGGGAATGATCTTCGCTTCAGGAGCGATTCCCTGAGCGACTTCGGCAACGATGAGCATCGCTGCCGTCACTCTGATCGAACCAATTCGGACAGCTTAAAAGTTACTTTATGATGCCGACCTGCGTCAGTGCGTATGCGTAAGTAAACGCAATCTCCTTATAACGGTCGTATCGGCCAGATGCGCCGCCGTGACCGGCGCCCATGTTTGTCTTTAGCAGAATGACGTTGTCGTCGGTTTTCATCTCGCGCAATTTTGCGGCCCACTTCGCACCTTCCCAGTAGGGAACCTGGCTGTCGTTGAGCGAGATCTCGACAAGCATGTTCGGATAACCTTGCGCTTTGACGTTGTCGTAAGGCGAATACGAATACATATAATCCCACGCCTTTTTGTCGTCACGCGGATTGCCCCACTCGATCCATTCGCCGGTGGTGAGCGGCAGATCGGCGTCGATCATCGTGTTCATCACATCGACAAAAGGCACTTGCGAGATCGCCGCTTTGAAGAGTTGCGGCGCCTGATTGACGACGGCACCCATCAACAATCCGCCGGCGCTGCCGCCTTGAATAACGAGTCTATCTTCCGAAGTGTATTCGTTTTTGAGAAGCCATTTCGCCGAATCGACAAAGTCGTTGAACGTGTTCATCTTCTTGAACATTCGTCCGTCCTGCCGCCATTTTTCACCAAGCTCGCTGCCGCCGCGAATGTGCGCGATGCCGTAGATCATTCCGCGATCGACGAGGCTCAGACGCGTTATCGAAAAGTTCGGCGTCATCGACGCGCCGTAGCTGCCGTATGCGTAAAGCATCATCGGCGATTCGCCATTAAGCACCGTTCCCTTTTTCATCAAGATCGAGATCGGAACTTTCACGCCATCGCGTGCGGTCGCCCAAACGCGAGTGGTTTCGTATTTCGTTTTGTCGTGGCCGCTCGGAATTTCCTGCTGCTTGATTAGGTTACTTTTGCGTGACGCGAGGTTGAATTCATACGTCGAGTTCGGCGTCACCATCGACGAGTAGTTGTAACGAATATACGGCGTATCGTATTCCGGATTGCCGCCGATGCCCATTGTGTAAACGCTCTCGTCGGTTGGGATGCGCATGTCGGCGCGTTTTGTTTTGCGATCCATCACGCGAACGTATTCGAGGCCGTTCTCGACTTCCGACACGATGGCGTAATCCTTAAAGAAGCTGATATTGTCGACCTTGACCGCCGGACGATGCGCAACAAAATCTTTCCAATTCGCCTCTGACGGATTTGCGAGCGGAGCTTTTACGACTTTAAAATTTTCCGCGTCCTTGTTCGTCGTGATATAAAATTCGCCCATGTCAAAATCGACGCTGTGCTCGTGGCCTTCGCGTCGCGGAGCGATCATCTTCCACTCGCCGGTCGGATTGTCGGCCGGCAGATAGCGAAATTCCGCCATCGTTGCGGCGTATGAGCCGACGAACATCATCTTCTTATCGCGCGAGCGGCCGATGCCCGATCCGAAAAGTTCGTCCTTCTCTTCGAAGATCAAAACATCGGCGTCACTCGAACCAACTTTATGGCGAAAGATCTTGTCGCTTCGTTTCGAGACCTTGTCTTCCTGTCCGTAGAAAAAATATTTACCGTCGCTTGACCATTCGGTGCTGGTGACGCGCTCGATCTTCACCGGCAAGATCGTGCCGGTCTTAAGATCTTTGAATTGCAAAGTGTATTGTCGATAACCGGTCGTGTCGGTCGAGAACGCGAGCATCGTCCCGTCGTCGCTCACCTCGAACGCGCCGATCGAGAAAAACTTAAAACCCTTTGCCATCTCGTTTTGATCCAGCAGCACTTCGGGGTTTTTGCCATCGCGCGTCTTGCTGCGCATAAAGGTCGGATACTGCTTGCCTTCCTCGGTCGTATTGAAATACCACCAGTCGCCGATCTTCGTCGGCACGCTCATATCGGTCTGCTTGATGCGGCCGAGCATCTCTTTATAAAGCCTATCGACGAGCGGCTGATGCTTCGCCATAAAACTATCGACATATTTATTCTCCGCCGTCAAATGATCGATGATCGCCGGATCTTTTTTATCGTTGCGGTCGCGCATCCAGCCGTAATTGTCTGTGATCTCGTAACCGTGAATTTTCAAAATCTTCGGATCTTTCTTCGCAATTGGTGGTTTCATATCGTTTTGTGCGAGCGTCGTGATGCCCATCGTCGCAACGAGGGCGGTCGTCGCAAATGACGTAAATCTCTTAATCATTGTCACTCCTGTTGTTTGTATAAATTTGATTGCCACTGAGGAATTGTTACGCATAATGTTAACGGTTTGTTTTGCGTTTCGCAAAAACTCACCGCGAAGGCGTTCTTTGCGTTCTTTGCAGCTTTATGTGAAAAACCTGCCTCACGCAAAGACGCGAAGAACGCAAAAATGGATTGATTCAATACTTGCTAACACCGGAATTTGATGCTAAATTACGCTCAAAAGTTCAGCGAGGAAAATTTAAGATGAAAAGCGCGTTTGGCTTCTTGACGTTAATGGTTGGTTTGTTTTGCGCCGTGTTCGCAGGCAGTGTCGCGGCCCAGCCCGATGTCGCGGCATACAATCGCGGTGTCACCGCGATTCGCGGATTACGATCGATACATCGCGATGCGTCCGACCGACACGTATTATCTTTCGGAGGGCTACAAGGCTCGTGGCTACGCTTATTTGCAAAAAGGTAAATACGATCAGGCAATAGCCGACTCGACAAAGGCGAATCGAGATCAGTCCGATAAACGACGGTGCATACGAAAATCGCGGCCTCGCTCACTATCACTTAAAGAAGTACGATCTCTCGGTCGCCGACTTTACAAAGGTATTGCAACTCGATGCAAAGCAAACGTCCGCCTATTTCTTTCGCGGTCGCACTTATTACTATTACGGCAAATACGCCGAGTCTATCGCCGACATGACAAAGAGTCTCGAATATTTTTCCAGCGATGACGACGCTCATTATTTTCGCGGACTCTCGTATTACGGACTGAGAAAATTTCCCGAATCGATCACCGAGTTTACAAACTGTGTTGACGTAAATCCGAAAGCCGACAACTGCTATCGCTATCGCGGCTACAACTACGTTGCCACTCGCGAATATCTGAAAGCCATCGCCGATTATGACAAATCGTTCGAGCTAGACCCCAAAGACACTGACATTTATCGCTCGCGTGCCTGGGCCTACCTTTACTTAAACAACGGCGACAAGGCTTACGAACAGGCTGCGACTTTTCTCGAACTAAATGGACTGAAGGACACGACCGCACCGTATGTGATCATTCCCGGCTATCTCGGTCTGCGAAAGGCGAAAAAGGATTTCGGTGCGAAAGCGTTTTTGCAAACGTGGCTGCCACAGGTCAAACCAGAAGCGTGGACGACGAGTATTCTGAAATACTTTCACGGTGACATGGACCGCCGCTCAGCTTTTAGAACTGGCGACCGACAATAGCAAACTTACCGAGGCCCACGCCTACATCGGCATGATGCAACTATTCGCCGGCACGCCCGTTCCCGCCAAAGTGCATTTTAATTGGGTAAAAGAAAACGGAGTTAAGAGTTTTATCGAATACGACCTCGCCATCGCCGAACTAAATCGCGAGGCAACGTCTGTAAAACCGACAAAAGTCATAAGGCGTCGCAAAAACTGATCCTTTGCAACTTAATTTTCAAATTCCTCCGCTCGCGGCGAGCCGGTTTGCGGAGGTTCGCTGCGCCCGACGCAAAGATCGGCTACAACGGTGCTCGTACACGCATTAACGGTTCGGCCCCGACCTGAACGGCGTAGATCTTTCGGCGATCACGCTGAACATTTCCGGTAACGTCGCCAACACCGGCATCGCCGGACAGGGAACTTCCACAGGCGTCGCTATTCCCGGCGGCCTTGTCCGTGCAAACTCGGCAACGAACGGCCGCGGGCAACCATATACGCCGTATTAAAAATCCACAAGCACTCGCACCGGTCTACGGCGGAACGACACATGGCGGATGGCAGATCTTTATTCGATTTCGCCCGTCGAAAACGGATCATTAACGGTCAATGCTTAACCTTTGGGCGAGGCTTGACGACCGGTTTATTTAGGGCTTGCAGCTCTGCCTTCGGGTCCGCCCACTCGGGACTAAGCTCAATGGCTTTTTCGAGATCGGCTTTCGCGTCGCTGGCTCGTTTCAATTTTCTATATAGCTTTCCGCGATGAAAATACGCTCCCGAATTATCCTTGTTTTCTTCGATAAGCGCCGTGAGGTCCGCAAGCGCCTTATCGGTCTGCCCGCGCGCTGCGGCTATCTCGGCAATCCCGATGCGGGCCAGCGAATATTTCGGATCGATCTTTAACGCTTTTTCATAGTCGGCTGTCGCCTCGTCGAGCTTGCCCATCTCGAGATAAACTTCGCCGCGGTCGCAGATGAAGTGAGGCGACTCGGGTTTCAACTTTAGTGCCTCATCGGCATTAGCGAGAGCCAACGAGTATAGTTTTTGTTTCAAATAGGTCATGCGAAGGTCGTCAAAATATCCTTCGTTCTTGCCGCCGCTTATCTTTAAGGCCTCGGCAAAATCGAGCGCGGCTTTTGCATAATTTCCTTGGTCGTAATAGTAATGTCCGCGAGTGTGATGTCCGTTCTCGGGAGAGGCAGCGATCATTTTTTCATACTCGGCCTCGATTTTTACGTTGTTTTTCTGGTCTTTGTAAACACCCATTCGGCAGTTGGATCCCCAACCGCTTTTGAGATCTATCTTGTCGATCTGGTCGCAATCAGCAAGAGCGGAAATATGATCTTTTCTTTTTGTATATGCTTTGGCCCTTTCCTGATAACCTGTTGTTTCACCAGGTTTTAACTTGATCGCCTCGGTATAGCTCACGATCGCATCGTCGAACTTACCTTTTTCGACAAGCGCCTTTCCCAACTCGATCCAGATCGATTCATTATTCGGAGCGAGCTTTGCTGCCGCTCGAAAATCGGACTCCGCCGAATTGTAGTCTTTCTTTTTTACAAATACCTTTCCGCGATATAAATAAATTCCAGCTTGTTGAGCGTCGATCGATTGGGCCTTGTTAAAATCTGCTATGGCGTCGTCGTAGTTTCCTCTTTCTCCTTTACAGTAAGCTCGATTGTAAAATGCGGTCCATACATTTGGATTGGCTGCGATATAAACATCGTAATCAACTATCGCATCTGCGTATTTCTGAAGCCCCATAAATGCGCGTCCTCTATCGAAACGGGCGCGCCAATATTTGGGGTCTTTGTTGATAACGGCAGTAAGACCTTTTATCGCATCGGCGTAATTTCCCTTGTCGATAAGTAAGCTTGCCTCTTTGTAAGCTTTATCAAGGTCGGCTTTCGATCGATAAGCGACCGCACTCGCGATCGCGGAATTTACTTTGTTCAAGAGGTCTGACGCGCCCGGGAAATTAGGATCCAGCCGGCGAAGAATATCAAGCTCTTTTTTCGCACCTTCGTAATTATCGTCGTTCCAGTCTGCGTATGCCTTGTAATAATGAGCGTACGTATTGTTGGGCTCGAGGTCGAGCGCCTTTTTGACGTCGGCATAACCATCGTCGAATTCATCCGTATCCGGGTCGTATCCAACAGACCGAAAGTATGCTATCGCCCGGTCGAGCCGGGCCGAAGCCTCGTTCGGAGCAAGCTGGATCGCACGCGTCAGATCGGCGATGGCAAGGTTGTATTGTTTCTTCTCTGTATACGCCCGGCCGCGATTGTGAATGGCAGTTTCAAGCGACGGGTCGAGATTGATCGCGTAGGAATAGTTCTGTATCGCACAGTCCCAGTTCGAGCTTTCGGTGCATCGCTGGCCGGCGTTGTAATAGTCTGCCACACTTTGCGCGTAAACTCCGCCGATAAAGATCGCGAGTACGATCAAACACGCTGTCATTGTTCTTCTCATTAACATATAGGCCTCCGAATACAGCCACATTATATGCCGATTTCACCTGATGTCAACGACCTTTATAGGGTCAGGTTAGCGGGCAGCAAGCATCGCAGCCGGGTCGTTCGTAATGAGCGCCCTGATGCCACGCATTCAACAGCGTTCGATCCATTTTGGATTGTCCGCGGTCCAGATCGTGACGGGCAATCCTGCTTCGTTCGCGAGTCTGGCGAGATTTTTTGTCGCGAGCGAATGATGGATCTATATCTGCGACGCGCCAAATTCGCGAGCGGTCTCGATGATGTTTTCCTTGTGACGAATATAGTCCGGCTCCGGTGCAAAAAGCGCGGCGGTCTGAACCTGCGGCAGACGTTGACTAACCGCCAATACGGCATCGAGCCTGAAACTTTTTACGATCATCTGTCCGAGCAGCGGGGAATTTTTTTTCGCATCGCAAACCGCTTTTGAAAGCTCAGCAAAAGTTTTGTCATTCGCCTTCATCTCGACATAAATGAGCCCTGAAAAATTCTTGAGCAGATCTAAAACGTCAGTAAGAGATGCGACCGTTTCATTTTCAAATTCTTTTCTAGCTCGTTTTGGAAATTTTTTATTGAACCACGATCCGACATCTACACGTGCGAGTTCGACTGCCGTCATCCTCGAAACTTTACGGTCGATACCACCTGTTCCTTTTAGAGACGAGTCGTGAATAACGACCGGAACGCCGTCGGCGGCGAGCCGCACATCGAATTCCACACCGTCGCAGCCTGTGTCAATCGCCATTCGAAACGCCGCAACCGTATTTTCCGGCGCGTGAGCGCCAAGCTTCGCAGTGATCTCTTTATAGCGCGCGAGCTTTGCCAAGTTCGCTTCATCCGAGATCACGATAAGAAATTGCTCGCGTCCCTGCTCACTTTTTTCAGGCGCGAGAAAAACAAGCACGCGCTTACTCGTCTTCGCAAGCTCGCGATAATAACGATACTGATCTTTTGTGTAAGTCAGCCTGTTCGGCGTGCCGATCGGATAACCGAGAATTTTGTCGGGACCCGGCACTGTCGAAGACATCGGCAAATGATCGACCAGCTCGGTCAAAAACTGTTTGTCGGTCGTGTTCTCGATGATCGAGCGCGTGTATTCGACATTGTTCGGCTGAACAGCCTTAGTCGCATCACCGTTGCTTTTCACCTTGTCTTTTGGGCCTTTTGGCTGCAGTTTAGCAACCGGCCCTTGGGCAGTGATACCAACACAAAGAACTAAAAACGAAGCAAATGTTACGAGGCGTTTCATCAGAAGAATCTCCTTAAATTTCACTGAGAAAAATAACTTTTACTTTGGGATAAATTGTCATCTGAACAGGTCGGAATTGTATCACAACAAGACGGTGAAGATTAAGTAAGCGAACAGCCATCAGCCAATGCTGCTTTCGCAAAGTCAAATGATCTTTTCTCAACCCTCGATGCAAATTTCGCACTCACCAATGCTAATTTCGCATCGCTGAATGTTGTTTTCACACAGCCCGATGAGCTTTTCTCACTGCACAATGCTTTTTGCGCACACCCAAATGTTTTTTTCTCATCGGGCAATGCTAATTTCTCACTGGCCAATGTTTTTGGATGGCAAAGCGTGTCAGAACCGGAAGCGATAGCGACTGGGTTCTTTACCAACAATCGAAATCAAAAAATGCAGAATGACGAATAATAAAATTCGTCATTCTGCATTTTGCAATCAACATTTACCGCTACTGTGAGCCGCAGACATTGTCGGTGATGTTCGTGTCGTTGATCGTGAAGTTCATCTTTGGCGTCTGCGTTTCGATTTTCGCGCTGCCGGATGTTTTGCACGTATCAAGCTGAGCAAAAACGCGGCGGTCAGGCGCGTTGTGCGTGAGTGTGATGATGCAGCCTTTCATCACGGGTTTGCCCTGTCCGGCGAGAACCGGGCCGGTATTCGAACCAAACGCGTAATCGCCGGTGAATGTGTTCAAACGGATCACCGGTTTTGGATTCGTGCTATCGACAATGCACGCGTCAAACGGCCCCTTCACGACAGTCGCCGTTGCATTCCAACCGCCGGTTTGAACGCCCGTGATCTCACGCGTCGTGGTGTATGTGCCGTTCGAATTTACCTGTGACGGCTGTATCTGCAGCGGTTGAAAGACGCCGCCCTGCATCGTGATGACGCCGCCGCATGTGAGCGTGAGCGGCACGGGCTCGCGTATGCCTTGTAGTCCCGAAACCTGAACGGTGAGCGTAGTCTTTTCGCCGCGCATCAGACTGGTTTTCGGCGCGCTCAAATTAACGCCGACGCTGCGAAACGGCGCGGTGGTCCTTTTACCGTTCTCGTTTACATTCAGCGACACCGGGCCGACGACGTTCGGCGGAATCTCGACGATCGTTTTGCGCGGAGATTCGGCAATTATCGGGCAGATCGTTCCCGGTGGTATCGGCAGCACGCTCGGGAAAAGCTGCGGTTCAGGCGGCGGCCCGACGCTCACGCCGGTGTTCGAACCGTTGCCGTCAAACGGTCCGACGATCACCAACGGCCGGCCGGCTTGACCGACGCGCGGCACGCGCGGCGAATCATTACCGAATAGCGGCGGCATTTTGTTAGCGGGCGGCGGAACATTTGCGTCGTCCGGCATATTTGCAAACGTGGTGTTGCCGATGCCGCTGACTATCGAGTTCGTGTTCGTGTTAGCTGTAATTATCGGCGTGCGATCTGGGTCGGTAAAGACAAGCTGGCTGATTGGGCTACAGCCTTCGTTGATCGCTTCAAGCGGGCTCGACGGCCGACGACACGGACCGGCCGATTCATTCGGCATAAGAAAAAGGCTCGCCGTGTTCTTCACCGTGGCGCGAAATGTGATCGGCTGATTTCTCGCCGGAGGATCGACCGGAACGATATTCGTGACCACCAGATCAGGCGCCGGCACCCTGAACGGCATATCTATCGCGATGACGTATTTCTTAAGCTCGTTAGAATTTGCTGCACGCTCGCTCTCGGTCTTGCCGGTCGGCTCGGCCATTACCGTGCCCGTGATCGTGTCACCGGCGCGCATGTCGTCGGGGAGCGTTACCGTTATCTTGCCCGCCGGAACATTAAATGTGCCGACGCGCGTTTCATCGGGCGTGATGATCACATTCGGCCCGGGACGCGTCGCCGTCGGCGGATCATAAGGAGTCTGCATCTCGCCCGTCGGCGCGAGATATGTCAGGCTCGCCAGCAGGGCAGAAAGAAATACCAACCCCAAACTCAATGCAACGGGAACTCGTGCCTTCATCTTATTTACCTCCTCTCGAAACGAAATGATTGCTGCTATTTTATCGGAGGCTCGCACATAGTGCTCTTTTCTAATTTTTTTTATTATAACAAAAAAATCGTGACAACTTTCTTAAATCCCGGATTACACAATAAGATTTTTTTGCTGGCCTCCGAACAAACTGAGAATTAAAAAGTGAAAACTGAAAATCCAAAGAGTGGTCTTTGCGTCAAGGTAAATTAAACGCTCTGCAGTCTTTGCGATCTTTGCGTAAAATCGGCGCAATACTTCTTCTAATACTTAATTCAGGTTAATTCGGTTTGTCGAAGCACTTCAATTTTTTCTCGAATGTCGCAACGTCAAGTTTTGTGTTGAGTTTGATCGAGTCGATCTCAACGTCCATTATGCGGTCGTACTTTATGCTGAACGGCAGCATTACGCCATCGACTTTTCGGTAATCGGCGAAGGTGACGAGCAGCTGCCCTTGCGTAAAGGTCACTAGCAGTTTTGTTTCCTTGTCGAACGAGAGGCCGACGCTGACGTTTTTGTTGCTCTTGCCCGAGAGGATCACTCGCTTTCGTCCGTCGAGATCGAATTCGCCCTCGAATTTTAATCCTTTCAAAAACTCGAGATCCATCGCCGCAAAATACGGACCCAGCAGATCGGCATGCTCAGCCTCGCCGAGCGGAAAGATGTCGCCCGACAGCCCGTAATCGGCCTGCTGAAATGAATTCTTGCCGTCAAATATCGAGCGAACTTCGCCGATGGTCGGCATTTTGAGAACGACGGCAACTTTGTTTGGCGATTGCCACGCCGAATAAATGCTGCCGACGAGTTCGACATTGCCGCCGACGCTGACAGCGCCGTCAACTTCGTATGACGTAATGCGCTTTTTGAGGTCAGGGCCGCCGGCCGCGATCGCAAAATCAGCGACCGTCTTTAGCGAACGCTCGTCGCTCGGTCCGGGCGTCGGTCCCGGCAGCGGCGGCATAATCATTGGCGGCGGAGCTTCGCCGGTGGTGGCTGTCGGTAATTTGACAAGTTTCGGCGGGGGCGGCGAATCTGTGCTCGCGGTGCTCAAACCTGAAGCTTGCGGACTCGGACGCGGACTTGGGCTTGGTTTATGACGCGTTGCAAATGCTTTGTCATCGGCGATGACGGCGAGCGCCTTTTCGATCTGCGAATCGCCGCCGCGCAGCAGTGACTTTCTATCAAGCTCGGCAACGAAATCAGGCGTCACGCCCGTGCCCTCGAGCGACTTGCCGTCGAGAACGAGAAAATCCGAGATCGGATACATCATCACCGCGCCGGTCGGCAGCTTTATCCAAACCGCGGGCAGCGACTGGCCGCCGGTTCTCGTGCCGACGACAACGGCGCGCTGATTCGCGTGCAAACCCGCAGCAAACATCTCGGACGCCGACATCGACAATCCATCGACGAGCACGACGATGCGGCCTTTAAAATTTCTCGCCTTCGACGCAACCGTGAACAACTGGCTGCCGCCGCGCGACGTGAACGTCCCCAACGTCATCGGTTTGTCGGTCAACATTCCCGACAGTCCGATCATCGAGACGAGAACGCCGCCGAGATTGCCGCGAAGATCGATGACGAGTCCTTTCTTTTTGCTGAACTGGCTGAGCGACGAGCAAAATTTGTCGATGACCGGCACCGCGAACGCATTAAAGTGAATGTAACCGACATCGGGTGTTAGTTCGCGTGCCTCGAACTTGAGCATCTGGTCAGGCATATTCGTGCTGAGCGAGATCATCTCGCCCGCCAGCTCGCGACGTGAAACCGTGAACTCGCGAGATCGATCATTCTCATCGAGGCACGTTAAGAAAACCGAACTGTCCGGTTCGCCGTTCAGAAACTCACTGACCAGCGTGAACGGAAGCGCGTAACGCATTTCGGTCTCGGAAATGCCGCTCGCCAAAAGCAGTGCGACGGTCTCTTTCATTGAAACGCCGTTGATCTTCTCGATGACGTAACCCGGTTTGATGCCTGCGGCGAGAGCGCCCGACTTTTGTTCGACGCTCGTCACGACAACTTGATCGCCGATCATCCGAAGCTCGACGCCGATGCCGTGCTGTTTATATTCATCGTCAGTCGGCTCGTCGTCGTCATCGTCGGTTGTGGCTTTATTGTCGAGTTTCTTTTCGGCGGCGAGTTCCTTTTCACGCTTTCGCGCGCTTGCCTTTGCATTCTCGAACCTTTCAAAATATTCGGGCACGAGAATGCTGAGGTGCGACTTGCCGAGACGCCCGATCATCTCTTCGAGTATGTCGTGAAACTCGGCGTCGGTCTTTGCACGGCGAACACGCGGCTCGTATTCCGACCTGATCTTTAACCAATCGAGCCCGCCAAACGTTTTGTCAAAATATTGCTCATTCAGCGTCGCCCAAGCGAGCGAGAATGCTTCCATTCGGCGCTGCGAAGGCGTTTGCTTCGGCGCCGAAACTGTAACTGTCGCCCTGATCGACGGCGGCTTTTTGGGTTGTGATTTTTTCTTTTGAGCCGAACTTGCCGCAGCAAACGCGAGAAGCGTCAGTAGGCAAAAAGATATTCGCAGGAGGCGGCTTGTTCGCATCGCTCTAGATATTATCGCTCGTTCACTGGCACGTATTTCAGATCGCGGGCACCGATATATTCGGCGCGTGGGCGGATGAGTTTGTTGTTCGCGTATTGTTCGAGGATGTGGCCGGTCCAGCCGGAGATGCGTGAAACGGCGAAGATCGGCGTGAACATATCAAGCGCGATGCCCATCAGATAATACGTCGAAGCCGAGTAAAAATCGACGTTCGGGAACATGCCTTTTTTCTCGTGCATGAGCTGCTCGATGCGCTGCGACATCGCGAACCACTTCGACTCGCCTTTTTTCTCGGCCATCTTTTGCGAATATTTTCGCAGCCAAGTCGCACGCGGATCTTCGGTCTTGTAAACCGCGTGGCCGATGCCCATGATCTTGCGCTTGCTCTCGAGCGCGGCGTCGATGAACGCATCGACCTTGTCGAGATCATCGATCTCGATGAGCATCTTCATCACCGCCGTGTTCGCACCGCCGTGCAGCGGCCCGGCAAGCGCCGCAATTCCCGCCGTCACCGCGCCATACATATCGGCGAGCGTGCCCGAAACGACGCGCGTCGTAAATGTAGAAGCATTCAGTTCGTGATCGGCGTGTAAGATCAACGCGACATCAAACATCCGCACTTCGTCGGCGTCCGCAGCTTCACCGCGAAGCATGTAAAGAAAATTATCAGCGATTGAACGACTCATATCCGGCGTCACCGGCTCGTTGCCGTTGCGAATTCTGTCCCACGCCGCGGCGATCGTTCCGATCTGACCGGTAAGCTTGATCGCGGCCTTCATCGCGTTCTCGCGGTCGGTGCCGTGACCGTCTTTGTCATAAAAATCGAGCGCCGAGATGCTCGTGCGGAGCACATCCATCGGGTCGGCGTCCTTTGGGAACGCCTTCATCATCTCGATGACCTCACTCGGAACATCGTAATTCGCGCGAATGTCGCTGCTCAGTTGTTCGAGCTCGACCTTCGATGGCAAGCGCCCATTCCACAATAAAAACACGACCTCTTCGAACGTCGAATGTTCGGCCAAGTCGTGTATGTCATAACCCTGATAAATTAAAATTCCCTGCTCGCCGTTAACGTCGCCGATCGCGCTCTGCGCCGCCACGACGCCTCTCAAACCGGCCGCTGCCGCAGGAGATTCTGTTCCTGTGCTCATGTTGTTTCTCTCTGTAAAATCAATGTACTCGCCAACTTTTAATCTTAACGAAGCGCCGCCACAGTTACAAGTCAGATCGCGACAAAAGGCTGTAAATTAGGCATTAAAAAGGCCTCGGCGAACCGAGGCCACATAATTACATTGGAGGAAAAACTAGCGGATCTGCGTTTCGTAAGCCGTCTTGATGCGAACCTGCTGGTTGCGCCCCAGACGAACGTGTTTGCCGCGTTCGATGACAACCGCGCCGACGCCGAACGCCGCACCCATTCCCGCACCGACCGCAACGCCGACAGGTCCGCCGACGACTCCGCCGATCACGGCGCCCGTTCCGGTCGCAGCTCCGACTTTGATCGCGTCGCCCTTGATCGAGCTTTTACCGACAGCCGTGCCTTCGTTATCGACGCGCTTCACGTTATCGCCTTTGACCGGCATGACCTCGATTAAGCTCGCGCTCATATTACTCCAACGAGTATCGTTGAGAATGATGCGGTCGAATGACAGCGCTAGTTCACTGCGACGCTTCAGTCGTCCGGGCGAAGTGACCTTTGCAACGCGTCCCTCGATCGTCGCACCTGCAAGCTCGCTCGGGCTGACGATCTTCGCCGTAAACTTCTCGCCCTCACGGCTGCGCTCGGTGCTTAGATCTTCCTGCAATTCGAGTATCAACTCAGTGTCACGCGGTATCAGATAAGTCGCGGCGGCGTATGTCGGATAGGTTTGCGTCGCGGTTGCGGTTGCTGTCGAGCCAACCGTCATCGTATCGTTCGTTTGCGTCGTGTCGGTTGTCATGTTTGTGGCAAGATTTGTCGTGCTGCCGTTCGCGATGCCGCGACGTTTCAGATCGGTGGGCAAGTTCGATTCGAATGAGCGACGCTCAAAACCCGTGTCATAACCCGATTCAAAACCCTGCTGATACCCGTCACGAAAATCTTCGAGTGTGCCGTAATCTTTCGAATAGGCGCGATTGGCCTTTATGTAATCGTCGTGCCGAGTGTAACTCTTCGCGAGGCTGTCGATCGTGTCGCGATAACCGGCCATGTAACCATCCGAATATCCAGTGCGATAACCACGCTGAAGGGCGAACTGCGAATCAGCGGTGGTCGTTGTGGCTTGAGCCGAGACAGGGACGATCGGCAAGCCGATTAAGATAGTGCTTAATAAAACTATGCCTAGTTTTTTACCTAAATTCATCGTTATTCTCCTTTTTATTTTGCCTGACTCGGCAGAAAATGCTGTTACAGTCTATATTTATACACATAAAGCCTATGACTTGCAAGAACTTTTTGCTTAAGACCACTGATTCTCTTTTAATGTTGTGTTTAATCTAAAAAAGCAGCCGTCAAACTAAGCAGCTGCCGCAGCACTTCGTGTAAAGGGAGATCGAATCAGAAACTCTTGCGAAAGAGGTACGATGCCCGGATAAAAAAGGTCCGGCTGTTGCGGGTAAAGCCGGGCTCGAACTGTCCGTTGTACGGGTTGAACCCGTTGCGGCTCAAATTGTCGTTGTAGCCGACGTAAAACGCCTTGCCCGGACTGGGCGTCCAGCCAAAAACTATCTGGCCCGCAAAATCCTTCCCGATTCCCGTGCCGTCTGCGTTTCCGTCGTAGTCGAGACGAAAACGCGTAAAGATAAATCGCGTGAATTGATACGTCGAACGAATGCTAACAATGTCCGAGTCGAATGAGCGGACGCCGTTGTCGTGCCTCGAAAGGCGGCTCTTGTTATAGCTGGCGGATATCCGAAACGGGTCGATCGGTATGATCTCGACAAAGACATTCGCATTAACTTGATTTGCCGAACCGGGATTTTGCAATACCGGACTGACACAGTCGCCACCCGCATTGCGAACCAGACAATCGAAGTAAAAGAAGTCAAACGCACCGCGAGTCGTGCCGGCGAAAAAGCCGTACGAGAGCCATTTGTTGGGCGATTGGTTAAAGTTAGCGGACACGGAATTGGCCCAAGTCGCACGGAACGGGTCGCCCAAAAATGTTCCAAGCGGTCGTGATGGTGAGCGTTTCAGGCCGAATTCATCCTCGTAGATCTTTTCGTACGACGTGCCGATACTAAACCCCAGAAATGTCTGTCGCTGAAGGTTTAGGTTAACGCCAGTCTGGGTGTTAAAGCCCTGAAGACGCCCATCCCATGTGTAATCGACGCCACCCAACTGGTTCCAATTGGCCCGGATGATCTTCTTTTTCGCGTCCGACCTTGTCGAAAACCGATTGAAAAAGAATGCAAAATTCGTATTCGTCTGGCGCCGAAAACCGGCATCCGCGCGGTAAAACTGGCTGCGGCCGCCGGCTTCAAAAAACCAGCCGTGCGTTTCGCCTGCGGCATCAAGATTGAAATAATAAGCCAGTCCATTACCGACCCGATAACGGTTGAACGTGCTGCCGTTGGCGATCAGCCGCGTATCGCGTATGTCCAGGTTAGTGTCATACGTTCCGGTGCCGCAGATGGCCCGGTTCGATGCCGCTTGAAAATAATTCTGCGTCGGCTCGAACTCGACCTCCTGAAAACATCGCTTCGACGTTGTGCCTACAAGCTGAAAACTCGTGGTGATCTTCGGCGTCAACTTAATTCGCCCGTCGAAACCTGCGAGCAGATTCTTTTGCTCGGGAAAAGATCTGTACGTGCCAAAGAAGCCGATATTATTTTCGCTGCCAAAGTCGCGCTTCAGTCGCAGTACTCCGTAGAGCGAGTTTTTATCAAGAAATTCGTCACTCGAACACTGAATTCGCGGATCGATGCGTTGGCGTTCCAAACACTGAGCGTTCAACGTTCTTTCGTTTTCTGAATAGTTTCCGGGTCCGCTATCGGATGCGGCCAAAATCCCAAACGACGTCTTGCCCGACTTGCCGGACAGTTTTACGGCAAGGTCGGGGTCGATGATCTGACGAGAGTAGAACACTTGGATGGGCGAGTTAAAAATGTCAACGCCCTCTAAAAAGAAAGGCCGCTTTTCCTCAAAGAATATCGGAAATCGCTGGTTGGTCCTGACAACCGGCGCGTCAGCTTCGATTTCGGCAAAGTCAGGGTTTATCGCGGCATCAAGCGTAACGCTTGGCGAGAGAGAATATTTCAGCGTAACGCCGATCTGTTTTTTTAGCGGCCGATTAACAAATCGACCGGCGGCAAATTCGCGTGCCGATACGCGTTCGCCGGTTTCGCTGAACGTGACGCTCGGCACTACTTCGAGGGTGCGTTCATATTTGATGTCATCGAGACCCTTGATCTTGCCGTGCTTGATCAGAAACCCCGAAACGTCGCGGTCGTCAGGCAGCCATTGATCGAATTCGTCATTAAAACGATCGATGTTTCGCGCGGCGTTAAAGCCCCACTGCTTACCTTTACCCGCGGCATAACGGAGCGACTTGAAAGGAATTTTTACTTCGACGGACCAGCCCCAATCTTCGATCACGCCCTTCGATTCCATCACGATATCGACGGAGAAATCGGCGCCTTGGCCTTCTGTAAAAATACCGTCCGCCTGAATCCCCAGCGGATTGAACCCGAGTACGTAAGCGCGCCGCTGATCGTTGTAAGTATCGAGCCAAATGCGAACGTTGTCTTCGCCAAAAACATTGTCGCGTTTTGCCACCGTCGCGCGTATCTTGTCACGCTCGTCCCAACATTTGAATGCAACGTAGAGATTCAGTTCGTCATACGCCATGTAAACTTCGGTCGGACGCGACGGAGCGGTGTTATAGCCGGGACCGGTTTGATAGAAATCTTTAAAGACAGCGGCGGTTTTCCAGATTTCCTCATCGACACGACCGTCGATGACCGGAGCGGCGGCGGCTTTAGGAATGTTGATCGCCCTTTTCTTATCTGCGGGAACTTCGACCTTGCCGCCGGGATGCGAGGTGTCCGTTGACGGCGACGCCTGTGCCACCGCCCCGTTTCCATTCGGTTCCTGGCCGTAAATCGCAGCCGCGAAAAAAATAATCGCCGTAAAAATGCCGAGCTTCTTCATAACTGCACCTAAAATTCAGGATTGATTAGCTTAAATAAATGAAGGCCTATTCGTCGTGATTTAAAACGTAGAAACACACGAAAAGTTTCAGCGAATCGCTAGTAAATCTCGCTCAATAACCCGACGCCGCGTATCATGATCGCACCCGCGGTGTTTATCTCAAACGGCACACCGCCGCGACCGATGCGATACTTAAACGTGTCCTGTTCGCCGTCGATTCGCGTAACCAAAATTCCTTCGCCTTTAACTTCGTCACAATTCGCGATCAAATCGGCCGAGGCGTTTTCGGGCAGCGTAAGCGTGATCGTGCCGTCACCCGACTGCGCTCTTAATCGTTTGAACTCGCCTTCGAGATTGATCGAGCCGTCGATCGTTTCGGCATCGATCTCGCCGCGAAAACCGATGACGCGGACATTGCCGTCGGCGTTTTTTACCTTAAGATTTCCATCGACGTCGATCACGCTGATCGCATTATCGCTGCCGACGAGATCGACGTTGCCCGTGACGCCTTCGATGCGAATCTCGCGGTTCGCATTGATCTTGAGATTCGATTTACGCGGCACAAAAATTTCGATCCGCGTTCTGACGCCGTCGCCGTAGTAACGCTGGCCGTTGTTGGCTTTTGGTTCATCGACTTTGATATTCACCTCAGAATCGGTGTGAGTTTCTGTAACTTTCAGCGGTTCGCCGCGTCGCGGCTCGACGATTTGAACTACGCGATATCTAACTTCGTTCTTGTCCCAACCTGTAACCTTCACTGCGCAAGGTTCGGCATTGATCGTAATGGTCGGAACGCTTTTAACTGTAAAATTGCCGGTCTTAGTTTCGATCTTCGGAACGCCGCGCTCAAACACCGAGTTCATCACTCTCGCGATCTGCGCGTCGTTTCTCGCGATCTCACGCATGCTCTTTCTCACTTCTGCCGAGTTCAAAGCTTCGGCCGCCTTCGCGATCGACTCAGCCGAGCGCGCGATCGCTTCGGTATTTATCTTCGCAAGCTCGGCGGCTTTCGGCGGCTTTGGCACAACGACCTTTATCTTCATTTTTTCTTTATTAAGCTTGTCGACGTCGGCGGCCATTTTCTCTTCGTCGATGTCCCAGTCGTCGTCGCTCTTTTGCGGCAAAAGATTTGTCGCCGGACTTGGATTTTTTCCGTCGTTTTTCCGACCGATCGAAAGACCGCCGTTGACGCTGCTGAGCTTGATTTGCACGTCACCGCCGCCGATTCGACCATAAAGATCGCGACCGACGTATTTGCCCTTACGAACCGTCAGTCCAAAGTCATTAGTGATATTGCCGTTGAGCGAGTCGGCCTTGATCGTCGCGTTCGAGTCTGAAGGGATCGTGAGATTCACGCGGCCGTTGACCGTTTCGAGCGCGATCTTGCTTCCGCTCTCGAGCCGGTCGAAGTCTGCTACCACTTCGCCATTGACCGTGCTGAGCTTCGCAGTCCCGCGAATGTTCGTCGCCCTGACCGTGCCGTTGACGGCGGAGATTCTCGTGATGTTTGTAAAGTTCGAAGCCTCGACAGAACCGTTGACGGTTTCGATTTCATTCAACACCGCGCCGCGCGGCACCATTAGTTCATAATCGACTTCGAGCTTGCCGTGATTTTTCCAACCACCGTTGTTGCGCTTCCAATTTTCGTAGTTGGTCTCGACGCTAAAATAATCGGGCCGCGCATCGACCTTGATCTCGACCTCGGCGAGCCGCTCTTTGCTGTCGGCGGTTTTAACGGCGACGAGCTTGACCTCGTTGCGATCCCAAGCCTCGATCTTGATCGAGCCGTTCACATTCTCGACGCTGACACGGCCGTTCGCGTTTAGCGGATAAGTTTGCTCGAACTTTTCCGTCTCATCGCCGACCGCGGTCTGAACGACGACCGCTTCCGTCTGCGGAAGCTCGACCGGCATCGGCAAGCTGCCTTCACTCGATGAAAAACTAAGACCTGCAAAAATAATCGTATATAACCAACTCATAAATGCTCTCCTGCCCAATGTTTTAGGTGAATTTCCCTCTTTCTATGCGTAAAACACCGCTTCGCTCAGATTTGTGACAATTTTTGTGCATTTAAGAATTAGCCACGAATGAGCGAATTTTTCCTGACCTTATTCGTGCATTCGTGGCAACTCAGGTATTGTCCTAACTTGTGGTGTCCGATGACTTTTCCTTTTGTGCTCTTTGTGTCCTCGATCGGTGCACACTGTGATTACTTCCTGTTTTAATCACAGAGTTCACGAAGGCAGGACACAAAGAGCACAAAGGCTTAACACCACAGGATTAGGACATTACTCAACTCACTTTCTCTGGCATTTTATTTGACCAAACACGTCCCGACGCCTATAATTACGGTTTGCGTTAACGCAAATTACTCGCCTATTACGGCGAAGGAAGTCAGAATATGAAACAGGAAATTCACCCGAATTACGAAGAGATCATCGTGTCATGCGCGTGTGGTAATAATTTTAAGACACGCTCGACGATGAAAGACGGGCTGCACATCGAAATTTGTTCCGAGTGCCATCCGTTTTTCACCGGCAAGCAAAAGCTCGTCGATACCGCCGGTCGCGTCGATCGCTTTAACAAGCGTTACGCTCGTGGCGGTGCCGCTGAGGCTGCAAAATGAACTTGAGCAGCAGACTTTATTAGCTATTTATAATTTGACGCCGACGCTTTTTGCCTGCGATCAGTAAAGGTGTGCACGCCACGCCGGTGATAGGTAAAAAGGTCGGCGTTTTGATTTACGTTAAAGTCGAACATCTAATTCGAACGATCAGTTATCTAACAAAGCGATATGAAAAAACGCACGTCACCAAAATTACTGAAGTTTATTCACACAATCTTTGCGGTCGAACGCGACCTTATCGTCGGCGGCCAGGCCGTGATGGAAGGCGTAATGATGCGCACGCCGTCGGCGTATGCGATCGCGTGCCGCAAGTCCGACGGCTCGATCGTCTCGACCGCCGAAAAGCTGCCAAAGTGGAGCGATAAACATAAGTGGTTGAACACGCCGGTGCTTCGCGGCGGTGCAACGCTGATTCAGTCGATGGCTTTGGGAATTAAAGCTCTAAACTTTTCGGCGCGAATTTACGAAGAAGATCTCGAAGCTCAAGAACAGCTTGCAAAACAAAAATCGGCTGAAACGCAACTCGCGTTTGCGACCGGCACGACAGATGAGGATTTTACAAAAGCGCCGGTCAAGGCCGTGATGCCCGCTCAGTCAAAAGCAAAAAAAGCCGGACAGTCCGCGAGCGCCGTCGGTTCGATCATCTTTGCTCTTGGCTTCAACATTTTGCTTTTTATCGTCGCGCCGCTTGTGCTGACAAATCTTTTGTTCATCCAACTCGGCTGGGCCGCCGCTCCGACCATCGCCGTCGACGCCGGTTGGCTGGCGACGATCAAAGCTTATGTGTGGAAGATCAGCCTCGATTCGTTTGGCCTGTGGGTCGGTTTCAATCTGATCGATGGCCTGATCAGAATGGTGTTCTTTATCTTTATGATCTTTTCGATGTCGTTTTTAAAAGACATCCGACGCGTCTTCGAATATCACGGCGCCGAACATAAAACGGTGTTCGCCTGGGAGAAAGGTTTTGAGCTTACGCCCGACAACGCCGCCGTGCAGAGTCGCCAACATCCGCGTTGCGGCACTTCGTTCTTAATGGTTGTGATGCTGATCGCGATCGTGCTGTTTTCGGTGATCAACTTCGAAGCAATGTGGCTGAATCTCGTCGTTCGCATCGCGCTGATGCCGCTTGTTGCAGGACTGAGCTACGAAGTAATTCGCTATGCTGCGAAAAAAGAGTCTGGTGCGATCTTCAAGTTTATGACGATGCCTGGCCTTTGGCTGCAAAACATCACAACGCAAGAACCTGACAAAGAACAGCTTGAAGTTGCGATCCACGCACTCGACGAGTCATTGAAACTAGAACCGCAATCCGCCTAAGAGATTACCCGCGAAACACGCTAAATACGCGAAACAAAGATAATTCTTTTTTTGCGTATTTCGCGTGTTTCGCGGGCAATAAATTTCGCGGGCAATAAATTATGTTTGAGAAACTCGAACAAATAGAAAGATCCTACGAGGAGCTGACCGAGCAAATTTCTTCGCCCGACATTATGTCGGATATGAAGGCGTATGCCAAAACGATGAAGCAGCATCGTTCGCTTGGCGAGATCGTCGAAAAATATCGCGAGGTCAGGAAGATGCAGGAAGATCTGCAAGGCGCTCGCGACCTGGCGACCCAAGCCGACGACGATGAAATGCGTGAGATGGCAAATCTCGAGATCGCCGGCATCGAAGAAAAATTGCCGCAAGCTGAAGAAGATCTAAAATTTCTCCTATTGCCAAAAGACCCGAACGACGAAAAGAACGTAATTCTCGAAATCCGTGCCGGAACCGGCGGCGACGAGGCGACGCTGTTCGCAGGGGAAATTTTGCGAATGTATGCGCGTTACGCCGAGCGGCAAGGTTGGAAGATGGAGATCATGGACGCGTCGGACACCGGCGTCGGCGGCGTCAAAGAAGCCACGGCGATGATCGAGGGCGACAGCGTTTACTCGAAGATGCGTTTTGAGAGCGGCGTGCATCGTGTCCAGCGTGTTCCCGCGACAGAGTCGAGCGGCCGCATTCACACGTCGGCGATCACTGTCGCCGTTTTGCCCGAGGCTGAAGAAGTCGATGTTCAAATAGATCAGAACGATCTTCGCATCGACACGTTTTGTTCGAGCGGTCCGGGCGGCCAGTCGGTCAACACGACATATTCGGCCGTTCGCATCACGCACTTGCCGACAAACACCGTCGTGTCGATGCAGGACGAAAAGTCACAAATAAAAAACCGCGAAAAGGCGATGCGCGTTCTTCGTACTCGCTTGCAAGAGATCGAAGAGCAAAAGCAGCACGACGCTCAGTCCGCCGAACGCAGATCGATGGTCGGCAGCGGCGACCGCAGCGAGAAGATTCGCACTTATAACTTTAAAGAAAATCGCGTCACCGATCACCGCATCGGACTTACGGTTCATCAACTCGATCTCGTTCTCGAAGGCCAGCTAGACGAATTCATCGACGCCCTGACAACACATTATCAAACGGAGAAACTCAAAGCCGAGGCCGTTGCGGTCTGAAATTTTTGCCTTTTGACTTTTTACTTTTAACTTTCCGTATGCCCCAGCCGACTCGCCTTTATCTGATCCGCCACGGACAATCCGACGGTAACGCCGAGGGTCGTTTCGGCGGCCACGGCCCAACGCCGTTATCAAAACTCGGTTTGGAACAAGCCGAGCGAACTGCAAAGCTGCTCGCCAATGAAGAGATCAACGCAATTTATTCGAGTGACCTGTTGCGTGCCGTGCAGACCGCCGAGCCGCTTGCCAAATTGCTCGGTCTCAAAATAAATAAGTCCAAAGCGTTTCGCGAGCGCAACGTCGGCGTGCTCGAAGGCCTGACCTTTGACGAGTGTAAGGAAAAATATCCGCGAGATTATTACGCACTCGTTCATCGCCACGTCAACTACGCTATCACCGGCGGCGAAAGCTATCGTCAACTGCTGCGTCGCGTGTCAGGCGAGTTGCGCGCGATCCTTCGCAAACATCCGAGTGAGCGTGTCGTGATCTTTTCACACACCGGCGTCCTTTGTTACCTGACGTTATTTTTACTCGGCGCCATCCAACGCGACACAAAACAAACTCCGTGGATAATCACTTCGAATTGCGGTATCAACCGCTTCGAGTTGCGCGGCCTTCGCAACGTCCGCGTCCTCGCCCTCAACGACACCCGCCACCTCATCGAACCAACAGGCAACGATGCGTTTGCCGCCCGCTGAATCGCATTTCTTGACTGAGAACGCCGCATCCTTTGCAGAAAGGAGTTGCGTTGATGTCACTCGGCTGATGCAAACCGATGTTCGGGCGCATCCTACCTCATGTCAAAATGTTTCTTACCAAAGTGACGCATCACACCCGATGAGAAGAAGTTTGAAGAGCACGTCAGAGAAAATTCCCAGAACAAGTAATAAAAAAGGCCGCGAAAAATTCGCGGCCTTAAATTTAATCCGCCAGCTTGGTTTTAGAAGATAAATTTAAGACCAAACTGCTGTCTTCGCGGATTACCTTGGGTGTCCGCAAAAATCTGTCCAAAGTTAGAAGGAGCCGAACATGAAGGCGTACTGGTAGGCCGGCACGTATCAGAGTCCGCTCCTAATGCGTAGCTCGTCGTCGTGAAACTGTTCGCAAGGAAGTATTGCTGATTGAATACGTTGAATACCTCCCAGCGGAACTGGAATTTATGATTCTCGTTCCACGGCATTTGGAATGTCTTGGAAAGTCCCATATCGGTGACCGAGTAACCAGGAAGCCGGAAAACATTCCGCTCACCGGTTTCGCCTGGAAGTGCATTTCTGAACGAATTATACGCGGTCTGCGCATCGCCGAAGAAACTTGCCGTATCACGGTTGGCTCGACCGACAACAGGTCGCACCCGCGTTCCACCTGACGTAACATTCCAGTTAGTGGCCCACTGTGCTGCATCACCCGGTACCGACAAAGGCTGACCCGAATTCAATCGGAATATCCCTCTTAACGACCATCCGCCTACCAACGCGTCAGCTAGCGAGCCAACTCCACCGAGGAATTTCTTCCCCTTGCCGACCGGAAGGTCGAAAATGAAGTTTGCGTTGATCGAGTGTTTGACGTCGAAATCCGACAGCGCATAACTGTCTCTCTGACGCAGCGGATTAAGAAGGAACTGTCCACCGTAGGAACCGTCGGTTTGCAGTCCCGACACGTCATCCAGCGACTTCGAGAAAGTGTAGTTAAAGTCGTAGGTTAACGTCGAACCGAGACGCTGCCTGAGCGAGAAGGTCGCACCGTGATAGTCTGAATTTGCAAACGTTCCGAATGCGGAAAATGCTCCGTATTGCGGATGGTAGAACATATTCGGGAACCTACCGGGATTCATCGGAAGTCCGAATTCGGTGGCATCGTCGATGATCAACTGAATAAAGGTGTAATCCCTGATACCGAATCCATCGTCCGCAAAGAGCGCATAAATCGCACGGGTATTGCTCGTAGCCCCTATTCCGAAGACGTTGAGTGCCGCCATAGCATTGGGGAAGAAATACTCGAAATATGGTATCGGAGCTATAGTGTTGTAGGGAACACCCGCTTTTTGTGCAGCTACGAGCTGTTTCGCGGCAGTGTACCAATCCGTGCCGGCCGGATCGACCAAATTGTTCAAAGCGACAACGTCGCGAGATCCAAAAAGGTTTCTTGCTTTACGACCCAGATAGGAAGCCTCAAAATACATTCCTTTGGGCAGAGAACGTCCGTAAGAAACATTCCAACTGTAATGTTTCGGCGAAACAATCGACTGATCAAGTGATGTCTCGATACGTTGTTGCTCGTCCGGCGGCGTCGAGAAACGCTGGGTCGGGGCAGGGATGCCCGGCAATGTGCGGATGTTCTGCCCGTAACCCGTAAACAACGGTGCCAGACGATCGGTCACGTTGAAAGTATTCGCAGAAGTGGTCACACTACTGGTAAATCCGATGGTTGACAAGCCGTCAAAGCTAACCGCCAGTTGGCCACCGAAATAGTCATTTGAAATGCCAAACCCTCCGCGTATAACCGAGTCTCCCTCTTTTCCACCAAAAAGGAATCGTCCCACCTTGTTGTCAAAGTGTGGCGACCACGCCACTGCGACGCGCGGTTGGAAATTGTTCTTATCCATCTCGTAAAAACCCGGGCCGTTATTTTTCGGGCCGCCTTTAACGAAATTGATAAGAGTGTTGAGCGGAACACCTCTCGCAGCCGACGCCGCACGAGCCTCAAAAAGATCGCCAAGCGGTCTGTCGGGAACCACCTGGAGACCATTAGCCTCATAAACCGGCCGGCTCAGTGCATAGCGGAGTCCGAGCGTTAGGGTCAACGAACGACCGAGCTTCCATACGTCTTGAATATAAGAGTCGTACTCTTCGGTTGCGAAAACGCGATTCGAAGGCGTTCCCGCCGGCAGAACGCTGCCGTCAAGGTCAAACGTGAAGTTGCCCGAGTATTGAGAGTAACGTCCGATCAAAGCCGTAATGGCGTCCCGCGCCGAAGTGCCGCCGCTGGTGATATTGTAGCCAGCTGCAGTTAGTGGTTGATTAACCACAGCTCCGGAAAGATCGTAAAACGAAGGGTTAGTCACAGCGGAATCGAAGGCGCTGGCAAAAGTGGTGCGCCGGTTGCGGATGATACGCACATTTCCGCCAAATTGGAAAGTGTGGTTCCCTTTGATCCAGGTAAAGTCATCCGTAAAGTTATGTACCGGTGTAACGCGATTGAGCGTTCGTGCATAAAAGAGCGGTGAAAAAACAAATCTGAAAAATATGTTATTTCCACTAGAATCACCCTGCGTGCTGAACGCCTGACGCGTTAAACCGTATCTGAAGTTGTTGATCTTGCTATTAGAAATGGTCCAGTTATGTGAAGCTACATATCCGTAAGGATGACTCCATGTCGAAGTGGCCGGCGTGTCCGGAAACAGCGATGTGCCGGCAATCTTATCGTATTGATAGTTACCGCGGAAAGATATCTGTTGACTGGAAGTCGGGCTCCAGTCGAACTTTGCGATGTGCGTATTCTCTTTAACCGACGTAGGAGAATTAAAGGCAAAACCGCCGGTATTGATGCCATCGCCTTGGCCCTGGAAAATGTTGTTCGACGGATACTTGGATACAGCAGACGCCAGAGCCGCAACCGCCAACGGGTTCATACCTGCCTGATTGTAAATCATGTTAAGCTCGGCAAGCCCGACGCTACAGCTCTGCGATGCGTTACAACTCGGCCCCGTACCAGAAAATCGTACCGTTCCCCCTCCTAAGTGCGGCAAGGGCACCAATCGATTAACCGAAATTTCATCATTTTGAACCTGCCCCTCATACGAATAAAAGAAGAATAGTCGGTCCTTCAAGATTGGCCCGCCGACGGCCCCACCGAAGACCTGACGATCTAGTTTCGGACGGGGTCGAACCGGCGTGCCGTCGGGCTTGCTGCCGGCGCGGTTGTTAAAGAACCTGTTTGCCGAACCCAGTGTCGGACGGTTGAAGTAAAACACTGACCCCCTGAAGTCGTTGGTTCCGCTTTTTGTGACAAGCGAGATTTGTGCACCCGAGGAACGTCCCTGGTTAGCATTCGCACCCAAGGTTGTGATTCGAAATTCTTCAACCGATTCGGTTGTCGAACGCAACGCGGAACCCTGCGCCAAATCTCCACCTCCCGAGCGCCCGCCGGTTTGCTGATCGTTAATGTCTACTCCATCGAGTGTAATGTTCGCCTGATCGCTTCGTCCGCCAGCCACGTAACCGTCGCGCGTAACTCCCGGCTGCAGAGTGAGAAGATCGGTAATACGGCGCAAATCAGTCGGCAATTCGGCGATCTGCGCCGGAACGAAGTTGTTGCCAACCGAGGCGTCCGTCGTGTTGGTAATGGATTCAATTGAACCGCCAGTAACATCGACGACCGCGGACACATCCCCGGTCTCGAGCCCCAGATTCAGATCCAGGGGCGAATCGACGAGGGCCTGAACGCTGTTGTTCACCAGCTTCTTAAATCCCTTTGCCTCGACTTCAAGCTTATACGTTGCCGGTGGCAAAGAAACAAAGCTAAACCTTCCATCGTCATTGGTTGTGGTGCTTCTTGAGAAGCCGGTGGCGGGATTAGTTATTTTGACTGAGGCTCCAGGAACAACGGCTCCTGTTTGGTCAGAAATTGTTCCGCTTATACCTGAGGTGCCGGACTGACCATTTACCAGTCCAACACACAGAAAAGCTGTTAATATTGCGAAACTGATCGCGTTAATAAACCTACGTTTCATAGATTCCTCCATTTTCTTAATAAATTGGAAATAAGTAGTCCAAAAATAGGAACTTAACACTACGATTTAGGCATTTTGCGTTCCAAAGTCGGACATACTGTTAAACCACTATGTTTGCATAGAATTATGGCACGATTTCGCGAGAATCGAAAGTGCTGTCTTGTTTATTATTGTATAAAAATTCAGATTTTTGTTCTTTTGACTGCCTCGGTGCCGGTTTCGGTGGCGCGGGTGGTGGTGAGATCGTCTGGATTAGCCACGTCGCCTACCGCGTAAATATTTGAAACATTTGTGTTAGGCGTGTCTATCGTGAACACAAAACCTCGCTCGTCTTGATCAAGTTGTTCGACGAAAAGCTCGGAATTCGGCACTACGCCGATTCTGATCAACACGGCTTCGGCCGGTAAGACAAAATCTTCGTCCGAAATCAGATTTTTTATCTTTACTGCGGCGACCTGAGCTTCGCCGATGATCTCCCTCACCACACTGTTGAAAACCATCTCAACGTTTTGCCGACCTGTCGCAAATTCGACAAATCTGCGTTGAGCCGTGAACCGATCTCGCCGGTGAACTATCACAATCTTCTTTGCTACTTCGCTCAAAATGCAAGCGTTCTCGACCGCTGCGTCACCGCCGCCGACGATGACGACGGTTTTGTCGCGCGCCTTTTCTCTGTCCTTAAGTCCAGACTCCAACACGCCCCGTCCGCGAAGCTCGATCTCGCCGGGCACGTTGAGCGATCGGCGACGGACGCCGGTTCCGAGGATGATCGACTTAGCAGAATAGCGATCGCCATTCGCTAAACGGACGATCTTTTGTTTTAGATCGACGTGTTCTACAGCGGCATTTGTAAGGTATTTGGCGCCCGCGTTCTCTACGCGTTGGAGAAGATGATCGCGGAGTTCGCGGCCGTTTTTGGCGATGAACGGAGGATAATTTTCGATCGGGTTGTAGGTCCATAGAAGCTGGCCGCCTAACTCCGTCTCGCGTTCGAGAAGGATCGCGTCGATGCCAAGTTCGGCGCATTTGATCGCCGCCGACATTCCCGCAGGGCCGCCGCCGATGATGATCACGTCGAAATTATTTGTCTCAACTGGCATAACAAGTAGGTCGTTTTGTTGCTACTTTTTGTCAATCGCATCTGCCGTTTTTTGTCACAAAGACGGATTTTTGCTCAAAAACAGACTTGATGACAGAAGTCGTTTGTAACATTCTCGCCCTTTATTTTAGGCACTTTTCGTAAAATTAACAATCTTCTGGAATTCTCTGAGCTTTGGCACTAAGGTTGCTTTTCCAACTTGCTGTAAGTGGGCGAACTACGCTCGCACTTCCAATTTAGTCCAAAAATTTCAGACCAACAAAAAAATTATGCGTTTAGACATAGAACAGAACGTTAGCACCGCCATGCCGCACGAGAGCAATGGCTTTGACGAATTTGGTTTCCCCGGCAACGGTGCCGAGGCTTTGCTGAAGAAAGGAATCGCCGCTGCGCAGAATGGCGATCGCGACGGCGCACGCAAGCTGCTTACACAGGTCGCCGCGCTCGATCCGTCGAGCGAGGACGCCTGGATGTGGCTCGCGTCGATCAGCGATTATCCCGAAGAGCTTCTTGCGTTTCTCAACCGCGTGCTCGATATCAACCCCGACAACGCACGTGCGGTCGAATGGCACGCCGCGACGACCGCACTGCTTGCGAAAACATTTGCGCAGCGCGCAGTCGCCGCGCACGCAGACGGCTCGCATGAGCTTTCGTCTCAATGTCTGGCGCAGGCTCTCGCTTACGACGCAAATTGCGAACCGGCTTGGGAATTCAAAGTGTCGATCGCCGAGGACGACGATGAAAAAATGTCGTGTCTCGAACGCGTTCTGACGATCAACCCCGACAACTCCGACGCTGCTGAGGCGATGGCCGTCATCCAACGCGCAAAGATCGAGGCCGTCTTTACTGAGGCCAAATCGACCACGCTCGAAGGCCATCACAAAAAAGCTGTAAAACTGGTCGATCAATATCTCGACATCGTGACCGACAACGCCGACGCGTGGGTGTTGAAAGCGCATCTCACGAATGACGTCGAGCAAAAAATGGGAGCGCTCGAAAATGCGCTCGAGGTCAATCCGAAACACGCCGCGGCACGTTCGTCCTACGATTTTCTCTCGACGCTCAATGCTCCTCCGCAGCCTGTCGAAGAGCCGGAAGCAGTTGTCGAAGAGGTCGAACCTGAAGCCGAAGAAGTTGTTGAAACTGAACCTGCCGCAGCCGAAGAAAGCGAAGCCGTCGTTGAAGAAGAACCGGTCGCCGAATCCGCACCGGAATCAGAAGAACCCGTTTTTGCGGCCGAAGACGAGCTTGTCGCAGAACCGGCCAGCTTTGACGAGGAAGTTTCTGCAACTTACAACGACAATTACGTCGCCGAAGCAGCGACTGAGGAAATGATAAACGTCAACGAAGAAGGCGTCGTCTGCGCGTTCTGCGAGACGGAAAATGACGCACACTCATTCAAATGTAAAAAGTGCAAGGCGGTAACCGCTCTCTCTGACACCGAGTCGCTGCTTTCGAATTCGTATGCAGACTTCGAACTGATTCACCCGGCGGTGATGCGGATGGAATCGGAGGCGAATAGCCGCGAGTTCAGCGACGGCGAACTTATCTCGCTCGGCGTCGGCCACTTTAATCTGCACAATTACGAAGCCGGTCTCGGCTACTTGCACGAAGCCGTGCGACGCGATCCGAACAACGTCGTGCTCGCCGCCGAAGTAAATACTCTCGCGATTCGCGTGGATGAAATTAGCCACAAGAGCGCAGTGGATGAATCGAAACCGAAAGGCAAGACGATCCTCGTCGTCGATGACAGTCCGACAGTTCGCAAGCTGATCTCGGGCAAGCTCGAAAAATCCGGTCACAACGTCGTCTGCGCCTCCGACGGCGTCGAGGCTCTCGAACGCATGGGCGAATTCATCCCCGACCTCGTGCTGCTCGACATCACGATGCCGCGAATGGACGGTTACGAAGTTTGCAAACAGATTCGCTCGAATCCGAATGCACAAAATCTGCCGGTCGTGATGATCTCAGGCAAGGACGGATTCTTTGACAAGGTTCGCGGCAAAATGGCCGGCACGACAGGTTACGTTACGAAACCGTTCGGCCCCGAAACTCTCATGAAAGCTCTCGAAACTTACCTCATCCCCGACGCAGCTTGAGGCAGTTGTCAGTGTTCAGTGGTCGGTCGTCAGTTGTCAGTGGTCGGTGGTCGGTGGTCAGTTATCAGAGAAGGCAGAAAACTATCTGACCACCGACCACTGACCACCGACCACCGACCACTGTCCACTGCACTCCATGGATCGCGAAAAAATAAAAATATTTATTCAGACTGCCGAAGCCGATCTTGCACAGGCTCGCGGCAGTCTTTTGATTCTCGCGCAGAGCGGCGACGTGTCCGATCTCGGCCCGACGCGTGGCGCAGTAGCGCGACTGAAAGATTCAGCTTTTGAAAACGAACAGCACGCGATCTCGCTGCGGGCCGCCGAGTGCGAAGGAGCGCTCGAACAACTCTCAACATCGAACGAAGCATACAAAGTTCTCGACATGATCGCCGGGCTAGAGGCTTCGTTGCTCGATATTCCGCTGCACTCCGACGAATTTCTGAGCGACGTTTCGGATTTTGTCGATGCGTCATTTGACGAGATTTTGCCGCAAGCAAATTCGAGCGACGAGATTTTTTCAGAGTTTGAAATTGACGAAGAAACTCTCGAGGTTTTCAAATCCGAGGCTGACGAACTGCTCGCAAACATCGAAAACGGTTTGCGCACGTTGACCCTATCGCCCGCCGATCAGAATGCGTTGTGGGAGATTCGGCGCAGTTCGCACACGCTAAAAGGTGCCGCCGGAATTGTCGGTCTCGTCGCCGCGTCCGAAACGGCGCATCGCATGGAAGATCTACTCGACAAACTTGTCGAGCTAAAACGTGCGGCCCCACCCGAGATTCTTTGCTTTCTCGAAACCTCGGCCCGCAAAATAAATTCTATCGTCGAGGCGAAAGCCTTCGACAACGACGACGATCTCGAACCTCAGTACCTCGCCGCGATGAATTCGTTTTGCTCTGTAGGCGAATCTTCCCAGCCGCCCGACACGCAAAATTCAACCGCTGAATCGGCGACCGGCGAACGTCCAATCCACAAACCGATCGTCCGCGTTTCGCTCGAACGTCTCGATGAACTTATCGAACTTTCGCACGAGATGATGAACAATCGCGAATCGACTGCTGAGGTGATAACCTGCTTGCTTGACGGAAGCTCGAACGAAAAAGAGACGATAGCCCAGCTCGAAAAACTTTTTGAAAACGCGTATCGGCTTAACGGCGAACTGCACGAAAAACTGCAGAGCATTCGCATGGTCAAGTTCGGCACGCTCGAGACGCGGCTGAGCCGTGCCGTGAACATGACGTGCACCGACGTCGGCAAAAAAGCTGTCTTCGAACTCGAAAACGGCGACGTCGAGATCGACACGCTCGTGATAGACGCGATCGTCGAACCGCTGCTGCATCTGCTGAAAAACGCGGTCGTCCACGGTATCGAAACGCCCGAGACAAGACGCCTGATCGGCAAAAACGAACGCGGCACTGTCCGAATAAAAGTTGAAACTGCCGACGGCTATTTGCAGATCTCGGTCGCCGACGACGGCGCGGGAGTGTCTGTTAAAAAGCTGAAGGACAAAGCTATCGCAAACGCGATCATCGACGCAGAAAAAGCCGGGTCGATGAGCGATGAAGAAACTTTTTCGTTAATGTTCGATCGCGGACTTTCTACCGCAGACTCGATCGATCTCAATGCCGGTCGCGGCGTCGGTATGAGCATCGTTAAGGAAAGTGTCGAAAGTAACGGCGGTCAAGTCGTCGTCGAATCCGAGCTACAACGCGGCACAAAATTCACACTTCTTTTGCCGATCGACAACATGTTGCCAAAGGCCGAACCGACCCTTTTTGCACAGCCGGCGCTCAACGAGGAAATCCCGACGATCCTTGTCATCGACGACAGCGCAAGCATGCGCCTCCACAATCAAAAACTTGTCGAGAGCGCCGGTTTTCGCTGCATCACAGCGAACAACGGCGCCGAAGCTCTCGAATTGCTTCTAAACGGAGATTTTGAACCTGACCTGATTTTGTCCGATGTTGAAATGCCGCAGATCGACGGCTGGGCTTTCCTAAAATACCTAAAAACCGACGACAACCTCGGCCACATTCCCGTCGTCCTCGTCACATCACTCGCATCGGACGAACATCGAATGCGCTCCCTCGATCTCGGCGCCACAGATTACATCGTAAAGCCCTTAACAAGCGACGCTCTTATAAACATAACCGAAAAACACTTAACCGCAGTGATCGCGTAATTACTTTTTCTTTGCAGCGAGACTTTTCTGTTTTTCAAGTTCATCGTTCGCTTTGCTTAATGCTTTCAGTGAAGATTCGAGCAGCCCAAGCGATAGTTTAAGTCTGCTGCGTCGCGACGAGATGTCGTTGATCGATGCAAAAATACTAAATTCGTCGATCTCTAAAATTGTCGCATCGACGGAAACATAGTCGGACATCGGTGCCCAATCTTTGTCGATTATCATATCCGGGTTTTCTCCGTCAGCCTTGTTAATAAATTTCACGGCGTCACGAAAAACAACCGGCGATTCAGTTGGCGTCGCGCGTAAATAAAATTTGGCAAGATCGAGAGATAGCGCGGCGGCTTCATGATAAGGCATTTCCAGCGAGTTCAGCTCTTTTTGCATTTCGCTGAGATTCTCAAAATAAAATTGCTTATCTTTGCTCACGCTCGTCTCCGAAGCAAGCCGCTTGCGAATAAATGGACGAAGTTGCTTTGGTGCTCGATTTATGGATTTGAAAGCATTCGCCAGATCGCCTTCCTCAAACGAAGCCAATGATGTTGAAAAACCGGCTGTTATTCGCCAATTATTCCAACCGATCGGAGCAATCTCTCTATAGTCGTCACCATCGAGGCCGTCGAGCAGCGATGTTAACTCATCGTAACTCTTTGCATTCAGCAATTTAAAAAAAGCGTCGCGGTAAATATGAATTTTTGCACGCTTATCTTTTTCGTCTCGTGCGGCCTTTAGCATTTCGTCAACTGAGTCGGAGACCCCGTCAGCTCTCGCTTTTGTCCCTGTTTGTATAGATGTATGTAAAAATGGCACGCACAATTTTATGTTCTGACGAAATCTTTCAGAATTTTCCGGAAAAAATTCATCTACACGCGACACCGCCCAAGACGCATAGAATGATATGCCGCAGCGTCGTGGACGTTCTTGCTCGATAGAAGCCGCCCCGTTCAAAAGGTCGGAAAATAGCTCGACAACCAGACGTTGAGTTGTCGCAGAAAATGGTTTGCCTTTATTAAATTCAAAAACTCCGCGATAAAGTCCAAAAACAAGAAAATAAACGTCCTCTCTGTATTTATCGGTAGCCAGGAATCTCGTTTGTTTTATCAACAAATCGGCTAATGAGCTGTCCTTTAAATTCAATTCAACTGCCAGACCGGACAACGCATGAGCAAATCCGAATTTCAGAGACTGTTGACCATAGGCCAATCCCAGTCTTGGATTCTCCTTTGTTATTTGAGCACCGATGGATGCGTAAAATTTAGCCAACTTTGGATTTTGCCGGGCGTTTTGGTTTATTTTGTCATCAAAATTCGAGCCCAGCTTTCCGAGCAAGTCACTCCCAAACTTTCTATCCAACTCAAAAATGATCTCTAAAGTTCTTTGAGCGTATTCTAGATTCTTTTCAAGCTCTTTTTCGTCTTCACCCTTCAGACTTTTCAGCACAATTTCTGCCGACTTTTTTAGAAAGGCACGTGCAGAGACCTCATCATGCTTCCACAATATCTTTGCAAGTAATGCCTGGTTATAGGCATTTTCCGCTTCAGTTAAGGATGATGAACTTGTAGCCGAGATCTTTACGAGATCGTCCACACGCGATCGCCAACGTTTTACACGCTCCTCGGCTTCTCTTTGCTCAGGTGAAATTGTCTTGTCTTGCGCAAAAACAGACTGCGCACAGATCAAGGCTATGAACGATAAAGTAAAACCACACCGGCTATTTTTAAGATTTAGAAAACTCAAAATATTTATCTCAGAAGAGTTTGCCACGAATGCACGAATAAGAGAAGAAAGGCCAGTTCTTAATATTCGTGCATTCGTGGCTATTCCCGCCAGCACAATGATTATCGGAGCAACATATTCTACTTAGCTGGAGGTTTACTCGGTCTGATCTCGACTTTACTCGGCAATGCGCGCGGATCTATTTTTAAAAGATCGATTACGACCTGGGCGATGTCGTTGGGCTGTAATTGCCACGCTTTTTCGTCAGAGATTGTGTCGTCTCCAAATTCCGTGTTAACGCTGCCGGGGCAAATGTAGCTTACTTTTATATTGTCGTGACGAACTTCCTGCATCATCGCTTCGGTAAAACCATTGAGCGCAAATTTCGACGCGTTGTATGCCGCCATTCGCGGATGCGCGTTCTGTCCGGCTAAGCTGGAGATATTTATAATGTAGCCGCCGCCACGCTTTTTCATCAACGGAATTGCATAGTGGCAAGCATAATAAACGCCAAGCAGATTCGTCTCGATGGTTTGGCGAAATTCACCCGGCGTGATTTCCTCAACCGTCTTGCCAAAAAAGCCGACGCCTGCATTGTTTATCAAAACATCGACTCCGCCGAAAACGCGCTCGCAATCCGCCAGCATCGACCGCACTTGCTCTTCGTTACGAACATCGCAATCGGTTCCGCCCACTTTGCCATGCTTTGACAATTCTTCGACAACGGCCGAAACATCAGCCAAATTTCTGGCAGTCACAAAAACCGAGGCGCCTGATCTAACAAACGCCTCGGCAATCGCAAAGCCAATTCCTTTTGTGCCGCCCGTAACGACTGCGACTTTATTTTCCAGACTCATCGTTTCGCAATATCGACCGTGAGAATCGGCGACTCTTTCTTGGCCAGTTCTCTCCAAAGCACTAAATATGTGTCGTCAGCACTTTTGCTTAACGTGCGGAAAACTATAATGACGTCGTTGCGTTCGTCTTCATCGAGCGAGCCGCGTTTTGATTCGGACTTAGGCAAGTTTAGAAACTTCGCTCGATAAGCGACGGAACGCAGCAGATAAGTTGTGTGCTCGCGGATCGCAACCGACTTTCGATAGACGAGATCGCCGATCTTCAATCCCTTACCGATATCGAGATCCAGATCAGCTACTTCACTTATTCCAGTCGCGGGAGAAAAGGCAGCGAGGTCGGTCGCTAGTGCATTATCGGGATTAAAAGATTCGATCGGGACATCGCCCAAAGTAGCGATCAGCCCAAGCACAAAAATGCCCGGCAAAACAAAATCGTCATTTATACGCCTTAGATCAGAGTAAACGTTGTGCGAATAATCGGCGCGTCGGAACGAAAACGCGAGAGCACTGCCGGGAATGTATTGGTTAAAACATTCCTGATCGGGCTTTGTGACATCTAGAATATATTTGCAGCTAATGCGCCCGCCAAAACGAAAGATGCCCGTGTTCGGCTGTTTTAGAAACTCGGCATAGATCCGCTTTTCGTCTTTTGTCGGGGCAAGTTTCTTCCGCGCTTGCTCATAAATTTCCGCGATTGCCGCGTCCACAACATTCTTATTGCTTATTGCACCAATGCCGGTCGGGGTATTTTCGCGCTTCTTAAGTTCGTC
>Ga0187894_10000593_pt1 | contig 48712 bp, 36 predicted proteins | sample GBC1701081metaG_FD_136650 | JGI IMG/M metagenome (GOLD analysis project Ga0187894, IMG submission 136650) | White microbial mat communities from a lava cave in the Kipuka Kanohina Cave System on the Island of Hawaii, USA - GBC170108-1 metaG ... | reverse complement strand
GACTCGGCACTCTCGCCCGCGCCGTTGACCGCCGTGACGACGTAGTAGTACCTCGTCCCGTTCGTCCGGCCGGTGTGGGCGAAGGGATTCGCGGCCTCCTGCACCTTGGTTCCCGCAGCTTTCGTGACGCCCGCGGCCGTCCCGAAGTACACGTTGAAGCTCGTGGCGGCGGGCATCTCGGCCCAGGCCAGCGTGACGCGTCCGTCACCCGGTGTCGCCGAAATTCCCGACGGGGGCACGGTCGGCGTAACCTGAGGGACGGCGCTGGCCATCATCGACTCGACGCTCTCGCCGCCGACTCCCACGGCGGTCACGACGTAGTAGTAACGAGTGCCGTTGACCAGGCCCGCGTGGGTCGCCGGGCTGGTGGCGGAGCCGATCTTGATGCCGCTCGACTTGGTCACCGGCGCCGTCGTCGAATGGTAAAGGTTGTAGCTGACAGCTCCTGGGACCGTGCTCCAGGTCAAGCTCACCGCGCGATCGCCGGCGGCGGCGGTGAGGCCTGTCGGAGCGGCCGGAGCGGCCGGTTGGCTCGAGAGCCCAATCGTGATGTCGTTGCGCTCGCCGGCGACCACGCTCGCGATGTTGCCCATCCCGCGCGCGACGACGTTCTGGCCGGCGTCCCGCGCCTCGACGGCCAACGCCACGGCCCCCATCACCCCGGCGTCCATCTCGATGGTAAATGTCGTCGGCAGCGTGATCAGCGCCGGTGTGCTGGGGACGTCGATCGCTTTCATCCGGCCGCCGGCCGTCACGTTCACCTTGAGCTGGGTGATGCCCGTGACGGTGCCTTCCATCGTCACGAAGAGGACGGTGTCCGACTTCGGACAGCCGGCGACCAGCGCCAGCGCCAAGAGCGCCGAAGCGAAACGACGAGCGGAAAGCAGCATGTTCTATCCTTTCCTAGAACCTGTAGCTGCCGAGCCTGGAGCTCGGCACGTCGGTCTCATTCGAGTTGAGGACCAACCAACCCGCGGCGCCCGCGCCGGCCACGGCGACGCCCAGAATCACCCAGAACCAAGCCTTGCTGGCCAACCCACCGCTCTCGCTTTCGCCCGTCGCCGGAGGCGCGGAGGTCAAGGCGACGGTCGTCGAAGAGCCGCTGTCGCCGAGAGGAAGCAATGGCTCCGGCGCGGCGGGCGGCGGCGCTGTATTGGCCGCCGGTGCGGCGACCGGGGATGCCGGTGCGGCCGCCGGGGGAGCCACCGGGCTCGTTACCGTCGAGGCGGGCGCGGGCGGCGGCATCATCGGCGGCGGCAGCTCCCGGTGGCCTTCGAGCTCGGCGATGCGCGCCTGCACCTGGGTTCGGTTGGGAGCGTCGGGGATCTCTTCCAGAAACTGCTTGTAGTCGTCCACCGCCTTGCTCGGCTGGTTGGTCTTTCGGTAGCACTCGCCGCGATTGAACAGGATGCTGGCGTCTTTGAGCGCCTGGTACGCCCGCGTGAACTCGGGAAGGGCCGCCTTGCAGTTGCCCTTGGCGACGAACTGGCTGGCCTTTCGAAGATGCTTGCGCCCGGCCGTGGCATCCGCTGCCCACGAGGGCGTCCCCGACGATAACAACGCGGCGCTCAGCACGACAATGGGCGCGAGCCCGCGACCTAAAGAAGTACGGCACATGGACCAGACCTCCACGGTGAACGGCCATTGTCTTTCGTGCCGACGGAGAGTGTCAATTGGCGGGGCCGCCCCATCCGACTCGTCTCGCCCGCTCACGGCCTGGGTACCGGGGAGCTGCCTGCGGCCCCGCCGAGGCGCTTTACGTACCCAGCCAGCGCCTGGATCTTGGGCTGGGACAGGGCGCCGCCGAAGGACGGCATTTGGTTCTTGCCCGCCATGATCACCCGTTCCAGCTCGCCCGTGGCGGCGCGCGCGCGGAACGCCGGATCGGTGAAGTCTCGCACCGGCATCTGCTGCCGGATCTGAGGATCGCCCTTGCCGTCCACGCCGTGGCAGCGCGCGCAACTCTGGCCGTAGAGCACCGCCGGATCCACCGCCATGGGCGGCCCCGGATCGTCGCCGGGGCTGTTACACCCGGCCGCGGCCGCCAGCAGGACAAAAATGAACGAACGTCGCACTGAGTCGCCGGGGCTCCTATTCGCCGAGCCGCTCTCCGTCCGGCACGGGTTCGTAGATGTGGGCGCCGCGCGCTCGGAATTCGTCAGCCTTCGCGGCCATCTTTGTTTCCAGCGCCTGCCGGTCGGTCATCCCGTGGGCGGCTGCGTAGTCGCGTACCTCCTGGGTGATCTTCATGGAGCAGAAGGCCGGACCGCACATCGAGCAGAAATGGGCCTGCTTCGCGGCATCGGCCGGCAGCGTCTGATCATGGAAGGCCCTGGCTGTCGCTGGATCCAGCGCCAGGTTGAACTGGTCCTGCCACCGGAACTCGAAGCGCGCCCTCGACAAAGCGTCGTCCCGATCCCGCGCCCCCGGGTGCCCCTTCGCCAGATCGGCGGCGTGGGCCGCGATCTTGTAGGTGATGACTCCCGTTTTGACGTCATCGCGGTCCGGCAGCCCCAGGTGCTCCTTCGGCGTGACGTAGCAGAGCATGGCGGTCCCCAGCCATCCGATCATGGCCGCCCCAATCCCCGACGTGATGTGGTCGTAACCCGGCGCGATGTCCGTCACCAGCGGACCCAGCGTATAAAACGGCGCCTCGTGACAGACGGCGAGCTGCCTCTCCATGTTCTCCTTGATGAGATGCAGCGGAACGTGGCCCGGGCCCTCGATCATGACCTGCACGTCGTGCTTCCACGCCACCTGCGTCAGCTCGCCCAGCGTCGCGAGCTCGGCGAATTGCGCCTCGTCGTTGGCGTCGGCGGTGCAGCCCGGCCGCAGCCCGTCGCCCAGGGAGAAGGAGACGTCGTACTTCTTCATGACCTCGCAGATGCGTTCGAAGTCGGTGTAAAGAAAGTTCTCCTCGTGATGAGCCAGGCACCACTTGGCCATGATGGATCCGCCCCGCGACACGATGCCGGTGACCCGCCGCGCGGTCAGCGGGATGTAACGAAGCAAGACGCCCGCGTGGATCGTGAAGTAATCCACGCCCTGTTCAGCCTGCTCGATCAGCGTCTCGATGAAGAGATCGATGTTGATGTCCTCCGCCCGCCCCTTCACTTTCTCCAGACACTGGTAGATCGGCACGGTGCCGACCGGAACCGCGGCGTTGCGGACGATCCACTCGCGCGTCTCGTGGATGTTCGGCCCCGTCGACAGATCCATGATCGTGTCGGCGCCCCAGCGCGTCGCCCACTGGAGCTTCTCCACCTCTTCGCCGATGGATGACGTGACCGCCGAGTTGCCGATGTTCGCGTTGATCTTCACCAAGAAGTTGCGGCCGATGATCATCGGCTCCAGCTCGGTGTGACGGACGTTGGCTGGAATGATCGCGCGCCCGCGGGCGATCTCGTCGCACACGAACTGCGGCGACACATTTTCGCGCACGGCCACGAACCGCATCTCTTCGGTGATTTCGCCGTTGCGCGCGTAGTGCATCTGAGACACGTTGCGGTCCCCGCGGGCGGCCCGTCGATCGACCCAGGGCTGGCGCAGCTTGGGCAACCCGGTCCGGACGTCGTGACCCTGGGGGCCCGTCGTGTCGTACACGCGCAGCGGTGGCTCCCCCCCCCCCAAGGCGATTTCGCGCGCGGGGACCCGGATGTCACCGTCTACCAGGAATACCTTCCGGGACGCCGGGAGATCGTCCGAAAGCGGACCGAGGGCCGGCGGAGCCGATTCGGCGGCGGAGCCCGCGGCGGCGGCCGTGCGCGCCACCGCCAGCTTTTCGGTTCGGCGACTTCCGCCGTTTTCGTTCTTGCCGTTCGTGCTCACTCGGACCTCCCTACGCCGGCATTACCCGGGTCAGGTTCAAGGGGTCGCGCTTTCATTCGAAGCGCCTCTCAGCCGTGTGGCTCCCCCGGTGTGGATTTGGATGACGGGCTAATGTGTCAGCGGCTTGCGGCCAATGCAAGCCAACTCGCGTCCTGGACTAAGCCCGCAGTTCTTCGAGCTTGGCGCGCACGGCGGCGGCGTGTCCGGCGGCCTTGACCTTGCGGTAGTGGTGCGCCACGCGGCCCTCCGGATCGATGACGACTGTAGACCGGATCACCCCGTCGGAGATCTTGCCGTACATATTCTTGGGGCCCCATGCGTCGAAACGACGCATCACCTGGTGATCGACGTCAGATAGCAGGCGAATCGCCAGCTTGTGCTTGGCAATGAACTTGCGGTGGCTCTCGGGCGAATCGCCGCTGCATCCCAGCACCACGGCATCCAGTTTCTCGAAGCCCTTGAGCCCAGCGGTGAAGTCGCACGCCTCGACGGTGCAGCCCGGCGTGTCGTCCTTTGGATAAAAATAGAGCACGACCCATTTCCCGGCGTAGTCGTCGAGCTTGGTCGTCTTTCCGTCTTGGTCCGGCAGCGCCAGCGCGGGCGCCTTCCTGCCGACTTCGATCTTCGTCTCGGGCATCGTGGCTCCTTTGTGAAGCCGCGCAGTCTAGCCATAAACGCGCTCGATGTACCGTCTGACGAATCGCCAGGTGTGGCGCGAGGTTTGCTTTCCCCTGCACGCCAGATGGCTGAAAGAATGATCGAGCATTCGCCCGCCTTTCGTGGTTGTTTTTCGGCATGTCCGGTGCCCTTCCCGCCGATCCCGCCGACCTTTCCGAATCGGCGTGGTTAGAGCTGCTGCATATCCAGGACGGCAACTGGAAAGAGCTGGTGGACATTCTGCTGGGGCGCGCCGAGCGGGCCGGCAAGCAGGAGAAGGTCGCCCTGCTTCGCCGCGTGAGCGCGCTGTTCGCGCAGCAGCTCGGTGACGGCGAGAGCGCGTTCCTCACCCTGTCCGCCGCGTTCCGCGAGAACTACTCGGACACCGAAGTGGCCGCCGAGCTCGAGCGCCTGACCGAGCGCCTCGACCGCTGGAGGGAGCTCATCACCGACCTCACGCAGGTGGTCAACGACATAGACGATCGCGGCCAGGCGGCGGACCTGTGGGTGCACATCGGCCTCTGGTACGACCGCCACCTTTCGCACGCCGAATACGCCGCCGCCTCGGTACAGCAGGCGCTGGCGATCGATCCGGCGCATCGTAGGGCGCTGACCGCGCTGGCGGAGATCTTCCGCCGCAACGAGCGCTGGACGGATCTGGCGGCGACGCTGGCGCAACACGCGGCCCTGCCCGGTCTGGAAGCGGCCGCGGCCGTGGACCTGCGGCTGGAGCTGGCGGAGCTGCGCGAGATCCGGCTGGGCGACGAGGCCGGCGCCGTCGAGGCCTATGAGAGCGTGATCCCGCTCGACGCGCGCAACCGCCCCGCCCTGGCCGCGCTCGGGCGGCTGTACGAAAAGACCGGACGCTTCGACGAATACCTGGCGGTACTGGAGCGTGAGCTGGAGGTGGCCGGCACGGACGCCGAGAGGATCGCGCTTCATCGCCGGCTCGCGGCGACGTGGGAGGAGCAGGGGTGGCCGGACCGCGCCGCGCAGGCGCTGGAAAAGATCCTGGCCATCGACAGCCTCGACGAGCGCGCCTTCCTGGAGCTGGAGCGTATTTACCGCCAGAACCAGGCCTGGGACGTGCTGGTGGACGTGTACCGCAAGCATCTGCTGGCCATCCGGGATCCTGGCGCGCGCACCAGCGTGGCCTTCGCGATGGGCAAGGTGTGCGAAGAAGACCTGGGCGACCTGGAGCGCGCGGCGGTCGCCTACGCAGACGTGCTGGCGTCTGCCCCCGGTCACGCCGAGGCGCTGGGGGCGCTGGCCCGCATCCACGAGCTCACCGGCCGCTGGAGCGACGCCGTGGAGATGATGCAGCGCCTTCTGCGCATCGCGGACGACGCGCGCATGAAGGTGGAGCTTCACTACCGCATCGGCCTGATTCAGCGCGAACAGCTTCACGACCCGGCGTCGGCCGAGGAGCACCTGTCGGCGGCGCTGGGGCTCGATCCGTCTCACGTGGGCGCCATGTTGTCGCTCATCGAGCTTTACCGCCGGCGGGGCGATTGGCTGAAAGCGGCGCAGCTGATGCTGCGGGCCGAGGGACTGACGCCGGAGCCCTCGGAGAGAGCGCAGCTTCTGTTCGACGCGGCGACCATCTTTCAAGATCGCCTGGACGACGTCGATCGCGCGGCCGAGCTCTACGCGCGGACGTTGCAAGTGGACCCGCAGCACAGGGCGGCGGCGGAGTCCCTGTCCGAGATCGGCGCCGGCCGACAGGAATGGGCGACCGTGATCTCGCTGGTCGAGATGTTGCTGGCGGACGCGGCGCCTGGGGATCCGGCGCGTCGAGCGGCGCTTTACGCTCGACACGCGAAGGCGGCCGCCAAGCTGGGTGATGCGGGCAAGGCGCTCGAGAGCTATCAGCACGCCTACGACGCGGATCCTCAGGCCACGGCGCACTTCTTCGACTGGGCGATCCTGCTGTCCGAGCACGGGCGCTGGGGTGAGGCGTGCCAGATCTTCGACTATTTGCTGACCAACCCCGACACCTTGCGTTCGGATGCGCAGGTCGGCGACGTGGCCTTTCGGCTCGCGAGCGGCCGCCGCGCGCTGGGTGACGGATCGGGCGCCGTCGAAATGCTCCGGCGTGTGCTGGCTATCGACCCCGGCCACCGAGAGGCGCTGACGCTGTTGGCGGACGTTCAGACCGACCTCGGAGATTTCCGGTCGGTGCTGGAATGCAAGCGAGCCCTATTGCGCTCGGCGAACGACCCGGAGGCGCGCTTCGCGCTGTGCTGCCAGATCGGTGAGATCTCGCGCGACAAGCTACAAGATCCGCGGCAGGCGCTCGCTGCCTACCTGGACGCGCTGGAGCTCAAGCCCGCCGCTCATCAGATCCTGCACGAAGTGCTGGAGCTGCTCACGGCGACCCATCAGTGGAAGGACGCCGTCGAGGTTCTCCTGACCCTGGCTGACCTCGGCAAGGAGACGGACAAGGGCAAGGTCCGCGCGCGCTATCTGGTGGCGGCGGGAAACATCCTGAACTACGAGCTGCACGGGGCGGATCAAGCGCTGGACCTTTACAACCAGGCGCTGGACGAAGATCCGGAGGATCTCAAGACGTTCGAGCGCATCGATCGCATCCTCACGGCGAAAAAGGACTGGAAGGAGCAGGAGCGCAACTACCGCCGGATGATCAAGCGGCTGGGCCCGGACCCCGGCCCCGAGAAGCGGGCGACGCAGGTGGCGCTGTGGCGGGGCCTGGGCGAAATTTGTCGGTCGCGCCTGGGAGATCTGGCGGCCGCCACCATGGCATTCGAGGTGTGCGCGAAGCTCGACGCCAGCGATCTGACCTACCACCGGATTTTGGGCGAGCTTTACGGCAAGTCGGGGCCCGCCGGTCATGCCCGCGCCATCGAGCAGCACGTCAAGCTGCTGCGGCACGCGCAAAGCGCGGCCGAGAGAGTGCGGGAGCTGCGCGCTCTGCGACGCCTGTACCTGTCGACGGGACAGTACGATCGCGCCTGGTGCGTCGGCGCGGCGCTGGTGGCGACGCGGGGGGCCGACGCCGAGGAGATGGCTTTCCACCAGCGCTATCGCGTGGAGGGCTTCATCCGCCCGCTGGCACCGCTGACCGAAGAACAATGGCAGCGGCACGTCTTTCACTCCGACGAGGACCGGCGCGCGTCGCAGCTGTTCGCCGGCGTCAGCCAGGCCGTGGCGTTGGTGCGGGCGAAGGAACGCAAGGAATGGGGGCTCCGTCCCAAAGATCGTCAGGATCCGGCGCAGGACAAGACGCTTTTTTCGCGCGTCGTGCGCTACGCGACATCGGTGTTGGGCCTGCCGCGCCCAGACCTATACCTGCTTCCGGACGTGGCGGGCGCCATCGACATGGCCAACGTGCGCGACCAGTACCTGCTGGTGCCGACTTGGGTCGTGGGATCCAGTCTGTTGTCGGGGCGCAGCGAGAAAGACCTAGCGTGCGTCATCGGCAAGAAGCTGGCGCTGATGCGGCCCGACCATTTCATCCTGTCGCCGCACGTCGTGCCCACGACCGCCGAGCTGCGCGTGGTGCTGGTGGCTGTGCTGCGGGTGCTGCGTCAGGACGTTCCCATCGAGGCGGCATCGGAGCCGGCGGTCGCGCGGTACGTCGAGTTGCTGCAGCGGGCGGTGCACCCGCAAGCCATCGAGCAGATCGGGGCGGTGCTGCCTCGCCTGATGGCCGATCCGGCCGCGCTGGACCTTCATCGCTGGGCGAACGCCGTCGATCTCACGGCCAACCGGGCCGCGCTGCTCGTATCGAACGATCTGGAGCTGGTCGTACGCTACGTCGAGGGCGAGCCGGTCACCCCCGGCGGGTTGAGCCCCGCACAGAAGACCGAGGATCTCATCCGTTGGGCGGCGTCCGAGGAGTACTTCGGCCTACGTGAGCACCTGGGCCAGAACATCGACCGCCGCTGACGTCGCCGTCATGAACGCGTTCGTCGTAGGGGTCGGGGCGGCGGTGGTCCTATTCCTCGGCGGCACCGGGTGCCAGGAGCCGCAAGCCGGCGGCGCGCGCGCCGGAGCCGCCTCGGATCCGACGGCGGGAGCCCCCTCGTTTCGGCGCGACGTCGCGCCGGTGCTCGAGCGAAGCTGTGCCGGCGCGCGCGGCTGTCACGGAGCCGCGCCCACCGACGGGGTCGCGTTGGACCTGCGCCCCGGGGCGGCGCACGGGGAGCTGGTCGGGAAGGCCGCGGAGATGCGGCGCGGAAGCCGCCGCGTCGAGCCCGGCGATCCGGCGGCGAGCTTTCTCATCGCCAAGGTCGCCGGAAACGTCGCCCGCGGCGAAGGCAAAGCCATGCCCCTGGATCCGAACACCGGATGGCCCGTCCACGCCGGATCGCCGCGCGCGCTGGATCCCGCCTTCGTCGCCACCGTCCTGACCCCGTGGATCAAAGCGGGCGCCCCCAACAATTAGTCTTGAGGGCATTCCTTCTCGTTCAACCGACGGCCGACGATCCGACCCGCTGGTGCAGCCCCGTCCGTTTTCGAAGATATCCGGCCCGAAGTAATGTCTTTTCAGAGCGGCCCTGACGCCGGGCGCTCACCAGAAGCCGCCGCCCATCTTTCCGCCCGCCGCCGGATCCACGGGCGCGCTCGACGGCGGATCGACGGCATCGAGCGCTCCGGCGCGGCGACCTCCCGCGACGTCGTTGATGCTTTGATCCACCAGGCGCAGCTCGCTTTCGAGCATGGAGATCTTCACGAAGAGCAGCCGCACGTCGCGACTGAGACGCGCGAGGGCCCATAACATCAGCAGTAGGTTCGGAACCAGGCCGATCACTGTGTAGACGATGAGCCACGGATCGAAAAGCTGCTCCACGGCTCCATCGTGCCCCGCAAACCGGCCGCTCGTCAAAATGGGGCCGTCAGGCCTTGGACGGCGTCGGCCCGGGCGTGCCCGATTTGCGCAGGTAGCGTTCGCGGGTCAGCTCGGCGTTGACCTTGGCGTAGCTCATGCACAGCGCCTTGAGCTCCGCCTCCAGCTCGGCGATCCGACGGCTCCCCCCCCCGTCGTCGGGCTTGGCAGGGCCGGCGGGGGCAGCGGCGACGGTGCCGCGTAGTCGCGCCATCTCCTGCCGGGCATCGGCCAGCTCTGCCCGCGCTTTTTCTGCGGCGTCCACGCTGGCTTGAATGCGGGCGCCGTTTCGCGTGGCCTCGTCGCTCCGCTCCCAAAGCTCGCTCTCCTTGCGCTCCAGGCGGCGCAAGAGCTCGGCGTGCTCGGACGAGCGCACCTCGATCTCCCTCTCTAGCTGGCCGCGCGCCAGCTTGCCTCGTTCGGCGGCCGATGCGCCCGCGACCCGCAGCCGATCCGCCTCGGCCCGGGCGCCGGCGAGCTCCTCCACCAGCTCGCCGCTCCGACGCCGCGCCTGCTCGCCCTCCTCCTTGAACCGCGCTGCGGCCTGAGCTCGGCTGGCGGCGATGGCCGAGAGTTCCGCGATGCGCGCGTTGGTCGACGATACGGACTCTTCCAGGGCGGCGACCTGCCCCAGGGCCGCGGTCGCGGCGGCTTCGGCTTCCCGCAAGCGGCGGCGCAGATCGCCGAGCTCCGCGAGGGCCGCCTCCCCGGCCGCCGCGGCAGGACCACCGCGTAGCTCGGCGAGCTGACGGTCGCGCGCCGCCAGCTCCGCGTCGCGAGCGGCGATGACGTCTTCGCGTTCACTCAGGCGTCCCAGCAGCCCCTCCATCTTCGCCTCGCTCTCTTCGCGCGCCGCGACGATGGCGTCCGCCCGCGCGCGTTCGCCGGCCAGCTTACCGATCATCCGCGTGACGTCGCCCTCGAGCGCCGCGATCCGGGCTCCCCGCGTCCCGGCCTCTTCCATCCGACCCGCCAGCTCCCGCTCCGCCTCATCCCGCCCCGCCGTCGCCGCCCCCAGCTCGGCGGCGGCGGCGCGGAGCTCTTCTCGCGCGCTGCGCAGATCCCGCTCCGCATCGTCGGCACGCCGCACCGCCTCGGCGCGCTCTCGCAGCAGCTCGTCGCGCACGGCGCCTTGATCGGCGGCCACGCGCAGCCGCTGATCGGCCTCGACCCGCAGCGCCGCCACGACCTCGTCACGGCGGTTGATCTCGATGCGGAGCCGCGTCACCTCTTCGCGGGCCGCCTCCGACTGAGCGATCCGCAGGCGAAGCTGGTTGCGCTCCGATTCGGCGGCGGTCGCCCGCGCCGCCAACCGCTCCTCTTCCGCGCGTAGCTTGTGCTCTCGATCGTCGAGCGCCAGGATCTCTTCGCGCAAGTTGTCCCGTTCGCGCGCGACCTCGCCGTAGCGCAGCTTGAGCGCCGAAAGATCGTGGCCGATGACCCCCAGCTCGCGCCGCAGGTCAGCGGCCTGGCCTTCGAACGCCAGCGCTTGGTCGCGGTATCGGGTCACTTCGGCCTCGATCTCTTGCAGACGACCCTCCCGCGCGCCGTGCTCTCCGGCGGCGTCTCGGTGCGCCTCGAGGAGGTCCTTCCACTCGCGCACCGCGCGGTCACGCTCGAGCGCCATCTCCGCCGCGCCCGCCTCGGCGCTGTCCGCCCGGCGCTGAAGGTCCGCCCGCCGGCGGTCGCCGTCGGCGGCCTGCGCCTCGATGCCGGCAAAACGTGCCTGTTCCTCGGCGAGCCGGGCCTGGGCCCGCGCGAGATCCGCGCGCAGCTGAGCCTCGACCCGCTCGGCACGCGCGCGCGCCTGCCGCTCGTCCCCCAGCTCGCCCGAAGCCACCGCGAGCCGTGCCTCCAGGGTCTGAGCGAGGGCCTGCCCGTGCGCCACGTCGGTCGCCAGCCGTGCAGCGCGCGCGGAGGCGGCGCTCGCCGTCGCCTCGCCCGCACGCGCCTCCCGCTCCAGCCGCTCCAGCTTCGCGGCCCTGCCGTGCAGGCGCATCACCTCGGCGCGCGCCTCCTCCAGCTCTCGCCGCAACCGAAGGGTCTCTTCTCCGGCGGCACCGTCTCGGCGGCCTCCGTCCAGCAGCGCCTGGTCGTAGGGCAGTGTCACCAGCAACGATTCGGCGAGCTGCCAGACGCGCTCCGACGCCGCCGTACAGAACGCAAGCAGATGGGACGGCTCTCCGGCGACGGGAGCCAGCGCTTCGCTGACGGCCATCTCGTCGGCTCCGGGCGGCGCGAGCGAGAAGCCCAGCAGGGGGGTCTGCGCCACGATCTCCACCACCCGAAAGTGACGGCCCAGCAACGCCGTCAGCTCGTCGCGCGGGATACCAGGCCGCGGCGCCGCGCCGACCAGCCCCGAGGAGGCACCCGGCGTCCCGGCCACGAAGAAGCCGTCGTCCCGCAGGACGCGCCGAACTTCGTCGAGCAGCCGTTCTCGATCCGTGGCCTCGGACAGCTCCGCCAGGAGCCCCAGACACACGACGACGTCAACCGACGTGTCCGCAGCCGCGAACACCGGCGTCAGCCCGTCGGCATACAGCACCTGTGCGGCGCCCGCCCGCAGCAGCCGCTTGGCCCCGCGGTCGTCCGGTGCTCCCAGCTCGAGCACGACCTTGCCTCGGACCTCCGCTTCGATCAGGAGATAAACGGGAAGATCCGAGAGCCTCCGCGACGACGCCGGCGATGCGTCGGACGGCGAGCCAGGCCACGACGTCGACATCGACGCGCTGGTACGCGGCGGTGGCGCTGGCCTCCGAAGATCACGGGACACTCGAATCCGATTACCGGCCGACAACGATCGGCTGTCAACTGTTGCGGGGTCTGTCGGGTGTCTGCGATAGTTCCGCCCCGCGAATGCGCGGCAAGCTCGCCAGAATAGCGGCCTGGGTGGTCACGTTGGGGCTGCTCGGGTTCCTCTTCTGGCGCACGCCGATCTCGGACGTGGCCGACAAGGCACGCGGCGCCGCGGGGTGGACCGTTCCGGTGGCCATCGTGATCTTGGCCTGCATTTATCTCGCGGACTCACTGGCGGTGTGGAAGACGTTCGGCTGGTTCGCCGCGAAGCTGTCTCTGCGCGAAATCCTCATCGTGCGCGGAGCCACCTACCTGCTGGCCGCGATCAGCTACAGCGTCGGGCAAGGCGCCATCGTGTACTTCGTCCACCGCGTGGGGGGCGTGCCGATCATGCGCGGCGTCGCCACGGTGCTGTTCATCATGGGGATCAACATGTTGGTCCTCCTGGTGCTCGCGTCCGGAGGGTTATTGCTGGCCGACACTGACGTGGCCCCCCCCGCGCTGCTCACCATCGTTTTCGCGGCCTACGCGGGCCTGGCCGTGTATGCGCTGGCAATGTGGATCAAGCCCGGCTGGCTGGCCCGCCGACCGGTCTTCCAGGTGCTGCTCGGCGCCGGGCTTCGCGGGCACCTCAAGGCCACCCTGGTGCGGCTGCCTCACCTGGTGGCGTTGGTGGCTTACACCACGTGCATGCTGGCCGCGTTCGGCATCCCCGTCCCGATTCGACAGGTGATCATCGACCTTCCGGTGGTGTTCTTCATCGCGGTTCTCCCCATCTCCGTGCAGGGTCTCGGCACCACCCAGGCCGCCATGATCTTCTTCTTCGCCCGCCACGCCCCCGGCAGCCGCGCCGAGCAGGAGGCGGCTGTTCTCGCTTGCAGCCTGGTCTCGCAGGCCATCTCGCTGGGGTTTCAGACCACTTTGGGCCTCGCGTGTCTGCGGACGCGCGTCGCCCGCGAGCTGCGCACGGCCACGGCCGCAGCCGCTTCGCCTACCGCCGACCAAGACCCAGGCCAAGGCGACGGCAAAGCCGACGCCGACGCGCAGCCGCTCGCTAAGGCGTGATACGATCTCAGCGGCGTGGTCGCGACTTTCAAGTACCGGCAGCCGAGCCGCATCAACGCCGTCTCCATCAGTTTTTTCCTGCTTCTGGGGCTCATCGCCTACCTGGGTTACAGCGCTTGGCCGGCGATTCTGCTGCATTCGAACATCAAGACCGAACTGCACGATGGGCTGATCCAGCTCTACAAGGCGAACCTCATTCCCGAGCCCGGGAGCAGCCAACAGGTGACCAGCTTGCGCGGCCGCATGACCGCCAATCTCAAGAAACTGGGTCTCGAAAAACGCCCCTTCGGCTTGGTCCTCAAGCGCGACAAGAAGAAAGTGTCCATTGAAATGACGTACGCCGCGATCGTCACCTTGCAATGGATCGGCGTGCAGCGCGCGATCAACCTTCGCCCCAAAGTCGAAACCGACGCCGCCCGCGTTCAGTGGGATTGACCGACCGCGGGGAACGGAACGGAACGGAACCGCCCGCGCTTTACTTCCCACGCGCCGTTACCCTAGACTCGTTTGGGCTCGTGGGCTCCGGGCCCACCGAGCTGCGGGTAGATCAGATGGCCAGGATCATCGTCATCGGGAATGACCAGCGTCGCGAATACGACCTGGCCGCTGTCACCACCATCGGCCGTCATCCGGACAACACGATGCAGATCCTGGACCGCATCGTGTCCAAGGAGCATGCGCAGATCATCCGCCAGGCTGACGGGCGCTTCCTGTTCAAGGATCTCGGAAGCCTCAACGGGTCATACCTGAGAGGCGAGCGGCTTTCGAACCACTTCCTCAAGGACGGCGACGAGATCACGCTGGGCTCGACGCGCCTGACGTACGTGGAGCGGACCACGTCCGACCAGGCGCTGCAGAAGGTCACCATCGCTCCGGCCGCCAGCGAGACGCTGATCCGGCAGAAGATTCAGGCGCCGCCCCCCTCCCGGGAGTTCTTGGCGGAGAAGGAGATCACGGACGTCGAGGTCCTGCGCCGCGACTACGAGAAGCTCCGCTTGGCCGCCGAGCTGGCGCGCTCCATCGGCCTCGAGGTGGACCTGGACGTCTTACTCGAGAAGATCATCATGAAGGCGTTCGAGCTGCTGCCCGCCGATCGCGGCGTCATCCTGCTGATGGAGGCCGGCGTCCCGAAGCCCCGGATCGTCAAGACCCGCGACGGAAGGAACGAGGAGATTGTCCTCTCCAAGTCGATCCTCAACGAGGTCGTCAATAACAAGGCGTCGGTGCTTTCGTCGGACGCCACCATGGACAGCCGCTTCTCGGCCGCGCACTCGATCATCATGCAAGGCATCCGCTCGACCATGACGGTGCCGCTTATCCACCACGACGCGCTCCTCGGCATCATGCACCTCGATTCGATGATCACGACCAACGCCTTCGTCGAGAAAGACCTGCAAATCTTCCGCGGCATCGGCAACCAAGCGGCGGTGGCCATCCACAACTCGAACCTGGCCCGCGAGATCGAGCAGGAGGCCAAGACGCGCGCTCAGTTCCAGCGGCTGCTGTCGCCCAACCTGGTGGATCAGGTGGTCAAGGGCAAGCTGCAGCTCGAAAAGGGCGGCGCGCTGTCCGAGGTGACACTGCTGTTCAGCGACATCCGCGGATTCACGCCGATGAGCGAATCGCGGGCGCCGCAGGAGATCGTCCGCATGCTCAACGAATACTTCGAGCTGATGGTGGACGTCATCTTCAAGTACGAAGGGACGCTGGACAAGTTCGTGGGCGACGAAATCATCGCGCTCTTCGGTGCTCCCGTCGCCATGCCGAGCGCCGAGCTCAAGGCGGTCGAGTGCGCGCTCGACATGCTCACGGTATTGAAGGAGTTCAATCGCGTGCGCGTCGCCGAAGGGCAGCACGAGATCAACGTCGGCATCGGTATCAACACCGGAATGGTGGTCACCGGTGCCATCGGCAGCTCGCGCGCGCTGCAGTACACGGCCATCGGCGACGCCGTGAACACCGCGGCCCGCCTGTGCAGCATGGCGAAGGGCGGCGAAATCATCTTGTCGGAGGCGACCTACCGCAAGGTACGCGACCAGATCGAAGCGGTCACGCTGCCGCCGGTGCGCCTGAGGGGCAAGTCCGACGAGCTCAAGGTGTGGAACGCCGTCGGCCTTCGCCGCAACGAATGGAACGACGACCACACGAAGCCCATGTAGTGAGATCAAGATGCCCTTACTTCACGTCGGGGCTGATCTTCTTCTGATTTTTTCCTTCGCTCCGTGCGCCGTCCCGTTTCGACCTTAGGTTAGATCGGCCCGCCGTAGCCGTAGCCCGCCGTTCGGGCCGGCGGGCGGGCGTCTGGAACGGACCTCTCGTTCCACGTAGAGTCACGGGTCGCCTCAACTCTCATGGCAGCCGACGGCGATACCGGGGGCGTGGCAGACGCCTCTCGAGCGGACGTGCCCTCCGTGGTCGCGGAGGAGGTCTCTCTTCTCGACGTGGTGCTGGCCAAGCTCGACAACGTCCAGAGGAAGCCTCGCATTCAGGTGGACGACGCGGGAAGCCTTATCGAGCTGCGCGACGCTCTGGCCGAGGCCAAGCCCGAGGACCAAGGCTCCATCTTGGAGCAAATGCACCGTATCGAGGCGCTGTCGCGCCAGCGCGGCAAGGGGGATTCGCCCCCGGTGGACAGAAAGTCGCCCTACTTCGGACACCTTCGCCTCGAGGAGGGCGGCCGCCGCCGCGACGTCCTGATAGGGCAGCGCGGCTTCGTCGAGCCGGGAGGCGGCGTGCAGATCGTCGACTGGCGGAATGCGCCGGTATCACGGCTCTTCTACCGCTACGAAGAGGGCGACGCTTATGAAGAGCTGCTGGGCGATCGCATGGTGGAGGGCGAAGTTTTGGCCCGCCGCACTGTCGCCATCGTGGAGGCCGAGCTGCGACGCGTGTCCGCCCCGCAAGGAACCTATTCGCGCGATCTGCGGACGGGGGCCTGGCGCCAGGTGGCCGCGCGACAGAGCAAGTTGAGCGTCGCCCGCGACGGAACCGCGACCCTGGTTCCTTATCCTGCGGCGGCGGCGGCGGTGGCCTCGGGAACGACCGCCCGAGCCGCGCCCTCCGCACCACCGATCTCCGCCGGACCGCGCCGGTTGGGTATCGACGACTCCGGACAGCGACGCCTGGATCGCCACCTGCCGGCCATCGCCGCGCTGATCGATCCACGGCAGTTCGAGCTCATCACCCGTCCCACCTCGGGGCTCATCGCCGTGCAGGGCTCGGCGGGCAGCGGCAAGACCACCATCGGCCTCCACCGCATCGCGTACCTGGCGTTCGTCGATCCGCGGCGCTTCCGCCCCGACCGGATGCTCATCGTCGTGTACCAGCCGGCGCTGGCGCGCTATGTGTCGCGCGTCCTGCCGTCGCTGGATGTGCCGGGGGTGCCGGTCGTCACCTTCGCGGCCTGGGCGGAGGAAACGCGCAAGACCGTGTTCCCGACGCTGCAGGCGGCGCCGCACACCGAGACCACGCCCCCCGTGGTGATGCGCGCAAAATCGCACGGGGCCGTGCTCCGCATCTTGGCTGAACGGCAGGCGGCCATGGCCGCGTGGTGCCGGCAACGTATCGGCGCCGCGCCGGCCCCGCCGGCCGCGGTGGCGACCGCCCTGGCGGCCTGGGACGCCGCCGTGGGAACCGTCGACGAACGGGTCACCGCTCTCGCCCACTTCGTCAAGGACGCGCCGCTGGAGCCGCCGGCACGCATCGGGCTCGAAGCGGCGGGACGCGAGCTGCGCGTGCGTACGCGCGACGTCGTCGGGCAGTGGGCCGCTCTGTTCACCGACCGCTCGGCCCTGGACGACGGCTTCGCCCGCCACGCGCCGGGTCTGTTTACGGCGGGCCAGCTCGATGACGTCCACCGCTGGTGCGTTGGCCGCGAACGGTTGCGCCTGGCGTCCGCCGCCGAGCGCCTGGACGAGCCCTACGAGCTCGACCCGGAGGACGACGCGCTTCTGCTGCACATCCACCAGATCCAGCGCGGACGGCTGCCGGGCCCGTCCGGGACACAGAGTGGCTACGAGCACCTGATGGTGGATGAAGTGCAGGACTTCGGCCCCGTCGAGCTGGCGGTGCTGCTTGACACCGTGTCGAAGCACCGCTCGGTCACTCTGGCGGGCGACACCGCCCAGGCCATCGCACCCGAGCACGGATTCTCGGACTGGGCCGCCCTGCTCGACGACCTCGGGCTCCCGCACGAGCGCCTGGAGCCGCTGCGCGTGAGCTACCGATCGACCCGCGAGATCGTCGACTGCGCAGAGCACGTCCTGGGGCCGTTGACGGGTGACGTGCGCCCGGTGGCGCCGCGCGCGGGGGCCCCGGTCGAGTCGTTCGGCTTCGCCTCCGCCGGCGAGGCCTGCGAGCTGCTGGCCCACGCGCTCAAAGAGCTGGTCCGCACCGAGCCCACCGCTTCGGTGGCGGTCATCGCGCGCCACCCGGAGCAGGCACGCATCTACCACGAAGCGCTCGCGGCGGCCGAGGTGCCGAGCCTCCGCTTGGTGGCCAACCAAGACTTCCCGTTCATCGCGGGCATCGACGTCACCGACGTCCGGCAGACCAAGGGCCTGGAGTTCGACGTGGTCATCCTGGTCGAGGTCGGCGAAGCGTCCTACCCCGCCACCGACGAGGCCCGGCGTCTCCTGCACGTGGCCATGACCCGTGCCGCCCATCAATTGTGGGTGACCTACACCGGTGCGCCGTCGCCGTTGCTACCGGATTGGCTCCGCGTGGCCGGCTGACCCCATCGGCAGCGGCACCGCGGCGATATCGTCGAACCCGTCGAGCGTGTGCGGCCCGATGAATCCGGTGATGGCGGCCGCCGCCACCGTGTACGGGCTGGCCAGATACACCTTCCCGGGGCCGGAGCGGCCATTGAAGTTGCGGTTCTGCGAGCTGACCGTCACCTGGTGCGGGTCCGAGCTGGCGCCCGGTCCCGCATTGATGCAAGCCCCGCACGAAGGGCCGAGGATCTCGGCGCCCGCCCGCTCGAAAATGGCGGGGTAGCCGCGCGCCACGGCGTAGTCGCGGATCTTCTGCGATCCGAACTGAAGATATAGCCGCACGCCCGGCGCCACGCGCCGCCCGTCCGCCAGCGCCCGCCCCAGAATCGCCGCGTACATATCCATGTCCGCCTGCTTTCCGCCGGTGCAGCTTCCTCCGTACGCGATGTCGACCCGCACGCCTTCCGGCATTCGACCCAGCGGCACACCGTTGCGCGGGTCGCCGGGTGTGGCCACCATCGGCGGCACCGCCGCCAGATCGATCGCGAAGTCGTACGCGTAGCGCGCGTCGGGATCGCTGGTCACCACGCCGGCGCGGATGATCTCGGCCGACAACCCGCGCGACCGCGCCAGCCTCTGCACGCAAACGTCGTCGGGCGCGATGATCCCGGTGAAGCCGCCCGCCTCGACCGCCATGTTGGTCAAAGTCGCGCGCTCGTCCATGGGCAGGGCGTAGACCCCGTCGCCGGTGAATTCCAACACCTTCCCGATGCCGCCGCCGCCGCGCCAGAAGTCTTGCGCCAGGATGTGCAGCATCACGTCCTTCGCGGCCACCGCCCGTCCCAGGCGCCCGCGCAGGGTAAAGCGCACCGTCTCCGGCACTCGAACGCGGATCTCCTTCGACACCCACGCGTTGGCCATGTCGGTGGCGCCCACACCGAAGGCGAAGCACCCGAGCACGCCGGCCATACAGGTATGGGAGTCCGTCCCCGTGACGATCTGCCCGGGCAGCGCAATGTCCTCCACCACCGCGTTGTGGCAGATGGCCTCGGCGCCGCCCTTCGGCGATTCGGCGTAAAGGCGGATACCTTGCCTCTCGGTCACGGCGCGCTGGGTCGTCGCCAGCCCTTCGGCCAGATCGAGCAAGCCCTGCTTCTTCTTGGCTTCGGGCATCACGCGGGCCAGGAACGTCAAGTGATCACGGAACGCGTACACGCTGTCTGGATCCTCGATGCGGGCGTCCGGACCCAGCGCCCCGCGCAGGAGCGCGTCCGCCATCGGGGTGACGTACTCGTGGGTAAAGCGCACGTCCGTGCGAACGAAAAGCGAATCACCCGGCGCCACCGCATCCACACCCAGCCGCCCGGTCTGCGGATCAACCACCGCGTGGCGCGCCACGATCTTTTCCACCATGGTCATGGGCCGCGGGGCGTGCGCGGCCACGGCGATGGACACGCGCCCCGCCTGGCGCGCCTTCGAGAGCGCGAACAACCCGCCGCACGCCGCAATGGCGCGCGAGATGGGATCCAATCCGGCCGTGAGCTCCTCGAGCGGGATGTCCTCACCGGCGGCAATGCGCGGGATGAGACCAAAGTCCGTCGACGTCAGCAGCCCGATGTTGATGGCGTTTTGGCCGTAGATCTTCTCGATGCTCTTCGCGATGACCAGGCGGATTCCGCACACCTTCTCGGAAAAAGGCGCAGTCTCCCGCGAGCTGCCGCAGCCTTTCGACGTGCCGGAGACGATCACTTCGAAACCCGCCTTGCGGACATCACCGGGCTTGACGACGTCGCCGCGCAGGCCCGTCAGACAATAATCGCCCAGCTTTTCGTCGTAATGAAAACAGGTCCACGCGGGCGTCAGCTCGTCGGTAGAAATGGCGTCACGCAGGGCCAAGGGGCGCGCCGGATCCCAAGGCAGATTCTCTCCGTCGAGCTGTCGCCGGATCAGGGTTTGATCCTCGGTGACGAAGAAGATTCGTCCGGAAAACCGCATGCCGCGTACCTCCCCGTATTCTACTTCGTGCGTGGCCCGTTCCAGCGCGCGCGGAGATCCAAGGTGTCGCGCACCCGGGGCTCGTCCAGCGCGATGAACAAAACCACGCCCGCCACCACCGCCGCGCTGATCGCCCACGGGTACCACTTGCTCCACACGGTATAGTCGGACTTCCGCCAGGGCTGCGGGTTGTAAACCGTCAGCGGCTTCCGGACATCGGCCTCGGGCAGTCCGCTGGCGGCGGTCAGGGCGGCCGCCGCGCTGGCAGCGGGGACGGCGACGGATCCGATGGTGGCCGCATCCGGTGCCGGCGTTGGACGCTGGGCCAGCACCTGCACCTTGCCCGTCGCGGGGTCAAACGGCGAATGAATGGGCTCGCCCGCCAGATCGCCCCGGTCGGCGTCGAAGAACCAGATCTTCACCTTGCTCCCCTCCGCCGCGAGCACGACCAAAGTGTCTACCCGCGCGAGCTGGCACAACTTCGACAGCACTTGGCGCCGCCGGCCGGGATTGGTGCCGCGCAGGCCCGTGACGCTGGTGCGGATCTGGTCCACGCGATCGTGGCTGCGCTCCAGCAGCCGCACGATCACCCGCGCGGGTTTGCCCGCCTCCACCGACACGCGCCGGTACGCCTTCTTGTAGCCGTCTTTCTCCAGCTCGACGATCACAACCCCCGGCGCGACGTTGCGCGTTCGCGGGGTCACCCCGTCACCGTGAAAATCGATGGAGACGTGTGCGTTCGGCGGATCGCTGTCGACCGCAAGCTCGACGGACGCGGCCGGTGGCCACGCCTGCGGAACGTAGCGATCCCACAGGGAGCGAGCCAGCGCCGACGGCGGCAGCGACACGAGATGTCGCAGGCGCACACCCGCCGCCTGCGCGGCCGGCTCGTTGCCGAGCCGGGACTCGCATTCGATCATCATGGCGTAAAGGCGCTTGAGCATCTCCCGCTCGTCGTCGATGCCCACCCCGGCGAGGATCGCCTCCTCCGCCTCGCGCGCGCGCGCGGCGGCACCGGCGCAGTCACCCGCCGCACTCGCCGCCTCCGCTTCGGTCACCAGACGGGCCGCGGCCGCCTCCGGAGCTTCGCCCGAGGCCAAGGCGCGACGAATCGCAGCGTCGTCAACCGATTTCATCGCCGGGCGAAGTCGCGCGACCTCGCGCTCGACTTCCGCCAGCAAGGCCGCGGGCGCCCGCTCGGCCGAGATGTCCGCCACCCCGAATCGCGTTTGCCCAGCGGCAGCCACCGGCCATGCGATGGTGGCAACGACGACCGCGAGCGCAGCGGGGCTTCGCCCTGCGCAGCGAGCGGGGGCGCGGGGGGATGGGGAGCGCAGCGAGCCGTCCCCCCGGTTTATGTTGGCGAGCGCAGCGGGGCTTCGCCCTGCGCAGCGAGGGGGGGTGCGGGGGGATGGGGAGCGCAGCGAGCCGTCCCCCCGATCAAGATTGAAAATAACGGTTGAGCGCCCAGACGTCGCGCGCCCTCAGGCCGTGGAAGCGGATGCCCATACCCGTCTGGGTGTTGCCGCCTGTCGGCGGCTCGATCCACCGAACGTCCCCCATCACCTCGATGGCCTCGACCTGCGCCGGAACGTGGAACCGCACCTGCACGGTGGCGCCCATCGGCAGCGGGCTCGCCGACTCGACGTACATACCGCCCAAAGAGATGTTCCTGGTGGCTGCCGGCTGACGCTTGCCCTCCAGCACGATCTCGACCTCGATGCGCCGTTCATATCGTGGGTCGGTACGTCGAAACTGCTCTGCCAAGAGGAAGCCTCCGAGATGAATGTTGCAAGGGGGGGTGGGCGCGGCGGGAGTCGAACCCACTACCTCCGGCTTCGGAGGCCGGCACTCTATCCAAATGAGCTACGCGCCCGAGACGAAAAAAGACGACGTCAATATGCGCGGCACGCGGTACGGAAGCAAGCGCTGCCGAGTACTTTTTGCCCTATGATCCCAGCCGTCTCGCGTTGACTTTTCCGCGTTGTTTCCGTACGTTCCAGCGTCTTCATGACGTCCCGCGAGCGGTTTTTTATGCCCGGGAGACGCTTCGTCGCGCCGCATGGCTCTTCTAAATTTCCGTGAGCCGTGATGCAATCTATCCGGCTTCATTCGGCTCGTATGCTACAAGGTAACGGGGGCGCACCGGCATTCCTGGAACGGCCGGTTTTCGTGGTCGAACTACGCTGAAGAGAGGATCTAGAAAGACATGGACACTCCTTCCGGAACGAACGGTTCATCTGGCACCGGCAACCCCGTTTCGCCCATCGGGCCCAACCGGCCGCGCACCGAGGTCGACTCGGTCGTCATCCGCTTTTGCGGCGACTCCGGCGACGGCATGCAGCTCACCGGCACGGAGTTCACGAAGTCGTCGGCCCTGGCCGGCAACGACTTGGCCACCTTCCCTGACTTCCCCGCCGAGATCCGCGCGCCCGCCGGCACGCTGGCCGGCGTCAGCGGCTTCCAGCTCAACTTCTCGTCGAACGAAGTCCTCACCCCCGGCGACCAGCCCGACGTCCTGGTGGCCATGAACCCGGCCGCGCTGCAGACCAACATCGACGACCTGGCACCGGGCGGCACGCTCATCGTCAACACGGGCGCTTTCACCGCCGGCAACCTGGAAAAGGCAGGCTACAAATCGAACCCGCTCGACGACGGCACCTGCGACAAGTACCGCTGCTTCAAGATAGACATCAGCAAGCTCACGGCCGGCGCGCTGGACGGGCTGGGCATGGGCTCGAAGGACGTGGCCCGGTGCAAAAACTTCTTCGCGCTCGGCCTGATGTTCTGGATGTACAACCGGCCGACCGACGGACAGATCCGCAGCATCGAAGCGAAGTTCAAGAAGAACCCGCAGCTCGTCGACGCCAACGTGCGCGCTTTCAAGGCGGGCCACGCGTACGGCGAGACCACGGAGATGTTCCCGTCGTCATACGTAGTCGCGCCCGCGAAGCTGCCGCCCGGCAAGTACCGCAACATCACCGGCAATCAGGCCACGGCGCTAGGCATCGTGGCGGCAGCCAAGCAATCGGGCATCAAGGTGTTCCTCGGCAGCTACCCCATCACGCCGGCGTCGGACGTGCTGCACGAGCTTTCCATGTACCGAAACTTCGACGTGGTCACCTTTCAGGCGGAAGACGAGATCGCCGCTATCGGCACCGTCATCGGGGCCAGCTTCGGCGGCGCGCTCGCCGTGACGACCACCTCGGGACCCGGCCTCGACCTCAAGTCCGAGGCTCTCGGTCTCGCGCTGACCGTCGAGTTGCCCATGGTCATCGTCGACATCCAGCGCGGCGGCCCCTCGACCGGTCTTCCGACCAAGACCGAGCAGGCCGATCTGCTGCACGCGCTTTACGGACGCCACGGCGAATCGCCGCTGCCCATCATCGCCGCCCGCTCGCCGGCCGACTGCTTCGACACCGCCTTCCTGGCCTTCCGCATCGCGGTCAAGTACATGACCCCGGTCATCCTGCTGACCGACGGGTACATCGCCAACGGCGCCGAGCCCTGGCTGCTTCCCAAGATCGGCGAGCTGCCGCCCTTCGAGGTGACCTACCGCACCGACCCGAACGGCTACTTCGTCTACAAGCGCAACGGGCAGACGCTGGCACGCGACTGGGTCATCCCCGGCACGCCCGGCCTGGAGCATCGGGTGGGAGGCCTCGAGAAGGACGCGCTCACGGGCAACGTCTCCTACGATCCGGAGAACCACGACGCCATGTGCCGGACACGCGCCGCGAAAGTGGCCGCCATCGTCCAAGACATCCCGCCGACGGAAATAGAAGGCCCGCAAAAGGGCAAGCTGCTGCTCGTCGGCTGGGGCGGCACGTACGGCGCCATCACCCAGGCGGCCAAGGTGGCGCGCGGACGCGGACTGCAGGTATCGAACATCCACTTGCGTCACATGAACCCGCTGCCGCCCGACCTCGGCGAGATTCTCGGCCGCTTCGAGCAGGTCTTGGTCCCTGAGCTCAACCTGGGACAGCTCAGCAAGGTCATCCGGTCGGAGTACCTGATCCCTGCCGAGGGCCTCAACAAGGTGCAGGGCAAGCCGTTCAAGGTGTCGGAGATCGTCGACAAGATCGAAAAGATGTTGTCCGGCGGTGAGAGCCGTCGGCAACGCCACCTTCACGCCACCTAGAAACGCAAGACGAAGAGGAAATCATGAGCGCGATGAACCCGCTTCCGAAGCTGACCAAGAAGGACTTCGTCTCGGATCAGGACGTGCGCTGGTGCCCGGGATGCGGCGACTACGCCATCCTCGCCCAAGTGCAGAAGGTCATGCCCGAGCTGGGCATCGCCCGCGAGAACATCGTGTTCGTGTCGGGCATCGGCTGCTCCAGCCGGTTCCCCTACTACATGAACACCTACGGCTTCCACGGCATCCACGGCCGCGCGCCGGCCATCGCCACCGGGCTCAAGGTGGCGCGCCCGGAGCTTTCAGTGTGGGTGGTCACCGGCGACGGCGACGGGTTGTCGATCGGCGGCAACCACCTGATCCACGCGCTCCGCCGCAATGTCGACCTCAAGATTCTGCTCTTCAACAACCGGATCTACGGCCTGACCAAGGGGCAGTACTCTCCGACGTCGGAGCTGGGGAAAAAGGCCAAGTCCACGCCGCTCGGGTCGATGGACTATCCTTTCAATCCGCTGTCGGTGGCGCTGGGCGCCGAGGCGACGTTCGTGGCGCGCACCATCGACACCGAGGTGGCGCAGCTCCAGAACGTGGTGCGCGCGGCGGCCGCCCACCAGGGCGGCGCGTTCGTGGAGATCTATCAAAACTGCAACGTCTTCAACGACGAAGCGTTCGCCTACGCCACCGATAAGGCGACCAAGGCCGACCGCCAGCTGATACTGGAGCACGGCAAGCCGCTGGTCTTCGGCAAGGACCGAAGCAAGGGCATCCGGCTGACGAAGGAGATGAAGCTGGAAGTCGTCGAGCTGGGCAAAGACGGTGTGACCGAGGCTGACTTGCTGGTGCACGACGAGCGGCGTGAGGATCCGGCCCTGGCCTTCATGCTGTCCCGCCTGGATCACCCTGAGTTCCCGGTCCCAGTGGGCGTCCTCCGGAATGTCCGCCGCCCGAGCTACGACCTCATGGCCAAGGAGCAGGGTGAGCGCGCCGTGGCCAAGATGGGCGCCGGCGACCTCGAGAAGCTGCTGAACGCCGGCGATACCTGGGTCGTCGCTTAGCTCTTCCGGCGCGAGCGAAGTACAGCTTCTACCGCAACAGCGCGGCCGTCGCGGCAGCGTGGCTGGCCGCCGCCGGCATCCATACGGCCAGCGAGCCTTCGACCCACGAGATGAGCGGCGACCAGTAGAGCCCGAGGACGATGGTGGGCAGCACCAGCACGCCCAGCACCGCCTTGTGAACCGGGTACACGGCGACAGGGAACGCTGCGGCGTCGAACTTTTCCAGGTACATGGCCTTCATGATGCGGGCGTAGTAGTAGAGTGAGACGGCGCTGTTGAGCACGCCGATGACGGCCATCAGATAGAAGAGCGAGCCTCCGCCGTCCATGCCCCGCTGGATGACCGCCGCGAACAGGTAGTACTTGCCGACGAATCCCGCGAACGGCGGCAGACCGGTCAGGGAGAACAGGGAAATCGACATGGCGACCGCCGCGAACGGGGCGCGATAGCCGAGACCCGCGTAGTCGGAGATGGACTCCCCCACCCCGTCCTCCGCCATCGCCAGGACGACGGTGAACGCCGCGAGGTTCATGAGAAGGTAGACGGCGAGATAAAACAGAATGGCTTGACGTCCCGCGGGCGTCCCTACGGCCACGCCCATCAGCAAGTAGCCGGCGTGGGCGATGGACGAATACGCGAGCAGCCGCTTGAGGTTCTTTTGCGCCAGCGCGGCCAGGTTCCCCAGCGTCATGGTGGCGACCGCCACCGCCGCGAAGAAGAGCGTCCACGGTGAGCGCGAGAGCTGCTCGCCGGCGGCCAGCATCTCGGCCGGGACGGCGCCCGTGAAGAAACGGAGGAGCAGCGCGAAGCCGGCCGCCTTGGGGCCCACGGACAAGAAAGCGGTCACCGGCGTCGGAGCGCCCTCGTAGACGTCGGGGCACCACATGTGGAAGGGGACGGCGGCGATCTTGTATCCGAAGCCGGCCATGCAGAGCGCGACGGCGCAGATCACCAGCAGGGCGGGCGCCTGCGCGGCCGCGGCGCGGATGACGGTCAGGTCTGTGGATCCCGCGATGCCGTACAGCAGTGACATCCCATACAGCATCGCGCCCGACGCCACGCCGCCGTAGATGACGTACTTCAGCGACGCCTCTGCGGACCGCCGGGAGCCCCGCGTGAAGCCCGACAGGACGTACGAGATGATGGACACGAACTCCAGCGACAGAAATGCCATCAGGAGATCCGTCGACGCCGCCATCAGGTTCATGCCCAGGGTGGCGGACAGGGTCAACGCGTAGAACTCGCTGGCGTCCCGGTCATTGTCGCGGTAGTCCACCGTGTCGCGCGCGCGCAACGCGACCAGCCCCACCACGGCGGTAGTCACCAAGAACAGGATCTTGAAGAAGTCGGAGAACGGATCCCGAGCGATGACGCCTCCGAAGATCCCGCGCGACGTTCCGTCGGCCGTCACCAGAGTCGCCGCCAGCGACAGGACACACGTGCCCAGCGTGATGCCGCCCACCGTCCGCCGGCACTGCCGCTTCCGCACCATCCCGACCACGACGATGGCCAGGATTCCCAGGACCAGGATGTTCTCCGGCCAAAAGTAAAAGAGGCTGGGTATGTTGGCGAGGACAGGCATCAAGGGGCGAGCCGGGCGATGGCGCCGGCGGTGCCCGGCTCCGCGACGGCGGCAATGAGATCCTGCACGCCCGCCGAAACCGTCTGTAGGTAGGGCATGGGATAAAAGCCGAGGATCAGCACGATGACCGCCAGCGGGACGACGGTGGCCAGCTCGCGCCCGTTCATGTCGTTACCGGTCAGCTCGTGCCGCCACTTCTCGTTGAACTTGCCCAGGTGCACGCGCTGGATGGCCCACAGGTGATAGGCCGCGGTGATGACCACGGACAGCGCGGCGATGATCGTGAGGACCTGGTGGACGGGGAACGCGCCGATGAAGACCAGCGCCTCACCGATGAAACCCGAAAGCCCGGGGAGCCCCAGCGAGGCCATGAAGGCCAGGCCGAAGAAGGCGGCGTACTTCGGCATGACCGCCGCCACACCGCCGAACTCGTTCAGCCCGCGGGTGTGGGTGCGATCGTAGAGGACGCCGACCAGCATGAACAACATCGACGTGATGGTCCCGTGGTTGAACATCTGCATGAGCGCGCCATTCATGCCGGTCTGGGTCAGCGCCGCCATGCCCAGCAGGCAATAACCCATGTGGCTGACCGACGAGTACGCCACCATCTTCTTCAGGTCGGTCTGCGCCATGGCGCACAGGCCTCCATACAGGATGCTGATGGCGCCGAAGATCGCCACCGCCCCGGTCTCCGTGCAGGCCCAGCGCGTGGCTTCGGGCAGGATGGGCCAGTTGATGCGCATCATGCCGTAGGTCCCCATCTTCAGGAGCACGCCCGCCAGGATGACGGAGATGGCCGTCGGCGCCTCCACGTGGGCATCGGGAAGCCAGGTGTGGAACGGGAACATGGGCACCTTGATGGCGAACCCGATGAACAGCCCGACCCACACGATCTTGGTGAAGGCGAAGCCCAAGATGGTGCCCTTGTCTCCGAAATCGTTGCCGTGGGCCAGCTTCATCAGGTCGAAGCTGTGCGCCGACGGCGTGCCGTCGACTAGGTACGTGGGGCTGGAGTTGTAGTAGAGGGCGATGATCGCCAGCAGCATCAGAACGCTGCCCGCCAGGGTGTAAAGGAAGAACTTGATGGCGGCGTACTCCTTGCGCGGGCCGCCCCAGATCCCGATGAGGAAGTACATCGGGAGCAGCATCACCTCCCAGAACACGTAGAAGAGGAAGAAGTCGAGGGCACAGAAGACCCCCATCATTCCCACTTCGAGCAGGAGGAACATCGAGAAGTAGCCGCGGATGTGCTTGTCGGACGGGATGGACCAGGACGCGCCGACCGCGATCAAGCTGACCAGCGCGGTCAGCAGCACCATCGATACGGAAATGCCGTCGACGCCCAGGAAGTATTCGATGTTGAACGCGCGGATCCAGGTGTAGTGCTCGACGAACTGCAGCCCGTAGTTCCCCGATTGCAGGTTCACCGCGCTGTCGAACTTCGCCAGCAGCACCAGAGAGAGCGCCATGGGGACGGCAGCGGCCCCCAGCGCCACCCAGCGCGTCATGGATTCCTTGCCGCGGGGAATCAGGAACAGCGCCGGAATACCGAGCAGCGGGAAGAAGACGATCCAGGACAGTAAACCGCCGCTGCCGCCGGCACGGAGCGCGATGCTGCCGAGGCCGCCGGCCCGGCCGGGGGCGGTCGGGTCGGCGCGCAGGGTGGGATCATTGGCGGTGACTTGCAGGGATCCGAACGCCTGGCGCGTAACGCCCGCCGCGGGCTTGCTGGGATCACGGGTGGGCTTGTAGGAGACCTTGACCTTGATGGCCCCGCCCGGGGGCACATCTTGCGGAGCGACCGGATCCACCGAGAAATCGGATGAAAAGGCGTTGCTGGCGGTCAGGATGCGGACGGCGGACACCGAAAGCGGAGCGTCGCCCATGTTGCGCAGCTCCACGCCTTGGGACTCGCCGGGGCGGTCGAAGCTCAGCGAGCCGGGCACGATCTCCAGCTGCGGGCCGCGCGCTTTGGCCGGCTGCTGCGCCGAGACGGCCGAGGGCCACACGGCCGTCAGCAGGACTGGGAGCGTGACGACGGACAAGAGCGTACGAGTCATCCGATCTCCTTACGACCCCGCGAAGAAGGCCACGAAGACGAGCACCACCGTGCCCACCGTGATGCCGAGGACGTAGTTGTTGATGCGCCCGGTTTGCAGCCGCATGGCGCGGCGCCCGCCCGAAAGCAGGAGCTTCGAAACGCCGTTGACGGCGCCGTCGACGAAGATGCGATCGATCCATCCCCCAAGGCCCGCCGCCCAACGTCCGACCTTGCCCGCGGTGTTGACGGCGAAGTCCACGATGTGAGCGTCAATCCACGCGAAGCCCTTGGCGAAGTCGAGGGTGGGGATGATCGCGATCTCCCGATAGAGCTCGTCGACGTAGTACTTGTTGAACAGCGTGCGGTGAACACCCGTCCAGGCGTTGCGCATCTGCTCCAGCCGGACGCGGGTCCGGTCCAGATCGATGTACAGCGTGCGCGCGAGCAGGCAGCCCGCCGTCGCGATCAGCACGCTCAAGCCCTGGAAGAGGTACTCGGTGGCGTGAAGGTTCTCGTTGAACTTGACCAGCGGCTCCGCGGCGGCGAACACCGGGCGCAGGAAGCTTTCGAGAAGGGGATGACCGCCCCAGGCGTGCGGCCAGCCGAGCACGGGTCCGATCAACACGGCCGCGGCCGCCAAGATCAACAGAACGGTCGTCATGGACGCGGGGGACTCGTGAACGTTGCGCCTGATCTCGTCGGTGGGGGGCCGGCCGTGGAAGGTCATGTAGTAGCTGCGGAACATGTAGAACGACGTGCACCCCGCCGTGATGAAGCCGATCAGCCACAGCAGCGCACCGGGGATGATCGTGTTTTCGTTGGTGAACGCCTTCCAGAGAATCTCGTCCTTGGAATAGAAGCCGGCGGCGACGGGAAAGCCGGCGATGGAGATGCACGCGAGCAAGTAGGTGAGGCGTGTCTTGGGCATCAGGCGCGCGAGGCCGCCCATGTTGCGCATGTCCTGGGGATCGGTGGGCGATGGCGCCAGCCACAAGTCGGGCTTGGGCGGGGCGGGCGGCTCTACGTGGTGGGGCGTCTCGTGGCTCGGGGCGTGGTGACCGGCCGCCGCGTGGACCGTGTGCCCGGGCGTCTGGTGGCCGTGGCCCGCCGCCGCCGAGACATGGCCGTGGGCCGGCTCCGCGTGAGGATCGGCGCCGCCGCCACCACCACCGTGGCCGTCATCTCCATGTCCGTGCGCGCCGTGCTCCAGGAAGTGCATGCCGTGGATGACGGAGCCCGACCCGAGGAAGAGACAGGCTTTGAAACATGCGTGGGTCAGCAGGTGAAACACGCCGATCCAGTACGCTCCGACGCCGACCCCCACGAACATGAAGCCGAGCTGGCTGACGGTGGAGTAGGCCAGCACCTTCTTGATGTCGTACTGGAACAGGCCGATGGTCGCTCCCAGCAGGGCGGTCAGCACGCCGACGGTCGCCACCACGGTCATCGCCCCGGGCGACATGGCGAACAAGAACGAAAGGCGCGCGATCATGTAGACGCCAGCCGTGACCATGGTGGCGGCGTGGATGAGCGCGGACACCGGCGTGGGGCCAGCCATAGCGTCGGGCAACCACACGTAAAGCGGGATCTGCGCCGACTTGCCCGTGGCGCCGATGAAGAAACACAGGCACACCACGAACAGCAGCGGGAGGCCCCAGACGGTCTTGTCGGCGAGCTGCTGCGAGAACGGCTTGTCTCCGGAGGCGTCCTTGATGGAGATCTGATCCCGCAGCTCGCGGAAGACCATCGTGGGCCCGACGCCCACCTCGCGGACGGATGCCTCGGGCGCGCGGTCGCCCTTGTGCTTGATCTGCATCGCGGCGCCGCCGTGCTTGGCGTCGACGGTCACCGTTTCCGGCCGCTGGGCGCGGAACGCGCCCACGCCCCAGACGCCGCCCAGACCCCAGAACAACAGGAGGAGCCCGGTGATGAATCCCCAGTCACCCACGCGGTTGACGACGAAGGCCTTCATGCCGGCCTTGGCCTTCTCGACGTCCGTGTACCAGAAGCCGATCAAGAGATACGAGCACAGCCCCACGCCCTCCCAGCCGAAGAACATGAGCAGGAACGAATCGCCCATGACCAGCATGAGCATCGAGAAGACGAACAAGTTGAGGTAGCAGAAGAATCGCCAGTAGGCCTTCTCGGTGGCCATGTATCCGACGGAATAGACGTGGATGAGCGTCCCGATGAGCGTGATGATGAGCGTCATCATCCCGGACAGGGGATCCAGGGCGAACGCGAAGTCCACCTTCAGGGCGCCGATGCGCAGCATCTCCCAGCGCGTGTCGAGCAGGAACCGCTGGTCCGCGGGCAAGGCCAGGAGCTGGGCGAAGGCCCCGACAGCGACGGCGGCCGCGCCCAGCATGGCGCCGATGGCGATCCCGTGGACGGCCTTTCGGCCGAAGCGGTCCTGAAGGCGCTTGCCCAGGATGCCGTTGATGGCCGCGCCGACCAGCGGGAACAGTGGCACGAGCCACAGGAATCCGAAGCGGTGGAAGGCCTGGATATCGCCGGTATAGATGGGGTTCATGACGCCTATTCCCGGAGGGTCGCCGTCTCGACGGCGTCGATGGTGCGAAAGTTGCGGAAGATGGCCAGGACGATAGCCAGCGCGATGGCCGCCTCCGCCGCCGCGAGGACGATGATGAAGATGGCGAAGGCCTGTCCCGCGATCCCGCCATGGACGTAGTGGGAGAACGCGACGAAGTTGATGTTGGCGGCGTTGAGGATGAGCTCGATGCCCATGAGGATGGCCACCGCGTTGCGGCGCGTGGCCACCGTGGCGAGACCCAGCCCGAACAGGATGGCGGCGACCACCAGGTAGTGCCGGAGGCCGATCTGGAAGATGGCGTCCATCAGCGCTTCGTCACACCAGCCGCTGCTCTTCGGGGTTGGGCGACACCAACTCTTCCTTGACGGCGCGGCGGGCGATGACCATGGCTCCGATGAGGGCCATGAGCAGGATCACCGACGCGAGCTCGAACTGCAGCAGGTACTCGCGCAGGAACGCGTCTCCCAGACGCTGCGTCGTGGGCGTGGGCACGGCCTCGGTGACCGGCCACGGCGTCTGCACGGCGAGGTACGAAAGCGCGCCGATCACGATCATCACGAAGGGCAGCCCCGTGGCGAGGCCCATCGAGCTGCTGCTGGCCTTGACGTCGCCGATGCGATTGGTCAGCAGCACCGCGAACAGCAGCAGGACCAGGATGCCCCCGACGTAGATCAGGATCTGGGCCACCCCGACGAAGTCCGCGCCAATGAAGAGGTAGAGCCCGGCCGTGCCGGCCAGGGTCCCGAGCAGCAAGAACGCCGAGTAGAGGATGTTTCGCGAAAACGCGACCCCGCCCGCGCAGCCGAGGACCAGCGACGCGAGCCCGAAGAACACCAGCGCTCCGGGGGAGGGCATCAGGTTGCGCTTTTTACCTCCTACCGCGCGGTTTGCCTAGCCTTTTTCCGGAGCCGCGAAGGCGCATCACCGACGAGCCCGGTCGGTAGCCAACGCACCGCCGCGCTCCCTCGCGGTGGGGGGACGGGGTGGTCGGACAATCTGTCGTCCGCGCCGGGCGCCGCACTGCAGATCGTCGGTCAAACCGTAGCGCCGGCGCGCTGGCGCCGTGGGAGCGCGCTGCGATGACACAGGGACTGAACGGGCACAGCAGTTGCTGTGGAGGCCTGGTCAAGGAGGCTACGGCGATGATGCGCGAAAAGCTGGCAGTGGCGATTCTTCTGGGAGCAGGACTTGGCGCGGGCAAGGTCACGACGGCGGCGGCGGACCAGCCGGCCCCGAAGCAGCAAGGCGAAATCGTGGTCGCCGCCCATTCATCGAGGGCGGTCATCGAGGGGCCGCTCACCCTTCGCGCCTATTCGGCGAACAAGGGCCTCTCAATCTTTCTAGCCCGAGCGACCGGACGCGGCGACGCAGATTGTTCGGCGGGCGGCAATGCGGGCGCACGGCGAGAGCTCAGGCGCGACCGGGTCGCCGTCGTCCAGGTCCCCGCCGGCACCGTTGCCTGCGCCTCGTCCAGCGAGGATCACGAGGTCGATCTCCTGTGGCGCGCGCGTCAGGAAGACCGCGGCACAATCCTGGCAATCGCCCCCTGAGGGCCGCGCCGCTGCCCTCCATCCCGGTCGAACGGGCGCGGGTCCTCAGGCGGCCTTCTTCGTGCCGTCTTTGTTGAAGGCGCCTTTGCGGATCTGGAAGATGAGGGTGACGTCGCGGGTGGCTTGGGCGCCGCCGGGCTCGCACTTGAAGTATTCGTTGTCGCCTTTGATCATGCCGATGGCGTACTCGCGGCAGGTGGGGTAGCCGCACGCTTCGCAGTCGGTCTGGGCCAGCGCCTGCGCGTACAGCAGGTCCTCCACCTTCTGGGGGTCGTCGCCCGCGGCCTCCACCATGGGGAGCAGCTCGGCGGCGCGCGCCTGCACGACCTCGGGGGCGTTCACCAGGTCGTCGCTCTTGCCGGCGCCGCCGTTCTCCATCGCCCACTTGACCGCCAGGGTGTTGTATTCGACGGCCTTGCGGCGGACCTCGCGGGCGATCTCGCCGCGCCGCCGGGTGGGCTCGATGACGCCCTTCTTGGGCTTGAAGGGGACGACGGCGTCGCCGGGACGAATGAAGCGGAAGGTCAGCGACGGGAAGGATTCGGTGGCCGCCTCGAACTCGCGGGTCATCCGGATGCATTTCGTGTCTTCTTCGTCCTGCGGCGCGTGAGCGTCGGTGGGGCACGCCTCGACGCAGATGCCGCAGTACATGCACTTGCCCATGTCGATGTCGAAACGGGTCATGGCCCGCACGTCGCCCACCTTCTCGAGGTCGATGACGATGACGTTGATGGGGCAGTCGCGCTCGCACGCCTTGCACGCCGTGCAGATGTCCATGTCGACTTCCAGAAACCCGCGGTAGCGCTCGGGCAGGGTTTCCGTCAGAGGCGCCGGCAACCGATCCGGGTACTGGATCGTGGTGGGCGGCCGGAACATGTAGCTGAGCGTGACCGCCATCCCCTCCAGCACCGACTTCGCCGCCGCCCGAATGGTCCCGACGTAACCGCGGTTCTCCGAAGCGTTGCCGGAGCCTTCCGTCATGACCGCCCCAATCTACCACGCCTGACGTCCTCGCTTCCCCATGAGCGGCGAAGGCGGCGCGAAGCGCCGGGGGGTGGCGTGGGCGTGGCGGACCAAGTGCCGCGACAGCGGCACGCCGGCCGGCGTGCAAACGAAGCCGAGGAGCCCAATTGCTTAACGTTTCTCCAGGTGGCGCTCAACGAAGGGGAGCGTGAACTGGCTGTCGCCCATGTAGAGGAGCTGGGTGGTGCGCATGTTGTGACGGACGCGTGACAAGAAGAACGCGCCCAGACCGACGCCGAAGATCAGGAACATGGCCCAGCGGGCGAGCGTGTCCAGCACGGGGATCGCGGTGGTGATCCACACCCAGGCGGTGCCGAACAAGAAGCAGCCGAAGGAGATGGGGATCAGGAACTTCCAACACATGTTCATCATCTGGTCGACGCGGAAGCGCGGCAGTGTCCAGCGGATCCAGATGATGACGAAGACCAGTCCCGTCACCTTCAGCAGCATCATGGCCAGGGATGCGATCTGCAGGCCGAAGGAGGCTTCGATCTCCGCTGGCGTGAAGCCGGGAACGTTCCAGCCACCGAGGAACATGGTGGCGGCGATCCCGCCGATGACATAGAGATTGGTCCACTCGGCCAGCGAGTAGATGGAGTATCGGAAGCCCGAGTACTCGGTGTTGTAGCCGGACACCAGCTCGGACTCGGCTTCCGGAAGGTCGAAGGGCGTGCGGTTGCCTTCCGCCAGGGCGGAGATGAAGTACACGAAGAAGGCGACGAACAGGAAGGGGTTGGCGAACACGAACCACTGGTGGGGCAGGCCGCCCTGCGCCTTGACGATCCCCTGCGGCGAGAGCGTCCCCGCCATCAGCGCCACCGACAGCAGGGCCACCGAGGCCGGCAGCTCGTAGCTGATGATCTGCGCCGCCGACCGCATCCCGCCCAGCAGCGACCACTTCGAGTTGGAGGCCCAGCCGCCCATGATGATTCCGACCACCACGAGGGACGTCACCGACGTCAGGTAAAGGAGGCCGATGTTCATGTCGGCGACGATGGCGAGCTGCGACGCAGGCAGGACCACCAGGGTGGCGAAGACACCCATCCACACCAGATAGGGCGACAGCTTGAACAGCAGGGCGTCCGACTCGGTGGGGACCAGGTCTTCTTTGACGATCAGCTTGAGCGCGTCCGCCAGCCACTGCAGCCAGCCGCGCGGCCCGACCCGATTGGGGCCCAGGCGCGACTGCATGCGCCCGGAGACCTTGCGCTCCCAGACGACGATGATGCCGGTGATGGGCGCGACCAGCAGGAGGAGCACCAGTGCCACCGCCACCATCAAGGGGGCGAGGAGCATCTCTTCGGGCGGCGTGGCGGGCGCACCGTGGCGGGGAAGGACGAGATCGATCTTCTGCGCGCCGCGCGTCACCACCAACGGCACGGATGCGGCGTCGCTCGCCCAGGCCGCCGCCAGCTCGTGGCGGTTGCGCACCGGGACCCCGCCCGCGGACACCACGAGGTCGCCGGGCAGGAGTCCCGCCGCCGCCGCGGAGAAGCTGGAGGTCTCGTTCAGCTCCTCGGCGTGGTGCTGCAGCTCGTGGCGAGTGATGCGGCCGTCGTCTCCGCCGTAGGCGCGGAAGGTGGCGTCGTCAATCTTGCCGGCTGCCTCCTCGCGGCTCACGTCGCCGTCGTAGGGAGGCGCGTCGTAGGTCGAAAGGAAGGCGGACCAGTCCACCTGCTGCTCAACCCGCGTGATCTCCACGCCCTTGTCGGTGTTGCGGGCGTCGAGACCGAGCCAACCAAAGAGCTTGTCTTCGGTTCCGTCGAGGTGTCCGCCGATCGGAAGGTCTGCGCCCTCGCGCACCACGCCGGTCAGCCACCGGCGCAATGAACGGGGAAAGAAGTCGATCTCGATGCGGTGCCCCGCGCGCGTCCGCCAGGTGGTGGCGACGCCGTCGACGGTTTGCACGACCTCGACGGCGCCGTCCAGAAGCTGCGTGTGTCCGCCGAGCTGCGCTTCCAGCTTCTCTTCGACGTCGACCAGCACGCGCTGGCCGGCGACCGCGCGCCCGTCGAGCTGCAGAACGCTGGGACCTGGGGTCTTGCTGCCCACGGTCTGAAACCGGCCTCGCAATGTCACTTTCGCGGGCTGCCCCACGACGATGCCCTCGCACTCGATCACCAGCTTGTCCTGCACGTCCACGGATGACGGCCTCACGTCCCGGACGGTCAGGACGCCGGCGGTTGGGGCCGCCGCGGGAGCCGCGCCCTGTGCCGCCGCCACGCCCGGAACCGCCAACGCAAGCCCGAACGCCAGCGCCAGGATCCTGCGCGTCGCCCTGCCCGTCACCGATCGATCTCCGGGGCCACGATGTCCAGGCTGGCGATGAGCGCGACGAGGTCGGCGACCATCAGACCTTTCGACTTCTCGCGGATGAGGCCCATCGCGTTCCATGATCCGGTGCGGAAGTGGGCGCGGTAGGCGTTGGCGGTTCCGTCGCCCACCACGTAGCAGTGCATGTCGCCCCGGGCCGCCTCCACGCGCGCGGTAGCGTCGCCCTTGGGCTTGAGCTTCTTGGGATGGATCCAGAACTCGCCTTTCGGCGTCTCTTTGATCTGTTCCAGCGCTTCGCGGATGATCTTCACCGACCAGCGCCATTCCTCGACGCGCACCCAGAACCGGTCCCACGAATCGCCGACCGCGCCCATCTCGCCCTTACCCACCGGCGTGTCCCAGCCGATCTTCGGCAAGATCCGGTCGTAGAGCGAGTACGGTATGTCGGCCCGCACGTCGAACTTGACGCCCGACGCGCGGAGGTTGGCGCCCACCAGACCCCACGAGATCGCGTCGGCCCCGGGGATGGCCGCCAGGTTGGCCAGCCGCTTGATGAAGACCTCGTTGTAGGTGATGAGGCGGTTGAATTCCTCGATCACCGGCTCGAAGTGGTCGCAGAAGCGCAGGACCTTGTCGACCCACTTGTCGGTCAAGTCCCAGCCTACGCCGCCCACCCGGTGATAGTTGTACGTGAGCCGCGCGCCGCACAGCTCCTCGATGAGGTCGTTGACGTACTCGCGCTCGCGCAGGCAGTAAGGAAACGGCGTGATGGCGCCGATGTCCATGGCCATGGCCCCGAGCGCGATGCAGTGGGAGCCGATGCGCGACAGCTCGTCGCTGATCACGCGCAGGTAGTGCCCGCGCGGCGGCACCTCCAGGCCGCCCAGCTTCTCGACGGCGGCCGCCCAGACGTGGTTGGCGGTCATCGCCGCCACGTAGTCCACGCGATCCGTGTAGGGCATGAAGCCCTCGTAGGTGCACTTCTCGGCGATGCTCTCAATGGCGCGGTGCAGATAACCCACGTCGGGAACGGCCTCGGACATGATCTCGCCGTCGGTCTTGACGATGAAGCGGATGACCCCGTGGGTGGACGGGTGCTGCGGGCCCATGTTGAGGGTCATCTCCTCGCCGGTCTCGCTGGCGAATATCAGCTCGCTCACGGCAGGCTCCTCTTCACTGCATCACGTCCGTCTTGTGGGCCTTGTCGTAGACCAGCAGGAGGTCGAGGGGCGACGGGCGGCTGGTGGGCATGCCGCGGTACTCCTTGGCTTCCTTGTAGTCCTTGCGCAGGGGATAGCCGACCCAGTCGTCGGGCATCAGGATGCGCCGCAGGTCGGGGTGTCCGTCGTAGACGATGCCCAGCAGGTCGAACTGCTCGCGCTCCAGCCAGTCGGCGGTCTTCCAGACCGATACGACGGAGGGAACCACGGGCTTGTCGCGCGGCGAGTCGGCCTTCACGCAGATTTCGTGCCGGTGCGAGTACGAGTACAGGTGGTATACCGACTGCAACACGTTGAGCTTCGGCCAGTCGACGCCGGTCAGGCTCTGCAGGAAGTCGAAGCGCAGCGCGGAGTCGTCGCGCAGGAACGTCATGAGGTCGCGCACCTTGTCGGGCTTGACCTTGAAGCACGAATCGCGCGGACCGTCCTTAGGAACGCCCGGCTGAAAATCGTACACGGCGTCGCCGAATCGGCCGGCCGCCGCGTCGAAGATTGCCCTGGAATCAAGGCGGCTCATCGGGACGCCCCCTTGAGGCGCTTGAGCCACTCGAGGTCGCCCTTGACCCACACGTACGCGAGGCCGAGCGCGAGGATGAGGACGAACGCGGCGATCTCGAAGAAGGCGATGGCGCCGTCGCCCATCTCCGCCCAGCGCCGGAATACCGACGCGACCGGCCAGGTGAAGGCCACCTCCACGTCGAAGACCAGGAAGATCAGCGCGACGATGTAAAAGCGCGGGTTGAAGTTGAACCAGCCGCCGCCGATGGGCTTTTCACCGCATTCGTAGACGGTGCCCTTCTCGGGATCCTGCGTGGACGGGCGCAGGAGCTTGCCGAGGAGCAGCGTCGCGAACAGGAACCCGCCGGCGAGCGCGATGAAGATGAGGACGTTGGCGAACTCGAAGAGCATGGACCTCCGCGGCGAGAGGGAGCCGGACGCCGCCGCCGGGTCGAGAGGCGGCGCACGGCAGGCAGGGTCATAGCGAATCGACGCCCACCGGTCAAGCGAGATAGCCCACGATTTCGGTCAGTTGCGGCGCCCGGGGCGATCCACGCGGCGGGCGGTGGCCAGGTCGTCGGCGGCCGCCTCATCGTGGCGGTGCGATGCGCGGCGCTGCTCGGCCGCGTGGCGCTCGCGGTGCTTCTCCAGGACCTCCTGGTCACGGCGGGCGGCGGCGTGGGCGGCGCGGGCTTCGGCTTCCACCGCCAGGGCGGCGGCCAGCGACGCGGCCCGGTGCTGCGCGGCGGCCGCCTCGAGAGCACGCGCCTCGTCGGCGCGGCGCCCGAGAAAGCGCGCGACGGCGGCGCCGTCCTCCGCCCGGACCAGCGCGCGACGGCGCTCGACGTCCCTCTCCGCGTGCAGGCGCCCGACGGCCGTCGTGACGGCCGCGTCGAGGCGCGCCTGTTCCCGCTCCGCGGCGGCGCGGGCGGCCGACGCCGCGGCGAGGGCGCGCTCGGCCCGTTCTGCCACCTGGCGCCGCAGCTCCCGGAGGGATTCGAGCGGATACCGCATGATAGAGTCGCAGCCCGGAGACTGAAGCTCGACCCGTGGAGGCCCACAAGTCAACTGGAATGATGGCCCAGCGCTACCGCATCGAGCGGTATCTGACCGAGGGCGGGATGGGCGCCATCTACCTCGGCAAGAAGATCGGACCGGGCGGCTTCGAAAAGGAGGTGGTGCTCAAGCAGCTCCTGCCGGAGCACACGACGCGGCCGGAGTTCCGCGACCTATTCTTCCGCGAGGCGAAGATCTCGGCGACGTTGGACCACGCCAACATCGTCCACACGTTCGACCTGGTGGAGTCCGAGGCGGCGCTGTTCATCGTCATGGAGTACGTCCGCGGCGCGGACCTGCGCAGCATCACCCGCCGCGCCAAGATTCGCCGCCGCGAGCTGTCGACGGCCGCCGCCGTCCACATCGCCCTCGAGATCCTGGCCGGTCTCGGGTACGCGCACGCGCGCCGGGCAGGCGGTAACGGCGCCCCGCTGGGCATCATCCACCGCGACGTTTCGCCGTCGAACATCCTTTGCTCGGCGCAGGGCGAGGTCAAGCTGACGGACTTTGGCATTGCGAAGGCCACCACCCATCGGTCGGCGTTCTACCGAGTGCGCGGCAAGGTCGGCTACATGTCGCCCGAGCAGGCGCGTAACGAAGCCATCGACGCGCGCAGCGACCTCTATTCGCTGGCGGTGTGTCTGCACGAAACCCTGGCCGGCGAGCGCCTGTTCATCGGGGATCTGACGACGCCTCCGGAGGAAATCTACGGGCAGCCGGTTCCGCGCGTGGGCGACCGGCGGCGCGGGGTTCCGGACGCCCTGGACGCCGTCCTGGCGCGGGCCTTGTCGCCGGTGTCCGAGGCGCGGTTCCAGGACGCGGCGGCGTTTGCCGGAGCGCTGCGCGCGGTGGCGCATCGGCACGGTCTGACGTTTTCTGCCCCCGAGCTGGCCGCGCACCTGGCGGACATGCTGGGTCCGGACCCCGAACGCTGGCTGCATGAGGACGCAGATCTCGCGAACGCGGCCAATACGCAGAAGATCGCGCTGGATTCCCAAGCGGGAGGCCTCGCCGGGCGGGAAGCTTCGTCGGTGGTCGCCCTGGAGGACGGATCGCTGGTCAGCGAGAGCGGCGTACTGGTGCTGGCCAGCGCGGATGCGGTGATGGACGCGGAGGAGACACCGGAGGGCAGGCGGCGGACGCCGACGCCCACGGATCTATTCCAGGTGCAGGAGACAGCCGCGCCGCTACCGGCGTCGTCGCGCGGGCAGCGGGCCTTGCGCCGAAGGCCGCCGACGGCTGCGGACGGTTTCATTCGGCTGGAGGACGACGACGAGGAGCCGACCATCATCAATCCCGCGCCGGCGCGCCGGACGGAGCCCGCTGCCGTGCCTCGGCCATCGGGACCCTTCGCGATGCGGCAGCAGCCGTCGCAGCCGCAGCCGCAGCCGCGGCCCCCGGGGCCGTTCGCGAAGCAGACCTTGTTCGGAATGCCGGCCCCCCGCCTCCCGGAGGCGCCGCCACTGGCGGCCGCGACGGCGGCGGCCCCCGAGGCCGTCGATCCGGCGGCGGACATGGTGACACCGGCGCCGGTCGCGCCGCTCTTCGCGCAGCCCACGTCGCCGGCCCTGGCGCCCCGGCCGTTCGTCCTTCCGGCGGCGGCGCCCGCTCCTTCTATGTCCACGCCGCCTCTGCGCCCGACGTCGTTTTCGTTCGAGGACGAGGCGCCCGCCTTCGATCCCGACGACGTCTCGTGGCCCGACCAGGCGCCGCTCGCTGCGGTCCGCGCGGAACCGCCCCGCTGGGCGAGCGCGGCCGTCCTGTTCGGCGCGGCGTTACTGGGGGCTGGGGCCGCGCACCTGGTGACGCGCGGCGACCTGGCGGCCCCGGCGGCTGTCGCTGCCCCCGCCGCGGCGCCGGCGCGACGCTAGTGTCGATGTTTCAGAAGTCGCCGACCCGCCTCATCGATCCGTCGACCACGGTGGTCCGCCAGTCGGGGGGCGGCCGCTTCATCATCGTCAAGGGCCCCGAGCGCGGGGAAGCAGCCACCGTCGGGAACCGACCGGTGACCTTCGGATCGGGGTCGGGCTGCGACGTGGTTCTCGCCGACCCGACGGTGTCGCGGCGTCACCTCGCGGTTGCGCCGCACGAAGGGGGTGGCGTGATCGTCACCGACCTGGGCTCGACCAACGGCTCGTTCGTGCACGGCGCTCGTTTTCAGGAAGTGGTGCTCGGCTTCGGCGCCGAAGTGACCATCGGACAGACCGTCCTCAAGTACGTCCCCGAGGAAGAGATCGTCGACGTCGCGCCCGGCGATGAAGAGACGTTCGGCGCCCTGATTGGGCGGGACCCGCAGCTACGCAAGCTGTTCCGGCTGCTGGGGGACGTGGCAGCCAGCGAGGCCACCGTGCTGCTGGAGGGCGAGACCGGCACCGGCAAGGAGCTCTTTGCCGAGGAGATCCACCGCCACAGCCCGCGTCACGGCGGCCCGTTCGTGGTGTTCGACTGCGGGGCCGTGCCGCGCGACCTGATCGAGTCGGCTCTGTTCGGCCACGTGCGGGGAGCGTTCACCGGCGCCGTCTCCGACCGGCCCGGCGCCTTCACCGAGGCCCAAGGCGGCACACTGTTTCTCGACGAGATCGGGGAGCTGGCTCCGACCATGCAACCCGCGCTGTTGCGCGCCCTGGACAAGCGCTCCGTCCGACCCGTGGGCGGCAGCACGTACGCCACCACGTCGGTCCGCGTGGTGGCCGCAACCAACCGCGACCTCCGCGCGGAAGTGGCCGCGCGCCGTTTTCGCGAGGACATCTATTATCGGCTGGCGGTGGTGCGCATCAGCGTTCCGCCGCTGCGCGAGCGCCCTGGTGACGTGCCTCTGCTGGCCGAGCACTTCACGCGCCAGTTCGCGGGCAGCCGCCGCCTGCAGATCGCCAGCGAGGACATGGAACGCCTGCGCCAGCACACCTGGCCGGGAAACGTGCGCGAGCTGCGCAATGTCATCGAGCGGTCGTGCGCCCTGTCGCGCGGCGACTGGATTGAGATCGAAGAAGCCCTGGGCGACGTCCAGCGACCCGCGATCGAGCCGGCGACGGCGACGGCGATGCGCGGAGATGGAGCGGCGATCAGCGAGCTTCCTTTCAAAGAAGCCAAGGCGCGGGTCATCAACGACTTCGAACGCGCGTACGTCGAGGCCCTGGTCGCGCGCCACGGCGGCAACCTGTCGGCGGCGTCGCGCGACGCGGAGATCGATCGCAAGCACCTGCGCGATCTGCTGCGCAAACACGGCCTGCGCGAAGACCCGGAATGATCGCCGTCCGTCAGCGTTCGCCGGGAATCAGCCGCTCGGCCAGGCGCGAGCAGCGGGCGGTGATCTCGGCGTTGCGGACGGCGATGGCCAGCGCCCGGCGCGTTCCCACCAGGATCACCAGCCGCCGGCCGCGGGTGACGGCGGTGTAAAGCAGGTTGCGCTGCAACATGACGTAGTGCTGGGTGTGCACCGGGACGACGACGGCCGGGTATTCCGAGCCCTGCGCCTTGTGCACGGTGGCGGCGTAAGCCAGCGTCAGCTCGTCGAAGTCGTCCGCTCCGTAGCGGACGTCGCGGTCGTCGAAGCGGACGGCGAGAGAGCCATCGGCGGCATCCACGTGGACCACGCGTCCGACGTCGCCGTTGAACACGTCCTTGTCGTAGTCGTTGCGCACCTGCATCACGCGGTCGCCGACGCGCAGCACGCGGGCGCCGCGCCGCAGCTCGGGGCCGGCGGGGGCCAGCGCCTCCTGCAACAGGACGTTGAGGTGGGCGGCACCCAGCTCGCCGCGGTGCATGGGAGACAGCACCTGGATGTCGTGCGGCGCGAGCCCGTAGCGGCGCGGCAGGCGCACCGCCACCAGGTCGCGAATCAACGCCGCCGCCCGGACGGGGTCGTCTTCTTCCAGGAAGAAGAAGTCGCGCTGGTCGCCCGACAGGCCCTCCGGCGGCGGCGTGCCCATCTCGGGCAAGTCGCCGGCGTGAATGCGGTGGGCGTTGGTGACGATCAGGCTCTCGGCCGCCTGCCGAAAAATCTCCGTCAGACGCACGGTGGGGACAGCCCCGGACGCGATGGCGTCGCGCAGCACCGTGCCCGGGCCCACCGACGGAAGCTGATCCACGTCGCCCACCAGGATCAGGCGCGTCGACGGGGTCAGCGCCGCCAGCAGGTCGGCCGCCAGCCGCACGTCCAGCATGGACGACTCGTCGATCACCAGGAGGTCGGCGGGAAGCGGCCGCTCGGCGTTGCGGCCGAACGTCCCCTCGGCGGGGCGCCATTCGAGGAGGCGGTGCAGCGTCGCCGCCGGCTGGCCGGTCGCCTCCGCCAGGCGCTTGGCCGCGCGGCCCGTCGGGGCGGCGAGGGCGACACGCACGCCCTTCTTCGCAAGGATGCTCACGATGCCGCGCACGATGGTGGTCTTGCCGACGCCCGGGCCGCCCGTCACCACGACCACCTTGTCGGTGATGGCGCGGCTCACCGCCTCGGCCTGCTGGCGCGCGAGCGTGATCCCGGCGGAGGCCTCGTACCAGGCCAGCGCCCGCCCCACGTCGATGGGCACGGCGGTGCCCGGGGCGCCGAGTAGCCGCCGCAGACCCGCCGCGGCCGCCACCTCAGCGCGGTAGAGGGCGGTGTCGTAGACCGCCTCGCCGCCCGCCACGTCGGGGGCCGCTTCCACCGCCACGTCCCCGGCCCGCGACAGGCGGTCCACCGCCTGCTGGCAGCGCGCCTCGTCGGTGCGCAGCAGGGCGGCCGCCTCCTCCACCAGGCGCTGCCGCGGCAGGAAGACGTGGCCGTCACCGGCGGCTTCTTGCAGCACGTGGCGTACGCCCGCCTCGACGCGGACGTCGGCGTCCTTGGCGATCCCCAGCGCGCCCGCCAGCTTGTCGGCGGACAGGAACCCGATGCCCCACACGTCGAACGCCAGGCGGAACGGGTTCTCGCGCACGCGCGCGATGGCCGCGGTTCCGTAGCGCTTGTAGATGCGCGCCGCGAACGCAGGTGACACGCCGTAACCTTGCAGAAACACCATCACCTGACGCACCTGGCTCTGCGCGCCCCAGGCATCTCGGATGGACCGGGCCCGCCGCCGCCCGATGCCAGGCACCTCTTCGATGCGGCCCGGGTCGCGGTCCAGGATCTCCAGCGTCTCGATGCCCAGCGTGGAGACGATGCGCCCGGCGAGCTCGGGCCCGATCCCTTTGATGAGCCCCGATCCCAGGTAGCGCCGGATGCCCGCCAGCGTCGACGGCGCCACCTCGGTGTAACGGGCGACGCGAAACTGCGTCCCGAATCGGGCGTTGGTTTCGTAGCGGCCCACGACGCGCAACCGCGCGCCGACGGGAACGCCGAGCAGGCTTCCCACCACGGTGACGCCTGCCGCGCCCGGCGCCGCCGCCAGGCGCGCCACGGTGAAGGCGCCGTCGCCCCCCGAGTACACGATGCGCTCGACAGTCCCTTCCAGCGTCTCCTCGGCCGCTCCTCCATCCCGCGGATCGGCGCCCGGCCGAGGGCGGTCGAACAGATCCACGGAGCGATCCTTACCATGGCGGCGCGCGGCCTGGGGCGGCGGCGCCCGCGGCTGCTGATAGAGTGCGTGCGGTGGTGCACGACCCGTCCGGCGAGATGAGCGTCGTCGTCGAGAACCCATCGGACGGCGGGTTCGTCTACTGGCTCGCCAAGCTCTACGCGTTCGGCGCCGCGTGCGCGATGGGGCTGGCGGCGATGGCGGGCGGCGCCATCTACATCTGGTTTGCCGCCAGCTTGCCCCGCCTGCCCGACTTCGCCACCTACCAGCATCAGGTGGCCCAGACCACCATGCTACGCGCGTGGGACGGGGCGCCCATCGCCGAGCTGTCCACCCAGCGACGCCACATCCTGCCGCTGCACCGCATCCCGAAGCTCCTGGTGCAGGCCTTCCTGGCCGCCGAGGACCGGCGTTTTTACGAGCACGGCGGGCTCGACTACCGTGGCATGGCGCGCGCCGTGCGGGCCAACCTGCGCGCCGGTGAGGTGGCGCAGGGCGGGTCGACCATCACCCAGCAGGTGGCCAAGTCCTTCCTGTCACCCGAGCGCACGGTGCAGCGCAAGATCCGCGAGGCGATCCTCGCGCGGCGGCTCGAGGCCCGTTACACCAAGGACGAGATCCTCACGCTTTACTTGAACCAGATCTACCTGGGCCACGATGCCTACGGCGTGGCCGCGGCGGCGCGGCGCTTCTTCGACAAAGACGTGGCCGAGCTGGACCTGGGCGAGCTGGCGACCCTGGCGGGCGTGGCGGGCGCGCCGTCCCGATTCTCCCCGCTCGGGGGGGTCGACCGGGCGCGCGCGCGGCGCGACCAGGTGCTGGGGAAAATGGTGGCCGCCGGCTCGCTGAGCGAAGCGGAGGCCAACACTTGGCGGGCGCGGCCGCTGTCGGTGCGGCCGCGCGCCGACTTCTACCGCGAGCGCTCCCCCCACTTCACCGAGCACGTGCGGCGCGCGATCGCCAAGCGCTACGGCGAAAAGCGCCTGTGGGAAGGCGGCCTCGAGGTGGAGACCACGCTCGTCCCGTGGATCGACGCCGCCGCCCAGGAGAACGTCGACTTCTCGACGCGCAAGCTCGACAAGCGACAGGGGTGGCGCGGCCCGGTCGCCCGCCTGACCGGCGCGGCGGCCGCTGCGTTCCGTCGCCGGGCCGAGGCGCGCTACGGCTCGGAACCCCCGGTGGAGGGCCGGCTTTACCTCGGCTTGGTGGAGGCCGCGGCCGGGGGAGGGACGGCGCGCGTACGGGTGGGTGGCGGCGTCTACACGCTCCCGTCGGCGCAGATGACGTGGGCGGTTCCCTACAGCACGCGCGACTCCACCAACGGGCGGCTGCTCACCTCGACGGCGGGCGTGGTGCGGCCCGGCGACGTGGTATGGGTCAAGAACGCCCACCGAAGCCGGCTGCGCCGCTTCTCCGATTGGACCTACGACGACAAGCAAGAGGTCCGCTGGATGGCCGCGCACGACGGCAAGACGCCGCCCAAAACGGTGGAGCTGTCCCTGGAGCAGACGCCGCGCGCGCAGGGATCCATCTTCAGCTATGACCACGGCTCGGGCTACGTGGTGTCGATGGTGGGCGGCAACGATTACGATCGATCGGAGTGGAACCGGGTGGTGCAGGCGTGCCGTCAACCAGGCTCGACGTACAAGCCCGTGTACTACTCCCTCGCGCTCGACAAGGGCTACGGCTACGGGTCGCTGCTGAATGACGTTCCGCGCGCCGAGGTGGACCCCATCACCGGCGAGGTGTGGACGCCGGTCAACCTCAACAACACCGTCGAGTACCAGGTGACCCTCGAATATTCGCTGGTGTGGTCGAAGAACGTCCCGTCGGTGCAGATCTTCAAGCTGGTAGGCGCCAAGGACGTGGAGGCCTGGGCGCGGCGCCTGGGCATGACCACCCCGATCATCGCGGACCAAGCGCTGGCGCTCGGCGCGTCGTGCACGCGCATCGACGAGCTGACGCGCGCGTTCTCGGCCTTCGCGCGCAACGGCGCGCTGATCGATCCCGTCTTCATCCGCCGCGTGCGCGATCGGGACGGCCGCGTGCTGGAGGACAACACCGCCGCGGGCGATCCCGCCGGGGGCGCCGCCGAGCGCCTCGACCGCCTGGTGGCGCTGTCAGGGCGGCGCGCGGCGGCGGGGGGGGGCACGCCGGCCACTGCCATCCCGCCGCGCACGGCGTGGCTGACGTCGCAGCTCCTGCGGCGGGTGGTGACAAAGGGGCACGCGCCGGCCATCCGCAGCGCCGGGCTCTTGGCTGCCGGCAAGACCGGCACGTCCAGCGCCACGATGGACACCTGGTTCGTCGGCTACACGTCGCGCTGGATGACCACCACCTGGATCGGCGACGACCTGCGCGAGCGCCCCCTCGGCCACAAGGACGCGGCGTTCATGCTCACCGTCCCCATGTTCGCGCGTTATATGAACGAGGTCACCGTCGGCCAACCGCTGCACGAAGTCCCGTGGGAGCGACCGCCGGACGTCAAAGCCGCCGATACCGGCGGAACGCTGCGCACGAAGATGGAAGAGGTCTTGGAGGAGGGGCAGGGACGCGGACAAAGCCGCGGGCAGCGGCGCTGACTCGGCGATATCGTCGCGTGCAGGGCTTGCGTTATTTTGTGACTCTGTCACGTTAATCGGATGCGCCCGGCGGACGTCAAGGCCTGGGGCCGCCTCTGGGCCGGCATCCGTGAGCTCAGCGAGTTGTTCCCGGATGGGATCGTCTTTATCGGAGGGATCGCCGTGCTCCTCCACGTACGGGATCAGAAACTGCCCGAGCGATTCATCGAGCTGAGCCACGATGGTGACTTCTATGTGTCACTGGCCGACTTCGCCGACCTGCGAGACATCGAGGAGGTGACCGCCAATCGGCGTCTCAACAAGCATCAGATCGTCAAAGATGGGTTCGAGTACGACGTGTACCTGGAGAATCACCATCACCTCCTGGTGAAGTTCTCCGACGCGATGGCAGCCTCTCAGGTCATCGACGGCGTGCGCGTGGCCTGTCTCGAGCATCTGCTCCTACTCAAGCTCGATGCCTATCAATCGAGACGGGGAAGCGCCAAGGGCGCCAAGGACGAGCGCGACCTCATCAAGATCTGCTATCTGATGAGCGGTTCGAGGCCTCGCCGGGATCGGCTGACAACCTATCTCGTCCCGCACGCGGCCCGCACGCTCGGCGCGCTGAAGAAATCGGCGGAGGTCATGAATATCTGCGGCGGCAACGCCCATCAGGCGCGGGACCTGCGCGCCGCGGTCGTGCCCGTCATCGAGATGGTGGAGCGCATGACGTCGTCGAGGAGGCCGTGACTTTCGCCATCCCGTACACGCCGTTCTTGGAGGCGCCCCGCGTGCTTGGCGAAGCGGAGGGCCGTCCACCGCCCGTCGTCCGGCTTACGGTGGCAAAGCTGTGCCGGATCGCCGAGATCCATTTCAGGGTCACCTCCCCTCACGTGCCTGCTGTCATTGTCCACGCAGGAAACGGCCATTTCTGGAGCCCCGAGGCGTATTACGTCGGCATGAAGGGCAGGTTCGGTCGTTCGCGCGAGGCGGCACTCCGGGTTCTCGAGGTGCTTGCGCACGCCTTCCACGATTACGCGGCCCGCGAATGTCTATGCGGCAGGGATCTGTTCAGGCCGCCCTCCCGGCGGGGCCGCCCCAGCCTTGCCGGGCGTCCTATGACGCCGGCGGAACGCATGCGCCGCCGGCGAGCCGATTTACGCGCCTCTAGCGGCCGGAGACAACGGCGCTGACACCGGCTCCGGTCACGAGCCCGCGGCAAAGCCTATGCCGGCGGTCAGCATCAGTTGCAGGCGCGGGAGAGCGAAGGTTCGTCCCGCGGGCTGCTCGAACGCGGTCACGGGAGTGAGAAAGAACAACGCCTCGGCGCCCAACCAGGGTCGCACACCAGCGCGGCGAAGGCCGAGATGCAGGTCCGGCCCCACCCCGAAAACCACCCGCGCGTGACGGTGGTTCTCCTGGAAGCCGCGGCCGTCGATCCGCATCAGCGCGACGGCTCCATGCGCGCCCACGCCCGCGGTCAGCGACTCTCCGGAGATCCGCGCCTGGGGACCGAGCTGCAGCGACGGCCAGCGCCGCCAGCGGACGGCCCCGGGCGCCAGGGACTCTTCCCGGGCCGCGGACACCGCGACGGCCGCCCGAAGGCCGAGCGATCGGCCGACGGGGGCCACCGCCGCCGCCAGCGACGCGGCCGGCGCGACGCTCAGTCCCTCCAGGCTCAAGCCCACGCCGGCGTCCACGGCCCACCTCGCGCGTCGCGGCGGGGGCGAGGCGTCGGGTGCCGGCGGCGCGAGATCCGCGGG
>Ga0187894_10000592_pt1 | contig 48786 bp, 43 predicted proteins | sample GBC1701081metaG_FD_136650 | JGI IMG/M metagenome (GOLD analysis project Ga0187894, IMG submission 136650) | White microbial mat communities from a lava cave in the Kipuka Kanohina Cave System on the Island of Hawaii, USA - GBC170108-1 metaG ... | reverse complement strand
GCGTAGCGGACGCCGACGGCGAGACTCGCGCAAGCGGGTCAGCGGGTGCGGTAGGGGCGCCGCTGACCCCGCCGCGACCCGCGTGTGCCCGGCGCGGAGCCGACGCGCGGATCGCGCGGTTCGCCCTCGCATCCGTCCACTGGGGTACGTGATCTCGCAGAACATCAGGTAGCCGCCGCTCTCCCCGATGGAGTCCAGCACACACGTCTCCGAGGCGCTCACCGTGCCGCAGTTCACGAAGCCAGTCCCGCTGTCGGACCCATTGAGCCGTCTGACGTAGGCGGGAGCGCCGGTATTCCAGGACTCGCCGCGAAGAAATGGCGTGCGCTCGAACGGATCCTGGCGAAGGTTGACCAGCGAGGGCATGTCCGTGGTCACCTTTTCGCCCGGCAGCCCCAGGGCTGCGCGAAGAACGTGGACTTGAAATGGTCGATGCGAACGGCACCCGGGTGGGGACCGGCGAAGTAGCAACGCCCGGCCTGATCTGGCCCGGCCACCGGACGATGCACGGCAGGCGGAAGCCGCCCTCCCCGACGGCGCCCTTGGTGTTCTTGAACGGCGTCATGCCACCATCCGGCCACGTGGACACCTCCGCGCCGTTGCCCGTCGTGAAGATGACGAGTCATGCATGTTTGGGACGTTCGACATGTCCGGGAACGGGGGCAGAGGGCCTTCATCGGAACCACCCGACATCGTCACCCACGATGACGAGAATGTTGGGTCTTCTCTGCTGCTGTGCCGATGCCGGCACGCTCGCAACTGTCGCGGTCACGAGCGCGGCAGCAGCCCGAGCCAGGCACTCCTGCTCATAGTCATGGTTCACGCCTCCTCATGGTTCTACGCGTCTGATGGTCGGCTTCGGTTACAGCTCGTTCGGCCCGAGCTTCACCGTCAGCTTGATGATCTGTTCGCGGCCCTGCCACCTGGTGCGGTCGCGATCCGCGTCGGGCCCGACGCGCCCTGCGGCCCCATGCGCCTCGACGACGTGAGCGCCGTCCGCCAGCTCCTGGCGGCGATCGCCCACCGCCTGCGCGCGGCGGGCACCGCCTAGCCCGGCTTGCGCAGCGACCGGCGGGCCGGCGGTTGCGCGATCGCCCCTCGGCGACAACAGCTCTCGCGCACGCCAGCGGAAGCAGCGCGAAGACATCGTTGTACGCGGTCCTGTCCGCCGTCTCCGTTGCGACCGTCGGCTTATTTCCACACGTCGATCGCCATTCTGGCCCGGCGGATCTGCGCCTCGTCCTCGGCGATGAGCTGGGTGTCGGCGAGCCGGATCAGGATGCGGTTCAGCGTGCCGGCGAGCCAGGCCGGCCCCTTCGACCTCTGGCCCACCGGGCTCGGCTTCGACTACTTCTACGGCCTCGACTGCCAGTCGGGGACGTTGTGGTTCTTGCCGTACCAGGCGGTGGCGTAGCCGTTCTGTCTCAGCACCTCTGCGAACGGGAGCCGAACATCTCGAAGTACTGGGTCACCCGGCGACCCGGCGCGCCGGCGCTGTCCCACGTGTACGCCATGCTCACGCCCTCGATGGGCCGCTGCGCTACCCCGTTGACCATCACCGGCTCCGGGAGGCGGGTCGCCTCGAGGATCGTCGGCACGATGTCGATCACGTGGTGGAACTGGTGACGGATGCCGCCCCTGTCCTTGATGCGCGCGGGCCAGGCCATGGCCATGCCGTTGCGCGTGCCGCCGAAGTGCGACGCCACCTCCTTGGTGTACTGGTAGGGCGTGTCCCAGGCCACAGCCCAGCCCACCGCGAAGTGCGGGTAGGTCTGGTCGGTGCCCCAGGCGTCGTAGAACTCGACATATCGCCGCGATTGTGGTCGCCCCGCGCGCACTCGACTGGTCGCCACGATGAGTGGCGAGCCCGGAGCCGTGACAGGTCGACCAACAGTCGCGCGAACTGCCGCATGGCACGGGTCAGTCGCCGGCGCGCTGCTCCGTCCCTCACGACTTCTCCGCGAGCGCGACGCCCCTGTCGCCGGTCGCTTGCCGAACCCCACCCGGATCCCGAGACGGGGCTCGCCGAATCCCGAGCTTCTGCATGCGCGAATAGAGCGTGCTCGCATTCAGGCCGAGCTGCTCGGCGGCGTTCCGCCGCCCTCGGACACGCCACCCGCAGAACTCGAGCACGCGAAGGATGTGAGCCCGCTCGACCTCGACGAGGGTCGGCACCGCACCGGCGCCGAACGCCGCCGCCGTCGGCGTGTCCGGCATGTCCGCCAACTCGTCCAGCACCAGCGTCGAACCCGTCGACAGGATGACGGCACGCTCGAGGACGTTCCGCAGTTCCCGGATATTTCCGGGCCACGCATAGCGGACCAACCGCTCCATCGTCGCCGCGGAGACCCGCTCCACCTTCCGTCCGAGCGTGGTCTGCAGCTGCCCCAGGAAGTGCCACGTGAGCAGCGGAATGTCCTCCTTCCGCGCCCGAAGGGGCGGCACCCGGATCGGAAACACCGCGAGACGGTAGTAGAGATCGGACCTGAACCCGCCCTCTCGCGCCTCCGCGGAGAGATCCCGGTTGGAGGCGGCGACGACGCGCACATCGACTCGGCGTGTCACCGTCGACCCAAGACGCTCGAACTCTCCCCCTTGGAGCACGCGCAGGAGCTTCGCCTGCAGCCCGGGTGGCAGCTCGCCCACCTCGTCGAGAAACAACGTGCCGCGATCGGCAATCTCGAACCGGCCCATCTTGCGAGTCACGGCACCGGTAAATGCGCCCTTCTCGTGGCCGAACAGCTCCGACTCGATGAGCGTCGGGGGCAGCGCCGCGCAGTTGACGGTGACCAGCGCTCGATCCTTCCGCTGGCTCTTGCCGTGGATCGCCCGCGCGATCAGCTCCTTGCCGGTGCCGGTCTCACCCTGCAGCAGGACGGTGGCGTCGGTGGCCGCGACCTGCTCCGCCATGAAGAGCACGGCCCGCAGGGCAGCACTTTCGCCAACGATGTCGTGGAAGCCCTCGAGGGCAAAACGTCCCTCGCGCAAGCACTCGTTCTCAGCCTGCAACCGCCCGCGCCGCGCCTCGAGCTCCGCCAAGCCGGCGCGCAACCCTTGCTCGTGATCGCGCCGGAGGAACGCGCCGGCGAAGAACTCGGAGATCAGCCGCATGCGATCCACGAGGACAGGCGCCCAGTACTCGCCCGCCCGAGCGGCGCCGAACAGCAGCGCGCCCAGGAGCCGCGTTCCTGCGCCGACCGGAACGAGGACTGTGGATCGGAATCCGAGCACACGCAAACTCGCGAGATCCTCTCGGGCATCTGCCGGCAGCTCCCTGTCGGCGTCGAGGACGAGAGGCATCCGGTGCGTGCGCAGTTGCGCGGTCAGCCACACGAGCTCGGCGCTGGACCGTCCGCCTGGTGGGCTCCAGACGCCCGCCCCGACGACGGAGCCGACGCGAAGTTGATCCGTCGCAGGATCGGGCAAGCCGACCGCGGCCAGGTCGATCCCGAAACACTCGACGAGCCGCGACAGGGCGCGAGTGCATGTCGCATCGAGCGCCTCGATGGGTGCGCCGAGCAGGGCGCCGCTGATTTCTCTCGCCAGCGCGTGAAAACGACTCTCGCCGCTCTCCCAGGGGGACATCGCCACTGCCGTGTCGGGAGCGACCATGCCGTCGAAAATCTCCATGTCCCACCTCGTTCTGGTGAACGCGTCTGCAGCTCCGTCCCGCGCACGCCGCGCCTCGTGACCGGCAAGCGGAATGCCGGATCCGGGAAGCGGCTGTCGACCGTGGAAAAACAACGCGTTAAAGGCGCCGCTCGCTCGGCGGTCCGCCGGCCGGGAATGTGAAATATCACGAGCGATCTCGATATATCGCGACGATTGCGCTCCCCCCGGCGCGGAGACTAGACTGAGCTCCTACCATGAATGTCGAGCCCGACCAGAACCCTGATTTCGAGCGCTTCGTCGCCGACGTGTCGACCCGATTCACGGGCATCGCCGCTGCAGAGGTCGACGCCGAGATCGAGCACACGCTGCGCGAGCTGTGCGAGCTGCTCGACACCGACCGCGCGACGCTCGGCGAGTTCGCCGCGGATGGCCAGAGCCTTCGCCCGACCCACTCGTGGGCGCGACCCCCGGTCCGGCCCTTCATGACGAGGTTGATCCGCACCGAGGTCCCCTGGGTCTACCACCATCTCCTCCGCGGGCAGACCGTGCGTCTGGAGCGAGTGCCGGACGAGGTGCCCGCCGAGGCCACGCAGGACCGGGCGAGCATGCTTCGGGCCGGGATGAGATCCGTCCTCGGCATTCCCATCGCGGTCGGCGGCCGGTTCGTCTGCGCGCTCGCTACCGGCGCCTTCCGCAATCGCCGCGCGTGGTCGGACGCCACGGTCGCCCGCGTCCGGACGGTGGGACAGATCCTCGCGAACGGGCTCTACCGCCGGCAGGCGGAAGCGGAGCTCGGCGCGCGGCTGGCTGCGATCGAGGCGCTCAAGGGGCGGCTCGAGGCCGAGAACCTCTACCTCCGCGACGAGGTCGCCCCGACTCATGGGTTCGAGAAGGTCGTCGGGCGCTCCGCCGCGATGCGGACGGTCCTGGAACGAGCCGTCAAGGTGGCGGACACGCCCGCCACGGTCCTCCTGCTGGGCGAGACCGGCACGGGCAAGGAGATCCTGGCGGAGGCGATCCATCGGCGGAGCGCGCGGGCCCAGCGAATCCTCGTGAAGGTCAACTGCGCCGCGCTGCCGCCGACGCTCATCGAGTCGGAGCTGTTCGGTCACGAGAAGGGCGCCTTCACGGGGGCGACCGCCGCCAAGGCGGGCCGCTTCGAGCTGGCGGACAGCGGCACGCTCCTCCTCGACGAGATCGGCGACCTGCCGCTCGATCTGCAGCCCAAGCTCCTGCGCGTGCTCCAGCAGGGCGAGTTCGAGCGGGTCGGCGGCACGCGCACCCACAGGGTCGACGTCCGCGTCATCGCGGCCACCAATCGCGATCTTCCCCGGGCCATCGCCGAGGGCCGCTTCCGCGACGACCTGTACTACCGGCTCGGCGTCTTTCCCATCCTCCTGCCGCCGCTTCGCGAGCGACGCGAGGATATCCCCCTGCTCGTGTGGGCGATGATCGAGCGCCTCCAGCCACGGCTCGGACGGCGAATCACTCGAGTGCCCAGGCCGGCCATGGACCGGCTCGTCGGCTACGGCTGGCCGGGCAATGTGCGCGAGCTGGAGAACGTCGTGGAGCGCGCCCTCATCCTCTCGCCAGGCCCAGTGCTGCAAGTGGAGGAGACCCTGGACCCCGCGGGGCCCCGCCGCGCGGATCGGCTCGACGAGGTGGAGCGGGAGCACATCGTCCACGTGCTCAAGCGCTGCGAGTGGCGCGTGAACGGCGCGGGCAACGCGGCCGCGCTGCTGGGGCTCAATCCGAGCACGCTCCGCTCACGGATGCAGAAGCTCGGGATCGCGCGTCCAGCGCGACAGGCTCGCGCCCGGCACTGATCCCGCGCCAACCGTTTCCCTCGCCCGGCCCCGTGCAACAGCCAGCGCTCGGCATTGTCCCGGATCAGGCTTCGAGCGCCGGTCCCTCCGCGATCTCGAGCATCGCCAGCATGTAGATCTTGATCGCGTCGAGATAATCGTCGACGTCGACGCGCTCGTCCGGCATCGTGTTGTAGCGCCCGCCCGCCCCGCACACGATGCCCTCCATGTTGGCCCGGTGCTGGAGATGCGAGGCATCGCTGCCGTAGAAGCAGTACGGGCCGATCGCTCCGAGCGGTTGCGCCGCGCGGCGCACTGCGCGGTATGCGCGCGACACGACGTCGACGATTCGCGCCGTGCGCGGCACCTCGAACGGCAGCATCGTCGGCCGTCGGCCGGCATCGATCACGGCCATGCTGGCCGCGAGCCCGGGACGCTCGCGCTCGAGGTCATCGAGCACGCGCCGGAAGTCGCCGAGCACCGAGGCCTCTGACTGGCTCGGCGCATACCGGGCCGTGCCGAGGAGCCGGGCGAAGTCGGCGACCTGGGGCGGCCGCCACTCGTGCAGCTCGCGCGAGAGCCCGGCGCGGATGACGCCGACGTGCGCGCGGTCCACCGCCGCGTGCTCGGCGCTCGCGGCGCCGCTGAACGCCAACCCGTCGATGCGGGGCACGAGCGCGGCGGCCGCGGCGAGCGCGTCCACCGCCTCCTCGCGCTTGGACATGTGCCGTGTCACGCCCGTCAGCTCGATGACCCACCCGAATGCGCCCGAGTGCAGCGTGAGCCCGGCGAGGTCCGTTGGCTCACCGTTGATGAAGTAGTCGGCGCGGATCCCCGCCTCGATGGCCTTCACGGTGCCGACACCGCCCTGCAACTCGCCCACGACGTAGGTCAGCACGACGTCGCCGCGCAGCCGGACGCCGCGCTCGATCAGCGTCTTCACCGCGCAGAACGCCGCGGCGTCGCTCGCCTTCATGTTCGACACGCCGATGCCGTAGACGAACCGGTCGTCGTAGAGCCCGCCCAGCGGATCGACGGTCCACCCCTCGGTCACCGGATTGGTGTCGAGGTGGCCGTTGAACATCAGGCTCTTGCCACCGCCCGTGCCGCGCCAGCGGCCGATCGCGTTGATCCGATGACCCTCGACCGGTTGCGCGGACGCCTCGAGCCCCAGCCCCTTCATCGCATCCACCATGACGTGGGCCAGCTCGGCCTCGCCCGGCGTATCGGAGTAGCTCCGGATGCGGATCATCCTCGCGAGGAACTCGAGGCTGTCCCGGCGCGAGATCGACGCGAGCAGGTCGGCGCGGCGCATCAGCCGATCACGCGGAGAGATAGTCGTATGCCGACAGCACGTGCATCCTGACGACGTGGAGATACTCCTCGATCTCCACGTGCTCGTCGGCCTGCGCCATGCCGCGCGGGAACGGGCCGTGGACGAGCCCGGGGATGCCGCGCTGCCGCCAGAGGCGCGCATCGGTGCCACCGAGGCTCACGATTGGCGCCGGCTCGGGCCGGCCCAGCGCCCGCGCGTTGGCGCGCAGGATGTTCACCATCGCGTGGTTCGGATCGCACACGCTCGGCGCCGAGAAGTTGATCTCCTCGACGGCGGCCTCCGGGTAGCGCCCCGCGATCTCGCGCACACGCGCCATCACGGCGTCCTTGCTGACGCCGGGAGGCAGCCGGACGTCCGCTTCGAACCAGCACGTGCCCGGCACCATGTTGACCTTCTGGCCGCCGTGGATCACGCCGATGTTGACCGTGACCCGCTGGAGGATGTCCTTGGCGCCCGGCCCCTGGGCCTCGTCGATCGCCGCGGCGGCGCCCGCCAGCGCGTCGGCGACGTCGATGGGGACGGCGGCCGGGAGCGTCGTCAGATCCTCGAGGTCGAGGATGATCCGCGCGGCGATCTTCGTCGCGCTCGGCGTGAGGTGGGTGTAGGCGCCGTGGGCGCCGCGCGTCGTCACCGTGAACTTGAGCCAGAGCGGCCCCTTCTCGCCGAAGCGGATGGTCAGCGGGCTGCTCGGCTCGCCGTTCAGCAGGCAATCGCCGTGCACCTCTGGATGGTGCTCCATCAGGTAGCGCGCGCCCCACGGCCCGAACGTCTCCTCGTCGGAGACGGCGGTGAGCGTGAGCCGTCCGGCGAGGCGGTCGCGCAGCCGGTGCAGATAGCGGTACGTGAAGATCGAGGCCGACGTGCCCGCCTTCATGTCGGCCACGCCGCGGCCGTAAACCTTGCCGTCGGCGATCGCGCCGCTCCACGGCCCGTGCGTCCAGCGCTCGATGGTCTCGTCGGCCGGGAACACGTCCATGTGGCCGTTCAGGACCAGATGGTGGCCCGGCCGCGCGCCCTCGAACGAGCCGACGATGTTCGGCATCGTCGGCTGGGGCGCGATGACCCGGAACGGGAGCTGGTCCCGCTCGAGGAAGCGCGTGACGTGGGCGGCGGCCAGCGTCGTGTCACCTGGCGGGTTCGGGCTCTTGGCCCGGACGAAGTCGCAAAGGAATCCGACGATCTCGTCGCGGTCGTCGTCGATCCAGCGCAGCAGCTGAGCCTTGGCGTCGTCCATCGCGGTCACCTCGCGGGCGAAGATGCTGGAGAGATTACCGCAGTTTCGGCGACGCGCGCCGCGCCCCGCCCGACCCGCGCGGGGCACGCGGCGACCCGCTGGACGCGCCTGGTGACGCAACCGTCCGTCGCCGCGCGCCAGCGAGCCCGATCAGCTGCTGCAGCTCGGCGACCGTCCGATAGAAGCTGTCGGCCGGCGTGCCGTCCGGGTCGATGAGGCGATGCAGCCGGAAGCCGTCCTCGAGGGCGAGCAGCATCGCGCCGGCCCACGCGGCGTCGACCCGGCGCTCCTGCCCGGCGGCCCGCATGGTGGCGCCGACGATCTGCGTGACCAGGGCCCGGCGCGCGCGCAGGCGCTTGGCCAACTCGGGCCGGTACTTCGCCGCCCGCGCCACGAACAGGATCAGCTCCATGTGGAGCAGCGGCGCCCGCCCGAGCGGGTCGCGCCGGCTCTGGTCCGCCGCCCGGAGGGCGGCGACGAAGTCGGCGGGATCACGGTGGCGCTCGAGCAGGTCGAGGTTGTCCCGCACGGAGCGCTCGACGTGATCCTCGAGCATCGCGATGATCAGCTCGTCCTTGCTCTCGAAGTTCGAGTAGAGGGCGCCGCGCGTGAAGCCGGCCGCAGCGGCGATGGCCTCGATGCTGGCGGCGCCGATCCCCCGTTGCTCGAACACCTGCGCGGCGGCCTCGAAGAGGCGCCGGCGCGTCTCATCCCGGGTGGGGCGGGTGCGCTCCCTTGACATGGCCCCCAGAATACAGCACTGTATTGACACGATACATTATTGAATCGAATTGCACAGGAGGCGCCCCACCATGAGCGAGCTGAGCCTGGCCGATCGGTTCTTCGTCGACGCGATGTCCCCGCAGTTCCAGGAGGATCCCTACCCCCACTACGACGCGTACCGCGGCCGGGCGCAACTCCTGCGCGTCGCCGACACGGTCTGGTTCTCGTTCGGCCACGCCGACGTCGCCGCGTTGCTCCGCCACCCGATGCTGTCGGCGAACGAGGCGCGCGCCACCACCGAGGCGGGATGCGAGGACCCGTTGCGGCTGTCGAGGAGCCTGGTCTTCATGGACCCACCCGATCACACGCGGTTGCGCGGCCTCGTGGCCCGGGCGTTCACGCCGAGGCTGATCGCGGCGCTCCGGCCGAGGGCCGAGGCGATCGCCGACGAGCTGCTCGACGACGTCGCCGCCCGCCGCGCTGGCGGCGTGGTCGACCTGATTCGCGCATTCGCGTACCCGCTGCCGGTCCGCGTGATCTGCTCGCTCCTCGGCGTGCCCGAGGCCGACGAGGCGCGCTTCACCGCGTGGTCCCGCGCACTGGCTCGATCGCTGGACCCGACGGTGCTCCGATCGGCCGAGGTGGACGCGATCATCATCGCCGCCGAGCGAGACCTGGCCGCGTACCTGGAGGCTCTGCTCGCGTTCCGGCGCACCGCACCCGGCGACGACTTGCTCTCCGGGCTCCTCGCCGTCGAGGCCGATGGCGACCGCATCTCGCCCCAGGAGGTCGTCAACCTGGCCCTGCTGCTGCTGGTCGCCGGCCACGAGACGACCGTGAACCTCATCGGCAACGGCGTGCTCGCGCTGCTCCGCGCTCCCGATCAGCTCGCCATGCTGCGACAGCGTCCCGACCTCGTGGAGGGCGCCGTCGACGAGCTGTTGCGGTTCGACAGCCCGGTCCAGATGACGCAGCGAGTGGCGACGGAGGCTCTCGATCTCGCGGACGCCCGCGTGAGGGCCGGCGACGAAATCCTGCTGGTGCTGGGCGCGGCGAACCGCGACCCGACGGCGTTCGCGGAACCCGGCCGACTCGACGTCACCCGCGACGCCCGCCGCCACGTGGCCTTCGGCGGCGGCATCCACCACTGTCTCGGCGCCGCCCTCGCCCGCCTCGAAGGTCAGGTGGCGCTCACGGGACTCCTCGGCCGCTTCTCCAGTCTCGAGCTCGGCGGGCCGCCGCTGCGCCGCCCGACGTTCACGCTGCGCGGCCTCGAATCGCTGCCGGTGGTCCTGAGCTGAGCCACGAGGAGGCCCACCTGGCCAGCAGAGCGCCGAAGAGGGCCCAGAGGCGAGGCGCCGCCCGATGGCGGTCCCGCGAGTCGCCAGCGTGAGCAGAGGGGCGAGGAGGGCCCAGATGCCGGCGCCGCCCGATGGCAGTTCCGCTTCGAGCGCGGGCTTTGCCCGCGCTTCCGACGGGGGAGGACTCGGAGGGGGCCCAGACGGCCCCCTCCGACGGAAACGTTGCAGATGGCCCCTTATCGGCGGCCCGGCTACCGCTGCAGGAGGAGGCCGCCGATCGCAGCGAGGCCGCCGGCCAGGCAGAGCACGAAACCGACGCCGCCGATCCGATACCAGAGGGCGATGTGTCGCTGCTCGTCGTCGGTCAGGTGGCGATGCAGGTTCGAGGGCGACAGCCACCACGTGCGAGCCAATGGCACTCGAGGCCCGACGTACCGGTAGAGCACGACGTGGTACCAGAATCCGGAGGGCACCCCGATCAGCAGCCCGAGCCCCAGGGTGGCCATACCGATCAACGTCGCGAGGCTGGCCAGCGGAATCGTCCCGAGGAGCAGGACGACGCCCACCAGGAGGAGGGCCACGAGCACCAGCGCCGCCTCGAGCATCGGTCCGATTGTATCGGAGCGGGCAACGCTGCCCGGGCTCAGCGTGGGGCGCCTCGGGCAGGTCACGGACCACACGTCGACGCGCTAGCCCACCTTCCGGAAGTTGGGCTAGGGAACCCGGACCGCGGCCTACAGGCCCGCTACTCGCAGATCCCCGCCTGCGGGAACGTCGGGCACTTCTGGGCGCTCGGGATCGAGATCCCGTCCGCCCGGTTGCCACCCAGGTTCACCGCGTTCGTGTCGAGCCGGTACTCGGCGCCGCCGTTCTCGACGTCGCCGCTCTGGTTGCTCTTGAGCTTCGTGTTCCCGGCGCTGCCGGCGACGTGGATGCCGGCCCCGCCGTTGTTGTCGACCCGATTGCCGTCGAGCGTGTTGCCCGCGCTCTCGACGAGGACCTCGGTGTTGCCCAGCCCCGCTCCGGTGTGCAGATGGATCCGCGCGAACGGCGCATTCAGCACGCTGTTGAGGATCGTGTTCTTCGGGCCGATCACGACCAGCGGGGCCGTGCTGACCTTGGCGATGTTCAGCTGGATCCCGTTGACGTTCGCATTCGCCTCGGTGTGGAAGTTGCCCTTGAGGTTCACGACGGCGGGCCCGTTCAGGCTCGCGCCGTTTTTCAGGAGCACGGACCGGATGTTGTGCGCGCCGTTCAAGTTGAGCGTGCCGCCAACGTTGACCCGCACGTCCTTGTAGCACCCCGCCGCGAGCGCCTGCGTCTGTCCGGGCTGGACCGTGACGTTCTGCGCCGTGTCCACGCACGAATCCGCCGCCGGCGTGGGCAGGGGCGGATAGTTCGGCAGACAGGGCAGCGGGGGGCTGACGGGTGTTTCCACGGTGCCGCAGACGACGGTCTCGTCGACCCCCTGGAAGACGTTGGCCTCGCACGTGGTGATCTACGCGCAGCTGCCGAGGATCAGCTTGTTGGCTGTCGCCCGGCCGTTGATCACGTTGTGGGCACCGACTTCGATGAACCCGGTGGGACTGTTCACGAGGATGTTGCCCTCGAGGACCGTGGGCCCTTGCTCCATCCTGATGGCGTTCTGCGCGAACAGCACGAACTCCCCCCGCAGCTCGGCACGTTGACCGCGAGGGCGGGCGCCGCGAACGCGAACAAGGACAGCAGCAGTGAAAAGGTTCCGGCCATGAGGCTGGCTGGCATGGTGACCTCCTGCTGAGGGTCACTTCCTGCGGCACGCCCGATCGCGCCGGGCTCGCTCCCGATTCGTGAGCTGACCATGAGCCCCCGACGGGACGGATGCAATCAGGAAGATCCCGTACGCGGTGGCAGGTAGATCCCTCAGCGAGCCGTAAGGACACCGGACAGGCACGCGAGGCGCACTGGTCGACGGGCGCCCGCGCACGACGGGATCAGCTCGCGATCCGGTGCGCTCCCAGGTAGGCGGCCTGCACGGTCTCGTCCTTCAGGAGCGCCTGGCCGGACCCCGTCAGGACGATGGCGCCGGTCTCGAGGACGTAGGCGCGGTCCGCGCACTGAAGCGCCTTCCTCGCGTTCTGCTCGACGAGCAGGACCGTGCGCTTCTCGCGCTTGAAGTCGGCGATGATGCGGAAGATCTCCTGGACGAGCATCGGGGCCAGGCCGAGGGACGGCTCGTCGAGCATCAGGAGCGTCGGTCGCGCCATCAGGGCGCGGCCGATGGCGAGCATCTGCTGTTCTCCGCCGGAGAGCGTGGCGCCGAACTGTTTCCGGCGCTCGCGCAGCACGGGGAACTTGTCGAAGACCATCTCCAGGTCGCGGCGGGTCTCGGTGCGGCTCGACCGCACGTACGCGCCCATCTCGAGATTCTCCTGGACGGTCATCCGGGTCAGGATGCCCCGGCCCTCCTGCACGTGGAGAATCCCGAGGCGCACGATCCGGTCCTCGGCCATCCCGTTGAGCGTGCGGCCTTCGAACCGCACGGCGCCGCTGCTCGGCGTCAAGATGCCGGAAATGGTCCGGAGCAAGGTCGATTTGCCCGCGCCGTTGGCGCCGATGAGCGCCACGACCTCGCCGGCGTTGACCTCGAGGCTCACGCCGCGCAGGGCGCGGATGGCCCCGTAGCCCACGTGGACCGCGTCGACCTGGAGCATCGTCGCGCTAGTCCTCGGTGCCGAGATACGCTTCGATGACGCGCGGATCCTTCTGGATCGACTGCGGCGGCCCCTCGGCGATCTTCACCCCGAAGTTCAGGACGGTGACGATGTCCGAGATCTTCATGACCACCGACATGTCGTGCTCGATGAGCAGGATCGTCTTGCCCAGCGCCCGGATCCTCGTGATGAGCTCGTCGATCTCCTCGGTCTCGCGCGGGTTCATGCCCGACGTCGGCTCGTCGAGCAGCAGGAGGTCCGGGTCGGTGGCGAGCGCCCGCGCCACCTCGAGGCGCCGCTGCTCGCCGAAGGGGATCGTGGTGGCGGTCACGTCGCGCCGATGACTCAAGCCGATGAAGGCCAGGATCTCCTCGGCCCGCGCGCGGATGGCGCGCTCCTCCTCGAGCGGCCGGACGCGCACCAGCATGCGCAGGAGCCCCGCGTGGGTACGGCAGTGTCGCCCGAGCATGACGTTCTCGAGCACGGTCATCTGGGGGAAGAGGCGGATGTTCTGGAACGTGCGGCTCATTCCGAGGACGGCGCGCTCGTGCGACTTGGTGCCGTCGAGCGGCCGCCCCTTGAAGACGATCGAGCCCTCGTCGGCGGCGTAGAGGCCGGTCATGCAGTTGAACAGCGTGGTCTTCCCCGCTCCGTTCGGCCCGATGATCGCGTGGATCGTCCCGGCGTCGATCTGCACGTCGACGCGGTTCACCGCGAGCAAGCTGCCGAAGCGCTTCGTGACCTCTCGTGCCTCGAGGAGCGCCATCCTCTCCCTCGCGCGCTGGCGGCGCCGTCCGGTGGCCCCCGGACGCGGGGGCGCCCAAGCCGGCGCCCCCGGCCGGTAACCGGACCGGCGCCTCAGCGAATCTTCAGCGCGGCCGCTTTGCCCTCGCCAACGGGAACGAACTTGCCATTCTGGATCTGGATCAGCGTCCCCTTCTTGATCGCGTCGCCGGCGTGCTTGCCATTGACCATGTCGACCATGGTGATCTTGCCGTCGGCGCTGGTCAGCCCGGGAAAGTCCTTGACGCCGGCCAGGGCCTCGCGCACCTTCTTGCGGTCGGCCTCGAGCGTCTTCGGCGTGTTCGCGATGTTGGCGACCTTGATCGCGTGGGCGAGCATCCGCATGGCGTCGTAGCAGTTGGCCGCCGGCCAGTGCGGCGTCTCGTTCGGAACCTTGGCGAGCAGGCGCCGGACGTAGCTCTGGTTCAGCTCGGTGTTGGCGTCCTTGTCGTAGGTCGCGTTGTGGACGGCGCCCTCCGACGCGCGGCCGGTGTTCTCGACGATGCGCGCGTTGCCCATGCCGACGCCGCCGACCCACAGCACCTTGAGATCCTGCTTCTGCGCCTCCTTCATCATGTTCGCCGTCTCGACCCAGGTGCCGCCGACAGCGATCAGGTCCGGTGCCTTCGCCTTGATCTTGGTGATGTGGGCGCTGAAGTCGGTGTCCCCGGTGACGTAGTCGACGTCCTCCACGACCTCGATCCCGAACTCCTTCAAGCGCGGGCGGAAGGTGTCGTGGCCGAGGCTCTTCGAGTAGGCGTCCTTGATGTCGGTCAGGATGGCCGCCTTCTTCACCCAGGGATAGTTGTCCTTGACCCACTTGAGCGTCTGCGGAACCAGCACGTTCTCGTCGACGGTGTTGCGGAACGCCCACATGTACGGCGCCGAGACGCCGGGCTTCGTCGACGTCGGCGAGAAGCAGAGGATCTTGGAGCGCTCGCAGATGGGGAAGACGGCCTCGGCCTCGGCGCTCCACTGCGGGCCGTGGTTGGCGATGACCTGGTCCTTGTCGATGAGCTGCCGGGCGAGCTGGATGGCGAGCGCGTTGTCGCCCTCGGTGTCCTTCGTCACGATCGTGAGCTTCTTGCCGCCGATGCCGCCGGCGGCGTTGATCTCTTCCACGGCCACCTCGGTGGCGGCGCGGCTCTGCACCCCGTAGCTGGCGCCCTTCTTGGTCAGGGGCACCATGAACCCGACGATGATCTCGTCGCCGAAGGCGTGCGCGATTCCCGGCAGCGCCAGCAGCACGACGAGACCCCCCAGGACGATGCGAGATCGTGTCATTGTGTCCTCCTCGTCATTGAGAACACGTGGCTCGGATCCGACGTGGTGGACGAGTCAGCGACTGATCACCTCCCCCAGGAGCGAGGCCGACGCGGCCGTCACGCGGGAGCCGCCCGTCTCGCCCGGACCCAGCGCCGGACGTTGAGCGTGTCCCGACCGAGGATGCCCTGCGGCCGAAAGATCATCACGAGGATGACGATGCATCCCCAGACTTCCCACCGCCAGTCGGCGAGGAACTGGAGCGCCGTGGACAGGTACGTGATGATGAACGCGCCGAGCAGCGGACCATAGAAGACGTCCATGCCGCCCAGGACCATGTACATGGCGATGTCGACGCCGCGCCTGAAGTCGAAGTTGTCGTACTGGATGAACAGGGCGTGGTGCGCATACAGGGCGCCACCCACGCCCGCCACGAAGGCGCCCGTCGAGAAGGCCGTGAGCTTCGCCCGGGTCACGTCGACGCCCATCGCCTCGGCCGCGGTCTCGTCGAGCTTCACCGCCTCGAACGCCCGGCCCATCCGCGAATGCCGCAGGCGGGCCAGGAAGACCACCAGCACGGCGAGAAAGCCGTACACGTACCACACGTTGGTGTAGGGAAAGATGCCGCGGATGCCCTCGGCGGCGCCCGTCGGCTTGAAGTTCAAGAAGAACACCTCGACCACCTGGGCGAAGGCGAACGTCACCAGGGCCAGGAGCAGCCCCCGCAATCTCAGCACCGGGACACCGACCAGGAAGCCGATCACGCCGCTCGCGAGCCCAGCCACGAGCAGCGCGAGCGGGAACCACACGCCCGCATAGAGCGTCAGCACGACCGACACGAACGCGCCGATCGACATGAAGCCCGCCTGCCCGAAGGAGAGCTGGCCGACGGTCATGGGCAGGAACATCGAGAGGCCCATGATCATGTTGATGCCGATCGTCACGAGGTCCGCCTCGCCGAGCGTGAAGAGGCCGGTGAACACGCCCACGACGGAGTCGAGGATCGCGCGCACGGCCGCTACCGTCCCGCCTCGATCTGCAGGCGGCTGCCGAACAGGCCGGTCGGCTTGTAGAGCAGGATCAGGATGAGGATGCCGAAGGCGAACCCGTCCTTCCAGGCGGGCACGAGATAGGCCACGCTCATGGTCTCGATCATGCCCAGGATGAGCGCCGCCACCATGGCGCCGACGATGTTCCCGGACCCCCCGAACAGCATGATCGTGAGCCCCTTCAGCCCGAGGATGCCGCCCATCAGCGGCGTGATGTTGTAGGCGAGCCCGATCAGCACGCCCGCGGCGCCGGCCAGGGCCGATGCGATCCCGAACGTCCACACGGTGATCCAGTGCACGTTCACGCCGAGGAGCCGCGCCGTCGTGGTGTTCTCGGCGCACGCGCGCATCGCCCGGCCCATTTTCGTCTTCTCGACGAAGAGGTAGAGGCCCACCATCAGCGCGAGCGAGGCCCCGATGATGAACATCTGCACGAACGTGATGCGGAACGCGCCGAGCTGGAGGTCGTGCGTCTTGAGCTGGTCGAACATCGGCACCGGGAAGCTGCGTTGCTCGGAGCCGAAGACCTTGACCGCCCCCTCCTGCAGCACGAAGGCCACGGCGATCGTGGTGATCAGGGGCGTGATGTGCAGCTGCTTCCTGCCGAGGGGACGGAAGGCGACCAGCTCGACGACGATGCCGACGATGCCCGCGCCGATCATCGCCGCGATCAGCACGACCCAGACGGGCAGCACGCCGATCTGCGACATGGCGATGAGCACGAGGGTCAGCCCGACGTACGAGCCGATCATCGCCACTTCCCCGTGGGCCAGGTGCAGCAGGTTGAGCACGCCGAAGATCAGCGTGTAGCCGATGGCGACGAGCGCATAGCTGCCGCCGAGCATCAGCCCGTTGATCACCTGCTGGACGAATGTCGCGAGCATGCGCTGCGCCCCGTCCTCCTCGACCTCGTCGACGGCACCGTCGCGGCGCCGGTCACACGCGGTGGGCCTTTCTAGCACATGGGCCAGAGTGAGTAAACAGGGATTCTCGCGCGACGGCGCCTACCGGCCGGCCGCTTTGCCCAGCGCGTCAATCCTGTCCTGCACCGCGCGCAGGTTCCCGTCGTGCCGGAGCGCTTGCCGGTACGCCGCCAGCGCCTCGCCGGTCTGCCCGAGCGCCTCGTGGCTCGCCGCGAGGTTGACGTAGGCGACGGCGTACCCGGGGTTCTGCTCGACGGCGTGGCGGTAGGCCGTCAGCGCCTGCCGATAGCGGCGCTGCTGGTGGTAGACGAGCCCGAGATAGTTGTTGGCCTCGGGATTTCTCGGGCGAAGCGCGATGGCGCGCTTGAGGGCCGCTTCCGCCTCCGCGTGGGCGCCGAGCGACGTGTAGGCCAGACCGAGGAACAGGGACGCGGCGTCATCGTCGGGCGCGAGCGCCACCGCTTGGCGGAGCGCGGCCACCGCCGCGTGCGCCTCGTCGTTCTTCAGGTAGCGGAGGCCGAGCTGGTAGTAGCTCGTGCCCGCATCGGGGTCGATCGCCACGGTCTCGCCTCCCCGCAAGGTCAACGCCACCGGGGTGCCGCGGTCGAGGGCGATCTTGATCGCGAGCTTCTCGTGGTTGTTGCGTGCGGCGCCGTTGTCCGGATCGAGCAGGAGCCCCCGGCCCCAGGCGCGCAGGGCGTCGGCGTCGCGCTCCTCCGCCTCGTACTGGCGCGCGAGCCGGAAGAACCCGTCGGGGCGGCCCGGGGCCAGCGCCACGACCTTCTCGAAGCAGTCGATGGCGCGATCGGCGCGTCCGTCCCCGGCGTAGATCTCGCCGAGCCGCTCGTGGAGCGCGACGTCGTTCGGGCGCTCCTTGACGAGCTTGAGGTGGGTGACGAGGTCGATGCTCTGGTCCACGAGCTTCGCCAGATCGGGGTTCAACCGCCCGGCCTCGCGATAGGCGGCGGTTGAGGCGTCGAAGCGCTCCTGGGCGGCGTAGCTCACCCCCAGATGGACGTAGGCGGCGGCCTGGCGCGGATCGAGCGCCACGACCTCGCGGAACCGGCGGATCGCCTCGTCGTACCGGCGCTCGCTCCAGGCGATGTAGCCCAGCTTGCTCAGCGCCTTCGTGTCGCCGGGCCGGCGCTCCAGCGCGGCCAGGGCGTGTCGTTTGTTGACCGACGCGATCCCCAGCGCGAACTTGACGCCTTCGTCCTCGGGGTCGAGCTTGAGCGCCTTCCGGTACTCGCGGGTCCCTTCCTGGAGCTGGCGCTGCCAGTTGGCGAGGTAGCCGCGAACGATGTGTCTCGAGATGCGCCGGTGCGTGGCCACCGCGTCCCGGGCGCGGTCCCGCTGCTCGGCCGTGTAGGTCTCGGGGAACGTCAACAGCGGCGTGACGTCGTCGGCAAAGTTCGCCAGCTCGGTCAGGTTCTCCTCGACGGGATCGCGCCAGGACATCCCGAAGAACTCCACGTGCGGGCGGTCGTACGTATTGAGCCGCGCGTCGCCGGCCGTGAAGCGGCGCAAGGTGTCCGGGCGCATCGCGAAGCTCTCCAGCAGCTGCCAGATCGTGGCCACGTGCACCTCGGCGAGATCGCGCTGGATGGCGGGCACGTCGAAGCTCGCCGCGAGCCGGGCCACATCGATGCGCATCGGGTCCGGCGTGCCGAGCAGCAGCGCGTAGCCCTTGAAGCGATTCAGCCAGAGGGTGGCGTGGGGATACACGCGCTGGAAGGTGCGGGCGATCATCTTCAAGCTCGCGTTGTCCACCTGGTGATAGGGCAGCCACTGCACGAAGATGCCGCCCGGGCGGAGCACGCGCCGGCTCAGCTCGTAGAACTCTCGCGTGTAGAGGTTGCCGTTGCCCGCGTGCTTGGGATCGAGCGTGTCGACCGACACCACGTCGTAGCGCTGCTCGGTCACGAGGAGGAAGTTGCGCCCGTCGTCGATCGTCACGCGCACGCGGGGATCGCCCAGGACGCCGTGGTTCACCTCCGGAAAGAACCGCGCGGCGCCAATCACGTTCGGCACGAACTCCACGACGTCGAGGTGCTGGAGGGCCCCGTAGCGGCTGAACGACCAGGTCGTGCCGCCGGCGCCGAATCCGATGACGAGCGCGCGGTGCGGGGCCGGGTGCAAGAGCATGGGCAGGTGGGCGAGGAGCTTCTGCACCTCGGGATAGTCGTTGACGAGGGCCACGTCCGGGTTGGGCGTGCCCGTCCCGGCGACGGACCAGCCGTTGATGCTCAGGAGCTTGCGATCGTAGACGTCGGTGGCGACCTTCACGACGCCGACCGCATCCTCCGCGTAGTGCAGGACCTCGCGCTCGGGCTCGCCGGCGATGTCGGAGAAGCGCAGCGCGGGCGCCCAGATCATCACGACCGCGAAGAGCGCGGCCACACCGGCGTAGGTCAGCCCCTGCCGCGCCCGCGAGACGGTGCTCGACGCCAGCAGGACGACGCCGATCCCCACGCTGAGCAAGCCCGCGAGGACCAGGCTGTGGTGCAGCCCCAGCAGCGGGATCGCCACGAAGCCGCTCACCACCGACCCCGCGATCGCGCCGAGCGTGTTGGCGGCGTAGGCGGTGCCGACGCCGCGACCCACGGCGGCCGGTCCGCGGGCGACGATCTTGCTGACGAGCGGGAACGCCGCGCCCATGCAGAGGGTCGGCGGCAGGATCACCGCGAAGGTCTTGATGAACGTGAGCCAGAGCGCCGTGCCCCAGTAGGCGTTGCTGAAGCCCTCCCACCACGCGTCGAGCCCGTAGAAGACGCGCGCGAGGATGGCGATGCTGACGAGGCCGTAGGCGCCGATCGCCACCTGGAGGCCGCCGAGGAGCGCCGGCAGATCGCGCCGCCGGTCGCTCATGCGCGCCGCGAGCAGGCTGCCGAGCGCGAGCCCGCAGAGGAACGTCGTCAGCATCGCGCTGAAGGCGTACGTCGAGTTGCCGATGAAGAAGGTGAGCGCGCGCGTCCAGATGACCTCGTACGAGAGCGCGGCGAACCCGGACAGCGCGAAGCACCAGAGGACCCGACGCACCGTCCGGCCGTCGTGGAGCGGGCGCGTCCGTGCCGGCTCGTCGGGCGCGCTCGACGGCGCCGCCGCCCGAGCCTCCTCGGGCGCCCATCGGTGTCCGATCCACACGATCAGCGCGATCGCCAGATTCAGCGCCGCGCCGATCCACACGGTGCGGGTCAGCCCGTATCGGCCGAGCAGGACGTAGCCCGCCGCGAAGCACCCCACCACGGCCCCCCCGGTGTTGAGCGCGTAGAGGGTGCCCACCTTCCAGCCGAGCGTTTCCGTGTTGCGCACCATGTACCGGCTCAGCACCGGCAGGGTCGCGCCCATCAGCACCGTCGGCACGCACAGGAGGGCGAAGGCGAGGGCGAAGCGCACGGCGCTCCAGAGCCAGAACGACTCGCGCAGGGACTGGTGGGCCCAGACGTAGACGGGCGTCACCGCCGCGAGCGCGACCGGCAGCGCGATCGCGCTGACACCGATCGCCGCTTCCAGGAGCGCGTAGAGGGGGAGGACGCGCGCGCGCCGGTCGACGAGACGCCCGCTCCAGAGGCTTCCGAGCGCCAGGCCCGCCATGAACGACGCGAGGACCGTGCTCACGGCCAGGACGGTGTCGCCGAACAGCAGGTGCAGCATGCGCGTCCAGGCGACCTCGTAGATCAGGCTGCTGACCCCGGACAGGAAGAAGAGGACGAGGACGATCGGAGGCCAGATTCTTCCGAAGGAGGCGGACGTGCCGATCGCCGTCTCTCCATCTCGCGCAGCGGGCCTCGGCGCCCTCCCGCGCGAGTCAGCGCATCACTTCTTGCCCGTGAACAACTCCTTGAGGTTCTCCCCGGTGAACTTGGCGCCCTCGACGATCGTGTGGCCGATGCCGGTGAACATCTCCCTGAACCCCAGGCCGACCTGCCCCTGACCGATCTGCTTGGCGCCCGCCTCGACGCGCCTGGTCGCCTGGTCCACCTTGGTCTTGTCGGCGGCGCCGGCCGTCGCGGCGAAGAGGAGGATCACCGCGAGGCACGAAGGTGCGATCCACACTCGACGACGTCTCGCTGTCATTGGGTCACCTCCATCAGTGCGAAGAGCCACGGGCTCATGCTACCACCTGACATGGCGCCGCTGTTCGCCGTCACGCGCTCGCGCTCCGGTAGAAGTATCCGGGAAATCGCCGCACGGCCTCGACGTCGACGTCGGCGTAGAGGATGCCCTCCTCCTCTCCGAGGCTCTCGATGAAACCCTTGGCCGAGTTCGTGCCGCCGGGCTTGGTCCTGAACCACTCGGCGAGCTCGGCCAGCGAGGTGATGGGCGGCGGCACGCACACCGTGCTGTAGCCGCCGGCGCGGGGAAACCGCTCCGCCAGCCCGCCGTCAGCGCCTCGCAGCAGGAGCGAGCACGCGGCGATGTCGACGCCGATCACCGGCTTGCCGTAGTGCATGTGCCGGCCGATCACGGTGCCGGGAAAGGCTTCGCCAAGGGCGAACCACCACGACGGGTTGAAGATGATGTCGGCCCCCTCGGCGACCAGCGCCTCCGCCCCGTCGGAGAAGAACGCGAAGTCGGCGCAGATCACGACGCCGAGCCGGCCGATGTCGGTCTCGATGACGCGGTAGCCCTGACCCGCCACGACCCCGTTGTCGATCTCGCCCTGCGTCGGAAAGCACTTCGGCTGCCGGGCCAGGATCCGGCCGTCCGGACCGATCACCGTCGCCGTGTTCCGCCACCGGGCGCGCGTGCCCTCGATGAGCCCGGCCACGACGAGCACGCCGAGCCGTCGCGCCGCCGCGCAGATCTCCGCCTCGCCGACCCGGGGGTACAGCTCGGGGAAGCACGCGCAGACCGCGCCCGCCCGAGCCGCCTCCTCGAGCAGGGCGACCGCGCGCGACACGTCGTCGCCGTTCCACATGTCGTCGAACAGCTCGGACACCGGGCGGGCCTGGATGGCCGCGATCCGGACGGATGCGCTCATCGTTGCCTCCTGGGACGCGTCACACGTCGGCGTCCATCTCCTGCGCCGCAATGGCAATATGTTGAGAGACCCGTCTGTCGATTCCGGGGAACCTCATTCGACTCAACGATAGAGCAGAAGTGGAACTCTTGAACGGAGGCACAGGCATGTCCACGAACACGGTCCGGCTTCACCGAGTGCTCCGCGCGACGCCCGAGAGAATCTACCGGGCATTCCTCGACGCGGACGCCATGGCCAAATGGCTCCCGCCGAACGGCTTCACGGGCAAGGTGCACCAGATCGATGCCACCGTCGGCGGAAGCTACAAGATGTCCTTCACGAACTTCACGACCGGCCACAGCCACTCCTTCGGCGGAACGTATCTCGAGCTGGTCCCGAACGAGCGCATTCGCCACACCGATGCGTTCGACGACCCGTCGCTCCCCGGAGAGATGCAGACCACGGTCGCCTTGAAGAAGGTGTCGTGCGGGACCGAGGTCAACATCGTGCAAGAAGGCATTCCCGAGGCCATTCCGCCGGAGGCGTGCTATCTGGGCTGGCAAGAATCGCTCACGCTCCTGGCCAAGCTGGTGGAAGCCGAGATTCCCGACTGACGGGGCCAGCTCATGGAATCCGCCGGTCCGCCGCCGCTCGCCGCGGATCGAGCAGATCGCGCTGGGCGTCGCCGAGCAGGTTGAAGCCGAGCACCGCGAGCATGATCGCGAGTCCCGGCCCGAGGACCAGCCACGGGGCAATGGCCATGTATTGACGGCCGCGGCTCAGCATGCCGCCCCAGCTCGGCGCCGGCGGCTGCGTGCCGAGCCCCAGGAAGCTCAAGGCCGCCTCCACCAGGATCACGATCGAGAGGCTCAGGCTGGTCTGGACGGCGAGCGCCGGGGTGATGTTGCGCAGGACGTGCGCGCAGAGGATGCGTCCGTGCGACGCGCCCAGCGCGCGGGCGGCCTGCACGAAGTCCTGCGGCTTCACGGCGAGCGTGGCGCTCCGGGCGAGCATGGCGAACTGCGGCAGCGTGAGCACCGCGATGGTGAGGATGAGATTGACGGTGCTCGGGCCGAGGGCGGCCACCAGCGCGATCGCGAGCAGGATCGGCGGAAACGCGAACAGCACGTCGAAGAGGCGCATCGCGAGGAGATCCGGCGCGCCGCCCCAGTACCCGAGGCCCACGCCCAGCGTCGTCCCCGCGAGGGCGGCGAGACCGACGGACGGGATCGCGACCCCGAGCGAGACCCGCGCGCCGTAGAGGAGCCGGCTCAGGATGTCGCGGCCCACCTCGTCCGTCCCGAGCAGGAAGCGCGGGCCGGGCGGCGCGATCTCCGCGCCGGGGAAGATCCGGGTCGGCGCATAGGGCGAGAGCCACGGGGCCGCGAGCGCGGCGGCCAGGAGTCCCGCCACGATGAGGCCGCCAGCCAGGAGCGAGCCGCTCCGGAGCGCACGCGGCGACCTCGCCGCACCCGTGCGAGGGGACCCGTCGCTCACGCGTAGAGGATCCGTCGGTCGATCACGTGATAGAGGAGATCGAGCGTCAGGTTGACCAGCACCGCGCCCGACGTCAGCACCAGCACCGCGCCCTGGATCGTCGTGTAGTCCCGCTGGTAGATCGCGTTCACGACGAGCCGCCCCATGCCGGGCAGCGCGAAGACCTCCTCGATGATCACGGCCCCCCCGATCAAGTACACGAACTGGGTGCCGGCCGTGGCGACGACTGGGATCAGGGCGTTCCGGAGCGCGTGCTTGAAGACGACGGCGCGATCGGCCACGCCCTTCGCGCGCGCGGTGCGCACGAAGTCCTGTCCGAGCACGTCGAGCATGCTGCTGCGCGTGAAGCGCGCGATGATCGCGGAGATCGCAAGGCCCAGCGACGCCGCGGCGGGGAGCATGCCGAGGATACTGCGCGCCGGTTGCTCGGCGAACGGCACGTACCCCAGCGTGTGGAGCCACGGCGCGTAGCGTGCCCCCGCGATGATCACGACGGTGCCGATGAAGAACGCGGGCGCCGAGATGAACAGCAGCGAGAAGACCCGCGTCGACGCATCGAGGGCGCGGCCCGCTCGCGTCGCCGCGAGCACGCCCATCGGGATGCCGGCGGCGAGGGCGATGGCCATCGCCATCAGCGCGAGCTGGAGCGTCACCGGATAGCTACGCACCAGCTCGTCGCGCACGGACAATCCCGTGACGAGCGAGTGTCCGAGATCGCCGCGCAGCACCGCCCCCAGCCACAGCAGGTACTGGACGGCGAGCGGCCGGTCGAGATGGAGCGCGTGGATCAGGGCCTGCCGCGTCTGCTCGTTCTGGCTCGCCGTGATCCCGAGCAGGATGGTGACGAGGTCCCCGGGGATCAGGTGAATGAGGAAGAACGTGAGCAGCGAGACCCCGACCAGCGTGGGGATCAGCAGCAGGAGGCGCGTGCCGACGTACGCCGCCATTCCCCCGTCAGCGGTCGAGCCACGTCTGCTTGAAGAACTCCCGGCTCCGGCTGCCCGGCTGCGCGCCGGGAATCGAGACGTACCCCTTCACCGCCTCGCGGAGGACCTCCGTGGCGCCCGATGCATACGGGAACACCAGGTACGCCTGGTCCGCCAAGTGCCGCTGGAGGTCGCGGTAGATCGCGATCCGCTTGTCGCGGTCGAGCGTCGTCCGGCCCTGGTCGAGCAACTCGTCGACCTTCGCGTCCTTGAACTTGCCGAGGTTGATGTTCGACCCGCTGTGGAAGATGTCGTAGGCGTGGGCGTCGGGGTCGGGCTGCCACACGAGCGGGATCATGCTCATCCCCTCGTATTCGGTGCGGACGAAGTTCTTCAGGGCCGCGCCCCACTCCGTCTGCTTCAACGTGACCCGGATGCCGGCGGCGGCGAGCTGTTCCTTCATGACCTCGGCCGTCCGGATCGTCAGCGGGAAGCGCGGCGACACCTCGAGCGTCGTGTCGAGGCCATTGGCGAGCCCCGCCTCGCCCAGGAGGCGCCGCGCCTGCGCGGGATCGTGGGCGTAGTACGGCAGACCCTTGTCGTCCCCGGCATAGCCGAACGGCGCATCGCACGGAGGGATCTTCGTCGAGATGGCGCCGCGGCCGCGCAGGACGCTCGCGATGATCTCCTTGCGGTTGACGCCGACGCTGACCGCCCGCCGGACGCGCACGTCGGTGAACGGGGCCTTGGTCTGGTTGAAGGCCAGACCGTGCTGAGCGCAGTAGCCATCCGGCTCGCGGAGCGCGATGCCGGGGGCGCCCTGCACCTGTCGATCGATGAGCGGATCGACGGACCACAGGTAGTGAACGGTCCCGGCGCGCAGCGCAGCCACGCGGGCGGCCTCGTCGGGGATGATGCGGTACTCGAGACCGTCGAGGTACGGCAAGCCCGACTCGTAGTAGTTCGGGTTCCGCTTGAGGACGACCGTGTTGTCGGGCACGAACCGATCGAGCACGAACGGGCCCGTGCCGGAGGCGTTCTTCTGGAGGTCGCCGTGCTTCTCGACGATGTCGCGCGGGACGATCGCCGAGTAGTGGGGCGTGGCCAGATACGAGAAGAACGGGGCGAACGGGCGCTTGACGACGAAGCGCACGGTGGACTTGTCCGGCGTCTCGATGCGATCGATGATCAGCCAGTTGGAGCGCCACGGCGACGCGGTCTTCTCGTCGAGCATCCGCTCGAACGAGTACTTCACGTCCTCGGCCACCAGCTCGCGCCCGTGGTGCCAGACGACGCCCTTCCTGAGCTTGAAGACGATCGTCGTGTCGCTCACCACCTGCCAGGACTCGGCCAGGTCGCCGACGATGTTCATCTTGGCGTCGCGGCGCAGGAGGTTCGAGTAGACGTGCTCCGCGATCATCCAGCTGTGGGCGGCGGCGGACTTCTGCGGATCGAGGCCCGGCGGACTCACGTCGGCGGCGACGACGAGCGTGCCGCCGCGCTTCGGGGTCTGCGCCGCCGCGGGGCGCGCGAGGGACGGCGCCGCGAGCGCCACGAGCGCGGCCGTTCCCGCGCCGAGGAACGCGCGCCGACTCGGGCCAGACTGGGAGTCGGCGCCGAGCCCGGCCGCCGCTCGGATGCCGCCGTCAGCGCTCGCGATTGGGTCGTCCGCGCCCATGACTCCATCGCGCGCGGTCGCGATTCCCTCTTCCGCGCTCATGATCGCGGCGTCCGCATCCGACGAGCCACCCGTCACCTTCGTCATGCCACCCCTCCGTGTCTGTGATGCTGCGCGTTCGTCCGTCGTCCCGCCCTCGCGTCCGGTCGCGTCGCGCCCTCGGTCGTGCCGCTCTCGCGCCCGGTCGCGCCGCTCTTGCATTCGGTTGTGCCGGTGAACGGCCGCGTCGCAAACCCTCGCTGCGTCTCCGCTAGAGCGGCGACGCGCTGCCATAGTCCTCCGCGGATGCGGTGGCGTCAAGGGTCGGAGGTGATCGCGCCGCGCGGCGCCGGCTCGATCTGCGGTTGACGGCTCGGCGCGGCTGGCGAATAATCGCGCCACCACGCACGCCGGGAGGGACAACCGTTGATGACCGCGCTTCGACCGATTTCACTGATGGGCCTGATCGCCGCCATTGCCGCTCTGACCGCCGCGCTCGTGCCGCCGGCGTTCGCCGACGAGCTGGTCGTCGCGACCTTCGGCGGCACCTTCGTCGACAATTCGAAGAAATGCCACGCGACCGCCTTCGAGAAGGCCACCGGCGCCACCGTGAAGTACGTGCTCGGCAGCTCCGTGCAGACCGCCGCCAAGCTGCGCGCGGCGGGGGCGCGCGCGGAGTTCGACGTGGCGTACATGGACAGCCAGATCGTCAAGCAGGCGAAGGCCGAGGGCCTGCTCCAGCCGCTCGAGCCCGCGAAGATCAGCCAGTGGCCCGATCTCTACGAGGCCTCCCGCGACAAGGATGGCTACTGGGTGTCGATGATGTTCGCCGGCACGATCATCACGTACAACACCAACCTCGTGAAGACGCCGCCCACGTCGTGGGCGGATCTCTGGAAGCCCGAGTGGAAGGGGAAGCTCGCCATCCCCGACATCTCCGGGACGTCGGGCCAGCAGTTCCTCATGGCCGCGGCGCGCCTCAACGGCGGCTCGCTCGAGAACATCGATCCCGGCTTCGAGGCGATCAAGAAGCTCAAGCCGAACGTCCAGATGATGTACACGCAGCCCGATCAGCTCATCCCACTGTTCGAGCGGGGCGACATCGCCGTGGCCGTCTGGTATACCGACCGCACGGGCGCCGCGGCGGCCAAGGGCGTCCCCGTGGCGGCGGCCTACCCGAAGGAGGGCGCGATCGGCATCGTGCCCACGGTGTCCGTCCCGAAGGCGAGCCAGAAGCGCGAGCTGGCGCAGAAGTACATCAGCGTGCTCCTCTCGCCGGAGGGTCAGCTGTGCTTCGCGCAGACCCAGTTCGCCGGCCCGACCAACAAGAAGGTCCAGCTCCCGCCCGATCTGGCCAAGCTCGTGCCGTCGGCGGACATCGTCCCGCGCATGTACTTTCCCGACACCGATCTCGTCGCGAAGAAGTTCCCGGAGTGGTCGGAGCGCTGGGGACGCGAGATCGCGCGGTGACGCCGGTCTCGCGGGGAGCGCGCCGGCGACGGTGAGCCGCGCCCTGCCGGCGCTCAGCGTCCGCCGGCTCCGCAAGTCCTTCGGCGCCGTCGTCGCCGTCGATGACGTCTCGCTCGACGTCGAGCGCGGCGAGTTCCTCTCGCTGCTCGGTCCCTCGGGCTGCGGCAAGAGCACGGTGCTGCGCATGGTGGCAGGGCTCGTCGTGCCGGACGCGGGGCAGGTCGTGCTGGCAGGCGAGGACATCACGGGCGTGGCCGTCCATCGCCGCAACCTCGGCCTCGTCTTCCAGTCCTACGCGCTGTTCCCGCACATGACGGTGGCCGACAACGTCGCGTTCGGCCTCCGGAGACGAGGCGTCGCGGAAGCCGAGCTTCGCCCGCGCGTCGACCGCATGCTGGAGCTGGTCCGGCTCGGCGCGCTCGGCGCGCGATATCCGCGCGAGCTCTCCGGCGGCCAGCAGCAGCGGGTCGCCCTCGCGCGCGCGCTCGCCACCGAGCCCGGCGTCCTCCTGCTCGACGAGCCGCTGTCGAACCTCGACGCGCTGCTTCGCGACGAGATGCGGGTCGAGCTGAAGCGCCTGCAGGAGCGCCTCGGGACGACGATGATCTTCGTGACCCACGACCAGGCGGAGGCGCTCATCCTGTCCGACCGCGTCGTCGTCATGCAGAGCGGGCGCATCGAGCAGGTCGGCCGTCCGGAGGAGGTCTATCGGCGCCCCGCCACGCCCTTCGTTGCTCGCTTTCTAGGGCGGGCGAACTTTCTGAGCGGCTCGATCGCCGGCATGAGCGACGCCGGCGTCGTCGTCGCGATCGACGGGGGCCTCTCGGTCGTGGCCGTGGCTCATCCGGGGCTAGCCCCCGGGCAGCGGGTCGCGGTGGCGATCCGCCAGGAGCACATCCGCATCGAGGGCCCTGGCGCCGGTCCGGAGCGCGTCAATCGGTTCCCGGTGACCGTGGTCTTCCACGCCTTCGCGGGGCAGGCGCATCACTACGTCGTGCAGCTCGCGGACGGACGCGAGCTGGAGGTGGCAGCCCCCGGCGCGGTGCTGCCGCTCGCGCGCGGCGCGGCGGCCGTCATCGAGTGGGGACCGGACGACGTCGTGCTGCTCGCCGACGGCGGCGCGGCCGGCGCGCGATGATCCGGGGGCGCGGCTGGGCCCTGCTGCTGCCCGCGCTCGTCCTCCTGCTCGTCGTCTTCCTGGTGCCGGTCGCCCTGATGGTCCCGACCAGCGTCCGGCCCTACGTCCCCATGGTCGGCATCACGAGCGGGTTCACCGTCCGGTACTACACGCGGCTCGTGACCGACTCGTACTACCTCGAGATCATCGGCCGCACGCTCGCGCTGGGCTCGACCGTGACGCTCGCGACGCTCGTGATCGGCTACCCCGTCGCGTTCTTCCTTGCGCGAACCCGCTCGCGCTGGAGGAACTGGCTGACGCTCCTCGTCGTGTTCCCGCTCCTCCTGAATCTGGTCGTTCGCACGTTCGGCTGGATCGCCCTGCTCGCCCAGAACGGGCTCGTGAACCAGGCCCTCCAGGCCCTCGGCGTGATCCAGGAGCCGCTCAAGCTCTTGTTCAACTTCACCGGTCTCCTCATCGCGTTGATCCACATCTTCCTGCCGTTCATGGTCCTCGTCCTCATCGGCCCGATCCAGAACATCCCGCGCGACGTCGAGGACGCCGCTCGCGTCCTCGGCGCCTCCTGGCTCAGCGCGTTCCTGCGCGTCACGCTGCCGCTCTCGGCGCCGGGGATCCTCTCGGGCTCGATCCTCGTGTTCGTCCTCACGATCAGCGCGCTGGTGACGCCGCGCCTCCTCGGCGGTCCGACGTACCAGGTGATGTCCACGCTGATCTACGACGAGTTCCTCCAGCGACTCAACTGGCCCGCCGGCTCCGCGGAAGCGCTCCTGCTCACCGCGATGGTGCTGGCGCTCGTGTTCCTCTCCGGCATCCTCGCGCGCCGGACCGGAGCGCGCGCGTGACGGCGGCCGGGCTCCGGGGGTGGCTGCTGCGGGCATGGGTGACGCTGGTCTTCGGCTTTCTGATGCTCCCGGTCGTCGTGATCGCGCTGGCCTCGTTCAGCCGCACGTCGTACCTCACCGTCCCGCCGAAGGGGCTCACGCTCCGCTGGTTCGGCGCGGTGCTCGGCGATCCCGAGTACGTCCACGCCATCGGGTTCAGCGTGATCCTCGCCCTCGTCGCGACGCTCGGGTCGCTCACCGCCGGCGTGGCGGCCTCGTACGCGCTGATCCGGCGGCGCGTGCCCGGCGGCGCCGCGATCTCGGCGCTGCTGAACGCGCCCCTCATCTTCCCCGGCGTGGTCGTGGGCGTCGCGTTGCTCCAGTTCTACGCACTGGTCCACGTGAACGGCACGCTCGGCAGTCTCGTCCTCGCCCACATGGTGATCACGGTGCCGTACGTCGTGCGCGCGGTGATGGCGAGCCTCCAGGGCATCGATCCCGAGCTGGAGCACGCCGCCCGCGTCCTGGGGGCGAGCGGCCCCGTCGCGTTCTTCACCGTCACCCTTCCCCTCATCCGCCCGGGCATCGCCGCCGGCGCGCTGTTCTCGTTCATCGTGTCGTTCGACAACGTTCCGGTCTCGATCTTCCTGCTCGGGGCGGGCCAGATGACGCTCCCCGTGAAGATCTTCACGGCGATCGAGTACGGGGTGGACCCGTCCATCGCCGCCATCTCCACCATGCTGATCGTGCTCACGGGCCTGGGCCTCGCCGCCGCGGAGCGCTGGATCGGCTTCCATCGGTTCGTCTGAACGGAGGACTGGACATGCCATCGGTCGTGGACGGACGGCTCTCGGGGCGCGTCGCCCTCGTCTCGGGCGCGGCCAACGGCATCGGCCGGGCCAGCGCGCTGCGCCTGGCGCGCGAAGGGGCCGACCTCGTGCTGGTCGATCGCGAGGCAGACGCGTTAGAGGACGCGGTGCGCGCGGTGGAAGCGCTCGGCCGGCAGGCGCTGCCGATCACGGCGGACTGGACCGACCCCGCGGCCACGAGCGACGCGGTCGCGGCCGCCCGGCGGCGCTTCGCGCGCATCGACATCCTGTTCAACAACGTCGGCCAGAGCGCCCGCGATCGCGCGAGCGAGTTCCACGCCTCGACCGAGGAGACGTGGCGCTTCGTCATCGAGGTGTCGCTCCTCACGACCATGCGCGCCACGCGCCTCGTGGTCGAGGAGATGCGCGCCCGCCGCAGCGGTCGCATCGTCAACATGTCGACGGAGTCGGCGTTCTACGGTGACGTCGGGCTGGTCGACTACGCGGCGGCGAAGATGGGCGTGGTCGGCTTCACCCGCGCGCTCGCCCGCGAGCTCGCGCCCTTTCACGTGAACGTCAACGCCGTGTGCCCCGGCGCCATCCGAACGCGCGCCCACGATCGGCTGCCAAAAGAAGTCATCGACAAGGTAAGGCAGAGTGTGCCGATGGGCTTCGTCGCCGAGCCGGACGACGTGGCCGGAGTCGTCGCGTTCCTCGCCAGCGACGACGCCCGCTACATCACAGGCCAGTCAATCCTGATCGACGGCGGCCGCTGGATGATCTGAACGGGCGCAGCAGGGGCCCGCGCGGCAGGGGCCCGATCAGCGCCGGCACCCGGCGACGGACACGCCGAGCGCTAGACTCATCGTTCCTATGCGCATCCCTTCCGCCAGCCCATGCCGGCGCGTGATCCAAGGTTGATGCACGACGGGTTGACCAGGGCACCTCCGCGCGGTAGCGGTAGACAGTGGCGTGTCGAGTGGGTCGCCTCAGCCCTGCCGACACCCGCGACGGTGCCCGGGTGCCGTCGAAAAGGGCACGCGCGATGCTTGGAGATCTCCGAACCAACGTGAATGCGGGGCCGCCCGAGCCTACTGCTCCGGATCGAGCCGCGGTCCAGCAGGCTGCCCACGGCCTCGACCTCCGACTCCAACGGACGTCGGACCTGAGGCTCGCCCGGGAGCAGCTGGCGGTGCTCGTCGAGATTCATCGCGCCGTGGCCGGTCATCTCGACCGCAAGACGCTGTTCACGGCTATCGCAAAGGCCCTCCAAGGAGTGGTTCCGGTGAGTCGCGTGATCCTCCTGCTGCCGGGGACCGACCCGTCGGCATTGACGGTCTACGCCGCTTCCGGGAAAAGGGGCCTCGAGTTCTACCAGGGCCAGACCCTCACACGCGCTGGCTCGATCCCGGGGTGGGTGGTCGAGCACGGCTGCCCGATCGTCGTGGAGCACGCGGAAGATGTCTGCGAGCGCTTCCCGGTCAGCTATCAGAGGCTCCGGCGGGACGGGATGGAGGCGGTTGCCGTCGTCCCGCTCCTGACCGAGGGGCGCTGCGTGGGCGCACTGAGCCTCATGGCGGAACAAGCCGATGCGTGGTCCGCGGTCCCGCCGGTGCTGCTCGAGGAGATCGCGGCCTCGATCGCGGTAGCCGTTGACCACTCCGCGGCCTACGAGGAGCTCGGCAGGCTCCGGGATGAGCAGGCAGCGCTCCTCGAGGTCAACCGGGCAGTGGCGCGCCACCTGCATCGCGACGAGCTCTTCGCGACACTGGCCGAGTGCTTGCGGGACCTCCTGCCGTCCGACCGCTTCGGGATCGAGCTCCCGGTCGAGGGTGACAAGCTCAGGGCTCACGTGTTGGCCACGAGGAACGCCCCGACGGCCCCGGCCCAGGTCGAGGAGCTGCCCGCGGCCGGGACCGCCTGCCGGTGGGCGGAAGAAACGCGGCAGTGGCTCATCGCGTCCGCGCGCGAGGAGCTGCGTGAGCGGTTCCCGGTCACGTTCGCCGTGATGGAGCGGGAGGGCATGCAGTCCCTGTGCGCGATGCCCCTGCTGAGCGACCAGCGCTGCCTCGGCGTCCTTTTCTTCATGGCGGCGAGAGAGGCGGCCTTCCAGGACCTTCGCCGCGACCTGCTCGATCAAGTGGCGAGCGTCGTGGCCGTCGCGCTCGACCACTGCCTGGCCTATGAAGAGGTGCGGAACCTGCGCGATCGTCTCGCGTGTGAGAACGTGTACCTGCAGGAGGAGATTCACCGGGAGCATCCGTTCGAGGAGTTCGTCGGCTCGAGCCCGCCCCTTCTCGCCGCGCTCCACAAGGTCGACCAGGTGGCGCCCGCCAGCACCAGCGTGCTCATCCTTGGCGAGACTGGAACCGGCAAGGAGCTGATTGCGCGCGCCATTCACAACCGCAGCGCGCGTCGCGACCGTCCGCTGGTGAAGGTGAACTGCAGCGCGATCTCCGCGGGTCTGGTCGAGAGCGAGCTGTTCGGGCACGTGAAGGGCGCCTTCACCGGCGCCCTGGAGCGGCGCGTCGGCCGCTTCGAGCTGGCCGATGGCGGCACGATCTTCCTCGACGAGATTGGTGAGCTCCCCCTCGAGACGCAAGTGAAGCTTCTCCGGGTCCTCCAGGAGCAGGAGTTCGAGCCGGTCGGGTCGAGCCGGACGGTCCGCGTGGACGTGCGGGTGATCGCCGCGACGAATCGTGATCTTCAGGATGCGGTGCGGGTGGGGCGCTTCCGTACCGATCTCTTCTATCGACTGAACGTGTTTCCGATCGAGGTCCCGCCGCTGCGCGAACGTCGAGCCGACATCCCGCAGTTGGTGACGTTCTTCGTTTCGCGCTTCTCCCGGAAGCTCGGTAAACGGGCCAGGGCCGTGGCGCCGGACACGATGCAGCACCTCAGCGCCTACGACTGGCCGGGGAACGTCCGCGAGCTGCAGAACGTGATCGAGAGGGCCCTTGTGCTGTGCGAGGGCTCGGTCCTGGAAATAGACCGAGATCTGGTGCCGCCGACGGCGGCGACCGGTCAGGCCATGGGGCGCGTGAGGCCGGCCGGGACCGCAGAGCCGACACTCGAAAACGAGCTGCCGGGGAAGGTCGGCAGCCATGCGGCGCCCGGAGACATCGCACCCTTGGACGAGATGGAGCGCCGGCACATCGCGGCCGCGCTGGAGTCGACCGGCGGCGTGATCCACGGTCCCAAAGGCGCTGCTCGGATTCTCAAGGTCCATCCGAATAATCTTCGGAGTCGAATGGAGAAGCTCGGGATCACCTTCAAGGGGACCCATCACGAGACGTAGCCCCTTCGATGCCTCGTCATCATCACGAACTGTCGTAACGTCCGGCCCCGTCCACCTCCAAGCTTACGAAATGCCGTAGGCGCCATCCTGCCCGGCGGCTTTCAAGCCCGTTCGAGACTCCACGTTTCCGCGCGCTTGCCAGGATGGCGGCTCTGTGAGCCGTCTGGGCACGGTGCTTGCCGATCCTTGGATCCCAGAGGCTGATCGGGATGCTGCGGATCGTGCGGCGCGACAGTTCTGGCGACGAGACCATGCTGAACCTCGAGGGTAGGATCGTCGGTCCTTGGGTGGATCAGCTCAGGGGGTTGTGCGAGGAGATTCTCGCGAATGGCGCCGCCCTGACCCTCGATCTCGCCGAGGTCGACTTCGTCGAGCGAGACGGGGCCAGACTTCTGAGGAACCTCGCCGGGTCCGGCGTGGCCCTCGTGAATTGCCCGGCCTTCGTGACCGAGCAGCTCAAGGCCGTCGCCTCAGTGAAGGAGGAATACATGTCTCTGCCTGAACGGTTTGAAGCTCTGGTCCTTGGCAGTGGAGCGGGTGGGAAGCTCTTGGCCTGGCATCTGGCACGATCGGGGCGGCGTACTGCCGTCGTCGAGCGGCGCTGGATCGGGGGTTCCTGTCCGAACATCAACTGCATGCCCAGCAAGAACGAGATCTGGAGCGCGAAGGTCGCGCATTTGATGCATCACGCGCTGCAGTTCGGCGCGGTGACCGGTCCCGTCTCGATCGACATGGCGACGGTTCGCGAGCGCAAGCGGAACATGGTCGAGGCTCAGGTGGCTGCCCATCTGGAGAACTACAAGGCGAGCGGCGCCGAGCTGATCATGGGGGCCGGCCAGTTTGTGGCTCCCAAGACGCTCGATGTTCAGCTGAACGACGGCGGGCGGCGCGCGCTGGTGGGAGACCAGGTGTTCCTCAACGTCGGGACGCGTCCGGCGATTCCGGACGTTCCTGGTCTCCGCGCGGCCCAACCCCTCACGAACATCGAGGCGCTGGAGCTCGACTATGTCCCGCGACACCTGATTGTGCTCGGAGGCGGCTACGTGGGTCTCGAACTGGCCCAGGCGTATCGTCGCTTCGGTAGCCCGGTGACCGTGATCGAGCATGGGCCCCAGCTCATGGGCCGGGAGGATCCCGACGTCGCGAAGGAGGTGCAGCGGATTCTCGTCGAGGAAGGCCTGCAGATTCTCGTGGCTGCCGAGGTGGTCAGCGTGCGGGGTCGCTCCGGACGGGATGTGAGCATCGTCGTCCGCACGGCCTCGGGGGAGCAGAGCATCGAGGGCAGCGACATCCTGGTCGCCACTGGGCGCACTCCGAACACCGCTGGCATCGGGCTCGAGCGGGCCGGCGTCGAGTGTGACGCGCGGGGCTACATCCGTGTCAACGAGCGCCTCGAGACCACGGCGGCTGACGTCTGGGCCATCGGAGAATGCGCGGGCAGCCCACAGTTCACCCACGTGTCCGTCGACGACTTTCGGATCATCAGGGACAATCTGGCCGGAGGGAAGCGCACCACGCGCGATCGGCTGATTCCGTATTGCATGTTCACGGATCCTCCGCTCGTCCGGGTTGGGTTGAGCGAGGGCGATGCGCGACGGCACGGCGTGCCCGTGCGGGCGGCGCGACTGCCGATGAGCGCCGTGCTACGCACGCAGACCATCGACGAACCGCAAGGCTTCATGAAAGCCCTGGTCGGTGCCGATGACCGCATTCTCGGCTTCGCGATGGTCGGCGCCGAGGCGGGTGAGGTTCTCGCCGCGGTCCAGACGGCGATGCTGGCGGACCTGCCATATCCGGGGCTCCGCGACGCCATTCTCGCTCATCCCACGATGGCGGAGGGGCTCGGGGCGCTTCTCTCGAACGTGCCGGCTCGGTCAGAGCGATCGGTCACGCCGAAGAGCGCGCTCGTGACTGGTTGACTGAAGCAGGAGGCGCCCATGAAACGTTCCTTGCCGGACAACGTGCGCCGCACGATGTATCGCTCCGTCAATGTGGATGGCCTGAAGATCTTCTGCCGAGAGGCGGGGGCCGACGCGTCGCCGGCGCTACTCCTGCTCCACGGATTTCCGACGTCGTCCCACATGTTCCGTGACCTGATCCCGGCCTTGGCCAAGGACCACCGTACTGTCGCGCCCGACTTGCCGGGGTTCGGATTCTCCGACGCGCCTGACCGAGCGCAGTTCAAGTACACCTTCGATCACCTCACCGACCTCATCGACCGGTTCACGACAGTGGAAGGGCTTGACCGTTATGCGCTGTATGTCTTCGACTACGGGGCGCCGGTCGGCTTCCGTCTCGCGACGCGCCACCCGGAGCGGATCACGGCAATCATTTCCCAGAACGGCAACGCGTACGAGGATGGCTTGAGCGAGGGCTGGAACCCGATCCAGCGGTACTGGAAGGAGCCCACGCCAGAGAACCGCGCAGCGCTTCGTGACCTCCTGAAGGTCGAGACTACAAGGTGGCAGTACGTGCACGGTGTGCCGGACGAGTCAATGGTCGCGCCCGAGAGCTATACGCTCGACTCGGCGCTGCCCGCTCGGCCCGGCAACGACGAGATCCAGCTCGATCTGTTTCTCGACTACGCCAGTAATGTTGCACTGTACCCGACGTTCCAGGAATACTTCCGCACCCACCGGCCACCGCTGCTCGCGGTGTGGGGCAAGAACGACCCCTTCTTCCTGCCGGCGGGCGCCGAGGCGTTCACGCGCGACCTTCCGGGTGCGGTCGTCCGATTCTTCGACACGGGTCACTTCGCGCTGGAAACGCATGCCGCAGAGATCGCGGCGGCGATCCGGGACTTCCTCGGGGACTGATCCATACCGTACCGTCACCTGGAGGATGACTATGCGTGCAATCGTCTTGGAGAAGTTCGGAGGGCTCGACAGCCTCGTGTACAAGGACATTCCAGACCCGGAGCCCAAGGCCGGTCATGTGGTGATCGAGATCAAAGCGTTCGGCGTCAACCACGCCGAAATGCACATGCGCCGGGGCGAGTGGGCCGAAGCCGCGAAAGTGATCGGCATCGAGTGCGTCGGGTTGGTGAAGTCGTGCCCCGGCGGCGAGTTCCCGGTCGGGGCCAAGGTGGCCTCGATCTTGTCGGCAACAGCACCATCCTCGATTCCCTCGCCATGCTGCGCCGCGGCGGCCGCGCGTGCCTCGCGGGTTGGCTGGGCGGGCTCGCGCCGATCAAGGACTTCAACCCGTTGCTGCAAATGTCCAGCGGCGTCTACCTCACCTTCTTCGGCAGTTTCGTGTTCGGCACGCCAGGGTTCCCGCTGTCCGACGTCCCGCTGCAGGAAATCGCGCGACATGTGGCGGCGAGGAAGCTCAAGGCCAAGCCGGCCCGCGTGTTTGGCTTCGAGGAGATCCGCGAAGCGCATCGCCTCATGGAGGCCGGTGAGGCCGGCGGGAAGATGGTCGTCGTCCGCAGCTGATCTCCCGTCCGGGTTCTGGTCGAGAGGTGGGCGGCGACGAACCGGCCAGGCCGCACCACTGAACTAGCGGCAGGATGATGACCCGGACGAGGCGACAGCCGTCGGCAGTGCTGCTGCGGAGCTGTCCTTCGACGTACCCGTCGACGTCATGCTTCTCAAGGATCTGATTCAGTCGCGTGTAGAACGGATGCGCAGCGCTACGCGCGAGATCGTTGGTCACCACCCACATCGACGCCTGCTTCGCCTGCCGCCGATGTGTGCCCATCGCCAGCGGCGACAGTGTGGTACGCAGGATCGATCGTGTCGATCTTCACAAGCCCCATGACGCTCTCCAGCTGAGCGGCGTGTCGAACCCGGCGAGCGAGGCATAGACGCTCCACTGACCGTGATGGATCGCCTCGTGTTGCACGAACTCCCACGTGAAGAGGGCAAAGGTGAAAGGCGTTCCGTCCCAATCGATCGGCGCGTCGATGTCGATGGTTTCCACGATGGCGAGCAGGTGTCGCTGCTTGTCGTCAAGCGCGGCGAGGAGCGCCTCCCGCGTCAGCGGGCCGACATAGTGCTCGTGCTTTCGCGTCCAATCCACTTTTCTCGTCGCCAGCGCGGCATTGTAGACACCGCGCACACAGACGACGTGCCGCAGTTGCTTGCAAAATGGCGCGAAGCCGTCGCCAATCCGATGCGGCGCCGGTGCGCGGCCAGGCTGTCCGGGCGGGTCAGGCGTAAAGTCCCACTTGTCCTCGGGGACCGCGCGCACAAAATCGGCGGTCAAGCCATGGAGCACCTTGCTGTACCGTACAAAGTCATCGATCGACATGGCGTGATTCTAGCAGCCAGTTTCACCATAGGCTACTAGACCAGTCTAGAGTCCCGAGTCAACAGTCGGACGCGCGGCGCCGCGCGCCACTAGTCGCGCAGGTTCTCGCGCAGGGTGCGGCCGCGGTACTCGGTGCGGAACACGCCGCGGCGCTGCAGCTCCGGCACGACCGAGCGCACGAACTGCTCCCACGTGCCGGGAAAGACGGTCGGGGTCAGGATGAAGCCGTCGCAGGCCCTGGATTCGAACAGATCCGTCAGCTGGTCCGCGACGGCGGCCGGCGTCCCCACGACCTGCGGCGCGAGCTCGCTCGTGGCGAAGCGCCGCGCGGCTTCGCCCAGGCTCAGGCCGTGGGCCTTGGTGCCCTGCAGGATGACCTCGAGCGAGCCCCGCGCGCCGGCCTCGAGCTCGAAATTCTCGATCGGCTGATCGGCCGGATACTTCGACAGGTCGACGCCCAGGTGCGCGGAGACCAGCGCGAGGGCCAGCTCGGTGTCGACCAGCTCGTTGACGTAGGCCTGCTTCTCGCGCGCGATCGACTCGGTCTCGCCGATGATCGGGTCGAGCGACGGCAAGATGGCGCATTCCTCCGGCGCCCGACCGAGCGTCGCCATGCGGTCCTTGATGTCGCCATAGAACACCTGCATGTCGGCCTTGGTGTGCTGCAGCGTGAAGATCATCTCGGCCCAGCGGGCGGCGAACTCGCGCCCGCGGTCGGAGGCGCCTGCCTGCATGATGACCGGGCGGACCTGGGGGCTCTGGGGCACGGTCAGCGGGCCTCGCGTCTTGATCCACTGACCTGAATAGTTCACGTAGCGGATCTTCGACGGGTCGGCGAAGGCCCCGCGCACCTTGTCCATCACGAGGGCGTCGGCGTCCCAGCTCTCCCAGAGCTGGCAGCAGGCTTCCAGGACCTCGTCCGCGCGGTCGTAGCGCGTGTCGCGGTCGGGCAGCCGGTCCTGCCCGAAGTTCCTCGCCTCCAGGTGGTTGATCGACGAGACGACGTTCCACGCCATGCGCCCGTGGCTCAGGTGATCGAGCGTGCCGAGCAGGCGGGCGATGTGGTACGGGTTGAAATACGTCGTCGACATCGTCGCGCCGAGGCCGATGTGCCGGGTGACGCGCGCCATGATCGCCAGCACGGGCATCGGGTCGAGCAGGCCCATCTGGCCGCCGCGACCCAGCATCGTGTCGAAGCCGCCCTTGTACAGGTCGAAGATCCCCAGCGTGTCGGCGAAGAACAGGCAGTCGAACTTGCCCTTTTCGAGCACCCGCGCGACGTGCTCATACCACTCCGGATCGAGGAAGTCGTTGTCGCTCTCCGGGTGGCGCCACATGCCGTGATGGTGACAGGTCGGTCCGGTCTTCAGGAACGCGACCAGGTGCATCCGCCGCTCAACGCTCATCGATCTCCCTCGCGCACGCCGCGCTCGTCGGCGGCGGCCCACGAGAGGTATACGGCAGGCTGTCGCAGGAACACAAGGACTTCACCGGCGGCCTCGCCGAGACGCGGGCTACCTGAGCGGCGCGAACCTGATCGGGTGCAGTACGAGAATGCCGTTGTTGTCCTGCACGTGCTTGTGGAAGACGAGCCCGGCGCGCATGTTCACGACCGACCCCGCCGTCACGACGCACGCATACGCGGTCGAGTTGTCGATCTGCGTGACGAGCGAGCAGAAGTCGTTGGCGCCCACTCCTCCGGCGCAGGTCATCGGCCCGATCGTGTCTCCGAACTCGGAGACGAGCTTGACCGTCACCGCCTGCGCGGCCGTGCCGCCGTTCCAGACGGAGCACTCGGCAAGGACCTGGTCGAAGGTGCCATAGATCGTCGGACTGGAGATCTGGGCCGCCAGGGACACGCCGCTCGTGGCCAGCACGCCGGCGCAGGCGATCGCAACGATGAGAGCTCTCATGGCAGGCTCCTGTGTGCGGTGTGGAGGCACGGCTAGAAGTCCACGGCGAGGTACACGTCGAACCCGTGGGACGGCGAGTTGGCCAGCTCGAGCGTTCCACGGAGATTGCCCACGTTCTGCGCCGTCACCTTGCAGGCGATGTACGTGCCGCCCCCGGCGGTCAGGCCGATGTCGCCCTCCAGCAGATCCGCCGACACGAGGCAGGTCGCTCCTCCGGCCAGCGCCAGCGGCTGTCCGTTGCTCTTGCAGAAGTCGAGGATCGGGGTCATCTCGTTGTTCGAGATCAGCGAGACGTTCACGGTGACCGGCGCGGTTCCGGCATTGCGGATCACGCACGCGGCTTTCGTGCCGACGTTGTTTCCCCGGGTCTTGATCGCATATGGCGGGCTCAGGAGCTGCGCGGCCTCGCCGAGGCTCGCGACTCCCAGAAGGACGGCGCACACGGTGGCGGCAACGTAGGTTCTCATCCTTGCCTCCTGTCAAGAAGACCGCGCCCACCAGAAGTGCTCTCTCGCACCGGAGCGGCGCGGGTCGCCTTGAGATGACGTCTGGCACGTCTCGCGGCTCGAGCGCGGGCGCATACGGGCCCGGCCGAGCACATCACCACTTCCTCGCGACGGGGAGCGGTGTGCCCCCCACGTGACCGTTGTACGAGGGTTGCCGTCTGCGGCGCGTCTGCGAAGGCGTCAAAAATCGCGTTCGACGGCGCCCCGCCAGCCGGCCAACGCGCGGCACTGACGCTCCACGTTAGCCAGCGCCCTTGCGACTGACGTCCGTCGTCGCCCACCTGTCCGACCAGATGTCCGCGCCGGCGCCCTCGCGCCCCGCTCGCGTGCATCGCAACCACCTGCTGCTCAAGTCATCCAGGGCGCTCGGGCTCTCCCATGCGCATCGCGGGGAGTTCGTGGAACGGCATATGCATTTTGGCGGCCGCCCCGCCGGAAATCGACCACGGCGCCGCACGGGCGCCCGAAACAGGACAAGGAGCGAGACATGAACAGGATCATCGTTCGCGCCACCGCAGCCGCCCTCGTGGCCGCTGGAGGGCTCGCCCTGCCAGCGACATCGACATTGCGAGCCGACGACACCCGGAACATCGCGGTCGCCCGCTCGACACAGGGCCCGGAGCGCTCACTGGCGGAACTGGTCAACAAGTACCAGCGCCCCACGTCGGTCCCGTTTCCCGCGGACAACCCGTACTCGAAGGAGAAGGACCTCCTCGGGCGGACGCTGTTCTTCGATCCGCGTCTGTCCGGCTCGGACTTCATCTCGTGCGGCACCTGCCACAATCCAGCGTTCTCGTGGGGCGACGGCAATCCGCGCGCCACCGGCCACGGCATGAAGGTTCTCGGGCGCCGCACGCCGACGATCCTGAACCTGGCCTGGGTCGACCGGATGTTCTGGGACGGGCGCGCCGGAAGCCTCGAGGAGCAGGCCCTGGGCCCGATCGAGGCCGCCGGCGAGATGAACCTGCCGCTCGATCAGCTCATCGCCAAGCTGGACGGGATCCGCGAGTATCGCCCGCTGTTCGAGCGGGCCTTCCCCGGCCAGGGCATCACCAAGGACGGGATCGCGAAGGCGATCGCCACGTACGAGCGCACGATCGTGTCCGGCCAGGCCCCCTTCGACCGCTGGGTGGCCGGCGACGACGGCGCCATCTCCGAGAGCGCCCAGCGCGGGTTCGTCGTGTTCAACGGCAAGGCCAAGTGTGCGACGTGCCACGAGGGCTGGTCGTTCACCGACGGCAGCTTCCACGACATCGGCGTTCGGGGCGCGGACATCGGCCGCGGCGCCCATCTCACCCGGCTCCCCCTCATGCAACACGCCTTCAAGACGCCGACCTTGCGCAACGTCGACCGGCGCGCCCCGTACATGCACGACGGCTCCGAGCCGACCCTCGAGGCGACGATCGACTTCTACGATCGCGGCGGCGACGTCCGCCGTCCCAGCGTGGCGAACGACGTCCGGCCGCTGGCCCTCACCGCGGGAGAGAAGGCGGACCTGCTCGCGTTCCTCCGCACGCTCACCAGCGAGGACGCGCCGGTCGTCATCCCGAGCATGCCCCGCTGACTCGATACGGCCAGCCACCACACGAGAGAGACCGGAGGGAACCATGACACCTCGAACGATCGCGCTCGGAGTCATCGCCGCGGTCGCGGCGGCCCAGGTCGCCAGCGCCGCCGTCGATCACAAGATCACGCAGCAGAACAAGGAGTTCTCGACCAAGGAGATGGCCATCGCCGCCGGCGACTCCATCACCTTCATGAACTCGGACGAAATCACCCACAACGTCTACTCGGTGACCAAGGGCCTGGAGTTCGAGCTGCGCACGCAGCCGCCCGGCAAGTCGGACACGATCAAGTTCGACAAGGCCGGCACGCTGACGGTGGAGTGCGCGATTCACCCCAAGATGAAGCTGAAGGTGACGGTGAAGTAGGAACGGCCCGGAGCCCGCGCCCGGGGGGCAGGAGAACGCGATGAAGAGATGGCTCAGCTGGGTCCGGCTCCCCAAGGTCAGGATCGGCGGCACGGTCAAGCGCAAGCTGCAGGTGGGATGCGTCCTGATGCTGGCCGCATCGCTCGGGTTCGGCGTGTACGCGATGAAGAGCGCCTCCGAGCTCGCCGAGCTGAACCGCCGCACGTACGACCACGCGCTCATGACCGCGCAGTTCTCGCAGAGCGCGCGGGTCGCCCATCTGAAGCTCGAAGCCGCCTACCAGCGCGCGCTGACCGCGGCCAGCGCGGCCGAGCTCGACACCCACGCCAAGGCGGCGGCCGAGGCCCTCGAGTCGCTCACCGGCGACCTCGATGTCGTGCGGAAGCGCGCGCTTCATCCGAAGAGTGGCGAGATGGTCGCCCAGGTCACGTCGCCGCTCGAGGCGTTTCCGGCGACGCGCGACGCGGCGCTGAAGGACGTGCGGCGCCGTCTGGAGGCGGGAGCCACCGGGGGCACCGCCGGGGCCAGCGGGCCCGGATCCAGCGCCGGAGCCGTCCCGATCGGGGACAAGCTCGAAGCCTTGAGCGACCTGGCGGCCGACACGGGATTCCAGATGCGCGAGCAGGGCGCGGCCACGGCTCAGTTCATCCTGCGCGTGGGCTACGCGGCCCTGGCGCTGACCGTGCTGCTGACCGCGCTCGTGTGCGTGACGCTGTACCGCGCGGTGGTCCCGCCGCTCTCCGCCGTGGTGGCCCGGCTGCGGGAGCTGGCCGCTGGAGACGGCGACCTCACGATCCGGCTGGACGTAGAGAGCCGCGACGAGACCGGCCAGCTCGCCACGGCGGTCAACGACTTCCTCGACAACGTGCACGGCCTCGTCCAGAAGATCCGGGCGACGGCCACGCAGGTGGCCGAAGCGTCGCGGCAGCTCTCCGCGGCATCCAGCCAGCTCTCTGCCGGTGCTCAGCAGCAGGCGGGGAGCCTCGAGCGGACGGTCGCGTCGCTCGAGGACATCACGGGCACCGTGCGGCAGAGCGCAGACAACGCGCGAGAGGCGAGCCGCGTGTCGGCCAGCTCGCGCGAATTGGCCGACAAGGGCGGCCAGGCCGTCGGCACGGCGGTGGCGGCCATGGGCGACATCCACGGCGCGTCGAAGAAGATCGCCGAGATCATCGGTGCGATCGACGAGATCGCGTTTCAGACGAACCTGCTCGCGCTCAACGCCGCCGTGGAGGCGGCGCGGGCGGGCGAGCAAGGGCGCGGCTTCGCGGTGGTGGCGACCGAGGTGCGCAACCTCGCCCAGCGCTCGGCGTCGGCGGCCCGCCAGATCAAGACGCTCATCGCCGACTCGGTCACCAAGGTCGAGGCGGGATCCGAGATGGTCAACCGCTCCGGAACCACGCTCCAGGAGATCGTCGCGTCGGTGAAGCACGTCACCCAGATCGTCTCGGAGATCGCGGCCGCCGCCCAGGCGCAGGCAGCGGGCATCGACCAGGTCAACCGGGCCGTGACGCAGATGGACGGCGTGGTCCAGTCGAACGCGGCCCAGACCGAGCAGCTCTCGTCCACCGCACAATCGCTCTCCTCGCAAGCCGAGGAGCTGCAGGCGCTGGTCGGACGCTTCAGGCTCGGCGACGACACGTCCGGCAGCCCCTCCGGTGAGGCGGAGACCGTCACGCAGGCCCCGGAGGCGCCGGGGCCGCCAGCGGCCAACCGCCGCGTCGCCACGACAACGCTCCATCAGCGCACGCGCGCCGCAATCGCGCGGGAACCGGAGCTCGTCGCGAACTCCTAGCCGGGACTATTCAGGAGCGAACCATACGCGAGGCGGGCGGGTCCTGTCATCGGGGCTGCCCCGATGCCACCCGCGCCTCTTCCGTGTGCGCGCTCGTGAATAGTCCCGGCTAGGCACCGCCCCGACCAGTCAGCGAATCGGCGTCAGGTATCGCTGCACCGCCAGCTCGCCGATCTGCCCGCCCATCCCCTGACCCACGGCGGTCGACGTGCGGTAGTGAATGCCGCCGTAGATGCGCGCTGCCGAGACCTCGTCGGTGAACGCCCTCGCCGACGTCCAGCGCCGGACGACTCCAGGCGCGGTCGGGCTCGTCATCGAGACCTCGGGAAACGTCGGGCCGAATTCGGCTTCGACCACGACGGCGATCGCCGACGACGTGATGCAGTGCGCGCAGGGGTATTCCGGGTGGAGGGGCGTGTCGACCAGCGGCTCCCAGTCGGGAATCCGCAGCGTCGCGCCGCCGCCGTGCACGTCGCCGTTCCGGATGGCGGTGATCGGGCGCCAGAGGTTGTACGTGTACTTGGCGTCGAACACGACGATGTACGCGTCCGCCGCCGCCATCTCCGCCAGCGCGAACAGCCGAGCGTTCTGCACCAGGGTCCTGCCCGGCGCGGCTGCGAGCGCGCGCAGCAGCGGATCCCAGCTCGCCGGACCCACGACGGTCCAGAAGCGCGCGATGTCGGTCTGCTCCGCCGTGCGCGCCGCGCTCTTCTTCCCGCCGAGCTCGCTGACCTCTTTGCAGTCGCGCGCCCAGTCGCTGCTGGTCAACGGCGGCGGTGGCCCCGGGCGAAACTGCGATCCGCGCTCGAGGACCCACGGCGTCACACGTCCCCAGTGCGACGAGACCGGCAGCGTCGTCACGACGTACACGCCGGGGGCGGTCACGGGCCGATACGTGTTGGACGCGGTGGCGCCGTCGTTCGCCCGGAGCGCGACCATCTCGGTCCCGACCTTCTCCCCGACGGCGATGCCGTCGGTCCTGGCGCTGCCCTCCGCGATACGGCCGAGTGATTTCGCGGACGCTTGATCGAGTACGCTCTTCTGGCCCGGATACAGCCGCGCGAGGACCCCGTGCGCGGCGGCCACGGCGGCGGCCTCCGCCGACGCGCCGGGCGGCGCCGCCACCTTGATCTTGTAGGGCGAGTAGCGAGCCTCGATGGCGTTGACCGCATCGAAGATCGCCGCGTGCACGAGCGCGGTGGTCCGGCTGGCATCGCTCGCTCCGTGCCTCCCCGCCGCCGCGGTGGCGACGGCAATCTCGTTCCACTCGGTGACCGCGTCGGCGGCTGCCGAGGCCGGACCCATCAAGGCCGCGGTGACCAGCAGGAGAACTAGACGCTTCATGGGCTCCTCCTCTGTCGCATGTCGTTCGACGTCCAAGAAATCGAGCAAGGCGCGAACCAGGCTCGAACCCGTTGAACATCGAACAGTTGGGAGACAGCGGAGGTCGCGCCAACCCGTCAGTGACCTCGCGCGTGCGGTTTCCGTGCGACCATGCTCGCGTAGGCCATGTACCCGAAGAAGGCGTTGCGCTCGGCGCGGCGCTTTGCCTCCGCCTTCAGCGCGCTCGCGAGCTCCGTGCCGATCTGCCCTCGCCCGGCCAGCAGGTCGGCGCCGCGATCGACCCAGGTGAGGGTGAGTCCGGGGTTCGAGGTCTCCACGAGGCCATAGCTCCTGAGCGGCGACACCTCGAACCCGGCGGCAGCCGCCAGGCCACTCATGCGTCTGACCATCCAGCGGTCGTTGACGAACCCCTCGACGAACGCGCGGACGCACACCTCGAGCGGATCGAGGTCTCCCATCGCCAGGGTCGCCGTCGAGAAATCACCGTCGCAGACGCCCAGCCAGCCCCCGGGCCTCAGCACGCGATGGGCTTCGGCCAGGACCGCCTCGGGGCCAGGCACGTGGCTCAGCACGGTGTGCAGGATGACGACGTCGAAGCGGGCGTCCGTGAGTCCGAGCGCTCGTCCGTCACCGATCTCGAAGGTCAGAGTCGCGAGGCCCGCGCTCAGCGCCCGAGCCCTCTCGATGAGAAACGGCGACGGGTCCACGCCGACCACCTCCTTGACGTGGGGCCAGGTCGCGAGCACGCGCGCGATCGGGCCGGTTCCGCAGCCGACCTCCAGCACCTCTGCGCCGGGCGGAACGTCGATGTCCCGCAGGTACGTCCGCAGCATGTCCTGTTGCTGGGGGATCGACGCCCTGAGCTCGAGGACCCCGGCGATCATCTCGAGCGCCTGCGGGGGCGCCTCCGAAATATTCGCGAACACGTCGGGCATGGCTCACCTCCCCTGCGGACCCGCGCGCTCCCGTTCCCATCGCGCGTTGGCCTCCGCGTACGCGCGCCGGGCCCGCTCCAGGTCGAACGGACGCTCGACGAGCGTGTCGGGCGTCCACTCGCTGCGGGGCGCCCCGAAGAAATCGCCACCGTAGACGTGGATCGCCCCCGTGAACGCCCGGAGCGGGTTGGTGACCGCATGGATGATCTGCGCGCCGAGCAGCGCCGTCTCCGCGCCTTCGAGGCGCCGGCCGCCGGCCACCTCGAGGCCGTGCGGACCACGGCGGTAGAACGTGTTGTCCTCTCGCCCCCCGTAGAGACCGATGACCGTCCACATCCCGTGCTCGTGCGGATAGATGGCCATGCCGGGCGTCCAGACGACGTTCACGATGGTCAGCTCCGGCGAGTGGCGGAGGGTGAAGAGTCCTCCCTGATGGGGGCGTCCCAGCGCCGTCTCGACCATCGCGGGCCGGTTCATCGCGCGGGTGACGACCTCGCGCACCGCCGCCTCCGGACGTTCCGTCGCGAGCGCATCGCGACAGTCGGCGACGAAGCGGTCGACGTCGAACACGAGCGCAGCATAGGTGGCCCGTCGATCACGTGTCCAATGCATTCGGCGTTCGATGACGCATGCAGCGGACGCATTGGACGGCGCTGGCCCGGGTATCTGCTCGATCACGCGCAACGCGGGACATGACTCCAGGCCACGCCGCAGGCGACAATGTCACTCTCGCGAGCGCTCGCGAACTCCACCGCGGAAGGGGTCTGATACGCGGTGATGAACCGCTGATGGCGATCGCCAAGCGCCGGTGACCGGTCCTTCAAGACGCTGAGGACTCGCTGGCGGGTTCCGTACGAGATCCCTCGTCTTCATCTCCACCTGGAGTCGCGCGGCGATCAGCGTGACCCGTCGCGGCCGCCATCGTCACCGCCCCCACCGGCGCCGCCCGCAGTATTCCCGCTCACGGTGCTGGTAACGCCGCCATAGTCCGCCTGTCCTCAGCCGCCGCTGCCGGGGCCGCGGTCGACGACGCATGGCCCCTCCCGCCGCGGCCCGTTCCACTGCCTCGCCGTCCCGCCCCCGCACCCCCGCGCCAACGCCCACCGTGACGGTGCGTTCGGTATGAAACGCGACTTTTGACGCTCCTGCAGATACGCCGCAGACGGCGGTCCGGCTAGAACGGTGGCGTGAAGGACCAAGCGCGCCCGACGAACACCGCCCCTATTGGGCGACTCGCGTTGCAGCCAATCGATCGGATGGCACCAGCCCGGGAGGACCACGACATGCGCACGACAACGAACTCGCCACCTGGTCGTCTGGCCCCGTACCGCCGCAGGACCGGGGCCGTCGTCTCCGCGGTGACCGCCGCGTGGCAGCACGCTCGGCCATGTCCTCGAGGCGTGGCGCCCGGAGTGCCCGCGCACCATCGAGCAATTCTCCGTCGCTCTCGATCCGCCGCGCGCGTGGAACGCGATTTTTGACGGTGCGACAGACGCAGCGCAGACGGCCTCCCTTATAGAACGGTCGCATGCAAGCCACGGTCTCACGGCGATCTCCACGGACATCACGACGGCACGTCCGCTCTGGCGATGGACCCGAGGTGCCCGCGGGTGCGCGGCAGTCGTCCCCCTCGCCCGCCCCACAGCAGCCCGTCAATCCACAGGCGTAAACACCCAGAGGAGGATCACACCCATGATCACAACGCGTTCTTGCTCCAAGCGTCCCCATCCAACGCAGTTCTGCAAGCGTCTGGCCCCCGCCTTCTCTGCGGTCACCGCCGTACTGATGTCGGTGGCGCTCGTGTGCCCGGTTGCCGCCGAGCAACAAAGCGTCGCGCCGCGGTACGACCGCCGGGTCCTCTCCGACATCGCTCGTGACGTTCTGAGCCGCGAGGCCTCCGGCGGGACTCAATCCGTGCCCACTACGTTGCCCGCCGCCGAGACCGAGCCCGAGATGGCCGTGACCGACGCGGTGCCGGACACGCCCTCCCAGGCCGCCTCCATCGCGCCGCCGCGCGCGACCATCCCCGTCGCGATCCCACGAGGGGCCGCTGCAACCCCGGATCCGACTCCGGAGGCGGCCGCCGCCGGCTATGAGTCCAATTCGTGGCGCGCGCGTCCCCACGCGGCTCGTGGACTCGGCTTCGCCTCGGGAGTCCTGCCGCCGGCGTCCGGCCTCGACCCCGCGCTGAACGACCACGCCGCCAACGCTCTGCGGGCGCAGGGCCACCAGTTCGTCTACGGCTTCGTCCTGCTCCGTGGCCGGCTCGACGAGGCCCTCGAGAACAAGCTGGCGGACCTCGGCGTCGTGTTCCTGGGGCCCCACGATGATCACCACAAGGCGCGCCTGCCGGTCGGCTCGCTCCGCGCCATCGCGGCGCTGCCCGAGGTCAACTGGGTCGGCATGAGCGCACGAGAGCAGAAGCAGAGCCCCGAGCTCGCCGCGCTGCGCGGCTCTCGGACCAGGGCGGCCGTCGTCGACGACGCGACGCCGATCCCCGTCGTCATCAATCTCTTCGAGGACGACGCGGGCGGCAACTTCCGGCGCGAGCTGGAGGCCGCCGGCGTCGCCATCGGGGAATACGATCCGGACCTCCACTTCTATCGCGCAGTCGTCACGGGTCCCATCCTCGACCGGATCACCGCATTGGATTTCGTGCTGTACGTGGAGCTGATCGGGCTCGCGTCCACGGCACACGACCAGAGCATGTCAGTCGTGGATGCCGACATGATCCGCCCGGGGCCCATCTCGTACGGCATCACCCGATTCAGCGGGGCGCCGGTCGCGCTGGGCATCATCGATACGGG
>Ga0187894_10000591_pt1 | contig 48978 bp, 39 predicted proteins | sample GBC1701081metaG_FD_136650 | JGI IMG/M metagenome (GOLD analysis project Ga0187894, IMG submission 136650) | White microbial mat communities from a lava cave in the Kipuka Kanohina Cave System on the Island of Hawaii, USA - GBC170108-1 metaG ... | reverse complement strand
GCGAGCATCAGCTCGCGGTCCTTCAGCTTGAGGAAAGCCTGGCTGCCGAAGCCGCCGACATTCGGATAGATCGCCATCGCCCAGACGCCGATCGAATCCATGTAGGCGAGCCGCGCCTTCGCGTCATAAGAGGCCGGCGGGCACTCGTCCAAGTTCTTAGGTGCGGCGGGGAAGGGCTCTTTCCAGCCGGCGACCGCGGTGAAGCCGACCGGCACGATCGGCGTCTCGCCGGCGACGCTCCAGTGGTCGAAGCCCTCGGAGTTGCGCACGAGCCGCGGCGCCCGGTCGCGGAACTTCTCCGGCACGCGGCTAGTCCAGACGTCCGCTGGCTCCGTGATGTGCGTGTCGACGTCGATTACCCAGTCGCGAATTTCCATGGCGTCCCCTCGAGATTGCCGGTCAGAATACCGCGCTGAAGCAAGCGCCTTCGGGCGTGTATGAAACGCGCCTTGGCGCGTAGGAAACGCGCCTTCGTGCGCCCGGCGAATCCAGCCTTCGTCGGCGAGTGGAGTCGAACGATGGCCTCGATGTATGAAGCTCCCCAGAGTGCTCGCGCGGCCGTCGGTCCCGGCTCGATCGTTTCGCGCCTCTGGCGCGCGTTCTTCGACGCGCGTGCCTATCGGGAGGTCGCCTACGGCACGACGGGCTCCTGCATGGCGCATCTCGCGCTTGCCGTCGTCTTGGTTTGGCTGCCGAGCTTGTTCTCGATGACGAGCGGCTTCGGGAAGTTCGCGCGCGAGGCTGCGCCGGCTTTCGACGGCATGCCCGACGTCCACATCGAGGGCGGTGTGGCGCGCCTCGATCCGCCCGAGCGGCACGAGATCGCCATCGGCGACGAAGAACCATTCATCGTGCTCGATCCCGCGCTTTCCGTCGACGAGGCCCTCGCCTCCGAGCGGGGCGTGATCCTGACGAGCCGCCAGCTCGTCGTCGTCAACGAGCGCCGCGCCGACACGCGCGTGATCGAGCTCGCTCAGCTCGGCGACCGAGTGATTACGGAGGCGGATGTGAAGGGGTGGGTCGCGGCGATCGGGCGCTACGGCTCCGCGATCGCGTATCCGTTCGCGGTCGCGTTCTCGTTCGCTTGGAGGCTCGCCGTCGCCGCCGTCTTCGGCCTCGCGGGCCTCGCGATCGCGCGCATGCTGAGAGCGCCGCTCGGCTACGAGCAGGCGTTCCGGATCGCGACGCTCGCCGGCATCCCGACGCTCGCGATCGGCGCGGTCGCGGAAGCCAGCTCGCACGCGAGCTGGTGGCCGGCGTGGGTGGGGATCAGCTGCACGATCGCGTACGTGGCCTTCGGCGTTTCGGCGAACCGCAACGCGGAGGCCGCGCCTGCGGCTGCCTAGAACTCCACAGTGAGATCCATTCCCCAGCTCGCCGGCTCGCCGAAGTTCGCGCCGGCGAAGCCCGAGACGCCGAAGTCGATGCCGGCGGTCACGTACTCCTCGTCGGTGATGTTGCGACCGTAGACGGTCGCCTTCAGCGTTGCGCGCTCGCCGAGCGCGATCTCCGAGACGGTGAAGTGCGCGTTCAGCAGCGGGTAGGCGTCGGCGTGGATCAGGTCGTTGAATTGATTCACCGGGGCGCCGCTCGGCGCGAACGTGACCTGATGCCAGAACACGTCGTCGGTGTAACGCAGGTCGAGGCCGGCGCTGAGCACGAGGCCGAGCGAGCCGACGGGCTCGGTCGTGTACTCGATGCCCGCGGCGAGCGTCTGATTAGGCCGGTAGCTGAACTTCGCACCGTCCGACATGTCGACGATCACGTCGTCTGCCGGCGTGCCCGGGGTGACCGGGTCGAGTAGCAGCAGGTCTTCGTACTCGGGATTCATCCAGCCGTAGTTGAGGCTCAGCGTGATGCCCTCGAACGGCTGCGCGAGCGCCTCGAGCTCGACGCCGGGGATCTTCGCCTTGCCTGCGTTGACGGTGTACGAGCCCGCGCCGTTCGAGCCCGCAGTGAAGAGATCGGTCTGGAGGTTGTCGTAATCGCTGTAGAAGGCCGCGAAATTCAGCTGGAGCCGAGAGCCGAGCCACTGTGACTTCAGGCCGGCCTCGTACGCGATCAGTGTCTCCTCGTCGAACGGCAGGAACGCGACGGTCGCCGATGCACGGGGGTTGAAGCCGCCCGACTTGTATCCGCTCGCGATGCGCACGTAGGTCGAGACGTCCTCGGTCCATGCGAAGCGCACGGTGAATTGCCCGTCCACATGGTCCCATGTCTCGCTGCCGGTGCGCGCGACGCTGAAGGTCTGATCGATCTCCTTGTCGTCCTGCGAGTAGCGCACGCCGGCGTCGAGCGTGAGGCGCTCGTCGAAGAACGGCAGCGTGTACGCCGCGTTCGCGAACAGCGCCCACGCGTTCGTCTCACCCTCGTACTCGAATGGGCTCTGGCGGAAGAGCGGAACGCTCGTCGCGCTCGTCACGAACAACACGTGCTGGAGATTGTCCTCCCGGAAGCTCTCTTTGAACCAGTAAGCGCCGGCCACGTAGTCGAAGCTCTCGCCGAGCTCGCCGAGTAGCTGGAGCTCCTGACTGACTTGTCGCTGGCGGCGGCTGGTGTCGCTGCCGAACAAGCTCGCGTTCGGCAGCACTGCGTCCCCGGTCGGCGGGCTCGCCGGTGTCAGACGCACCGACACATTGGTGAACGCGTTGCCGTCGAGATCGCTGCGGCCGGTGCTGGCCCACGCGCGGTACGCGGTGATCGACTTCAGGCGCGCGAAGCCGAGGTCGAGCTCGGCGCTGAGCGCGTGCCCGTTCATCTCGTGGCGGTCGTCATGCGGCCGCTCGAGCGAGACGTCGTCGAGGCGTTCCGAGCCGATCACGGGCGCCGGCACGCCGGCCAGCGCTAGCGAGCTCAGCACCGTCGGCGTCGCACCGAACAGCTGGAACGCTTGCGCGGTGCCCGACGACTGCGACCAGTCGTAGGCGTAGGTGAGGGAGAGATTCTCGAGCGCCTCCCAATCCAAGGTCACGCGGAACGCGTCGCTGTTCAGCGAGCCCGGATCGTTCTGGTCGCTCGCCAAGGTGTTATTGACGTAGCCGTCGCGCTCGCCGTGGGCGTAGGAGAGCGCCGCACGCAGGCCGGGCAAGAGCTCGCCGCTCTCGACGCGCGTGCGGGACGAGAGTCGGTCCCAGCTGCCGGTGCCGATGCTCTGGCGGATCGAGAAGTCCTCGCCGGGCTTGCGCGAGACGAAGTTCACTGCGCCGCCGGTCGCATTGCGGCCATACAGGGTTCCTTGCGGACCGCGCAGCACCTCGACGCGTTCGAGGTCGAGCAGGTCGAACACGGCGCCCGTGGTACGCGCGATGTAGACGCCGTCGACGTAAATGCCGACGCCGCTGTCGCGGATCAGCGCTGGCTCGGCGCTGCCGACGCCGCGGATCGCGAGCGCGAGGTTCGCGATACCGCCCGAGGTCTGCGTGAAATACGCGTTCGGCGCGAGCGCGCTGATGTCGTTGGTGTCGACGACGCCGAGATTCGCGAGCTCTTCGCCGCTGATTGCGGAGACGGCGAGCGGCGTGTCTTGGAGATTCTCCGCACGCTTGCGCGCGGTGACGACGATCTCCTCGATGCCGGCGGCGTCGGCGGCGGGCGCGTCCGCAGGCTCGGCGGGCGCCGCCTCTTGGGCGCGCGCAGCGAGCGGCAGTGCGCAGAACGCGAGGACGAGCGTGCGGAACAGCGAGCTTCGCGAGGGCAAGGTGTGGCCTCCTAATTGGGTTGCTGGCGATTGCTGGCGTCAGGCCGGCGTCGGCGTGAGCTGGTAGAGCGCTGCGGCGTTCGCCGAGAACAGCCGGAGCTTCATCGCGTCGGTGAGATCCGTGCGCTCTTCGAAGAGGCGGACCGAGTCCGGAAACGCGCAGTCGAAATGGCAGTAGTCCGACGCGTAACAAATCACGTCGTCGCCGGACGCGCCGAACACCCACGGCACCGTGCGATCCTCGGGCTCCGCGCTGAGGAAGCAGCGCCCCCGGAAGTACTCGGACGGCGGGCGATCGATGTGCGGCGCCTGCTCGGGCATGCGTTCCCAGTGCTCGTCCAAGCGCTCGAGCCAGAACGGCAGCCAGCCGACGCCAGCCTCCATGAAGCCGACGCGCAGGCGCGGGAAGCGCGCGAGGATGCCGCCGACCGTGAAGTTGTAGACCGCCTGCATCGCGCCGAGCGGGTGCGTGATCGCGTGGATTCCGAGCCGCGTGTCGAAGCGCTCGATCCCGAACGGCACTTGCCCCGGCGCCTGCCCGCCGCCATGCGTGCAGACCGCGACACCGAGCCGGTTCGCCGTCTCCCACACCACGTCGAAGCTCGGATCGTCGAGGTTCTTTTCGCGGATGTGCGTCGCGGTGACCATGCCGACGAAGCGGTGCTCGCTGACGCAGCGCTCGAGCTCCTCGGCCGCGAGCTTCGGCTCGATCATCGGCAGCTTGGCCACGAGCTTCAGGCGCTCGGGCGCGTAGCTCGCGTACTCCGCGCGCGCGTCGTTCAGCGTGCGGCAGACGGCGGCGGCGAACTGCGCATCGCCCATCGCCCATTCCTCGCCGGAGCCGGGCGGGAAGAGCACCGCGACGTCGATGCCCTCGAGATCCATGTCGGGAATGCGTTTCTCCGGGTCGTACATGCCGGGCTGCATCGCGCCGCCGACCTCGAGCAGGTCGTCGCCGAAGCCGGCAGCCCCCTTCGGCTCTGCGACGCGCATGCCGCCGCCAGGCAGACCCTGATACTTGCTGCGCATCGCCTCGACCCAAGCCCGCATCGTCGATGAGAACCGGTTCGGAATCCGGCGGCGCCAGCCGAGCGGCTCGCCGCCGTGTCCGTCGGCGTCGATCACGTAGTGCCCGAAGCGTCCCAAGCTCGTCGCCTCCTGTGCCGGGCCGGGACGCCGCGCTCTCGAGGAGTTCGCGGCTCCGAGGCCCGCGGCCGATTTAATACCCGAGGAAGCTTTCTCGCAAGACAAATCTTTCGCTGGAAAGCTTTCTGAGCGCAGCAGAACGCGATCGCGACTCCGCCGGCAAGGCGTCGGCCGACGAAGGCGTATCGCGTCAAACGCCTGCAAGCGGCCCAACGCCGCGCCGCGCCGCGGCGCAAGGCCGCGCGCAGCGAGCCGGAGGCGAGCGAAGCTCGCGAAGGATTGGCCGCAACGCAGCCGGCGGGCTGCGCGCGCGTTCTGCTAGCCGCCCGTGCCGAGTGGGCGCAGCACGCGACCGGGCAGCGCGCGCGTCAGCTTGCCGGCGAGCACGATCGGCTCGCCGTTGACGATCGTCGCGTGCACGCCGGCCGGGAGCGCGACGTAGCGCGCCTCGCCGCCCGGCAGCTCGTACTCGCGGCGCTTGCTGGCGGGTCCGATGCGCGCGGGATCGAAGATCATCAGGTCCGCGGCCCAGCCCGGCAGCAGCGCGCCGCGGCGGTCGAGCCCGATCAGCGCGGCCGGCACGTGCGTGATCTGCCGGATGCCTTCCTCGAGCGAGAAGGCGCCGCGTTCGCGCACCCAGAACGCGAGGAAGTAGCTCGACCAATCGGCGCCGTCGTCGCGATCGAGATGAGCGCCTCCGTCGGAAACGCCGATCAGCATCGAGGGATGCTGCATGCTCTCGCGCACCGATCGCTCCCACGTGGCGCTGCGATTCTCCCAGCGGAACTTCGCGCGCAGCGAGCTGGCGAGCGCGATGTCGAGCATCGCGTCGGCGGGAGCCTTGCCGAGCCGCGCGCCGATCTCCGCGACGGATTTCCCCGCGAACGGCTGCCAGCTCGCGTCCGCCGCCTCGTCGAGGAACGTCACGTCCCAATGCGGCGGCGGCAGCGTCGAGCCCTTGTCTGGGTCGCGGTTCGGATGCTCGGCCGCATCGCGCAGCAGCGCGCGCTCGCGCGGATCGCGCAGGCGCGCGAGGCGTTCCTCGGCGGGCGCCTGCATCAGCGCGTGCCACGCGAAAACGCCGGCGTAGAGCGACGAGCCGCGCTCGAAATCGATCTCGCGCTCGAAAGGGTGATTGCGCAGCAGCGAGAGGATCGCGGCGCCGCGCGTGCTGGCCTCGCGCAGGAAGCGCAGCGCGCCTTCCCAGCCGCCGCCCGGCACGTCGACCTTGTCGCGCCCGCCGAGGCCTTGGATCACGATCGGCAGACGCGAGCGCGTGCCGAGCTCGATCAGCAGCTCCTCGTCCGCGGCGTCGAGGCCGCCGATCACGCTGCGCGGCAGGTACGAGATCGAGCCGCCGCCGCTGCGTCCGACCTCTTCGACGAGCGCGAGCAGCTCTTCGCGCGAGGCGAAGCGGCTCGGCACCGGGCCGCCCGAGCCGTCGACCTGCGTCGGTGCGTGCGAGGAAGAGAAGCCTGCGGCTCCGGCGGCCATCGCCTCGCGCACGAGCGCGCGCATCGCGGCGATCTCCTCGGCGCTGGCTGCGCGCTGGGTCGCGTGCTCGCCCATCACGAAGCGGCGCACGGCGGAGTGTCCGACGTAACAAGCGAGGTTCACGCCCAGCTTGCCTTCACGCGCCGCGAGGTATTCGGGGAAGCTCTCGAAATCCCACGCGACGCCGCCGAGCGCTGCCGGCGCCATGCCCTCGACCGCGGCAAACAGCGCGCTCAGGTAGGGCCGATCGGCGGCGCGCGCAGGCGCGAGCGAAAAGCCGCAGTTGCCGGCGAGCACGCTCGTCACGCCGTGAAAGCAAGACGACGTCGCCCACGGGTCGAAGGTGAGCTGCGGGTCGTAATGGGTGTGCGCGTCGATGATCCCGGGCGCGACGACGAGCCCGTCGGCGTCGAGCACGCGCTCGGCGCGCTCGCTGCGCGGCACGTGCCCGACCGCGACGATCGTTCCGTCGCGCACTGCGACGTCCGCGCGGCGCCGCGCGAGCCCGGTACCGTCGACGACGAAGCCGCCGCGAATCAGCAGATCGAGCGACACCGCGTCACTTCCCGACGTAGCCGGCGAAAGTCTCGACCAGCTGGCTGAGCGCGCGATCCAGCTCGCGTTGCTTGGTCGCGGAGAGCGGAGCCATCAGGTCCTTCGAGGCCTGCAGGTAGGCGTGAAACAGCCGGTCCTGCAGATCGAGGCCGCGCTTGGTGAGCCCGATCCGCCAGCCGCGCCCGTCCGTCGGATCCGGCGAGCGCTTCACCCAGCCTGCTTCCTCGAGGCGCTTCAGGATCTTCGTCATGCCGCCAGAAGAGCGCTCGAGGCGTCCGTAGAGCTGACTCGGCGTGAGCTCGTACGGCGCGCCCGCGCGGCGCAGCATCGAGAGCGCCGCGTAGTCCGCGTAGCTGATCTCGAATGGCTCGAGCACTTGGCGCTGGAAGGCCTCCATCAGCGACGCCAGCTGCGTGAGCCGCACCAGCGGCGGAAGCACCGAGGTGTCCACGCCGCGGTATTCCTTGCGCCAGCTCGCGGCCAGCACATCCACCGATTCGAGCGGACCCGAAACCATCTCTTCTCCCTCTCGCTGCTGCCCAGTGTATTCTCGGAGATAGCTTTCGAGCAAGATAAAGCGAGCCCCGCCGAATGCAGACAGCGCCCATTGCCTCGCGCGCCGCCCCCGCTGTGCCCTCGCGCTATGCCGCTTACGTGCTCGGCGTGCTCGTGCTGGTGAACCTGCTCAACTTCGTCGATCGCAACTTGCTCGCGGTCCTGATGCCGCTGATCCAGGCCGAATTCGGCGCCTCCGACGAAGCGATGGGGCTGGTGAGCGGGCCCGCCTTCATGCTCGTGCACGCGGTGCTCGGGCTGCCGATCGCGCGCTGGGCGGATCGCGGCACGCGGCGCACGATCCTCGCGCTCGGCGTTGCGCTCTGGAGCGCGATGACGGCGGCCACCGGCTTCGCGGGCAGCCTGCTCGCGGTCGGCGTGCTGCGCATGGGCGTCGGGATCGGCGAGGCTGCCGGCACTCCGCCGGCGCACTCGTTGATCTCCGATTATTTCGCGCCCGCTCGCCGCGCCAGCGCGCTCGGCATCTACGCCGCGGGCCTGCATGTCGGGGTCGCGTTCGGCTTCATCGCCGCGGGTCGCCTCGGGGAAGAGCTCGGCTGGCGAGCCACGTTCTGGATCGTCGGGCTGCCCGGACTGCTGCTCGCGCCGTTGCTGGCGCTCACGGTGCGCGAGCCGGAGCGCACCTCGCGCGCGCTGGTGGAGCCGATGCGCGAGGTGGTTGCATTCCTCGCGCGCCAGCGCTCGTTCGTGCTGCTGGTCGTCGCCGCGTCCTTCCACGCGATGGCCGGCTACTCCTCGGCGCAGTGGGCGCCGACTTATTTGGTGCGCGTGCACGGGCTCTCGTACAGCGAGGTGGGGCTCGCGCTCGGCGGGATCGCTGCACTGGCCGGCGGCGGCGGCGCGCTCGCGGGCGGCCGCATCGTCGATTGGCTCGGGCAGCGCGACGTGCGCTGGCACGCTTGGGTGCCCGCGCTGGCCGCGCTCGGCTCGATTCCGTTCGCCGCCGGGTTTCTGCTCAGCGACTCGCTGGCGTTCGCACTGGCTTGTTATGTGCCGGCGCTGCTCGCGACCGGCCTCTACACCGCGCCGGTTCACGCGATGAAGCAGGCGCTCGCGAAGCCGCGCATGCGGGCGACCGCGGTCGCGATCTATCTGTTCATCGTCAGCATCATCGGCGGCGGCGCCGGGCCGTGGCTGGTGGGGCGAGCGAGCGATTCGCTGCGCGAGCAGCACGGCGTGCTCGGCATCCGCTTCGCGATTCTCGCGGCCTTCGCACTGGGGGCGCTCGTCGCGGGCGCGCTCTACCTGCTGCTCGCGCGCTCGCTTGCGAGAGATTTCGAGCGCGCTCGCGAGTAGCGCGCGAGCACGGGCGCGCTCCGTTTCGTCAGCGACGCGGGCGTCCGCGAGCGAGCAGCCCGAGTGCGCCGGCGAGCCCGAGCATTGCGAGCGACGGCTCCGGCACCGAAATGCCGTTCCAGCCGACCGTCAGCCGGAAGCGATCATTCAGATCCGTCGTGCTGGTGTTCCCGAAGCGCGGGAACGTGCCGAGGTTGTGATCGACGGCGAGGGCTTCCGAGCCCGCGATCACGTTGCCCGTTCCGTACACGAAGCTCGCGACGAAGTCGGCGAATTGCGAGTGCGGGTTCGCGCCGCCGAAGACCAGCTCGAGCTCGTTGATGTTCATCCCGCCCGGGCCGCCGGCCGAGCGCCAAACGCCCTCGATCGTCAGGTATGCGCCATCGACGTTGGGCGTACCGTCGGAGTCGCTGAAGAAGACGTCGTAGTACTCCTCCGCAAAGAACGAGATGTCGCGATTCGTCGCGCTGAGCGGGTTTGCGAGGCGCGTCGTGATCTCGCTGCTGCCGGGCGCGAAATCGGTCGCGTTCGTGCTGAAGGTGATCTCGTAAACGCGCACGAGCTGGAGATCCGCGAGCGTGCGGAGCGGCGCCGACCGCGCGGAGTGCGGAGCGGCCAGCAGGATCAGTGCGGTCGCGAGCAGCCAGCTTCGATTCATCGGGTTCTCCTTCGACGCCACGCGTCGGAGGTAAAGTGGTTTGCGCATCGCGATCCGGTCTGATGGTTCTCTGAAAGCGGGCGGCAATGCTTCTGCGCTTTGCGGATTTCGAGCTCGACGTAGGCGCGCGCGTGCTGCGCCGAGCCGGGGCGCCGGTCGCGCTCGAGCCGCGCGCCTTCGACCTGCTCGCGCATCTCGCGCGCAACGCAGAGCGCGTGATCGGGCACGAGGAGCTGCTGCGAGTGGTGTGGCCCGGCGTCCGCGTCACCCGCGCATCGGTGGATCAAGCGGTGCGCAGCGTCCGGCGCGCGCTCGGCGATCCAGCGCGCGAGCCGCGCTTCGTGCGCACGGTCGCCCGGCGCGGCCTGCAGTTCGCGGGGGCGCTCGAGCGTGAAGCGGCTGCGCAGCGCAAGGGCGCGTTCGTCGGGCGTGCCGCGCAGCTCGCACGCCTTCGCGAAAGCCTGGAGGCCGTGCAGCGCGGCATCGGCAGCGTCGCGGTGATCACGGGCCCGGCAGGGATCGGAAAGACGCGGACGGCTTCCGAAGTGCTGGCCTGGGCCGCCGAACGGGGGCTCGTCACCGCGACGGTCTCCGCCTCCCAGGCGAGCGCAAGCGCGGCGGCGCCGTGGCGTGCGCTCGCGCTGAGCCTCGGCGCGGATGCTGCCGAGATCGAGCGCGCGGCCGAGCGCGCAGCCCTGTTTCCGGCGCTGCGCGACGCCTTCGCGGACGCGAGCCTACGCAGCCCGCTGGTCATGCTGATCGACGACCTGCACGACGCGGATGCCGCGTCGGCCGGCTTTCTCGAATACCTCGCCGGCCATCCGCGACGGCCAGCGCTGCTGGCGATTGCGACCGCGCGCCCGGCCTCGGAGTTCACGAGCGCGGACGCAGCGCGCGCGTTCGATCGCCTGCGCTCGCGCGCCGGCGTGCTGCAGCTCGCGCTCGGGCCGTTCTCGTCGGACGAGGCTTCCGAGCTGATCGAGGTCGAGACCGGGACTCGACCGGAGCTCGCGCGCGCCGCTGCATTCGCCGAACGCAGTGCGGGCAATCCACTCTGGATGCATCAGCTCCTGAAGGCGGGCGCGCACGAGCTGCCCGCGCGGAGCCAGGTCGAGTGGGAGCGCCTCGTCGCGAAGGGCATGCGCGAAGTACTACGCGAGCGCCTCGCGATCCTCGCGCCGGAGCATCAACAGGCGCTGCGCGCGGCTGCGATACTCGGCGACGAGATCGATGCCTCGCTGGTCGCGCGCGTTTGCGGCGGCGCGAGCGAGCGCGCGCGCGCGGCGCTGGCGGCCGGCCGCGCCGCGGGCGTAGTCGCCGGCGGCCTCGGCGCTGGCGAGATTGCGCGCTTCGCGCACCCATTGTTCGTCGAAGCGCTGCTCGAAGGCCTGGACGCGGAGCGGCTCGCCGAGCTGCATCTCGCGGCGGCGCGCGCTCTCGAGGCGCTGCCATCCGCATCGCGCGCGGAGCAGAGCGTAGGCATCGCGTCTCACCTGCTCGCCGCGGGCGAGCGCGGCGACCCCGCGCGCGCCGCCCAGCTCGGGCTCGAGGCCGGGCGTCTTGCTCTGCGCGAGGGCGCGCCGGATCGCGCGGAGCGCCTGCTCGCGCTCACCACCGAGTTGCTCGATGCGGCGCGAGCCTCGCCCGCACTTCGTAGCGCGGCGTGGGTCGCGCTCGCGAGCGCGCGCGGATCCAACGGCGTCGCGGATACGTCGGGCGCCGCCGAACAGGCGCTCGAGTGGTCGCGCCGCGCAGAGGTGCCGCCGGCGTTCGCCGAAGCAGCGCTTGCGTGGGTCGGAACGATGGATCGCCTGCGCCTCCCGAACGCGCGTTTCGTCGCGGTGCTGGAGGAGGCGCTCGGACAGCTCGGGCCCGAGCATCCGGCGCTCTCGGCGCGTTTGTTAGGGCGCCTGGAGGCGGAGCTCTGCTACGCGCCGAAAGCCCAGCAGCGCGCGGACCTGCGCGAGCGCGCGCTGGCGGAGGCGCGCCGCAGCGGCGACGCAGCGATCGAGATCGCGCTGCTCGACCTGCCGTTCGGCGGCTTCTGGCAGGCGCTCGCGCCCGCAGAGCGCTGGGAGTCGATCGAGCGCTGCCTCGCCTATGCGCACGGCTCCGGCCGCCGCGCGCTTGCGCTCAGCGCGCGCTTGCTGCGCTGCGCAGAGCTCGCGGCGCGAGGCGAGCTCGCCCGCCAGGGCGGGGAGCTCGAGAGCGCGGAGCGCGAAGCGCGCGAGCTGGGAGATGGCCCTGCGCACTACCGCGTGCTGCTGCACGGCTCGATACGCGCGCTCGCGCTCGGCGAGCTCGACCGCTCGGACGAGCTCGCAGTGCAAGCCCAGGCGCTCGCGGACAGTGGTGGCTTTCCGGGCGAGACGATCGGACGCGTGCAGCGGATGATGGTGGCGCTCTCGCGCGGCCGCGCGCGCGATGCGCTCGCGCCGCTCACGTTGGCGCGCCGCGTCGACGCGGGCCCGGGCGTCGCCGCGCTGCTCGCGCACGTGCTCGCTGCGTCGGGCGAGCGTGTGCGCTGTGCGGAGCTGTTACGAGAGCTCGCGAACGACTCGCTCGCGAGCTTGTCCCGTTATCCAAGCGCGCTCGCGAACGCGCATGTGCTCGCGCGCGCGGCCGATTTCGCCGGCGTCCCGGAGGTCGTGCCGCTGCTCGAACCGATTCTCGCGCCGGAGCGCGGTCGCGTCGCGATCCGCGGCCTGATGGCCTCGCACGGGCCGGTATCGCTCGCGCTCGCGAGCTGCGCACGGCTGCGCGGCGCGCGTGCCCTGGCCGCGGCGTACGCCGCCGAGGCGGAACAGCTCGCCGAGCGCGCAGGTGCTCCGGGCTGGCTCGCGGAAGCCGCAGCGCTGCGCGCGGAGCTCGCGCGCGAAGCGAGTTGAATCGCCCGCGCGCGCGAGCCACGCTGCGCGCCCTCGGAGGAACGGCGCATGTCGAAGCGGCTCGCGGGCAAGGTCGCATTCATTACGGGCGCCGCTTCGGGCATCGGGGCCGCCTGCGCACTTCGCTTCGCACAGGAGGGTGCTGCGCTCGCGGGCTTCGACCTGAACAAGCCGGACGGCGAAGCCGGCGCCGATTGGCGCGCAGCGGCAGAGCTCACGCGTTCCGCGCTGTTCGAGGCTGGCGACGTGCGCGACGAAGCGCGCGTGCGCGAAGTCGTCGCGCAGGCGAAGCAGCGGCTCGGCAGCATCGACGTGCTCGTGAACGCAGCCGGAGTCGCGGGCGGCGGGATGATCCACATGCTCGACGCGGCGGAGTGGGACCGCGTCGTCGACATCAACCTGAAGGGCACGTTCCTGGCCTCGAAGCACGTGCTCGCGGTGATGCTCGCGCAGCAGAGCGGCGCGATCGTCAACATCTCGAGCGTCGAGGGCATCGAGGGCTTCCTCGGCGGCAGCTCGTACAACGCGTCGAAGGGCGGCGTCGTGCTGCTGACGAAGAACATGGCGATCGATTATGCGCGCGCCGGCATTCGCGTGAACGTGATCTGTCCGGGCTTCATCGACACGCCGCTGTTCCGCAGCGTCGTGCTTTCCGGACCTGCCGCGCCGCTCGCGCCGCAGATCAAGGAGGCGCACCAATTGGGGCGCTGGGGCAAGCCAGTCGAGATCGCGAACGCCGCACTCTTCCTCGCGAGCGACGAGGCCAGCTTCGTCACCGGCGTCACGCTGCCCGTCGACGGCGGCTACACCGCGGGGCATCGCTTCACGCTCGGCTGAGCCGGGGCGCAGCCAATGCACGCCCCGCTGTCGCTGTTCGCCACTTGTCAGCCGGGGCTCGAGCCGCTGCTCGCGAACGAAATTGTGGGCCTCGGCGCCGAAGCGCGCGCGCTGGCGGGCGGCGTCGAGTTCGCGGGAGACGTGCGGCTCGCGAAGCGCGCGTGCCTGTGGCTCGGCACCGCGAGCCACCTGATGATTCGCGTGGCCGAGTTTCGCTGCCGCGCGCCGGGCGAGCTCGAGCGCAAGGCGCGCGAGCTGCCTTGGCGCGAGTGGCTGCGCGCGGGCGTGCCGCTCGCGATCCGCGCGACGAGCCGCGCCTCGCGCGTTTACCACACCGGCCTGATCGCCGAACGCGTTGCGAACGCGATTGCCTCGGCTCTCGGCACGGCGACTCCGCCCGTAACAACCTCGGAGCAAGCGGCGGCGCGCATTTCCGTGCGCCTCGAACGCGACGTCTGCACGATCTCGCTCGAGGCGACGAGCATGCCGCTGCATCGGCGCGGCTATCGCCTCGAGAGCGCGAAGGCGCCGCTGCGCGAAGACCTCGCGCACGCGCTGGTGCTGGCGAGCGGCTTCGCTGCGGGCGAAGCGCTGCTCGATCCGTTCTGCGGCTCGGGCACGATCGCGATCGAGGCGGCCGCGCTCGCGCTCGGCCTCGCGCCTGGGCGGCTGCGCGCGCCGCCCCTCGAGCATCTCGCGCTGTTCGACGCGGACGCGTGGCGCGCGTGCGCGGCCGAGACGCGGCCCGCGAAGACGTCGCCGATCTACGCGAGCGACCGGGACGCGGGCGCGATCGCTGCTGCCCGCGCGAACGCGCAGCGCGCGGGCGTCGCCGATGCGATCGCTTTCGAGCGCGCCGCAATCACGAAGAGCGCGTGGCTCGCGGCTCCTGAATCCGCGCCGGCCCGCGGCGTGCTCGTCACGAACCCCCCGTTTGGCCATCGCATTTCGGAGACGCGAAAGCTGGAGACGCTCTATCAGGCGCTGGGTCATCGTGCGGCGAGGCTTCCGGCCGGCTGGCGCGTCTCGATCCTCGCGCACGACGGCCGGCTCGCGCGGCGCACCGGCCTGCCGCTGCGCGCGGCGTTCACGACCAAGCACGGCGGACTGACGGTGACGGCGTTGGTGACAGGGATGTCGCCGTGAGGAGAAGCGGTCCGATGTCCTCTGGCCGTAAACCGGTCTGCTTTGCGATGCGGGCGAGCATTCGCGGCCCGATCTCGACGCCGTCGTGAAATGACCAGGTGAAATCTGGCCAGCCCATGCGGCCGAGCACTCGATGCGAGCCTCGTCGACGCTTCTCTGTCCAGCCGATCGCCTGCAGCGCCGCCAGTACGCGCGGCGCACGTGCGCTTCGCCAACGCATTTCAGGCAGCTACGGAAGGCTCGAAGCTCACGCTCACCGGACCGCTCGGGCACTCGCCGTGCTCGATGCGGTCCGCGATGACTCTCAGCGCGAGCGCTTGCACCTTCGCAAGCGCGTCGTCGGCGCTCGACCCGTAGACCATCACGCCGGCCAACTCGACCACCTCGGCGAGCCAGCGGCCGTCCTCTTCGCGGTCGATTTCTACTCGATAGCTCATCGTCATGCGTCCACTCAGGACTCAGGGGCAGCCGCAAAGTAACGCGGTCATGCCGCAACGGAAGCGGTTGCCGCAACTGCAGCTGAGATAGCGTGCGCTTCCTCGCTCCGGAGCCCGTATGCCGCCTGCTTTCGATCTCGCCGCGCTCGACGTCTACGACCCACTGCAATACGAGACTGCGTTCCCGCACGAGAAGTTCGCGTTCCTGCGCGAGGAGGCGCCGGTGCATTGGCACCCGACGCCCGACGGCAATGGATTCTGGCTGCTCTCGCGTCACGCGGACGTGATCGAGGCGTCTTCGGATCCGCAGACGTTCTCTGCGGAGCTCGGCGGCGTCGTGATCGAAGATCTCGAGCCGCAGCGACTCGCGCAGATGCGCGGACAGCTGCTCGCGATGGATCCGCCGAAGCACCGCGAGGTGCGGCGCAAGGTGCTGGTCGGGTTCACGCCCGGATTGATCGGCCGCATGGAGCCGTTCCTGCGCGAGCGCGCGCGCGCCGTAATGACTGCGGCAGCGGAGCGCGGCAGCTGCGACTTCGTCCACGAGATGGCTGCGCAGCTCCCGCTGCAGGTGATCTGCGAGATCTTCGGGATTCCGGAGGAAGACCGCGGCTGGATCGTCGAGGCGGGCGACCGCGTGATCGGGCGCGACGATCCCGAGCTCGACCCTGAGAAGTCCTCCGGCAACGCGAGCTTCAAGCTCGGCGCTTACGGCTTCAAGCTCGCGAGCGAACGCGCCGGCAAAGGCGGCGGCGACCTGATCTCGCTGCTGATGAACGCTCCCGGCGACGCCGCGATCACGCCGGTCGAGTTCGCGAGCCTGTTCATCCAGCTGATCGTCGCCGGCAACGAGACCACGCGGACGCTGCTGACCGGCACTTTGGTCGCGTTCCACGAGCATCCCGATTCGTATCGCGCGCTGGAGCGGGAGCCGGCCGGCCTCGAGCTCGCGATCGAGGAGATGCTGCGCTGGACGACGCCCGTGCACTATTTCCGGCGCACCGCGACGCGCGACGTCGAGTTCCAAGGCCACGAGATTCGATCCGGTCAGAAGGTGGTGCTGCACTACACGTCGGCCGACTTCGACGAGAGCGTGTTTCGCGATCCGTTCCGTTTCGACATCCGCCGCGATCCGAATCCGCACCTCGCGTTCGGCTGGGGCGAGCACTTCTGCCTCGGCGCGAAGCTCGCGCGACTCGAGGCGCGCGTGTTCTGGGAAGAATTCTTCGCGCGCTTTTCGGGCTTCGAGCTGGCGGGCCCGATTCGCCGCATGCGCTCCAACCTCAACAACTCGCACAAGGAAATCCGCGTGCGGCTGACGCTGCGCTGAGCGCAGACGAATCGAGGAGACTCTCGATGGCGAGCTGGAACGAGATCGCGCAGACCTTCGACGAGCGCGTGCGCCGCATCGTCTGGTGCACCGTAACGACGATCGATGCGAAGGCGCGCCCCTTCTCGCGCATCCTGCATCCGGTCTGGGAGGGCCGAACCGGCTGGATCGCAACCGGTCGCCACACGCTGAAGGCCAAGCACCTCGCGGCGAACGCGAACGTCGCGCTGAGCTATTGGGATCCGCAGCACGAGACCGTCGTGATCCAGGCTCGCGCGGAGTGGTGCGACGACGACGCGACGAAGCGGCGCGTTTGGGATTTGATCAAGAACGCGCCGGCGCCGGTCGGCTACGACCCGCAGCTCTTCTGGAAGGGCGGCGTCACGGATCCGACCTACGGCGTGCTGAAGATCACGCCGCACCGCGTGGATCTACTCGGCGCGCAGGAGATGATGGCGGGCAAGGCCGCCACGCGCTGGAGCGCGTAGCGCTGGCGGCACGCGCCGGCGCGCGCACCGCCGGAGCCTCCCCTAATGAGCGCTCGGCCTGCGCGCGTGGCCGAAGGGCCGGCGCGGCCGGCGGCCGCTGCCGACGCGATGCGGCCGCACGCTCTGCGGTCGCGGCGCATCGCCGTGCGCGTGGTCGTGCGTGTGCGCGCGCGGCGTGTGGCGATGCTCGGCGTGCGCCGCGCTCGGCCGCTGCGCGTTGTGCGCACGATTTGCCCGCTCGCGTGCCTTCTGCTCGCGGATTCCCGCGATGCGCTCCGCGCGCGAGACCTCGAGCCGTGCCTCGGGGCGCGCGGCATAGTCGAAGCCTTCGAGCTGTACGCGCGGCACACGCAGGCCGAGCATGCGCTCGATGCGCGTGAAGTCGCCGTTCTCCTGCGGCGAGACGAGCGTCAGCGCGTCGCCGGTCGCCTGCGCGCGGCCAGTGCGGCCGACGCGGTGGACGTAGTCCTCCGCGAGCCCAGGCACGTCGAAGTTGACGACGTGCGAGAGCGCCTCGACGTCGATGCCGCGCGCGGCGATGTCCGTCGCGACGAGCACGCGGTACTTGCCGCGCTTGAAGCCGTCGAGCGCCTGCTGGCGCTGATTCTGCGAGCGGTTGCCGTGGATGCGCTCGGTGGCGATCCCGCGCCGCGCGAGCCAGGTCGCGAGCCGATCCGCGCGATGCTTCGTGCGCGTGAACACGAGCGCCTCGCGGATCTCGTTGCGGGCGATCAGCTCGGCGAGCAGCGGCGCCTTCAGCTCCGCCGCGACCGGGTACACGGTTTGCGCGACCGTTTGCGCCGGCCGCGCGCGCCGGCCGATCTGAAGCTCGGCCGGCTCGCGCAGGATCTCGCGCGTCAGCTGCTGGATCTCGCGCGGCATCGTCGCGCTGAAGAACAGCGTCTGCTTGCGCGGCGGCAGGTGGCGCAGGATGCGCTTCACGTCGGGCAGGAAGCCCATGTCGAGCATACGGTCCGCCTCGTCGAGCACGAGGAATTCGAGACCTGTTAGGCGCGCGTACGACTGCGAGAAGTGATCGAGCAAGCGCCCAGGCGTCGCGACGATCACGTCGACGCCGCGCACGAACGCGTCGCGCTGGGGGCCCATGCCGACCCCGCCGTAGACCGCTGCGCCGCGCAGGCCGGAGCGGCCGGCGAGATCGCGCAGATCGTCGGCGATTTGCTGCGCGAGCTCGCGAGTCGGCGAGAGCACCAGCGCGCGCGTCACGCCGCGGGGCCGAGCGAGCAGCGCGTGCAGGATCGGGAGCAGGAACGCGGCCGTCTTGCCGGAGCCGGTTTCAGCGCAGGCGAGGATGTCGCGGCCGCCGAGCGCCGCGGGAATCGCCGCAGCCTGAACGGGCGTGGGCGTCTCGAAGCCGAGCGCGGCGACGTTCGCCAGCAGCGTGGGATGGAGAGAGAGATCGGAGAAAGACAAGAGAGAATTTCCTTTGCGGGAGCGCACGTGGGGCTGCCGCGCGGCTCGGCTCTGCCGAGCTCGCGGGCTGCGCGTACGCGCCCTGATGAGTGGGACTCCGTCACTGCTGCGAGCCGAGTGCCCGGGCAGCGGAGCCTGGCGCTTGTGTTGCGAACCGCTGAAGCGCCAAGGCCAACGGGACGGAGCGGCGATGCCGAACTCGCGCACGATATCGGTGGACGGCAGGAAAGCAATGAGGGGATTCGTGGGACGGGCGGCGGATGGGGCGCGGGGCGCGGCTGGTCGCGAGGCGCGGAGGTGCGGGTGTTGGTGGAGGGGCGGAGGTGCACGCGCGAGCGAAAGCGCGCGCGCCTCGGGTGCCGCTCTCGCTGCGTGGCTCGCTTGGGGCTCTGAGGCGTACCGGGAGCGGCGGGTGAAGTCCGGGTTTCTCGCGGAGTTTCCTGCTGCGCTTGACCTCCGCTGCGAGCGGCACCCCGCCGGCGCGCGCGCTTTCGCTCGCGGTCGGTGGTGTGCCTCGGGTCTCGTGCGACGGTTCTCAGGGACGCGGTGACGCCGGCGCGCCGTCGAGGCGCGCCGGCGTCACTCTTCGTTTGGGGGCTGGGCTTCGGTCGAGTTTGCTTGCGGACGCGGAGCGGCGACGAAGGCGGTGTCAGCGGGAGGAGTTTGCCTTGATGCGGGCTGCCCAGCTGTTTGCGCCGACTTTTTCGGCGGCGGCGATGGCTTGCTCGTTGCTGGCTTTGGCTAGCGCGTGATTTCCTGAGAGGTCGTAGAGCCGGGCGAGCGCGTGGTGGAGGGGGCCGCCGTAGGCGACGGGGATGGGGATTACGCCGTGTTGGTCGGCGACGGGCTCGAGCAGTGCGATCAGGTCGGGGGCGCGCCCGGCGTCGCCGAGATCGGCGCACAGGTGGGCGATCTCGACGATCGAGCGCGTCCAGCGGATATTGCGGGGCACTGCGCCGAAGCCCGGCTCCGCGAGCCGCCGCCAGAGCGCCGCCGCCGCTTCGCGCTCGCCCAGCGCGAGCCGTGCGCGCGCGACGAGCGCGATGATCCAGTGGATGGGGACGCCCCGGCCGCTCGTGTCGCGCTGGGTGAAGCGATCGAACACGTCGATTGCCACGCGCGGCTCGCCGCGTTCGAACGCGAGCAGCACGCGTTGGATGTCGAAGCAGCCTTGCGCGTAGGGGTGGCGCGCGCGGCGCCCCGCCACCAGCGCCTCGCGCGCGAGCGCCTCCGCTGCGTCGTGCCTTCCCTCGAGTGCGGCGAGGCCGGCGTCGTAGGTCGAGAGATGCCAGCGCAGGCCCGGATGCGGCGTTTCGCCGGCGAGCGCTCCGGCGGCAGCGCGCAGCTCGTGCGCGGCCTCCGCGTCGCCGAGCATCAGGCGATCGCACGCCAGGTCGAGCAGCGCGATCAAGCCGGTGTCGTGGCGCGGCGTCGCCCGCGCCGAGCGCTCGATCTCGTCGCGCAGCGCGGCGCGCTCGGCGAGCCGATCCGGGCCCGCCAGCGCGAACAGCAGCGTGTAAGCCGCCTCCTGGATCAGCTGCGCGCTGCCCGTCGCGCGCGCGAGCTCGAGCGCGCCCTGCGCGAGCTCGGCGGCCGTGGCGCCGTTCGTGCGGACGCGGCGATATGCGAGGCGCGTCTGCAGCTGCGCCCGCGCGCCGCCGTCGCTCGCGGGAGCTGCGGCGAGAGCCGCGCGCAACAGCGGCTCCGCGTCCGGGTCGTTCGGCGCCCACTCGGAGAGATCGCAATAGCTCACCGCGGCGCGCACCAGCTCGTGGCTGCGGCCGAGCGAGGTCGCCAGCGCCGCCGCCTCGCGCAGCGCGCTGCGACGGCCGTCGCGGTCGCGCGCGAGCGCGTGCGCCTCGCCGAGCCGTAACAACAGCGCGAGCTTGTGCTCGGCGTCGCTCGGCACGCTCTGCTCGGCGGCGGCGACCGCGCGCTTCCAGTGGCTCGCCGCCTCGTCCCACGCGAGCCGCGCGCTCGACTGCTCCGCGGCGCGCTCGGCGAAATGCATCGCGCGCGCCGGATCGCCGACCGCGAGCGCCTCGAAGTGATGATGCGAGAGCTCCGACGCGACGCGCGTGAGATCGGCGGCGCGCTGCTCGATGCGCTCCGCGGCGCGCAGATGGAGCCGCGCGCGGCGGCCGGGCGCGATGCCCTCGTAGACCGCCTCGCGATGCAGAGCATGCGCGAAGCGCCAGCGTGCCGCTGCTCCGCGTACCGGTTCGACGGCGCTCGCGGCGAGCGCGGCGTCGAGCGCCTCCGCCGCGTCCTCGCGCGAGATGCCGCCGACGTCGGCGGCGAGCGGCAGCGCGAACTCGCGGCCGAGCACGGCGCCGGCCTCGAGCAGCGCGAGACAGCGCTCCGGCAGCGCCGCGAGCGAGCGCTGCACGAGCTGCAGCGACTTCTCGGCGATCGGAAGCGTGCGCGCTGCGAGGTGCTCGGGATGCGCGAGGTCGCCGCTGGCCTCGAGCGCGCGGATCGCCTCGCGCAGGAACAGAGGCACGCCCTCCGTATGCGCGGCGAGCTCGGAGACGAGGTCCGGCGGCGCGGCGCGCCCGATTGCATGCGCGAGCAGCTCGCCGACCTCCCGGCGCGAGAACGCGCGCAGCTCGATCGCGCGACAGCGCTCGAGCTGGCGCAGCGCGGCGAGCGTGCGATCGAGCGGGCGCGTCCGCGAGCCGCTCTCGTCGCGCACCGTCGCGACGAGCAGCACGCGCGCGTTTCCCAGCTCGTAGGCGACGTGCTCGAGCATGCGCAGCGATTCGCTCGCCGCCCACTGCACGTCTTCGAGCACGATCACGAGCGGCAGCGCCCGCGCCGCGTGCCGGAGGACGTCGCTGGCGGCCTCGAAGAACAGGAAGCGGGTCTGCTCGGGTGCATCCGCCGCGGCGCCGCTCGGGCCCGATGCCCCTAACAAGCCCAGCTCGGCGCTGCGCCGCTGCAGCTCGCGCAGCGCGGGCGCGTCGGGCTCGCGCTCGGCGATTCGCCGCAGCAGCTGCCCCCACATCCAGAACGCGGGCGCTCCTTCCCGGTCGCGGCAGCGCGCTTCGAGCACGCGCGCGCCCGCCCGCTCGCATTCGCGCGCGAACCTCTCGACCAGCCGCGTCTTGCCGATCCCTGCGCGGCCCGTCACGAGCGCGACGCCGCCGATCCCGGCGCGCGCCGTCTCGAACGCTGCGCGCAGCTCGGCGAGCGCGGGCTCGCGCCCGACGAACGGTGGGCCGTGCGCGGCGGTGCTGGGCGGCGCGCCCTCCGGCGGGCGCGCCGCGAGCTCGCGCACGTCCGCGACGAAGCGGTAACCGCGCCGCGCCGCGCTCTGGATGCGCTTGCTCCGGTGCGTGTCGCCGATCGCACGCCGCGCATGGCTGATCGCCCGCGTCAGCGAGCTGGGCGTGACCGCGACGTTCGGCCAGAGCGCGCGCATCAGCTCATCGCTCGGGACGACGCGGGCGCGCTCGCGCACGAGCAGCCGCAGCAGCTCGAGCGGCTTGGGCTGGATCTCGACGCGCGCGCCGCCGCGCCGCAGCTCACCCGCGGCGTCGTCGAGCTCGTAGTCGTCGAAGCAGAAGATCACGCGGCGCATCATCGCGCGTGAGGCGCGCTCGGGCACTGGCGGCGGCGAGCGGTCCGCCTGAGAACGCGCTCACAACAGGTTCCACGCGCGCCCATTCGCGCGCGCGACGAAGTACATGCTGCGCGGGTCGCGCGGGATGCGCTTCTCCTCGATACGGTGGAAGCCAGCGGCGGTGAGCGCGCCGCGCGCCGCATGCGCTCCCCACATTGCGCCGAGACCGGCGCCGCCCGCAGCGCGCGACGCCGCGAGCGACTGCAGGCACGAGAGCGCGTAGCTGAACGCGGCGAGCGGGCGCTTCGCGTCGCGCGCCGGCGAACCGGTGCTCGCCTCCTCCTGCATCAGGAACAGCCCGCCCGGGCGGAGCGCGGCGGCGATGGCCGCGAGCACGCGCTCGGGCTCGGGCTGCCGGTGGATCACGCCGAACGCGCTCGCGAAGTCGAACTGCGCGGGGCCGCGAATCTCGGCGGCGTCGCGCACCTCGAAGCGCACGTTCTCGAGCCGGCGCTCGGCGGCGGTGCGCTTCGCCTCGGCGATCGCGCCGACCGCGAGATCGAGCCCGACGAAGCGGCTGCGCGGGAAGCGCTGCGCGAGCTCGCACAGTGTGCGGCCGACGCCGCAGCCGACGTCGAGCGCCGCGCAGCCCTTCTCGAGCGCCGCTTCGAGGCCGGGCGCGAGCGGCAGCACGTCGCTGACGAGCAGGCTCGTGACGCGCTGGCAGCTGTCCTCCGCCATCACCTTGCGAAAGCGCCGGTAACAGCTGCCCGGCACGCCGCCGCCGCTCGCGAAGCAATCGACCAGCTCGTCCTCGACGCCGCCGAGCAGCGCGAGCCACTGAGCCGGCACGGCGAGGTTGTCAGGGCACGCATTGCGCGTGAGCGAAGCGGCGTGCTCGGGCGGCAGCCGGTAGAAGCCGCGCGCTTCGTCGAAGCGCACGATGCCGCCCGCGACCATCGCGCTCAGCCACTCGCGCACGTAGCGCTCGTCGAGGCCCGACTCCCGGGCGATCGCCCGGGAGTCGGCCGGCGCCATCGCCGCCAGCGTGTCGAACAAGCCGGTGCGATGGCCGATCGAGACGAGCAGCGCGAGTGCGCCGCCGTCCAGGATCTCGTGCATGCGCAGCGCGAAGCTGCGGGCGCGGGCTTCGTCCATCGCGGGCTCCGGCGCGGCGGCGCTCATCAGGCTGCCTTGGGGATCTCGCGCGGTCGCGCTTGCTGCGCGCGCCTGCGCAAGCGCGGGATGAAGAGCGGCGTGCGCGCGCGCCACGCGCGGTAGTCGGCGCCGAAGTGCTGCAGCAGGTCGCGCTCTTCGAACACGATCGCGATCAGGATGTAGCCCGTGGTGCCGAGCGCGATCAGCAGGTGGCCGACGGTCATTACGGGAGTCGCCCAGAAGAAGAGAAACCAGCCGACGTAGAGCGGGTGGCGGATGTGCTTGTAGAGGCTGGGCGTTCCGAATGGCCGCGCGCTGTAGGGCTTGCCGCGCAGCGCGAGCCACGACTGGCGCAGCCCGAACAGATCGAAGTGGTCGATCAGGAACGTCGAGTAGAGGATGATTAGGGAGCCGAGCGCGAAGATCGCGTAGGCGGTCGCGCGCGCGACCGGATGCTCGAGCTCGAAGACGACGCCGGGCAGCGGCTGCCAGAACGCGAACAGCGCGATCATCGCGAGGTTGCTCGCGAGCACGTAGGCGCTGCGCTCCGCCTCGGCGGGAACGATGCGCGTCCACGCCCGCTTGAACGCGGGCCGCGCCATCACGCTGTGCTGAAGCGCGAAGATCGCGAGCAGCCCGAAGTTCACGGCGAGCGCGGTTCCGATCGCCGGCGCGGCGCCGGAGTCCAGCGATTTGGGCACGAGCCAGTTGATCATGAAGCCGCCGGCGTACAGGAAGACGCCGAGGAAGAGCGCGTAGCTGAGAACGCCGAAAGCGAAGATCGAGATGCGTCGAGCCATGAGGTCCCTCGTAATTGGGCGCTGAGAGCGCGAGCAGCACCCTACGAGGAACGCGGTGCAAAACCTTTACCGAGGGCTGACCAAAGGCTTACCGCTGCTTGCTCCGTGTGAGCGGATTCACAGCGGGAGGTGGCCCGCTCTCGTTCGTGGCGCCGCCGCGCGGGCCGGCGGACCGAGTGGCTTCGGCTCTCAGGTTGCTGCACGTCCGAAATCGGTGAAGCGCGGCGCGAAGCTCTCGAGCGGGACGCGGGCGGCGCGCGCGGCGAAGCTGATGGCGTGGTACCAGCCGCAGAGCAGCAGCAGGTCGAGGATCTGCTGCTCTGAATAGTGCTTCGCGAGATCGCCCCAGAGTGCGTCGTCGATGTCGGCGTCGTCGTGCAGCGCGTCGCAGGCGGCGATCAGCGCGCGCTCGGCCTCGCGCCAGCAGGCGTCGTTGGGTTCGCCGGAGGTGAGCGAGCGCAGCTGCTCAGGCGTCAGCTCGGCGCGCGGCGCGAAGACGGCAACGTGCACGCCCCACTCGTACTCGCACCCGCAGCGCGCGCAGGTCCGCAGAATCGCGATCTCACGCGCGCGCAGACTCAGCGAGAGGCGCTTCGAGAGCTCGTACGAGCCCCAGCCATTCATCGCGCGCGCCATCTCGAGGTTTCGGGCGAAGGTGCGGAACAGCGCGATCGGCGCGGCGCCGGGCGGCATCATGCGGCCGAGAGCCTCGGCGACCTCGGGCGTGAACGGCGGCTCGAGCGGGGGGATGCGGTGCATGCGACGTCTCCGGGCGCGCTTCGGTTTTCGAAGCACCGTCCACGCTAGTGTTTCGGAATCCGAAGCACAAGGAGAGCGCATGGCGAGGCGTCCCATCCCGAAGCCCGGCCGCGCAGTGCGCGGGTCGCGCAGTGGGCGCCCGGTGATGGCGGCGCTCGATCTGCTCGGCCGGCGCTGGGCGCTGCGCGCGCTCTGGGAGCTCGCGCGCGAGCCGCGTGGCTTTCGCGCGCTGCAGGCGGACTGCGGCGACGTCTCGTCGAGCGTGCTGCGCGAGCGCCTGCTCGAGCTCGTGGATGCGCGCCTCGCGCAGCAGGACGAGGCTGGCCGCTACGCGCTGACGCCGCTCGGCGCAGAGCTGGGCGCCGCGCTCGCGCCTCTCGACGGCTGGGCGCGGCGCTGGGCGAGGGTGCTCGCGCGCCCCTAACGACTGGCCGCGGGATCCGCCTGAACGGCCGCGCTCCGGGCCGCCGTGCGTCGATCCCACGCCCAGATCGCGCCGAACACGACGATCAGCAGTGCGGGCAGCAGTGCGAGCGTCTCGAACGAGGTCTGCGCGGCGCTGCGTTCGATCGCGGCGCGCTGCGCTTCGCCGAGCGTGGCGAGTGAGTCGGCGCCGCCGGCGAGCGCGAGCCGCTCGCGGTCGAAGATTGCGCCGAGGCGCGGCAGCACGAGCTCGATCGCGAGCGCGCCCGCGACCGCGAGGCCGCCGATCGCGAGCTCGCCGCCGCGCGGATAACGCTGCGCGACGTTCGCGAGCATCGTCGGCCAGAGGAAGCAGACGCCGAGCCCCCAGATCGTCGCGGCGGCGAGGCCCGAGAGCGGGCCTTCGGCGCGCGGCAGCAGGAACAGGCCCACGGTCGTCAGCAGGGCCGAGCCCCATAACATCCCGATGTTCGAAAGCCGATGCGCGATCGGTCCTGCGAAGTGGCGCAGCACGAACATCATCCCGCTCACGTAGACGAGCAGCCAAATGCCGCGCATGCCGACCGTGCGCGTGAGCGTGAGGTCGATCCACTGGCCGGGTGCGAGCTCGCTGGCCGCGGTGAGGAACATGCACGCGAGCCAGACGAAATACATCGGGCGCGCGAGCAGCTCGCGGAACATCGCTCCCCACGCGACGCCCGAGGCAGCGCGCGCGGTGCGCGGGAAGGCGATGCCGGCGCAGAGCGCGATCGTCGCGAGCGCGGGCACGAACGTCGCGACGAGCTGTGTCTGCCAGGCGGCCTGCCAGTGGCCCGCGGCGATGCCGATCAGCCCGCCCACGATGATGCCCGCCGGCCACCAGGCGTGGAGCACGTTCAGGCGCGCCGTCGCGTCATCCGGGTAGAGAGTCGCGGTGAGCGGGTTGATCGAGGCTTCCATGAAGCCCCAGCCGAGGCCGCACAGCAGGAAGCCGGCGCGCAGAGCCTGATAGGTGTCGGCGCCGCTCGCGAGCGTCGGCGCCGCGATCGCGACACCGGTGCCGAGCGCGAACAGCGCGCCCGCGAGGAGCAGAGCGCGCCCCATGCCGATGCGGTCGAGCAGCACGGTCGCGAGCGCGAGCGTCGCGGCGAAGCCGAGCGAGGCGATGCCGAGCAGCGCACCGGCGCGCTCGCCGGAGTGCAGCGGGTCGAACGTGCGCAGCACCTCGGCCTCGATCCCGGTGATCGCCGCCGCGCGCAGCGAGAACGAGAGGCCGGCGGTGAAGAGCGCGAGCGAGGAGGCGATGAAGATGCGGCGGCGCGCAGGCGCGGCGAGCACGGCGGCGGCGTTCACGGGATCTCCCTGACTTCATGCCCCGCGCGCGGCTCGAGCAGCGCGCGCTCCTCGAGGCAGCTGTAGGCGGTGGGCGTGAGCTTGATCAGCGCGTGCAGCGGCATGTCGAGGTGCGGCACGTCGAGGCGTGGCAGCTGTTGGAAGTAGGCGTAGAGCGCGCGCAGCACCGCGCGATGCGCGATCACGAGCACCGGCGTGCGATAGCGCTCGAGCTCGATGATCACGCGATCGAGGCGCTGGATCACGTCCTGATAACTCTCGCCGCGCGGGTAGCGGTAGGCGAGCTTGTCGCGCTTGCGCGCCGCGAACTCGTGCGGCATCGCAATCTCGATCTCGGCATACGTCATGCCTTCGCACTCGCCGGCGTTGATCTCGTCGAGCGCGCGCCACTCGCCGATCGCGATGCCGATCGGCTCCGCGGTCTGCTTCGTGCGCTGCAGCGTGCTGGTCCACACGTCGAGGTCGCTCGCGGCGCCGAAGTGGGCATGCACATGCGCCGCGAGGTTCTGCGCGTACGCGCGGCCGCGCGGCGAGAGCGCCGGGTCGCCGCCGATGCGGCCGAGCACGTTCCACTCGCTCTCGCCGTGGCGCGTGATCCAGACCGGCCGCTTCGTCACCTGCAGGTTCGTCAGGAAGAACACGATGCGGCCCTGCACGTAGCCATACACCTCGTGGATCACGACTTGGCGCCCGCGGTCGATGTGGCGCAAGAAGGCACCCTCGTCCTCGCCGAGCGGCTCGTAGATGCTCGCATAGTGGCCGATGCGCGCGCGGAAATCCGCGAGCGCCTGCAGCTCGCCGACGTCCGCGTAGTCCGGCGAGCCCAGCTTCGCCTCGCGCAGGTTCGTCTCGATCACCTCGGGCTCGTTGTTGATCAGCTCGACGAACAGGAGATCGCGATCTTCCGCGTCGGCGCGCGCGCGGATCGCGTCGCGCTGCTCGCGCGTCGTGTTGGTCGCGTCGTAGATCGCGACGCGCCCCGTGCCGCGCAGATAGGCGAGCGCGTCGTCCAGCACGGCATCCGCCAGCGCGCGGCGCTGGGCGACGGCGTCCTTGTTGTTGGGGTCGAAGAACTCGTGGCTCTGGCCGGGACCGAGCAGCGTACGGCGGCGCTGCCCGACGTTGAACACTTCAGTCGGGTAGCCGAGCCACGAGAGGTAGCCGGCGAGCTTGCGGGCGGTGAAGGACTTGCCGCGCGCGGGCAGGCCGACCATCGCGATCACGTGCTTTCGGCCGCGGCGCGGACGTGCCATCGAGATGCCTCTGGTTGCGGCGAGCGGCTGGCGGCGGCGTGCGCCCGTGGCGTTTCGTTCGGGGGCGGGTAGTCATCGCAGCGTTAGGGGCGCGAATCAAGGAGCTGCGATGACGACGCTCGCATTGTTGGTGGGCGGCGGGCCGGCACCGGGGATCAACGGCGTGATCGGCGCCGCGACGATCTACGCACGCCGGCGCGGCGCGCGCGTGCTCGGCATTCCGCACGGCTTCGCGCCGCTGATCGGCGGCGATCTGCGCGAGGTGCGCGAGCTCCAGATCGAGGACGTCTCGCGCATCCACCTGCTCGGCGGCTCGGTGCTGCAGACCTCGCGCACGAATCCGCTCGCGAGCGAGGCCGCGCTCGCGCGCACGCTCGGCTCGCTGCGCACGCTCGGCGTCGACCACCTGATCACGATCGGCGGCGACGGCACGGTGCACGTGGCGCGCCAGCTGTTCGAGGCGGCGCGCGGCCGCTTCACGCTCGCGCACGTGCCGAAGACCATCGACAACGATCTGCCGCTCCCCGCCGGCGTCCCGACCTTCGGCTTCGAGACCGCTCGCGAAGAGGGCGCGCGCGTGGTCGCGCATTTGCTCGAGGACGCGCGCACGACGTCGCGCTGGTACGTGGTCGTGATGATGGGACGCGACACCGGCCATCTCGCGCTCGGCGCCGCGAAGTCCGCGGGCGCGACGCTCGCGCTCGTGCCCGAGGAATTCCCGAGCGGACCGGTGCGGCTCGCCGCGGTCGCGCGCATCGTCGAGGGCGCGATGCTGAAGCGCCTCGCGCTCGGCCGCTCGCACGGCGTCGCCGTCGTCGCCGAGGGCGTCGGCGCGCGACTCCCCGAGCACGATCTCCCCAGCGAGACCGAGCGCGACGAGCTGAATCGGCCGAGGCTCTCGGCGCTCCCGCTCGGCGATCTGCTCGCGAAGCGCGCGCGCGCCGGCCTCGCGGAGCTCGGCCTCGACGTCTCGGTGGTCGCGAAGGACGTCGGCTACGAGCTGCGCTGCGCGGCCCCTAATGCCTTCGACATCGAGTACACGCGCGATCTCGGCGCCGGCGCCGCTGCTGCGCTGCTCGGCGGTGCGAGCGGAGTGATGATCACGCGCCAGGAGCACGCGATCGTGCACGTTCCGCTCTCCGCGATGCTCGATCCCGCGACCGGCGAGACGCGCAAGCGCCTGCTGGACATCTCGCGCCCCACCTACGCGACCGCGCGTTTGCTGCAGGTGCGCCTCGAGCCGGCGGACCTGATGCCCGGGCCAGCGTGCGACGCGCTGTGCGCGGCGGCGAAGCGAACACCGGAGGAGCTGAGGAAGCGCTACTTCGAGTGATCGCTCACTTCGTCGGCTCGAGGCCCGTCTTCCCGCCGAGCCGCGGCAACCCATCGCGCAGCTCGGTCCAGTCGGCGCGGTCGTCGAAGAAGATGTGGAGCGCGGGTGCTCGGTCGATCGGGCCTGACAAGTTCGCGAGCGGAATGTCGACACGCCCCGGATGCGTCTCGTTCTCGCAGAAGAGCGACGTGCCGCAGCGCGAGCAGAACGTGCGCGAGCCGTGCTGCGACGATGCATAGCGAGTGAGCAGGTCTTTGCCTGCGTCGAGCGCCAGCTGCTCCTGCGCCGTGGCGATCCAAGTCACATAGGCCGCGCCGTGATTACGGCGGCACATCGAGCAGTGACAGTGCACGCAGGCGAGCGTCGGCAGCGTGACGGTGAAGCGCACGCCGCCGCACAGGCACGCACCGGGAACTTGCTTCGCATCGCTCATTTCGCTGCCTCCGCGGCCGCCGCCTCGTCCGGAAGATCGAAGCGCAGCACGACTTGTTGGGCCTCGGCCGGAGCATTCGCCTCGTAAGTCCAGCTCGTCACCGCGTAGAGCGCGACCGAGTCGAAGATCAGCGGCGGCGTCGATTCGACCACGCGTGCATTCGCGACGCCACCGTCGGCGCGCACGTCGAAGCGCAGGCGCACCTTGCCTTCGATCCGCGCGGCCTCGGCGAGCGACGGATACGCGGGGCCGGGGCGGTCGATCGGCTTCGGCTTCGCTCCGCCGTACTCGCCGCCAGCGGGGAGCTCTGCTGCGTCGATTTGACGCACGCGCATGATCGCAGTCACCGCCGCCTCGGTGTTCGGGTGCCCGGTGATGATCGCTTCGTAGAGCGCGCGAGCCTGCGAAGGCGAATCGCGCTCCGCGCAGTAGGCGAGCAGCAGATCGCGCAGCGGCTTCTGCTCCGGCGTCTCGCACGCCGGGCAAACCTCGAGCCGGCGCCGCGCGGCTACGCAGCCGCTGTCCGCGTAGTCGCGAGCGGCGGCGATCAGCGCGCGCGTGTCGCTCGCAGCCGAGCTCGGCGGGGGCTCCGGCGCCGGCGCTGCGACGGCAGCTGCCGGAGGCGCCGCCGCGCCGGGTTCGGACTTCGCGTCGTTCTCGCTGCACGCGGCGAGGGCGAGCGCCAGCGCGCAGCTCGCGGGCAGAAAGCGGAATGAATGGAACAAGAGCGCCTCCGAACGAAGAACCGCGAGCATGCCGCGCAGTAGCATCGTTCGCCGTGCGTACCGGAATCAACCTTCTTCTTTGGACCGATCAGCCGACGCGCGAGGAATTCCTTCCGCTCTACGAGCGGCTCGCGCGCCTCGGCTACGACGGGCTCGAGCTGCCAATCTTCGGCGGCGAGCCGGAGCGCTTCCGCGCGCTCGGCGCACGGCTCGCGGATCTCGGGCTCGCGCGCACGGCGACCGCTGTGTGTCCGGCAGAGGCGGACCCGATTCATCCCGAGCTGGCGGTGCGGCGCGCGGCCCGAGCGCACCTCGAGCGCGCGGTCGACTGCGCAGAGGCCGCCGGCGCGGAGCTCCTCGGCGGCCCGCTCTACGCGGCGATCGGGAAGTTCTCGGGAAGCGCGCCAACCGAGCATGAGTGGGAGGCGAGCGTCGATGTGATGCAGGCGGCGGCAGACTACGCCGCGCGAGCGGGCATCACGCTGGTCTTCGAATTCCTGAATCGCTTCGAGATCTATCTGCTGAACGACGTGGCACAGACGGCGCGCTTCGCGCGCCGCGTCGCGCGGCCCAACGTCGGCGTGCATTACGACACGTTCCACGCGCACATCGAGGAGAAGGACGTCGCGTTCGCGATCGAGAACGCGGGCGAAGCGATTCGACACGTGCACGTGTCGGAGAACGACCGCAGCACGCCGGGCCGCGGTCAAGTGCGCTGGGCGGAAACGTTCGGGGCGCTGCGGCGCGTCGGATACGACGGCTGGCTGACGATCGAGGCGTTCGGCGCGGCGCTGCCCTCGCTGGCGGCTGCGACGAAGATCTGGCGGCGCATGTTCGTCGACGAGGAGGTGCTCGCGGGCGAGGGCCTCGACTTCGTGCGACGGGCTTGGGCGGAAGCGGAGCGAAGCAGCTAGGGCGATGAGGAGCGAAGAAGCGTTGGCAAGAGTTCGTGAGACCGGAGCGATTGAGCGTCGATTCTCAGACGAGATTCGCGCCTATCTCGCATTGTTTGGTGAGACGGATGATCCGTTCGGCGAGCGATCAGGCGATGCGGCGAAGTTGGAGCGTGCCAGATCGATTTCATGGACCTTGAGCGGTCTATTGGAGCGCGTGCTGTTCGAACCGCGCGAGGAATATTATTGGATCGACGACGTGATGCTCAGCCGGATCCGCCGCGATTCCGCCTCGCGCGTCGCGCTGTTTGGCATGGCCTGGTGCTGTGAGTGGGGCCGAGGAGATCAGTGGCTCGAGCCATTCTCAGGCGAGCTCTGGTGGGCTGACGATCCGCCGGATGCGTTCGGCTACGTCATTCGGTTGGGCGATCGCCAAGTCGGGATGCGCGGAATCAAGCCAAAGCTGCTTGGAACGTATTGGCCAGAGCGTGGCGTGTACGAACACCGCAGAGAGACTCTGAACGAGCTCGCGCCTCACACAGAGAAATGACAAAGCCGGCCGCGCATCTCGCGTAGCCGGCTTCGTCGTCGGCGGCCGAGGCGAGCGGCTGGTTGCTACGGAGCCAGCGTCCAGGCGCCCTTGGCTTTGATTCGGTAGCTGCCAGTGCTGGTCCCCGCGGAGGAGCTGCCGGTGCCGATCGCCTTGAACTCGAGCTTCGCGCTGGTGCGGCGCTTGTTGAGCTTCAGGCGCGCCTTCGTGACCCCGAGCGAATTGACCGTGACGGTGTCCTCACAGAGATCCGAGGCGAGGTCTTCGACGACTGCGCCCAGGAGGCTTTGGCTCGCTCCGTCGAGTGTCAGGCTCGTCGTCCGTCCGCTCGTGGTCGACGTGCCGGAGAAGACGTCGCCGTCGGCAGTTGCGGTCCAGGCGCCGCCGCCGTCGAGGGTGAACGCGACGCTGAGCGCGCTGGTCTCCTTGCCGCACCCTCTCGCCTTGATCCGGTCGGCGCCGTTCAGCGTTCCCGAGCCGGCGCTCTGGGCATTTGCGCCGCCAGCAATCAGCAAGAGAGCAGCAAGTCCGAAAGAGAGAACCTTCATGGGGAATCCTGAGCTGTTGGGTGGTGAGTTCGGGACGATGTTAGGCGCAACGCGCTCGAGAAAGAAAATCCCCCAACCTGGGCTTGCGCTCGCTTTCTAACGCTCAGGCGTTGTCCGGATTCCACGCGCCGCCTGCACGCAGGCGGTAGAGGCCGCTGCCCTGATCGCCGCTCTCGGTGGTCCCCGTCCCGCGCGCGCGCACGAACAAGCGGGCGCGGTCTTGCCGCTTGTTCAGCTTGAGCGCGGCGTTCACGTTCAGCGCGCTGATCTCGACCGGCTCCTCGCACAGCGCGGAGGCATTCTGCTCGAGCTCGGCCTCGAGCGCGGCCAGGCTCGCGGCGTCGGGTGTTAGGAGCACGAGCCGACGGGTGAGCGCGTTCGAGGTTCCGGAGTAGACGTCCGTACCGCTGTCGATCGTCCACGCGCCGTTCGCGGCGAGCGCGACGTCGAGGCTCACGGCACCGCCGAGCCGGCCGCAGCCCGGCACGCGCAGGCGTTCGCCGCCGACGAGGGTGCCGCCGCCGGCCGGAAAGGTTTGCGCGCTCGCCGCCGAGGCGAGACCGAGCACGGTGTAGAACGCGAACAGAGCAAGGGTTCGGGATTTCAGCATGGCTTCCTCTACTGAGTTGGGAGCATTCGGAATCGCGAGCCGCCCGACACGAGCAGTCCCGCAGCCCTGCCGGGCGAGCTAACCCGTGGTGCGCGCGCGAGTTGCGCGGAAGGAAACGAGATGGCTGTTCGTCCCTTCGCACCGAGGCACATGCCGGTCGGCATCCTCACCGCTGCGCTCCAGGAGCTGACGCCGCGCGCGAAGCGCGACGCCGATCCCGATCTCGCGATCGAGGAATGGCTCGATTTTGCGCGGCGCATGGACGCCGAATGCATTCAGCTTTCCGCTGCGCTGCATCCCGACCAGGCGGACGTCCCGGCGGAGGCGATGCTCGACCCGGTCGCGAACACACTCGACCTGCGCGCGCCCTTCACGCGAGAACGCGCGCGCCGCGTCGAATCGGCCGTCGGAACGAGCGGCGTCGCGATCGCCGACGTCGGCTACTTCGACGACATGCTGCACGCCGACCCGGCGCTGCGCGCCAAGAAGCACGCGTTCATGCTGCGGGCGATGGACGCAGCCGTGCTGCTAGGGGCTCCGGCGGTGTGCGGCTTCGTCGGCCGCAATCAAACGCTCACGCTCGAGCAAAATCTCGCGGACTTCGAGCGCTCGTTCGTGCCGCTCTTGCGCGAGGCCCGCGCGCGGGGCCTCCAATACCGCATCGAGCAGTGCCCGATGCCGGGCTGGACCAGCGGCGACAATTTCCACAACAACTTGGCCTATACGGCCGGGGCCTGGATCGCGCTGCATCGCATCTGCGAGCGGCACGGCGTCGGCGACCAGCTGCGCATTCACTACGACCCCTCGCACGCGATCCTGATGGGGCAGGACACGCGCGGCGTCTTCCAGCTGCTGCGCGACGAAGGCTACGGCTTCCTGATCGCGGGATTCCACGTGAAGGGCCAGGTGATCGACGCGCGCGGCCTCGCGGCCTGGGGCTACGGCGGGCAGACGCTCGGGCGCGGCGATCAGCCCGGCGCCGCCTGGAAGAAGCAGAGCGTGTTCGCCGAGCACGAGCTGCCCGGCAGCGCGCGGCACGATCCGCTCGCGGTGCTGCAGAACCGCAGCGTCGACTGGTTCGATCATCAGCTCGCGGCCCGCGAGCTGCTGCCGCTCGACCCCGAGAAGACGCCGCTGATCGTCGAGCACGAGTACCCGCGCGCGCGCGTTCAGGATCCCGAGGCGCTGCTGCCGATCCTCGCGGGCTCGCTGGCGTTCACGCGCGCGATCGATCGCGCCGCGGCCGCGATGTACGCGCTGCAGCACGAGGTGCTGGCGGCGCAGGGAATCCCGGCGCAGGGGCGCGGGCGGGAGGCCTATCGGACTTAGCTTCGCTGCCTGCGGCTCGCTGCGCGCTTCGCTTGCGGGTCTTGACTTCGCTCGCCTTCGGCTCGCTGCGCGCTTCGCTTGCGGGGACTTAGCTTCGCTCGCCTTCGGCTCGCTGCGCGCTTCGCTTGCGACTACTCAGCGCGCGCTTCGCGTGTGCAGCTAGCGCGCGCTGGCCTGCGGGTCGCTCGCTGCCAGCGCCTCGTCGCGCTCCATCAAGATCGCGTGCGCGTTGTGCGCGTGCCGAGAATCGGTGCGGCGGTAGGCAACGACGGCGGCGCGCATCTCTTCCGGTAGATCGAGATGATCGTTGCGAAACGAGATCAGCCACACGCGCCGGGGCTGCTCGCGCTCGACGAACGTGCCCCAATCATTTCCGACGAGCTGTTCCAGGTGATCCGGCAAGTAGTAGTAGAGCGGCGGGTAGGTGTAGAGCGAGCGCTGCACGAAGATCGCATCGTCCGGAGCGAGATTCGCGCGCAGCTCGCGTGCGAGGTTCTGGTAGTCGCGTGGCCCAGCTTTCGCTCTCGCGTAATAGCTCGACGATGATGCGCACACTGCGAACAGGAAGCTCGCCGCGACGCCGGCGACGAGCGGGCGCTTGGCGAGCGCTGCGACGCCGGCGCCCGCGGCGATCAGCAGGAACGGCACGTAGACGAGTGCACCGCGCGCGACCCAGGAGGGCCGCTGCGCCGAGACGGCCAGCATCAGCAGCGGCGGAAGCAGCGCGAGCCACAGCGCGAGCGGCGCCGCCGCGCGCGCGAGGAACGCGAAGCGCCGCAAGCGCGGCTCGACGACGGCGCGCAGAAGCTCGGCGAGAACGACGAGCCCGAGCGGCAGCGCGCAGCCGAGGAGCAGCGCGAGCCGCGTCTTCCCGTTCGCGACATACAGCGCCAGCATTCCAGCGGCCGAGAGCAGTGCGAGGTCGGTGAGCAGCCAGGCCGGGAACCAGTGCGGCTGCTCGGCGCGCACTGCGCCATCCGTGGCGCGCGCACGCACGCGATCGAAGCGCGTCAGCGCGCCAACTGCGCTGACCGCTAGCAACGCGACCGTCACTCCGATCGTCAGCCAGCTCGGCACGAACGGAGCCGGCGCCTCGCTCCAGAACGCCGCGCCGCGCATGAACGCGAAGCCGAGCTCCAGGTAGCCGAGGCGCGGGTCGTTCCACTTCGTCGGCGGGTCCTGCACGATCGCGATCGCAACGACGGGCAGCGCGACGATGACTGCAGCGAGCTGAACGCGCAGCGTGCGCAGCCGCGCGTGCTCGCCCCACTCGCGCAGCGCTCCCACCAGCATCTGCGTGAAGACGAGCGGCCAGGCGTAAAGCTGCGTCCACAGTGCGAGCGCGGTGCTCGCGAACAGGCCGAGCGCATCGAGACGGCGCTCGCGCTCGAGGTGTCGCAGCATGAACAGCGTCGACAGCAGCGCGAGAAAGGCCGCCATGCTGTAGGGCCGCGCGAGCTGGCTCCAGTAGATGTGGAAGCCGTGCAGCGAGAGCAGCGCCGCGGGCAGCAGCGCCCAGCTGCGCGAGACCTCGCGCCGCGCGACGGCGAACACGAGCAGGATCGACAGCGCTCCGAGCAGCGCCGATGGGACCCGGTAGCTCTCGTGACTCGTGCCGAAGAGCCGGATCCACGGGATCAGTGCGAGGAAATAAGTGGGCGGGTGACCGTCGTCGAGCGTGGTCAACAGCACCGCGCGCGTGTCAGGCCTGGGCGGCGGAACGATCGTCCATTCGGGCACCGCAATGCCGGGCACGAAGTTCTCAGGGTGCGAGAGGCTGCGCGAGCCGATCTCGTGCAGGCGCAGCAGCGCCCCGAGCACGAACAGCGCGAGCAGCGCGGCGCCAATCGCTCGCCGCCCTCGCAGCCAGACTCCGGTACCGCTCCGCGTCTCGACGGACGAGCTTTCGCTCGGCATGACTCGCGCCCCACCGCAACTCGGTTGGCTGGCTAGGCGCTGGCGACCGGTACGTGATTATTTCTCGCAGGAGCGGTGATCGGCAATTCATTCTGTCGGCATGAATGGGCGCTACCGGTGAAGCTCGTGTGAAGCGCGCGATCTTTCTCGCAGCTGCGCTCTCGGGCGCGCTCGTCGCGCTCGCCGGGGTCGGATGGTGGGCCACACGGCATGCCGGGGTTCCCTTGCCGGTGCGCGAGATTCCGGTGCCGGAGATGCCGGAGGAACGCGTTCCCGCCCTCCTCCTGGGGCTCGATAGCGTGCTCCTCGAAGCGCGCGCTCTCGCGATCCGCAGCGAGCCGCTGCCCGAGCCGTTCGAGCAGCTGCGGCGTACGGCGATTCCGAAGCGCCCGCCCGGCAGCAGCGATTGGCTCGCCCAGCAAGAAGAGCGCGGGCAGAGCTTCGGCGAGTTCCGCGCTTTTCTTCCGAAGCTGCCGGGCCGCGTGATCTATCTGACCAGCGCCGGTGAGCTCGACGCCGAGCAGCGCGAGATTCTGCGCGAGCTCGCCAGGCTGCTCGCGCTGTTCTTCCAGCTCGACGTGAAGTGGCTACCCGCGATTCCGCCCGAGGTCGCGGGCGTGAAATCGCGCGATGTAGGCAGCGGCCCCCAGCTCTACACGCACACGGTGATGGACGCGCTCGAGCGGCGTCTGCCGCGAGACGGCGTCGCGCTGATGGCGATAACGCCGACGGACCTCTACTCGAACCCAGCCTGGAACTTCGTCTATGGGCAGGCGCGTTACGGCAAGCACGTCGGCGTGATGAGCTTCGCGCGCGACGGCGATCCGAAGAGCGAACGCAGCCGCGTGCTGCGGCGCGCGTTCTCGACCGCGTCCCACGAGATCGGCCACATGTTCGGAATCCGTCATTGCATTGCGTGGGAATGCGGCATGAACGGCCGTAATCACCGTGACGAGGCGGACGCGGCCCCGCTCGAGCCGTGTCCTGCCTGCCTCGCGAAGCTGCAGCTCGCGATCGGTTTCGATCCCGAGCAGCGCTGGCGCGAGCTGGCGTCGCGCTATGCAGGGACGGGGCTCGCTGCGGATGCGCAAGTGGTCGCAGCCGCACTGCGCAGCGCGGGGCTGCGAGATCGGCAGGAGTAGCGGTGGAATCGCGCGCGCTGGATCGCTTCGCGGCCCTGATGAGTCGCTACGTGCCCGACGCGATCAGCGCGTGCGCCGTGCTGATGCTCGTGTTGGTCGGCAGCTCGCTCGCTCTCGGAAACACGCTGCAGCAGGTGGGCGAGGCCTATTACGCGGGCCTCTGGATGCTGCTGCCGTTCACGATGCAGATGACGCTGATCATCGTGCTGAGCGCGACGCTCGCGACGACGCCAGTGTTCCGCAGCGCGATCGCGGCGCTCGCCCGCCTGCCGCGCAGCACCGCGCAAGTGGTCGCGCTGTCGGTCGTGATCACGGCGATCGTCTCCTACTTCTATTGGGGCCTCGGCGTCGTGCTCGCTCCGATCGTCGCGGTGAGCTTCGCGCGCGAGGCGGAGCGGCGCGGCATCGCGGTCGACTTCCTGTTTCTGCTCGCGACGAACTGGGGCGCGCACGCAGTCTGGCAATACGGCCTCTCGTCGAGCGCCGCGCTGATCGTCGCGACGCCGGGGCATCCCCTCGAGAGCGCTCTCGGCGTCATCCCGCTCGAGACGACGATCGGCTCGCCGGCCGCGATCGGCCAGGTGCTGCTCTACACCGCCGCGGTGATCGCGGCCGGCAGCGCGTTCATGCCGAAGCGAGTGCGCGCGATCTCGCAATTCCCCGGCACCGAGAAGCTCGCCGCGGCCGTGCTCGGTGACGACGCTGCGGGCGGTTCATTCGCAGAGCGCCTCGAGCGCAGCTCGTTCGCCACGCTCGTCTTCTGCGCCGCGCTCGCCGCCTGGCTCTGGCTCCACTTCGGCGAGAAGGGCGGCAGCCTCGACTTCAACTCGCTGAACGCGATCTTGTTATTGCTCTGCCTCGCGCTGCACCAGAACGTCAGCCGCTTCGCACGCGCGCTCGAGCGCGCAGTCACGACCGGCTGGCCGGTGATCGTGCTCTACCACCTCTACGCCGGCGTCGCGGGCCTGATCCAATTCACGAGCCTCGGAGCGGAGATGGCGAGCTTCGTCGCGAGCGTCTCGACGCCGCTCACGTTTCCGCTGCTCACCGCCGCGAGCGGCACGCTGTTCTCGCTGTTCATCCCGTCGAGCGGCGGGCAGTGGGCGATCCAAGGCTTCGTCACCAGCGAGGCCGCGCGCGAGGTCGGCGTCTCGGTGCAGCGCGGCCTGCTCTCGCTCGGCGTCGGCGACCACATGGGCAACCTCGCCTCGCCGTTCTGGTACCTCGTCGTCGCCGGCATCGCGGGCGTCGATTTCCGCCTCTTCTACGGCTACGGGCTCGCTTACGCGGCGCTCTGGTTCGTGCTGGGAACGCTGGTGTTCACTTTTCTGCCGTGTTGATGGTGCGCGCGTTCTGCGTGTGAACTTTTCGGTATGGAGGCGGCGCCGCGAACTCCGCAGCTTGTCGCAGGACACCCGCTTGGGAGGACCCTGCTGTGCACGCGCGACGAAGCAACCTTCGCTGTGCGGCACTGATCGCCGTAGGGCTCGCAGCGGCAACCGCAAACGCGTCGACGATCACGGACATCGGCGCGTCCGGAGCGATCGGTGCGCCGGGTGGCTGCGCCAACTGCTCGGGGGGTGACGGAGGCAACGGTCAGGACGGGAACGCCAACGCGACCACAGTCGACACGGATGCTTCGAACACAGCGAATGGAACTGGCGGGAGCGGCGGCGCCGGAGGGACCGGCGGGCCTGGTGGCAATGGCGGGCTCGCGGGCGATGGCGGCGATGGGCTCGCGACGGCCTCGACCACCGTCTCGACGGGCAGCGCGAGCGCTACCGCGAACGGTCGCGGCGGAAACGGCGGCGCCGGCGGTTCCCCTGGCTTCTCGCAGACGAGCCCCGGCGCCGCGATGTCCGGCGGCGACGCGGGGACGGGCTACGCGTCGGCGGTCGCGATCAACAACGGGAGCGGCGCGGCCACAGCGATCGCGAGCGCGGTGGGCGGGAACGGCGGGACTCCGGGCGCTGGGCCCCCGATCGTGTGCGCGGGGCCTCCCATCCCGATTCGGCCGTGCCTGCACGACGGCGACGGCGGCGCGGCCGCGCTCGGCACCGTGTTCGCGTCCTCGAACGGCGGGACGGTGATCGTCAATGGCACGGCTCAGGGCGGGACCGGTGGGTCCTCTGGAATCACGCCGCCGTACAACCCGGGCGGCGGCCACGGCGCGAGCGTGAGCCTGATCGATGCGGTCGACGGGTCGACCACGGGCTCACTCTCGCTGACGCAGCGCGCGATCGGCGGTACGGCCAGCGCGAGTGTCGAGGGCCCCGTCGGGGTCGCAGGATCGGCGCTCAGCTCGCTGACGAAGAAGACCAGCTCGTCGTCGCTGATGATGAGTGTGCAAGCGACCGGCGGAGGTGGAGGTGGGAGGCTCAGGGCGGGCACTGCGGCGAACGGCGGCGCCGCGCAGGCATACGGGAACGGCTCGAACGATGCCGGGCTCGCGCAGGTTGCGGTGTTCGCACAAGGCGGCGCAGGCGGGCTCGCACAAAGCGGGGCGAGCGCGGGCGCGGGAGCCGACGCGATCTCGGACGCGGTCGCTTCTACGCAGGGCGCCGGCCAGCGCGTGTCGATCTCGTCGGCCGCGAACGGAGGAGGCGGAGGCTTCGGCTCCGACGGCTCTTCCAACCGCGGTGGAGATGGGGGCGACGCGCGATCGACCGCAGTGGGCGTCGCCGCGACGGACGGTCAGATGACGATCGTCTCGACCGCATCGGGCGGCGTCGGCGGTGGCGCATCCGTCGTCGGCGGTCTGCTCGGCGCGGGCGGCGACGCGGACGCGAGTGCAACCGGCACGAACGCGGGCGCGTCCGCCGTGAGCGTCAGCGCGACTGCCACCGGCGGCTCGAGCACGCTCGCGAACCGCATCGGCGCCGCCGGCGGTACCGCGGTCGCGTCCACGCTGGCCGTCGGCGGCGGCATCGCGAGCTCGACCGCGACTGCGCGCGGCGGGGTGAGCCAGGGCGGCCCAGCGGGCTCCGCGCTCGCACGCGCAACGGCCACCGGCTCGTCGGGCTTGGCGCGCGCGCTCGCGACTTCAGGCAAGGCGACCAGCACGCAGCTCGTCACCGGCGTGACCGCGAACGCAAGCGCGCAGGTCGGCAGCACGAGCACCGCGGAAGCCCGCACGTCGATGGACGGCCCAGCGCATGATCCGTCGCTCGCGAACGGGCTCGAGGCCGCTGCGTTCGTGACCGCGTCGCCGAATAGCGGCGATGACCTGTTCGGCCTGATCACCCTCTCGACGGCGTATTCGGCGAACGGCGCCGGCGGGAGCCACGACTACACCGCGTCGGCCGGTTTCGATCTCGATCTCACGCTGCTGCCCGCGGCGGAGGACGTGCTGCTCGGGATCAGCGGGATCTCGCTCGTCGGCTTCGACAGCCTGCGGCTGCGCGTCCTGCTCGGCGGCGGCGTGGTGATCGATCAGACGTTCACGAACGCCGCGGACGCGCTCGCGTTCTTCAGCGCGGGACCGCTGCTGCTCGGCAACACCGGCGCGTTCTCGCCCGCGTCGCCGCTCGGGCTCGACATCGAGATGATCATGACGTCGCACACGATCGGAGACGGCGTGCGCCTGGGTCTCGCGTACGGAAACGCGCTCGGCGTGCCGGAGCCGCCGCTCGCGTGGCTGCTCGGCCTCTCCGGCTGTGCTGGGTTGTTGCGGTTCTCGAGCATTCGAGTGGCTCGAAGAGCCGAGCGGAGTGATTAGGCGGAGGGAGCGGGCTCACAGCCCGAAGCTGCCGTCGCGCCCGATGCGCGCGGCGCCGGCGCGCGTGAACACGGTGTCCTGCACCGACGCGTGCTGCGTAACGGTCAGCGCATCGCGCAGCCTGCGCTGCAGCGGGGACGCCTCGCGCAGCGCGCTGCCGCCGCCGGCGCGGTAGCACGCGCTCGCGACCTCCGCGCACGCGTTCACGACCCACGCGACCGCGGCGATGAAGTGCGTTGCGCGCTCGGGGCCGACCGGACCGAGCTGCGCCTCGCTCCAGAACTCCTCTACGCGCGCGTGCAGCAGCGCGCGCGCCGCCTCGAAGTCGAGCGTGCTGCGCCCGAGCGCGTGCTGGAACAGCGGCGAATCCCCGAGCGAGGAGGGCGCATACAGCCGGCGCTTTCCGCCGCGCGCGAGCGCCTCGAGATCGGCGAGCGCGCCGCGCGCGATGCCGAGCGCGACGCAGCCGATGTGCAGCGAGAACTGCACGAGCGGCGCCGCGAACAGCGGCCCCGAAATGTTCGGTACGCCGCCGAACAGCACGAAGCTCTGCTCGTGCGGCACGACTTGCTCGGCGAGCGCGATGTCGTGGCTGCCAGTCCCGCGCATCCCGAGCACGCGCCAATTCTCGACGATCTCCCACTGCGCGGCGGGCAGCGCGACACAGCGCAGCTCCGGCGCGCCCGGCGCTGCACCGGGGCGCGCTGCGCCGTTCTCGAGCACGACGCAGTTGCCGAACAGCCAGTCCGCGTGCTGGCAGCCACTCGCGAAGCTCCAGCGCCCGCGCGCGCGCAAACCCGCGGCGCTGACGTCGGCGGTTCCCTCGGGCGCGAACGCGCCGCCGCAGATCACGTCGGGGCCGGCTCGATAGATGCGCTCGAAGGTCGATTTCGGCAGCAGCGAGAACAGCTGCGCGGTCTCGCAGCCGATCATCGCGGTCCAGCCAACCGCGCCATCCGCGGCCGCGAGCTCCTCGAGCACCCGCGCGCTGACCGGGAACGGGGCCTCGTCGCCGCCGTAGGCGCGCGGGACGAGCATGCGAAACACGCCGGCCTGCTTCAGCTCTGCGACGAGATCCAGCGGCATGCGGCGCGCGGCCTCGATCTCCGCTGCGCGGCGCGCGAGCTCCGGCGCTAGATCACGGACGCTGCGCTCGACTCGCGTGTTCGCCACAGCCCTCTCGCTCAGCCGAGGGCCTTGATGCCGGCGCCTACCAGCGCGCCGATCAACAACGTCATCTGCGCCGCGGCGCTGATCAGGAATCCGGTGCCGCGCTTCGAGGCTTCCGCGACGTAGCCGCGGAAGTAGAGCGCGCGCCCGATCACGAACACGACGCCGAGCACCGCTGCGATCTGCGCGCTGACGAGCGAGCTGAACATCCACATGCTCGGCACGAAGATGATCAGCTGCTCGAGCGTGTTCTGCTGCGCGCGAAAGGTGCGCTCGAAGGTCGGATGGCCGGAGCTGGCCGGCGCCGGCACGTCGAACTTCGCTCGCGCGCGTCCGACGAGCAGGCCGAACACGAAGTACTCGAGCAGAGCGAGCCCGATCACGAGGTCGACGAGGGCAGAGGCAGCCATGCGAGCTCCGAGTTGTTGGGGATCGCGCCGCGCGTCAGCCGACGCTGCGCATCAGCTCCGCGTAGCGATCGAGCAGCGGCAGCACTTCCTCGGCCTTCGCGGGCGGAAGGCCGAACACGCAGCGCGCCACGCCCGCAGCGCGGGCGCGCGCGAGCAGCTCGGGCTGCGGCGGCGCGGCGAAGATCGAGATCTCGAACTTCTCAGGGTCGCGGCCGGCCGCGCGTACGCGCTCGCGCACTTCCGGGATGCGCTCGAGGATCTCGTCACGCCCGAAGATCGGCATCCAGCCGTCGCCGTAATCGATCGCGCGTTCCACGGCCTTCGGGAAGCCTCCGCCCAAATGGATGGGCGGATGCGGCTTCTGAACCGGCTTCGGCCACGTCATCACCGGCGCGAACTCGACGAATTTGCCGTGGAACTCTGGCTTGGACTTGGTCCAGAGCTCCTTCATCGCGAGCACGCGCTCGCGCATCAGCGAGAGCCGCGTCTTGAACTCGGTGCCGTGGTTGCGCATCTCCTCGGCGTTCCAGCCGGCGCCGATGCCGAACAGGAAGCGCCCGTTCGAGATTCGGTCGAGCGTCGCGACGCTCTTCGCGGTCTGCAGCGGATCGCGCTGCACGACGAGACAGATGCCGGTCGCAAGCTTCAGCTTGCTCGTCACGGCCGCTGCAGCCGTCAGCGCGACGAAGGGCTCGTAGACGTCGTAATACATCTTCGGCAGCTCGGACCCGCCCGGCCACGGAGATTTCCGCTCGACCGGAATGTGCGTGTGCTCGGGAACCCAGAGCGATTCGAAGCCGCGCTCCTCGAGCGCGCGCGCGAGCTCGGCCGGTTGGATCGAGTAGTCGGTCGGGAAGATCGTGACGCCGTAGTGCATGCCCGTCCCTTTCGAGCTTCGCTCGCCTTCGGCTCGCTGCGCGCCGGCTACGTCGCTGCGCGACGTTGGCCGGCTTGCGGGCACGACGGCGTTCTTGCTCCGTCCGAATCGGCGGTTCTCAGTTTCTACGCCATCTCCATCCCGCCCGCGACGTTGAGCGACACGCCGGTGACGTTCGGGGAGGTCGCGAGGTAGATCACCGCGGTGGCGATGTCGGCGGGCGTCTGCTCGCGGCCGAGCGGTATCGATTGCTTGACCGCCGCGTCGTAGGCAGCGCGCCCGCCACGTTCCTCGCTCGTCAGGTGATGCGTCCACATGTGCGTCGCGAGGATGCCCGGACAGACCGCGTTCACTCGCACGCCGCGCGGCCCCAATTCCGCGGCCAGCGCCTGCGTGAAGCCCACCACCGCGAACTTGCTCGAGCAGTAGAGCGAGCCGGTCGCGTAGCCGCGCTTGCCCGCGACCGACGCGATGTTGACGATCGCGCCCTGCGTCTTCGCGAGCTCGCCGAGCGCCGCGCGAGACACCAGGTACGGGCCCTTCACGTTCACCGCGTAGACGAAATCCCAGCGCGCCTCGTCGATCTCTTCGAGCGGCCCGAAGTGCACGACGCCGGCGTTGTTGACGACGAGATCGATGCGACCGAACGCGTCGCGCGTGTGCGCGACGAGCGCCGCGACCTGCTCCGCATTCGTGACGTCGCAGGCCAGCGCGAGCGTCTTGCCGCGGCCGCGCGCCGCCACTTCGCGCGCGGCGGCTGCGAGCTGTTCGGCCGAGGAGAGCGCGTACGTGATCGGGCGCGCTCCAGAGCTCGGCGCCGCTTTGCTCGCAGCGCTCCCGATGTCCGAGAGCACGACGTTCGCGCCCGCGTCCGCGAGCGCCTCCGCGATGCCGCGCCCGATCCCGCGCGCCGCGCCCGTCACGATCGCCACTTTGCCTTCGAGCATGCGAACGCCCTCCGCTCCGACTGTACTGCGTCGCGCATGCAGCGCGGGCGCGTGGCCCCTCCCGTTCCGAGTGATTAGTGTGGACGCCGGATTTCGAGTGTGAGCATGATTCCGTGATCGGGCGCCCACGGAGCGGATCATGCGAACGTTGCGAGCTCTCGGGATCGTGGCTGCGTTGTTCAGCTCCGCGGCGAATGCCGGGCCGCGCGACGTGAGCGGGTACAACAACGCACTCGTCGAGATTGCCGGCGACGTGATGGAGCGCATCGAAGAGGCGCAGCACCAGTTCTCGTATCTCGAGCCGGGGCCGCGCTTCGACGCCTGGCGCTCGACTGCGCTGGAAGCCGTCGCTCACGGCCTGCGCAATCTCGACGAGATTCCGCCGCGCCATGACGACTTCGGCTACCACGCCGCCGTCCGCGACGGCTTCGTCGCGACCGAGCGCATGATTCGCGAGATCGTTTCCGAGGGCTTCGCGCTGAGCGCGAAGGAGCACGTCGCGAACGCCGATCTCGTGCGCTTCGAAGCGCTCTACCGCGAGCTCGAAGCCGAGTGCGACCGCATCGATTCGCAGATTCGCGACGCGCAGCGCGAGTTCGCCGCCGCGAATCGCATGCGCTTGATCGAACGCAAGCGGCGCCGCCACGCCGAGTTTCCCGATTTCGAGGCGCGCGGGATTCCTCCCGCGGGCAGCATTCTGCCCGGCCAGCTGCACGTCTCGTTCGCCGTTCGCTACGGCAACGAGCTGATCGCGATCCAGAACGAGCTCAGCAGCGCGAGCGCGCGTGTGGTGCAGGCGGAGGAGCGAGAGCTCGAGCGCACGCTCGAGCAGTCGCTGCGAGCGGTACGCATGGTCCGCGAGCGAGTCGAGGAGCTCGAGGCGTGGCAGGGCGACGACACGCTGCGCGCGGGCACGCTCGAGATGGCGCGCACACTCGAGGCTTCGCTCGCCGGCCCGACCCGCGAGTACGCGCGATTCGCCGGGCGCGAGGCGCTCGATGAGGATGAGGTCGAGCGCGCGAACGCGGCGGTCGCCGAGATGAACGAGGCGAACCGTGCTGCGCACGAGGCGTTCCGCGAAGCCGATGCGCGCTTTCGCGCAAACTGGGCGGTCGACGCCTACCAAGCCTGGGCCGACGCGCGCGAGGCGTTCGAGCAGGAGCGCGACAAGCGTCGGCCGAAGCGGCGCGAGGTGCCGACCGAGACGATCTAACAGCAGCTCTTTCACGCTTCGCGAGCTGCCCCAGCAAGCGACGCGCCCTGGCGCGTAGGAAACGCGCCCTGGCGCGTAGGAAACGCGCCCTGGCGCGTAGGAAACGCGCCCTATGCGGTGATCGCGCATCGCGAGTCGGTCTCCTAGCGTGCGCGCCGATCCGAGGTGTTCTCGACCTTGCCCAAGCCCAAGCTGCGCGTCGCGATGATCGGCTGCGAGTTCATGGGCCGCGCGCACGCGAATGCTTGGCGCCAGGCGCCGCACTTCTTCGATCTGCCGAGCGAGCCCGCGCTGCAGGTCGTCTGCGCGCGCGACGCTGCGAAGCTGGCGCGCGCGTCCGAGCAGCTCGGCTTCGCCGAGTACACGACGGATTGGCGCACTGCGATCCGGCGGCCGGACATCGACGTGGTCGACATCTGCACGCCCGGCGATTCGCACGCCGAGATCGCGATCGCGGCAGCGCAGGCGGGCAAGGCGATCGTCTGCGAGAAGCCGCTCGCGAACACGCTCGCCGAGGCAGAGGCGATGGCGAACGCGGTGCGAGCCGCGGGCGTCGCGAACCTCGTTTGCCACAACTACCGGCGCGTGCCGGCGGTCGCGCTCGCGAAGCGTTTCATCGAGGAGGGACGGCTGGGCACGCTGCGCCACTACCGCGGCGCGTATCTGCAGGATTGGATCGTCGACCCTGCCTACCCGCGCGTTTGGCGGCTCGAGAAGTCGAAGGCGGGCAGCGGCGCGCTCGGCGACATCGCGAGCCATCAGGTGGATCTCGCGCGCTGGCTGGTCGGCGAGATCAGCGCGGTGAGCGGCCTGCTTCACACCTTCGTCGCGGAGCGGCCGCTGCCCACGGGCGGCGGGCGCGGCCGCGTCGACGTGGACGACGCGTCGCTCGCGTTGTTGCGGTTCGCAGGCGGCGCGGTCGGCTCGCTCGAGGGCACGCGCTTCGCGACCGGCCGCAAGAACGCGAATCGCTTCGAGATCAACGGCTCGCGGGGCAGCCTGGCCTTCGACCTCGAGCGGCTGAACGAGCTCGAGCTTTACGAGGAGCAGGGCGCGAGCTCCGGCTTCCGTACGCTGCTCGCGACGGATGCGAGCCACCCGTATCTGGCGGCGTGGTGGCCGCCCGGACACGTGCTCGGCTGGGAGCACAGCTTCGTGCACACGCTCGCGAATTTCGTGAGAGGCGCTCGCGCGCGCTGAGCTGGCGAGCCCGAGCTTCGCGGACGGGCTCGCGAACCAGCGTGTGCTCGCAGCGATCGAGCGCTCCGCGGAAAGCCGGCGCTGGGAGGCGGTAGCGTGAGGGTACTGCGTTGGCTGTTAGGGGTCGTGCTCGCGCTCGCGCTGTCCGTGGCGCTCGTGATCGCGGGCTTCACGCTTTACTACCGCGATGTCGCGGGCGACGAGGTCACGTTTTCGCAGCTCTACGTCTACGTCGCGAACGAGCTCTGGAACCGCGCCTATTGCGGCGTGACAGGCTGCGAGGCGCAGCTGCCCGAGGGCATGACGTCGCAGCTGTGGGACGACACGCTGCTGCGCTCGACGCCGGTCGCGCTCGACGTCGATGCGGAGGGCCGCCTGTACCTCGCCGCGGCGGACCGCAACCAGGGCGGCGTTCCCGACAACCGCCAGCACGGCTACTGGCTGCTCGACGATCTCGCTTCGCGCAGCGTCGAGGAGCGCCGCGCCTATTACGAGAAATGGATCGCCGCGGGCAAGTTCGCGGAGCAACCGGACTTCTTCACGCGCCAGTCCGATCGCGTGCTGCGCCTCGCCGACACGAACGGCGACGGCCTCGCAGACGAGCGCAAGGAGCTGATCGCGTGGAACGACATGGTGGACGGCCTCGCCGCGGGCGTGCTCGCGATCGACGACGAGATCTGGGCGACGAGCATCCCCTCGCTCGTGAAGCTCACGGATGCGGACGGTGACGGCGTCCCCGAGCAGAGCGAGGAAATCGCGCGCGGCTTCGGCGTGAAGTCGTCGCTCGTCGGGCACGACCTGCACGGCCTGACGCTCGGCCCCGACGGCAAGATCTACTTCTCGTCCGGCGACCGCGGCTATCACGTCGTGACGCGCGAAGGCAAGACGCTCGCGCCGCCGCTCGATCCGGGGCGCGGCGCCGTCTTCCGCGTGAACCGCGACGGCTCGAACCTGGAGGTCTTCGCGACCGGCCTGCGCAACCCGCAAGAGCTGGCGTTCGATGATTACGGGAACCTGTTCACCGGCGAGAACAACTCCGACTCCGCGGACGAGGCGCGCATCGCATACGTCGTCGAAGGCAGCGACGCGGGCTGGGCGATGCCGTTTCAGTCGATGGGCGGCTCCTATCCGCGCGCGGCGTGGGTCGCGGAGAAGCTCTGGCAGACGCAGCACGAGGGGCAGCCGGCGTGGATCGTGCCGCCGATCGCATACCTCGGGCGCGGGCCGGCGGGCTTCGCGCACTATCCGGGAACCGGCCTGGGCGACGCTTATCAGGGCCGCTTCTTCATGGCGGATTACCGCTACACGCCGGCCGTCTCGCAAATCTGGTCGTTCGGCGTCGAGCCCGCAGGCGCGGGATTCCGAATGGTGGATGCGCAGCCGTTCGTCAAGCAGGTCGTCGTCACCGATTTCGCGTTCGGCTTCGACGGCAGGCTGTTCGTCGCGCACTACGAGGATTTCGCGAGCAAGCAGCGCCTGCTCGTGATGGAGAATGCAGAGGCGCGCAAGGACCCGCGCGTGAGCGAGACCGCGCAGCTCGCGCGCGACGGCTTCCGCCAGCAGGAGCCCGCGCAGCTCGCGGCGCTGCTCGGCCACGCTGACCAGCGCATTCGCCTGCGCGCGCAGTACGAGCTGGCGCGGCGCGGCGATTCGGCGCCGCTGGTGGCGGTGGCGCGCGACGGCGCTGCCGCGGAGCTCGCGCGGGTGCACGCGCTCTGGGGCCTCGGGCAGCTCGGCGCTCCGGCGCTCGCGGGCCTCGAAGACGCCGCGTTCGCGAGCTCGCTCGGCCCGGAGCTGCGCGCGCAGCTCGCGCGCGTCGCGGGCGACACGCGTGCGCACGCGTTCGAACCGCGGCTGCTCGCGTGGCTGCGCGACGAAAGCGCGCGCGTCCGCTTCTTCGCCGCGCAAGCGCTCGGAGCGCTCGGTGCGCGCGCCGCGGTTGCGCCGCTGTTCGAGCTGTTACGGGAGAACGCGGATCGCGATGTCTTCCTCCGGCATGCCGCCGTGCACGCGCTGCAGCGGATCGGAGACGCCGACGCAGTCATCGCGCACGCTCGTGATCGCTCGCGCTCGGTGCGCCTCGCCGCGCTGCTTGCGCTGCGTGCCTGGGGCGACCCGCGCATCGCCCAATTCCTGACGGACGAGGATCGCTTCTTGGTCGCGGAAGCGGCGCGCGCGATTCACGATGTTCCGATCGCTCCAGCGAACGCGCAGCTCGCCGCGCTGCTCGCGCAGCTCGAACCGGCCGCCGCCGACGACGTGCAGACCGGCTTCGCGCTGCATCGCCGCGCGATCGCCGCGAACCTCGCCGAGGGGCGCGCCGAGAATGCGACGGCGCTCGCCCGCTACGCGGCGAGCGAGCGGCAGGCGCGCGCTTTGCGTGAGGTCGCGCTGGAGGCGCTCGCGCAGTTCGCCAAGCCGGCGCCGCGCGAGAGCGTGCTCGGCTTCTACCGCCCGCTGCCGGAACGGCGCCCCGAGCTGGTGTTCGACGCGTTCGACCGCTTCGGGCGCGCGCTCGCTCGAGGAGAGCTGGGCGAGCGCGCGCTCGAGATCGCGACTGATTACGGGCGCATGCCGCTCGAAGACGCGGAGCTCGCGGCGCGCGCGAACGACCGGAGCGCGAGCCCTCCGGTGCGTGCGGCAGCGCTGCGCGCGCTGGCCGGCCGCGACGACCCGTCGGCGCGCAAGCTC
>Ga0187894_10000590_pt1 | contig 49112 bp, 44 predicted proteins | sample GBC1701081metaG_FD_136650 | JGI IMG/M metagenome (GOLD analysis project Ga0187894, IMG submission 136650) | White microbial mat communities from a lava cave in the Kipuka Kanohina Cave System on the Island of Hawaii, USA - GBC170108-1 metaG ... | reverse complement strand
TGCAGGCCGAAATTCGGCGCCGGTTCTCAGGTGGTCTCCAGTTCCAGGCTGACTACACCTTCAGCAAGGCTCTGACCGATGCGCCAGGCGCTCTCGGCAACAACCAGAGCGACCTGACATCGTGGAGAACTCTGCGTGACAAGCAGTTGGACTACATGCGGTCAGCCCAGGATCAGACCCACCGGTTCGTGTTCAACTCGATCTACGACCTCCCGTTTGGAAGAGGCCGTCGGTATCTGAGCAATGCGAACGGATTTGTCGATCGCGCGCTGGGTGGCTGGACGGTTGGTTCGATCGTCGTCTGGGCGACTCGTCCACCGTGGTTCATCAATGCCAACCGCACCACCGTGAATCAGTTCAACGCTGGTAACAATCCAGCCGATCTCGTGGGTATCAGTTTCGAGGAGTTCAAGAAGAACGTAGGTATCTTCCGTCATCCGACGGGTATCTACTTCATCAATCCTGAACTTCTGAACATCGTGACGAATCCGACGACCGGTGCGTTTGTCAGTTCGTCCCTTAAACCGGGCCTCATAGCGGCTCCGGCACTGGGCTTCTTCGGTAACTTCCCGATGAACTCACTCAATGGTCCGCGTTACTTCAACGTTGATACGAGCCTTGTGAAGCGCATCCCGATTACTGAAACGGTCAAGGGCGAACTCAAGACGACGTTCATCAACATTTTCAATAATGCGAACTTCGTCTACGGCGGTCAGGCATTCGACTCGACCAGCTTCGGCCGTATCACGGCGCAAAGTGGAAGCCCACGCGTTATCCACTTTACGCTCAAAGTCACGTGGTAATTCAACCACAGTGAATAACCCGAGGAGCGACTCGCAAGGGTCGCTCCTCTTTTTTTGTGCTTTTTGCTCGAATGACTAGTTATACTGGTCGCGAAAGATCTGTTGAACCTCTACGCACCCACTGATTGATGTCCGCAGCACTTTCGCCAAATCAACTTCCCCTTGCGCCTCTCGGCGCCGGCGATCTAATCGACCGCGCCGTCAGGCTGTATCGCCGGCATCTCTTCGTGCTGATCAGGACCGCCGCGCCTCCGGTAATCATCGCTTCCGCGGGTTGGATCGTGTTTTCGCTTGCAGTTCAACGGCTGTTTCTCACTCCCGACATGACGGATCTTTTTATTTACGTCATGCTCAGCATTGTCTCGTTCTGCGTGATGATGGGTGGTTACCTGTTGACACTGGTGGTGATGGGAGGAGCTACACGCACGTTAGTTGCACACCTGCTGCGCAACGAGCCGGTCACTGCGCGTGCAACCTACGCGGCGGTGCGGGCGCGTTTTTGGGGACTGCTTGGCGCGTCGCTGATCGTGTTCATCTGGATCGGCATCTCGCTCAGTGCTGTTTGGGTTGTGTGGTACATCATGGTGTTGATGGTTACATTGCTGGTCCTGTTGGCGAGCGTTGTTTCCCCGTGGTTAGCACTCATCGTCGGGATCATTGCGGGTGTGCTGGCAACCGGAGTCGGTCTTTGGATGTTCTTCTTTATCGTTGGCCGAGTGGCTTATGTGCCGCAGGTGATGCTGGTCGAAGGCAAGGGCGTCTTCGAGGCGTTTAGCCGCAGTTTTTCTCTGGCCCGTGGCAACGTGCGCCGGCTGATGGCGATGACACTGTTTACAACCTTCGGAGCTTACTCGGCGCTGATGGTCCTCTTGCTTCCGCTTGGTTGGTACGGCTACCTCAACGGAATCGATCCATTTAACTCTGCCCAGTGGCCGGCGTGGTATTCGATCGCTAACAGTGTACTGAGCCCATTGAGCTCAATTCTCTTGAGTCCGGTTTGGATGCTGGGCCTTTCTTTGCTCTACGTCGATGAGCGCGTACGACACGAAGGTTACGATATCGAGTTGATGGCTGCGCGACAGCTTGGTGAGCTGCCGGATGTTAACGTTTCGTCGCCCTTGGGCACTGCGCTCTCCTCGATCGCCGGCAAAAAACAACCACCACCCACGCCTCCGGAGCCGAGATCATCTGGTAGTATTCTGAATCTCACTTGACGACGGTGATGCTTCAGGGCCGAACTAAAATAAACTCTCGCTTTCGTTGGTTACTCACCGCGCTTCTCTTGATTGTCCCCGCAACTGCGAGCGCCGAAACGCTGCGTTCAGAGGACTATCAGAAAGAGTTGCAACGGGCCATAGCCTCACTCGAGTCTCTGCAAAAGATCAACGAAACCGAAGCTCCCGATTATTACCAGGAACAGTTTAACCAAACGACAGCGAGCGTTCGTGAGGCATTGCCGGAAAAACAGTCGGTACAAGCAAGCGACGAAGTTTGCGAAGTCGATAATTCCTGGCTGCATTCCGCTCTCGAAGATTCCAAAGGGTTAACTCCGGAAAAACGTTCAGCGCGGCTTGAGCAGCTCATCGATCGGCTCAAAGCGCTCGAGCAACGAGTCGAGTATCAACGCAGACCAGCTACAGAGAACGACAATAAGGTTTATACGAAAGGGAAGCTCGAGAGCATTCTGGCGCGACCCGAGTATGCGACCGAAGAGCGTGGTCCAAATGCACTCACGCGCTTGCTCCAGGATCTCATCCGCTGGCTGCAGCAGTTTCTGCCGGGGCCTATCAGAATGTCGCCGGGCCGCTCAAACTGGGTGACCGTCGTAGCTCAAGTGGTGGTGTTAATCGTCGCCTTTCTGGTGGTTTTATACGTCGTGCGGATCTTGTTGCGGCGGTTTGGCGGCAAACGCGGGAAGCGCGCACGCAAAAAACGCAAGGCGCGCATCGTGCTTGGCGAGCAGTTGAAACCGGAAGACACCTCGACTGATTTATTAACCGAAGCAGAAGCGCTCGCGCGGCAAGGTGAGCTCCGTGCTGCCATTCGCAAGGCGTACATCGCCTTACTGGTCGAACTTGGCGACCGGAAAGTGATTACTCTCGCGCAGTATAAAACCAATCGCGATTACCTGAACTCAGTCAGAAACAATTCCGTGCTCCACTCAAACATGCGCGGGCTGACTGACAGTTTCGAACGCCACTGGTATGGCTTCGATGAAGCGACTGAAAACGACTGGCGAAATTTTCGTTCGCGTTATCAAGCAGCTTTGCAAACCCAAAACTGATTCACGATGCGCCAGCGACTCACAATTATCCTGACCTTCATAGTGATCATCGGCGCGCTGGTCGTGATCAATACGATCTCCTACGTCAAACAGGAAAAACTCCAGGACTCGGAGTTGTTTCCCAATCGATCCACTTATCACTCCGGACCGACCGGCACGCGCGCGCTACACGATTTCATGAGCGAGTCGGGTTACAAAGTGATTCGCTGGCGTGAAGCACCGGAGAAGTTGTTAGGCCAGGCTGGGAAGAACATCGCGACGTTTGTCGTCATCGGTCCGACGCGGTTGCCGTTTAGTGACGACCAGCGAAAGTCTCTACAGGAGTGGATCAGTCGCGGCGGTTGTTTTGTTCTGATCACCCGAGAACCGGATCTCACGCACGGTGCGCCTCCAGGTGGTTGGCTCCTGACTGCCAGAACATCCGATTATCCCAGGTTCGAAACCGATCCGGCCAACGCCAGCCAGATGACTAAGGACGTCACTGCGCTCAAGCCCGTTCAGCCCACCAGCCTGACGCACAACGTCGCTACGGTGTTGCCGTCGCGCTTTGCCGCGCGCCTTACGCTCACTCCCACGGAACCGGAGAAACGCGCTTTGCCGACTCCGACTCCGATCCGCGCAATACAAAGGGAAGGACGCTCCGTTTGGGACGAAGACGACGAAGCGGAGTTGGAGAAAGACCCACCTCCGCCGAGTGCAGTGGTTGTAAAGGCATTCCCTGGTGCACCGGTGGTTCACATCGCCGACAAAAGCGGAGCATTACTCGTTGACTATGCTTACGGGTTCGGCCGCATCGTCCTTCTGAGCGATCCTTATCTCGTCGCCAATGCCGGCATTCGCTCAAACGACAACTTACAACTCGCCATCAATACGTTGACGATCTACGACGGCGTGATCGCATTCGATGAGTATCATCAGGGACGCGGTGTCACCCGCAATGCGTTTGCCAGTTATTTTTCCGGCACACCAGTGCTGGCGATTGGCGCGCAGATCGTTCTTTTGATTCTGCTGATACTCTGGACCAACGGGCGGCGGTTCGCGCGCCCATTACCTTTACCGCAAGTCGATCGTCGTTCGAGCCTGGAGTTTGTTGCGTCGATGGCTGAACTTCAGGAGCGGTCACGCGCATTTGATCTGGCAATCGAGAACATCTATGCGCGCACGCGTCGGGTGCTCGCTCGACACGCAGGGCTCAACTACAACAGTTCACGTTCGGAAATCGCTTCGAGCATCGCGTCGCGTGCGAACATCGATGCTCATCAACTGGAAACGTTGATGCGGCAGTGTGAAGAAACCATCAACGGTCAGCCAATCAGCTGGCGGCAAGCTGTAGATCTCGTCAGACGATTGCGTGAGGTCGAAAGAAAACTTGGCTTGCGGATGCGTTCGCGTGAGGTCCGGCAAGCCGCGGAAAATATCTGACGAAACGAGGTCCACAATTAACGAATGTCTGAAATCGTCTTCTCCACTGTTGCCCACATCAAAGACGAACTGCAAAAAGTCATCGTCGGCCAGAACGACGCGATCGAACAGATCCTGATCGCTCTGCTCGCGGAAGGCCACGCGCTCATCGAAGGCGTGCCGGGTACCGCGAAGACGCTGACTGTCAAGACACTCTCGCGGATCATCAACGCCGGCTTCAGTCGAATTCAGTTCACTCCTGATCTGATGCCGTCGGACATTACCGGCACGAACGTTTTCAATATCGCGAACTCGACTTTTAATCTGCGGCGTGGTCCGGTCTTTACCGACATCCTGCTTGCTGACGAAATCAATCGCACACCACCCAAGACGCAAGCGGCTTTGCTCGAGGCCATGGAAGAACGACAGGTGACGATTGATGGCGATGCTTATCCGTTGTCTCCGATCTTCACCGTGCTCGCAACTGAGAATCCGATCGAGTACGAAGGAACGTATCCGTTACCCGAAGCTCAACTCGATCGTTTCCAGTTGAAGATACTGTTGGACTATCCGGCTGAAGCAGAGGAGCGCGAAGTGTTGGCGCGCTGGGACAGTGGCTTCAACGCCAAACGATTGGATCGGGTCGACCTTCAGCCGTTGAGCGATCCGAGTGCGATCATGCAATGTCGCGCTGAGGTTGCACAGGCGCGAATGGAGCTGGGCGTGCGGCACTACGCAGTCGATTTGGTGCGGCGTACGCGTGCCCATTCATTCGTTCACTACGGCGCGAGCCCACGAGCGTCAGTCGCCTTGCTCTTATGTTCCAAAGCACTCGCGGCAATTCGCGGACGAATATTCGTTACGCCGGATGACGTGCGCGATGTAGCGTTGCCGGTGCTTCGTCATCGCCTGACATTACGCGCCGAGGCAGAGCTCGATGGAGTCACTCCAGACGCCGTGATCACGGACATCCTGAGGTCGGCGGAGGTGCCCCGCTGACGTTATCGTTGGGCCAGGAAATCGTTCAAATCGTTCAAAAAAGCCGAGAATTCATACATAAATGTGAACTCGTAAGGGGTTTCCGGAATTTGAGATTTTGAAAAATACTTTTGGTTTTTGGATGACTGTAGTGGTTTCCACGACCCCTCTATGTCGTCTCATCTAGGTATTTCCGCACCTCTCTACTAAAAACCGGAGATGGGAACATTCCTTGCATAAGAGAGCCACGCTGTGTTGTCTCCCTATGGTTTGTCGAACTTTTCATCTCACGGATTCCTAACAAGTGAGATTTTGATGATCAAGCCTTCTGGGGCCGCAGGAAACTCGTCGGCGGCTTAGAGAAGGTCCTCCAACAAAGTATGTTTCGGGAAGGAGCCCAAATGAAGAAATTGCTTTTTGCCTTCATGCTCGCGGCCCTGACTTTGAGTTTATCTGCTGTAGTGGGATTTGCTCAGAGCACCGCGGGCGTGACAGGAACTGTTAAGGATAGCAACGGTGCTGTAATTGCCGGTGCTGACGTAAAACTGACAGACACGAAGACCGGCATTGAATTGGCCACCAAGACCAATGATCAAGGTGTGTACAATTTCCCCAAAGTAGCGCCGGGGCAAGGCTACAAGCTCACTTTCACTGCTCCAGGTTTTCAAACTCTGGTAATCAATGATGTCGCTCTCGGCGTTGGCACCGTGGAGACACATAATGCCGAGATGATTATCGGCGAGGTCTCCGGCACCGTTGTGGTGACGGCCTCCAATGAAGTTACGCTGAACACCACCGACGCGAGCGTCGGTAACGTTATCGGAGAACGAAGACTTAAAGAGCTTCCAATTCAGATTCGTAATTCACCTGCTGCGCTGATCGGTCTGCAACCCGGTGTGGTCGGCAACAACGTTGGTACCGGCACCACGAACCGCGTTGGTTCCGTTACCGGTTCACGCGCTGACCAGGGCAACATCACCGTCGACGGTATCGACGCGAACGATCAGGCCACGGGCCAGTTCGCAGCGACCGTTGGCAATGCTCCGATCGATGCGATTCAGGAGTTCCGCGCGGTTTCCACGAACCCGGGTGCTTCTGATGGACGAAGCAGCGGCGGCCAGGTCGAGTTGGTGACCAAGAGTGGCACCAACGAGTTCCACGGCAACCTGCGTGAATACAACCGCACGGCAGCCACCGCGGCGAACAGCTTTTTCAACAATCGCGCGGGTGTCCGGCGCCCGCAATTGACGCGTAATCAGTTCGGCGGCAGCATTGGTGGTCCAATCATTAAAGACGCGATGTTCTTCTTCTTCGACTATGAAGGACGGCGTGATGCCCAGGGCATCTCCTACTTGCGCGTGGTCCCATTGGATCACTTCCGCAATGGCAGCCTTGGCTTTCTTAACAACACAGCAGGTTGCGCAACCAGTGCACGTTTGAATACCAACCCTGGTTGCATCACCATTCTGACTCCGGCTCAGGTTGCCACTCTCGATCCATTGCACGTCGGTGGAAACTCGTCCCTGTTGAGCTTCATCAACAGCCGCTATCCGCGAGCCAACGACTTGACCGCGGGCGACGGCATCAACACGGGCGGCTTCCGGTTCAATGCACCGTCGAAACGTGAAGACAATACGTACACGACGCGCATCGACTGGAATGCAACCTCGAAGCAGAAATTCTTTGGCCGTTTCAACATCGCTCGTCGTGTCCAAACTGACACCGTTAACTCGGTGGCAGCACAGTTCCCGGGCGATCCTGAAACCGCTCAAATCATCGTCAAGGACTACGCTTGGGTCGTCGGTCACACTTGGACCGCCAGCCCGAGTTTGGTCAACCAGATCACAGTTGGTGTTTCCCGCTCGGGATTGCTCTTCCCGAACAACTTCGCGCCGGCGTTCCCGAACGCATTTACTTTCGGAATGGGTTTGACCGCGCCGTTCGCGAGCATCAGTGAGCAGGATCGCTTCGTGCTCGTGCCCACAATCCGCGACGACGTGACGTGGACCAGAGGTTCGCACTCGTTCGAATTCGGCGGCTCCTTCAAGCCCATCGATTCCAAGTCGGGACTAGTTAACGATTTCAACTTCCCGACCGTCGGACTTGGTGGTCTGTTGACCGCGCTCGATTCGACACTTCGCCCCTCCAGCATTGGAACGGGTACGGTCCGTTCAGGCAACTACGATTCAGCGTTCACGTTCCTTCTCGGACGCTACGCTCAGATCGCTACCAACTTCAACTATGACCCATCTGGTACCGCGTTCGCTCCGGGCACCGGCAAGCATCGCGATTACCGTTATGACGAACTCGAACTCTATGTCCAGGACAACTGGAGAGTGAGAAACAACCTGACGTTGAACTTCGGTGTTCGTTGGCACCTTTACCCGGCTCCCTATGAGAAGAACGGATTCCAGGCTGCTCAGGATGTCGACATGCGACAGTTGTTCGATACTCGCGCGCGCAATAACGCTGCGGGAATCTCGGGCGATAGCGTTGAGCCGTTCCTCCGTTACGATCTCATTGGCAAAGCCAACAATGCTCGTTCACTCTACGAAACCGATCTGAATAACTTCGCTCCGCGTTTTGGCTTTGCCTACACGCCAGCGTTCAGAAGCGGAATCCTGGGCAAGATCTTTGGCGACAACAGAACAGTGATCCGCGGGGGCGGTTCGGTCCTTTACGATCGTCCAGGTGGCGCTATCACCTTTATTCAGGACCAGGTCTCGTATCTGTTCGACAACTCGGCAACGACGCAGTTTCCCGTCACGAGTGCCACCAATGCGCTGTTGACTAACCCGCGCTTTACCGGCATCAACACGCTGCCGGTGCAGAACGTGGCGCCGACAATCACGCGTCCGTTCACGCCTTTTGTGGACGCCGGATTCCCGTTCGGTCTGGCTACTGGCGAGTTTAACTACGCAGTGGATCAGAGATTCCGGACTCCTTATGCAATCCAGTACAGCTTTGGGTTCCAGCGCGAAATCCCAGGCAACTTCATCCTGGAAGCCACTTATGTCGGCCGCCAGGCAAGAAAGCTGTTTTCGCAGGCTGACCTGGCGCAAGTGTTGGACTTCAGGGATCCAGTCTCGGGTCAGTTCATGATCGCGGCCTTCAATGCTTTGCAGGCTCAGGTACAGGCTGGTCTTACGGGTAACGCTATTACCCCGCAGCCTTGGTTTGAAAACCAAATGTTTCCAGGCGGCACTGCCCTGATGGCTGGCAACGGAACGCTTAGACAGCTCGTTCTGCGCGGTGATACCTCCGACGCAGTCCAACTGCTCTATGCGAACGGCTTGCTTAATCCGAACGTTGCTATGGCGGCGCAGTTCAGCACCAATATCTACGTCTCCAATCAGGGAGCATCCAGCTACGACGGCATGCTGGTGAGCTTGCGGAAACGCTTCTCACACGGCTTGCAGTTCGACCTGAACTACACGTGGTCGCATTCGATCGACAATGGATCGAGTGTGGTGAACACAGTTGCAGGCGGTCTGGTTTGCGACCTTCGCGACCTTCGCGTCTGCCGCGGTAACTCTGATTTCGACATTCGCCATCTCGTCAACGCCAACTTCATTTATGAGTTGCCGTTTGGCCGTGGCCGTATGTTCGGCAGTAACGTACCCGGCTGGGCGAATCAGATCATCGGTGGTTGGGAAGTAAGTGGCATCTTCACTGCTCGCAGTGGCCTGCCTTTCGGTACCACAACTACCGCGTTCCCAGTGGGCTTCAACTTCAACAGCCCGGCGGCCTACAATAACGGCAACGTCGCGGCGCTGCAGGGCAGCATTCACGATGCCAGCAACGGGACCATTCAGTTCTTCGCGGATCCCGCTGCGGTATTCGATCCAGCCAATCCAACGGCTGGTGCGATTCGCTTCCCGCACCACGGTGAGATCGGTAACCGTAACATTTTCCGTGGCCCCGGCTTCTGGAACCTCGACACAGCCCTGTTGAAGAACTTCCAGATGCCCTGGTCTGAACATCAGTCCTTGCAGTTGCGATGGGAGTCATTTAATTTGTTCAACCATCACAGCTTCGGCTTGCCGGCAGTTGGTATCACCGGAACAACCTTCGGTACGATCACCACGTCGGCCAGTGCACCGCGCGAAATGCAATTTGCACTGCGTTACAGTTTCTAACTGGAATTTACCTTGTTTGAAACTTTGGGCTCCTGCGAAAGTAGGAGCCCACTTTTTTTGGGTGCCCACCTCAATCGGAGAAGTGACCATGCTGAAACACTCCCTAACGTCCCTTTCTCTGCTGTTCGTTCTTATAGCCATGCTCCCCAGCCCAGTTCAGGCTCAAGGCGGTCAAACGCTCTTTGGCGACGTGCGGATAACGGGTGAGAACAATGAAGTGGTGCTGAAGGAGGTCACCTTAATTCTTCGTAAAGTGCCGGACGGAGAGATTGGCCGTCAAACCGTCTCCAGCCGCGGACGTTACCGCTTCACAAATTTGAACCCGGGAGAATATGAGATCGCGATCGAGGCTGACGGCAAGGAAATCGGACGTCTTCAGCAGATCATGATCAGAAGTCAACTAAGCAACAGCCCGTATGGACATCAGTACGATCTCGAGTTCCGTTGGAAAGCGGGTGCTGGTTCAACGCTGCCTGTGACAGGCGTAATCTCGGCGGCGGACATTTACGAACGCCCCGGCTCCACTCAGGCACTATTTCACAAGGCCGAGGAGGCTGTTGCCAAAAAGAAATATGACAACGCGATCGATCTACTGAAACAGGTACTGCAAACAGATGACAAAGACTTTCAGGCATGGACCGCTCTCGGCACCGTTTACTTCGCGCAGGAAAAAGTTGCCGACGCTGAAAGCGCATACCTGAAAGCAATCGAAGTTCATCCCACGTCGGCCCGGGCCCAATTCAATCTCGGCCGCTTACGCTCCTCGCAAAAGAAATTCGAAGAAGCAGTTGAACCACTGACGAAAGCCGTCGAACTGCAACCGACTTCCGGCGATGCCAACTATTTACTGGGTGAGTGTTATCTGCAACTCAAGCAGGGTTCGAAAGCGATTCCGTATCTGAACGAAGCAGCGAGGCTCGGCCGTCCGGACGCTCACCTGCGCCTCGGCTGGCTCTACAATGCAGCGGGCATGAAAGACAAAGCGGCGATTGAATACGAAGAGTACCTGAAGAAGAAGCCCGATTACCCCGAACGAAACAAGCTGAAAGAATATATCACCGCAAATAAGAAGAGCTGAGCTACACTGCGAACACAGTGCGCTTCGTTTTCACTAAAACTTTCTACTTCCTGGCCGCGCTCGCTTTTGTTCCGCTCTCGCTTTCGTGGCAGCGCCCATGGTTGGCCTGGGTCGCGCTCGCGTACGACGTCCTCCTCATCGCCGCCGCCATCATCGATTCACGGCTGAGTCACCTGCCCGAAGGATTTCTGGTCTGGCGAGACTTCGACAGCCGCTTCGCGATGGGCGCGGAAACGGAAGTAAAGATTCACCTTCAAAACGCCTCGAATCGTGCGGTTTCTCTGTTCGTCAAAGACGAATATCCGCCGCAGATGATTCTCAAAGGCGAGCGTGAGGCCGAAGTGAAGGTCGACGCTCACAGTATCGCCACGCTGATTTATGCAATGACGCCGCCAAGACGCGGCCATTTTGAGTTTGGCTACGTTGCGTTGCGATTTCGTTCCCGGCTCAATCTTGTTTGGTGCGACGCACGCGGCGCCGGGCCGGTGGCGGTGAAGGTCTATCCAAACATGCGGCGCGCACGTGAAGCGGAGTTGAAAGCACTCGGCGCGCGTTCAATGGTTTCGTCTCATCGCAAAACATCGTGGCGTGGCGAAGGGCGTGAATTCGAATCGATGCGCGACTACGTTCGCGGCGACGAACTGCGTCACATCTCGTGGACGGCGACCGCACGGCGCGGAAAACTGACGACGCGCCAGTATCAAATTGAGCGCGATCAAACGATCCTCGTTGCCCTCGACTCCGGACGCTTGATGACCGCACGCATCGAACAGGAAACAAAACTCGACTCGGCAGTGCACGCGACACTGTCGCTGTTTTCCGCGGCCGCGCGCGCGGGCGACAACGCGGGATTGGTCGTGTTTGGCCGCCGGATAAAGAGCTACTTGCCGCCGAGTCGCGGGCGGGATCACATCGAAGCCGCGCTCGAAGCGCTCTACGCGGTCGAGCCGGAGATGATCGAGCCTTCGTATCCACACGCGTTTGAGTTCATCGCCGCCAATAGCAAGCGAAGATCGTTAGTAATCCTGCTTACCGATCTCGTAGATGAAGAAGGTTCAAAAGAATTACTCACGTCGCTCAATCTGCTTCGGCCGCGCCACTTGCCGCTGGTTGTGACGATTGCCGATCGCGATTTGAAAGCTGTGGTGCAGGGAGTTCCTGAGTCGGTGCGCGATCTGTTTACGCAATCGGTTTCTGAGGAGATCATTCATCATCGTGAGGCGGCGCTGAAAATGGTTGAATCGGTTGGCGGTCTCGCGCTTGACGTAACCGCGGCCGCCCTGGCGCCGGCTTTGCTGGAAACGTATTTGAAGGTGAAGGAACGCGGCTTACTCTGATTCGCAACCTCTGTGCCTCTCTGCCTCTGTGGTTCAAAAATACTTAGCCAAACAACCACGGAGACACAGAGAAGAGTTCAGAAAAGGACTTTTCGGGCAAAGCCGGGAGTTGAACTCGGAACGAGGCGCTATTCAAGAGTTGAGTACTAATTTGCGGCCGGTTCATGACCGACGAAGAGCAGGTAGCTGTACAACGCCAGTCCGGTCAGCGCCGCGATACTGTACTTGATCCGCGGATCGATTTGCGCCGGCGAAACAAATCCCTCGATAGTTCCCGCGACCACCAGCAAGAGCGCCACTCCAATCATCAAACGAACCGCTTCCATGCCGCGCGTCCGCAAGGCATCAGCGCGCGTAAGGTCACCCGGCATGATCATCGCGCTCCCGATCAATAAACCCGCGCCGCCGGCAATAAAGATACACGACAGTTCGACGACGCCGTGCGCGACCATGAACGTCACCAGGTCGTTGCCGAAACCGGCCTGGTAAGTCAGCACCAATACCGAAGCGATGTTGGCGCCGTTAAAGGCGAGATAGAAAAGTGTACCGAGACCGGCCAATGCGCCGAACGCAAACGTGTAGATCGTGACCTGAATGTTGTTGGTCATAATCACGCTGGCGCCCACCTGGTTACCCTTGTTCAGCGTTTCCCACCAGTGAGTTTTGGTTTCGATGTTCAACTCTCGAAAAGCCGGATCGACGCCGACAAGCTCTGAAAACTCAGGATCGTATTTGGTGGCAACGAAGCTCAGCGCCCCGAAGAGAGAGAAAACGGCAAACGCGATGAACGTATAACGCCACGTGCGGCGAAACGTCTGCGGCAATTCATGCGTGAAGTAGCGGCGAATTCGTTTGCCGCCTTGCGCGTCGGCGCGATAGATGCGGCCGTGCGCGCGGATGACGAGACTATTGAGATAATTGACGAGCCGCGGATCTCTCGACTCGGCGCGGGCGATAGCCAGGTCGGAAGCAGTGCGCCGGTAGATGCGGCCGAGCTCGCGTACCTCTTCGCGTCCCAAACGTCTTAGCGAAGCGTGATCGAGTAGCTTGAGCAAGTCTTCGAGCCGTTGCCAGGCGTTTTTGCGTTGACTGATGAAGCGGTCGGAAGGCATTTTGTCGTAGTGTAACTTGGCCGGGTACAAAGTCAACGAAAAGATGCGACGGCTGGTCGAATGTGTCCCCAACTTTAGTGAAGGGCGAAAGCCCGAGACGGTGCAGCGGATTGCTGACGCGATCGCGGCGGTTGAGACGGCCTGCGTGCTGGACACGCATATCGATCCGGATCACAACCGTTCTGTGATTACATTCGTGGCCTCACCTGAAAACGTGGTTGAGGCGGCCTTGCGGGCAGTCAAACGGGCGTCGGAGCTGATCGACATGCGCACGCATCGGGGCGAGCACCCGCGTCTGGGCGCCACGGACGTGTTGCCGTTTGTACCGGTCCGGGAAGTGACGATGGATGATTGCGTCCGCCTGGCTCATGAAGCAGGTAAACGCATCGCCAGCGAACTGTCCATTCCGGTTTACTTCTACGAGAAAGCCGCGTTGCGTTCCGATCGAATCAATCTGGAGGACGTGCGGCGCGGTGCTTTGGAGCTTTTGCGCGAACAGATCACTACGAACCCAGAACGCGCGCCGGATGAAGGTGCGCCGGTAATTAACGAAACAGCGGGCGCGATCGCCGTGGGCGCACGTCCGTTTCTGATCGCGTTCAATGTCGTGCTTCGCAGTGACGACATCGCGATCGCGCGCGAGATCGCTAAGGCCATCAGGGCCCGCAACGGTGGGTTGCCATTTGTGAAGGCTTTGGGTTTTCGGCTGTCAACGCGGAGTTGTGTGCAGGTGTCGATGAACCTGGTGAATTACGAAGTCACCGGAATGGGCGTCGTTTACGATGCGATACGTCGTGAAGCCGAGTTGTTGGGAGTGGAGATCAATAGTGCAGAGATCGTTGGCCTGGTGCCGCGCGCAGCGTTGGATCGGAAAGCCGAGTACTTCAGCAAGCTGGAAAACTTTTCCGAAGCGAAGATCCTGGAAAACCAGATCGCTAACTGCCGAGCGTGATAATCTCCGCGCGTAGCCGTTCGTGGCGGCGCATCAGCTTCAGATACGTTATCTCTTCAGCCGCACACTTTGCGCGCACGATCCGATCTAACATCTGTCTTTCATCCCTGCTCCAACCGGCCACACGTATCACAGACGCCAACGATTCAAACTTCCGCCCCTGCATTCTGAGTCCAATCTTTCGCACCTGAAAGCGATCCCAATCGCCCGCGCGCTTCTGGTCGAGCTCAAAGATCATTGGACTCTCAGCCAGCTTCCGCAGCGTGCGCGCCGAAGTGCGATAACCTTTTCGCGTGGCGATCTTCTGTTCTTCTTTCTCAGTCAGGCGCAACGCTTCGCGCTTCGTCGGCCGGAAGCCAAGTTTGCGATAGAACCAAAACGCGCCCGACTCGATTCCTTCTTCGTTCTCGTGGCCGATCTGATAAGGCTCGATCGAAAACGCGGTTACGCCCGCGAAGTGGCGCATCACGTTGAGTATTCGCGCATACAACCAGGCAGTCTCGCCGTCGCGGAAGGTGTAGTAGAGATTGAACCCGCTTTCCATTCGTTCAAACAGCGAAAGACCTTCGAAATAACCGATCGGCACGCCGTTCTTGTAGATCATCGTTGCGTGAGAGGCGCGCAACGGCAAGCGTTTCTCCGCCGGCAAACCGAAGAGATGTAGTTGGACGCCGCGACCCAGGTCGGTCTGATAGACGTGTGCCGGATCACCGTGCGTAAAGTTGTAAAGCTCGCGATAACGAATCGTAGACGCTTCACGAGCCAGACCCAAAGCTCGCTCCCCGTCTCGCCGAGACAACTTCCGGAACGCCGGCGGTGGCGCATTTAATTCGTCGCGAAGATTAACATCGCGGCGTTGAATCAAAGGTTCGCGGTGATAAAACATGCTGCGCGTTGGGGCGCGCAGGCCAGTTCGCGTGGAACGAAAACGCGGCGCCCACTGCACGTAGATCTGTTGCGAGTCGTAGAGTTCCGCCTTCTCCTGATCAAGCTTTGCCAGTTCGTCGAAGCGTTCGACTAACCACGAAATCTCCGCTTGGCGGCCACGCGCCGCAGCCAACCACTTTCGATAAGGAACATTCGCTTCTACGTTTGCGTCTTCTTCCAACAGCGGCATGAAACGTGGCCACGTCTCGGCCAATCGATTTTCGTTCTCAAACCAGTCCCAGTAGATCGCAAGCTGTGCCGGGTAACACTCAACCAGCCAGCGAACAACGTAGAAGCTAAACGTGTCGGTCACAGAAGTGCCCGCGATGCCCGAAACGCTTGGGTCCTCGAGGCTCGACAGATCCGCATTACGCCTGCGCAGTTCCGCGACTCTCTCAGCGAAAGAGCGAAGTTGCTTTTCAGCTAGTCGCGCAACCGCGGCGTTGTGAGGAAACGCGCGAACAAACAGCAGTAACTCGTGCAGACGGATCAGCGCCTCGGGATCGTGAAACCGTTTCCGTGCGAGACGTGCGAGTAGCCATTCCACTCGCTTCGCGTCTTGCGGACCGAAACTGGTTTTTAGTTTGTCGAGTTGATCGAGCAGTGGTTTTTTAAGCGTTTGAACCACAGAGGCACAGAGACACTGAGTTGGGAGTTTGAATTTACGCTCGGCGAATAAACTTCGCGGCAATCCAACCGGCGAGCACGAGCGCCGAAAGAATGATCCAGTTGTAGCGGTCGCCGTACGTCACGCCGGGATAGTGATTGCTGATCATGATGAACACTACCGGCACGGCCATGAACGTGTTCTGTTTGGATCGCAACTTAGCACGCGCGGAAAGCCGTTCATCAGGTTTGCGACCTTCGTTCAGCGCCGCAATCATCCGTCTTTGCGACGGCAGGATGTGCATCCAAACATTCGCGGCCATGATCGTGCCGAAGATCGCGCCAAGATGGATGTAAGCTGCGCGCGCGCTGAACACTTGCGTCAGTCCGTAAGCGAGCACCACGATCAGAATGTACGCGACGACGGCAAACGCCTTTTCGTGGCGTCCTAGCGGTGATGCCATCATCACGTCGTAAACAAAACCCGAAGCGATGATCACGCCGATGCCCAGCACCACTGCCCAACCAGGACTGATGTCATAAACATCGCGGTCAATCAACGCGCCACCGCCGAGATAATAAATAAGCACCAGCAACGCGAAACCGCTGAGCCATGTCACACCGGCTTCCCAACGAAACCAGTGCAACGTTCGCGAGGCGAGGTCCGGCACTTTTCGCCGTTCGACAACGTAGAAACCGCCGCTGTGGACCATCCAAACCTGCGCGGATGCGCCCGTCGCCGCCACGGCCTTTTCTTCTTCAGTCAAACGCGCGTCGAGCCAGGTGAAGTAGTAAGTCGTACCTACCCACATGATGCCGGCAAAGACGTGTATCCAACGAAACAGGAGGTTGAGCCATTCGTTCAGAGTCGGATCGAGAATCATCAGGACGAGTTGTTTTAGCTTCCGCGATAGGTCGAGTAGCCGTAGGGACTGATCAGCAACGGCACGTGGTAATGCTGCGATGCGTCGTCGACATTGAAAACCACCGTCACTTGCGGATAGAAGCAGGCAAGACTGAGCGACGAAAAATACGGCTCAGTGTCGAAGACCAGCCGGTAGGTTCCGTTTGAAACCGGACGATCGACGAGAAAGAAGGGCTTCACACGGCCGTCGTCATCTGTCCAAGCGTGGCTCAGCTCGGTCCAACTCTCGTCGTTGTTCTGGAGTTCGAGAGAAACAGCCACGCCGCTGGCGGGCGCGCCGCGCGAGGTGTCGAGTATGTGGGTCGAAATCGTGCTCATGAAGGCTGCTTATGAATGACGGAGTAGTTTTCGCAATCTCAGCTCCGCGATCCTGGCTTGTTCGGCGGCTGCAATCGGTAACTCTGTGGAGGCGTCGTTTAGCAGTCGCTGTTCGAGCAGCGCCAGTATCTCATTAGACGACTTGCCCGTGGCGCAAACTATGAAAATAAAACCAAATTTCTTTTCGTAATCGAGGTTTAGCTTGGCCAGCTTCTCGATGGTTTCCTGTGCGGCGTTTTGGACGCCTTGTTGTTCCTGAGCCGACCATTGCCGCGACTGTGCCGAAACCGCGTTGGCCGCTTTCCGCTCGCCGATTTTGGGATGACTGCGAAACGCTTCGAGCCAATCGGTTTCGTCCAGCGACCACCAGACGTCATTTGCTTTGGCGATCAGTTGTTCCAGCGATGTGTACGGCCGCTGTTGTTCGACTGCTTCTGCCCAGCGCGCTGCACCGCAACATTTCAAAAACTCGGTACGCGCTTCTTCGGGAGCGAGTTCATTCAACCACGCCAGATCGTGCGCCGCTTGCATCACTTGTTACTCGGTCAACGTACCGTAGACGCGCAAACGGCTCACGCCGCCGTCCGGAAAGATATTGAATCGCAGATGCGAAACGACGCCTGGGTCTGTAAGTTCACGATCAAAGTAATGACGCGTGTGTGCCTGGAGTTTGGTACGTGCCAAAACGTTGGTCCACACAAGTGAAGGGTCCGCAAGATCTGCGGCACCGGAAACGCTGCAAGCCTCGAGCGAACAGCTCTCGGGAAAGTTGCCTTTGAAGTGCGCCGTGTCCACTTCGATCGATTGTATCTGTCCCGGCCGGGCGAGTTTAATGATGGCCCAATCGTGTCCTGGCCCACGGCGGCGTTTTGTTTCCCAGCCGTCGCTCATGTCGGCGGCGCGCCCCGGCATGATCAGGTTGTGACGATGGCCAAAGAACATGTCGCTGCACGAAAGCACAAGCGCGCCGTTCTCCGCCGCCGCGAGATCGACGTGACCACCGGCGCGTTTAAGCCGTTCCCAGTCCGGCACGACTTCACCATAAACGCGCAGCCGCGCGACGCCGCCGTCGGGATAAATGCGGAAACGAAGATGCGTGATTCGTTCCGTGTATTCGATCGCAAACTGATTGCGCGCGTCACCGGCGAGAGGCATCTGCGGCAACAACTGCACCCAATGGACCGAATCGTCAAGCAACTGTTCTTCGGTCGGCAGCCCCTCAAACGCAGCCCCGTCCAGCGAACAATGTTCGGGATAGTTGCCACGGAAATAACTGGTGTCAACCACAACACCGCGAATGATCCCCGCCAGGCCCAAGCGGACGATGCACCAATCAAAACCGGGCGTGCGCCGGCGTCGACTCTCCCAACCATCCATCCACTTGCCGCGATCCGTGTACTTTCCTTCTATGAAAATCGGCTCGCTCGCCCTCAGCAAATTCTCCTTTGGCGCAAAGAAATCATCATTGGCGATCAGCACCGCACCGCCAACCTTTTCTGAAGCGAGATCGATTAAGTCCGTGAAGTTCATAGAGCCATAAAGAGGCACAAAAGGCACAAGAGGCCTGAATCAGGTAAGAATGTACTTTTTTATCTCCAGTCGTGGAGCGCCAAAGTTGATTAGCAGGCCGTGCTCGACCCGCGCTGCGCGCAGGTAGCCAAGTAACTGCGCGGTATGCGCGTCGACGAGAGCGGTACAACCCTTGATTTCACAAATAAGGGACTTCTCCACGAAAAGATCCGCAATCAATAAACCGAGAAGTGTTCCATCTTCGTCAAACACCCTCATTCGCTGCTGTTGTTCAACTGCAATATCCTGCTTGCCGAGCCGGTTCGCGAGTGCGTTTTCGTAAATCCTTTCGTTGAATCCGCTCCGCAGGTAATGATGAATCTCTAAACTTGTCTTACGAATTATGTCACAAAGCGTGAGGATGCTACGGCTGTGAGGATCCGCCGCCATATATAAACTCTCCCTTTCCTAATTGTTCTTGTGCCTCTTGTGCTTCTTGTGCCTCTTTGTGACTTTCATCATATATTTTTTTACCGCGAAGGAAAGTCTTTTCCACTACGCCGCTCAGTAGCTCACCGTGATAAGGCGTGAGTTTGTGGCGATGTTCCAGGTGCTCGGCGTCGACCACGAATTCTCGATTCGGATCGCAGATGGTGATGTCGGCGTCGCAGCCCGCGGCGATCGTGCCTTTGCGGGAATCGAGCGAAACTTGCCGCGCCGGATTCGTACAGAGCCAGTTGGTCAACTCGCGTAATGAAAAGCCGCGGCGGTGTGCTTCGGTCCAGGTTACGGGCAGCCGCAGTTGTAACGATGCGATGCCGCCCCACGCGGCCATGAAATCGCCGGTATCGCGCACCTTCATGCGTGCAGGACAAGGCGAATGATCCGATACGACCATCTCGATTGTTCCATCAGCCAGACCTTGCCAAAGCTTTTCGCGGTTCTCACTCTCGCGGATTGGCGGACAACATTTGAACTCCGTCGCTCGCTCGGGAATCGTTTCGGCGGCGAAGTGAAGATAGTGTGGACACGTTTCGGCAGTAATCTTCACTCCCGCAGTCTGCGCCTCGCGCAGCAACGGCAACGCGTCGGAAGAAGAAAGATGAACGATGTGCACGCGCGTGCCGAATTCGCGGCTCAAGCGGATCATCATTTCAATCGCTTCATTTTCCATCGAGCGCGGACGAGACTTAAGGAATGCGACGTAGTCGGTAGGACAGACATTCCTGTCTGTCGCCGTATGACACCCAGGAATGCCTGTCCCACTCATCGGTCCCGGCAGCTCTGCATGCACGATCAACATCGCCCCGAGCCGTGAAAGTTCCGGCATCGCCACGCGCAAATCATCTTCAGTGACGTGCGGAAACTCATCCACGCCTGACGGCACCAGAAAACACTTAAACCCAACCACGCCTGCGGCAAACATCTGCGCGAGTTCAGGCGTGTTGCCTGGCACAACACCACCCCAAAACCCGACGTCGACAAAACAATCGTCCTTCGCTGTGTCGAGTTTTGTTTGGAAACCGGCGAGTGTTGTCGTTGGCGGAATTGAGTTGAGCGGCATGTCGATCAGCGTCGTCACTCCGCCCGCCGCCGCTGCGCGTGTGGCGGTGCGAAATCCTTCCCATTCGGTACGACCCGGAGAGTTGATGTGAACGTGCGTATCAACCAAACCCGGCATTACGACCGCATCATCGCCGGCCTCGACGATCTCGCAGTCGTTCGAGACGTCTGCAAACGGCCGCACCGCAACGATCTTCTCACCACGAACATGAATCGACGCCGGACCAATCGCGTCCGCCGACACTACGGTTTGCCCACGAATGATCAGATCGACGGTCGACATGCACGAATTAGAAAGATGGCGGCGGTGGCGGCAGATCTGAGACGGCCTGGTTCGTGTCGCTCAGTCCAAACACCATTTTGTAAGCAACGGCGATCGCGCCATACTGAATCGGAAACACAAGAAACGCTCCGACATAACAAAGCAGCAGGCCGGCGAAAGTCAAAAGACCGGTCAGCAGCGTCATTCCCAGAATGCGCCAGAAATTCGCCATCGCCGCTTTGAAGCTCCACTTAATCGCGTCCATGGCTTGCATTTTTCGGTCGACAATCAGCGGATAGCTAAACGTAAAGCCGATTGAAACGAAGACGATGACGATGATCATCACGAGCCAGAAGATCGCAAACATGCCCATGACGCCAAGCATCGCGGCCGGATTTGGCTCATCCCCTTGCACGGCGATCGACAGAATGAATCCGACGTAGAACAGCAAATATGCCGGAACGACGATGATTACAATCGGAATTACGTGCAGCAGCGTGGCGATCAAGCTTGGACCAAAATAGTCGAATCCCTTGAAGAGCAGACCAAACTCAAACGGCTCGTTGCGCATCCGCTTGAAGAATGTCATGTGCATCCCGCACATCATTGGACCAAGCAAAATGCCAAAGGGCACCGCCGATCCGATGAGCATCGCTACCGCAGCCAGACCAACAAACAGCCAGTACTGGTCCTTCATCAGCGCCCACGCGCCTTTAATGCATTCAACTGGTTGAACAGCGTTTCGCTGAAACACGATTTGAGGGGTCGACATTCGGCTTTTCCTTACGGGTCAGGATTTACGATCTTGCAGTCACAAGAAAATCGACGAGCAGATTGGCGGCGACGCGCAGTCGATAATTCGCAGTGGAGCGCACGTCGTCGATGGGCACGATCTCGCGCAGTAAAGTTTCGCGCGCGAGTTTCACCGTGTCGTCATTGATCTCTTTGCCGCTGATCGCATCTTCTGTTTGTTTGCAACGAAGCACGATCGGCGCAACGCTGCCGAGCACGACGCGCACATCTGTGACGCGCGTGTCTTCCATCCGCACAACACCGGCAAAGCAGACTTTCGAGATTGCTTGTGCCTTGCGCGTACCAACCTTGCGATAGTATTGCTGCATGTCTGAGGTACGGCGTGGCAAGCGAATACGCGCCAGCAATTCATCAGCGCGCATTGTCATCTGCTTGTATCCCCTATGAAAACCATCATACGGAAGCCAACGCGAGCCGCCGCTCGAGACCAGTTCAATCTCCGCGTCGTAGGCCAGCAACGCCGGCGGCGAATCGGCTGCGGGTGAAGCATTCACGACGTTTCCGCCGAGCGTGCCGCGGTTTTGAATTGCCAGCCCGCCCGTTTCACTCGCTGCCTGACAAAGCATCGGAAACTCGCGCTGCAACACCGCGTTCGCCTGCACTTCGGTGTAGGTTGTTAAAGCCCCGAGCGTCACGTGTTCGTCAGTAATCTCGATGCCGCGTAGTTCGCTAAGCGGCCAGATGTTGACGTAATTGCGGTGCGGCAGTTTGCCGGCTTCGAGCAGAACCATCAGATCGGTGCCGCCCGCAAATGGTTTCCAGGCACCCGGTTCGTTGCCGAGAAGAGCGAGAACGTCGTTGAGTGAAGCGGGTGTGGTTAGTTGGTAGCCGGGAACGTAACCTCTCATTTTTTAGCCCCTCTTTCCTGGGACTGCAGGCGTCTCGCCTGCTTGTCCTCGCAACAGGCACTTCGGCGAGAGAGCAGGCGAGACGCCTGCGGTCCCAGGAAATTGATCTTCACTTCTGACAGGCGTGAACAACCGACTCGAATATCTTCATATAGCCGGTGCAGCGACAGAGATTTCCGGCTAGTCCATTGCGGATGTCGGCTTCGGTCGGCGCCGGATTGCGTTCGAGCAGATCGACAGCCGCGAGAATCATCCCAGGAGTACAAATACCACATTGCGCGCCGCCGTGGTCGATAAATGCTTGTTGCACCGCGTGCAGTTGGTCTCCATTCGCGACGCCTTCAATCGTTGTGATGTTTGCGCCGTTAACCTGAGCGATCGGCACCAAACACGAATTTACGATCTGCCCGTCGAGCTTCACCGTACACGCACCACATTCGCCTTCGCCGCAACCTTCCTTCGTCCCGGTTAAATGCAGTTCTTCGCGTAGGACGTCCAGCAAGCGCGCCATCGGAAACACTTCGAGCTTATGTGACTCTCCGTTCACCGTCAGCTCGATTTCGGTTTTGGTCATTTAGTTTATGTGCAGCGCTTTTCCGACCGCCGGATCGCGGCGCACACGCCAGATCTTTGAGTCGAGATAGTAGTGGATAAACGCGTAGCCCCAGAGAAACGAGATGCCCAACTGGATCGCGAACGGTTGCTCAACACCGGCAGCGGCATTCTGGAAGCCGAGATAACCAAGCAACTGCCGCGGGCCTTGGTAAAGCAAGCCGAAGATGACGCCGAACGCGACGTAGTAGAGCACGCGACGGCTAATCATCTCGGCGGCGCCATACTGGTCTCGCTTATCCGCATATTTCTGATTGTGAAACCAGATCAGCCGGTGATACTGAAAGTTGTGATAGATGGTCAGAATCGCGACGATCGCGATCGGTTTGTGCGGCATCGGCGTCAGCAAGACGATCCAATGCATCGGAATTGCAGCCGCAAGCAGCAGGTATTTCGGCACGTTCAACGGCTCGCCGGTGATTGCACGTTGCGCCTGACGTCCCAGCCAAAGAACGAATAGAAGAATCGTTCCCGCGAGTAGTATTTTGGCAAAACCATTCACGCCGCCGCGCAATACCGCCGGCACGCGCGCCATCGCCTCCGGATCGCGCGCGATAAACTCAACGAACGGATAGTTGAACGCAAACAGCAGGAACAACCGATCGAGCGCATTGTCGACACGCGCGAGATCACCGTTCTTCTTTTTGTACAGGACCATGAAACCGTAGTGCTGTTTCACGAGATGGTAGTAAGCCCACAACGCGGCCACGAAGAAGAACACGAACCCCGCGCCCGCGAGCACCAACACCGGTCCGATGGCAAAGAACAGTAGCGAACCCCAAAGCAGCCGGCCGCGGTTCTGTCTTTCACTGCGATCGAAATAAGTGCGTGAGAGAGTGCCGAAGACATGCGGCGCGTCGATCAGTATGGCCCAAAGCGCCACCATCGGCACCAGCGGCATGAGCCCGCCCACGTAAAGCACGAGCAGCAAATAGCTCGAAACCACCGAACCGATAAACCAAACAAGATCATCACGTGCGCCGATAATCCAGCGCAAGGAAATTGCATTGGCAACGGGTTTGGCGACGATTTCAGCGCTGGCAGCCATGGCGAAGTTTGGTTTCAGGCTGGCGGCATTCTATCATCGGAGACCGGAATGTTCCGAAGCGCTCGACTTAACTATGGAGAAACAACTCTTTCAAGCCCATCCGTGGCATGGCGTGAGTCCGGGACCGAGAAGTCCGGAGCTGGTTAATGCTTACATCGAGATCGTCCCGACCGATGCGGTTAAGTATGAACTCGATAAAATATCGGGCCACTTGCGCGTCGATCGCCCGCAGCGTTTCTCGTCGATGTGCCCGACGCTTTACGGTTTTGTTCCGCAGACTTACTGCGGGCGCGAAGTGGCCGAACTGGTTGAACGGCGCACCGGTCGGACCGGCATCGACGGCGACAAAGATCCGATGGACATCTGCGTCTTATCCGAAAAGACTTTCGCCCAGGGTAATTTCTTTGTGCGTGCGCGGCCGATTGGCGGGTTAAGAATGATCGACGGCCGACAGGCTGACGACAAGATCATCGCCGTGCTCGAAGACGATCTTGCGTACGGCCGCATTCTCGAAGTTGCTGACGTGCCGCAGGGATTAATCGATCGTTTGCAGCACTACTTCCTGAGTTACAAACAGCTTCCGGGTGACGAACCGAAGAAGGTCGAGATCACGCACGTTTACGATCGCACAGAGGCGTTGGACGTGATCACGCGCAGTTTACGTGATTATCAGGAAGAGTTTGGCGACGAATAGGACGCGAGTTCAATAAGGCCGCCCGAGGTGTTCTTCGATCCCGCAGCGGGGACATATCAAACCGCTGCGGGATTCGTCTGTCCACTTGGCGAGCGCCAAAGGTTGTGGGTGATGAACGGCGTGGTTATGCCGATCCTGCTGTTTTCTTTCAGCAGTCTCCGAACTGCAGTGTTTGCATAGCCAGCCGTATCCCAGATTGAAGAAGTGGGTCGTCTGGTGCATAAACCTGAAGAGATCGTCAGGTCACTTTCGTACAAGCCATGAGACTATTGTCTTGATTCCATCAAACGCACGGGCACAGACATCCGCCTGCCGTTGCGCCAGATCTGCACTTGCACGACTTCGCCGATCTGATGCTTCTCGAGGACGCGGAACAGATCGTCTGAATTGGTGACTTTGTCGTTGTCGATACCGACGATGATGTCGCCCAGTTCGTAATCGCCCATCTCGGTCGCTTGCATTCCGCGCAGTCCCGCTGCGGCAGCACCACTGCCACGCGCGACCTGAATGATCAGCACGCCATCGGAAACGGGAAGATCAACCTGATTGCGAAACGCCGAGACGTCGCGGGTGCTGATGCCGAGTTTGGGGCGTCGTACCGAACCAAATTTCAAGATCTGCGGCACTACTCGTTTGGCGATTCCGACGGGAACTGCAAACCCAACACCTGCGGAACTGCCCGACGGCGAAAGAATCTGCGAGTTGATTCCGATCATGCGACCGCGAGAGTCGAGTAGTGGTCCACCCGAGTTGCCGGGATTGATCGACGCGTCGGTTTGAATGGCGCCCTCGATGAGACGATTGTTACGCGCGCGAATCGGTCGTTGCAGACCGCTGATAACGCCAGTTGTCAACGTGCGGTCTAAACCAAACGGATTGCCGATCGCCAATACCTTTTGTCCGACGACCAGTTTTTCGGAGTCGCCGAGCGGAATCACGGTCAGCGGTCCGGCCGGTTTCTCGGTTAAGCGAATCACCGCGAGGTCCGTGTCGGGATCGCCGCCAACGACTTCCGCCGGATAGTCTTTCTTCCCGCCGAGGCTGACGGAGAGTTTTTGCGCGCCTTCGATCACGTGATAGTTCGTCAGAATATTTCCTTCCTGATCCAGAATCGAACCAGAACCGGAGCCTTCCTGTTGCTCAACGTAACCGAAAAAGTCGCGTGCGTAGGAAGTTGAATGAATGAAGACGACGCCCGGGCTTAGCGTACGATAGACTTCGATGTTGTTCTGTTCGTCAGTCGAAAGCGAGGGATCGGTGATTCCCGCCGGCGCAGTTTCTGAGAACGCCGCCTGGGAAGGCTGAAAACGATTGTTGATACGATCGACAAGCGTAACGATTCCGGCAGCGAACAACCCTGAGATAAGAGCAATCAATAAAACTTGGCGTGTGGAAAGTCTGTACATAAAACTTCTTCTTTCTCTCGATTCACGTTTTTGCAGTGGTGGCAGCATGGCGCTAGGATGCCTTTCGACCGGGCACTCGTTGTGTGTCTCAGTGTGGGACTGGGCCACAGCGACACAACTTTAAGCCAGTAGCGTTTTGAGTTCAAGCGTTAGCTTGTTTCGCAAAAGCAGCCTAAAGGCTGAACTCAGAAACCTTAGAATACCTCGGGCTGCAAGGTTCTTTGAGCGATCTGTATCTACTGATATTCGAGGGGAAGAGTTTCACCCAAACAGCGAAATAAAGAGATTTGGCAAGCTGGCAAAGTAGGCGAGCACCCGCACCGGGCCTTGCCAACCGAGTGCATAACATCCTGTCGCTGCGTGTACGATCATCAGGGCGGAATAAACAGCCAGCGCGGCTGAAAGACCGCGTCTGGCGAGCGGCAGATGCGAGCAACGGTAGAGGACGTAAGCGGCGAAGGCGCCGATGGCGAGCTTGAAAACCAGAAACGACAGCTCGCTGTACTCGAGCAAGCTGGCCATAAGCGCGTTGCCTTCGGTGGCGACATTCAGGCGCACCCAAAGGAGCGTTAGTTGGGCGTCGAGCCAGTTCAGACCAAACAGGAGCAAGCTTTTGGTAAGTGTACCCACACGGGTTCTCAGGACCAACTTTGTTTAAACTCCATCCTATTACGCCAGAACCCTCAAGCTGTAGCTCGAGGGTCCATGACGTCACGGGAGGAACGAGACTCGTTCTTATGCTCTATTAAAGACGGCGAATTATAGATCAATTCCGAAAAGGTTTCGCTTTGACTTCAAGCTTTAGCTTGCACCAGAAGAAGCAAGGCTGAACTCAGAACAGAATGATGAAGATTTCAATAGCGCAAGCTTTAATGCGGGCGTCGCAGGAATTAGACCAGGCTGGCATTGCGGAAGCGCGGCGTGAGGCGGGTTCGCTGTTGTCGCATCTGATTGCCAGGGATCGCACATTTTTGCTTAACCATGCGGAAGATCGACTCAGCGATGGGGAGCTGGAAAGTTTTGAAAGCGCGGTTGCGCGTCGGGCGGCTGGTGAGCCGGCGCAATACATCATTGGAACGCAGGATTTTTTCGGACGCGCATTTCGCGTCACGCCCGATGTGTTGATTCCGCGTCCGGAAACGGAGCTGCTGGTCGAGGCGGCGTTGAAAGTAATGAATGCTGACTCCGTGATTTGCGACGTCGGAACTGGTTCGGGATGCATCGCGATCACGTTGCTTTGCGAACGCAGCGATGCACACGCGGTAGCGATCGACATCTCGGAGGCTGCGCTGGAAGTTGCGCGGCAAAACGCCCGAACGCATTCCGTTGAGAACCGCATCGAGTTTGTGTTCTCCGATTGCTTTTCGGCTTTGAATAAAAGCGCCACTCAGTTTGACGCAGTAGTTTCTAACCCTCCTTACGTCTCGGCCAACATGCTTCCAGGCTTACAGCGAGAGGTCCGGGATCACGAACCGCTAGTGGCGCTGTCGCCTGGCCCAGACGGGTTAACCGTTATCAGGCGTCTTCTCCTCGACGCACCTCAATTCATTCGAGGTAACGGCTGCCTGCTGATGGAAATCGGCTTCGACCAGGGCGAAAAGGTACGGCAACTCGTCGATCAAAACGTTTGGACTCTACGCGACATACTGCCGGATTTGCAGTGTATTCCGCGCATCGTCGTTCTCCAGAAGAACTGAATTTCCTGCCACAACCCCCAACCTTGCGGTGTTTACGATTCAGAAACCGCAGAACTGACTGAATAAACACGGAAACCCCCAGACGATTGAAGGAGATCCATCATGTTGAGGTTTGTAGGACGTAGTGTGCTCGTGGCGGCACTCGTGGCCACCGTTGGCATTACCGGGCTGGCCCAAAAGACCGATAAGGTCAAAACCAGGAAAGATGGTTCGTTAACTTGCCGCGACCAAAACTGGTACAACGACAGGCTCGTCGGTAACTGTGAAATTCGCGAGCAAACACTCGCGCTGAGCGGCGGCCCGATCGCGATCGACGGCCGGCAAAACGGCGGCGTTTCGGTGAAGGGTTGGGACCAGAACCAGGTGTTGGTGCGCGCTCGCGTGCAGACCGGCGCTCCGACCGCAGCCGACGCAGAGGCCCTGTCGAAGGAAATCAGAATCGAAACCAGTGGCGCCAAGATTTTTGCGAGTGGTCCCGACAGCCGGCGCGATTATCACTGGGACGTCAGTTACGAAGTTTTTGTCCCGCGCCGCGCCGACCTTTCGATCGAAACTCACAACGGCGGTATTGTCATTTCTGAAGTAAGCGGCCGGATTGATTTCAGTGCAACGAACGGTGGGGTCGTGCTGAGACGAGTCGGTGGCGCCGTCAAGGGCTCGACCACGAACGGCGGATTAGTCATTGAGCTTACGGGCGACCGTTGGGACGGCGAAACATTGGACGTCAGCACTACAAACGGCGGTGTGGTGATGTCGATCCCGGAGAACTACTCGGCGCATCTGCAAACCGGAACGGTCAACGGCAGCATCAGCGTCGATTTTCCGGTAACAGTGCAGGGACGGACGAAGGAACTCGCGGTGAACCTCGGTTCCGGCGGCGCGACCGTCAAAGCGATGACGACCAACGGCGGCGTACGCGTCCAACGAATGTCGAGAGACGAATAGAGTTGACGAGCAAGAGGGCGGTGATCTGGTGCGACAGGGCGCAATCCCTGTCGCGCCTTTTATTTTGGGCCATGAAAGAAGCAGAAGAGGCACTTACGTACTGAACCGTGGTGCCTCTTGTGCCTTTTTGTGGCTTCATTTAATCTGTGGGGAATCGTGGACAAATTTCGTATCGTCGGGGGCCAACCTCTTCAGGGCCGAGTCTCGATTAGTGGCGCCAAGAATTCTGCCTTGCCTTGCATGGCGGCAGCGTTGCTCACGCCGGAGACCGTCACGCTGCACAACATCCCTTATGTGCGCGACATAATCACGCAACGCCGCTTGCTCGAAGACATCGGCGCGACGGTGCTGACGCCTGAATTAAGAACGCACAAGATCACTGCTTCGCACATCGAAGTTTTTGAAGCGCCTTACGAACTCGTCAAAACAATGCGCGCGTCGGTGCTGGCGCTTGGTCCATTGCTGGCGCGGTTTGGCAAAGCGAAGGTTTCTCTGCCGGGCGGTTGCGCAATCGGCACGCGGCCGATCGATCTGCACCTGAGCGGCTTTGAAACGTTTGGCGCGGAAGTAAAACTCGAAGCCGGTAACGTCGTTGCGCGCGCACCCGCCCGGGGTCGTTTGCGAGCTGCCGACATTCATTTCAATAAGGTCACCGTCACCGGGACCGAAAATCTGATGATGGCCGCGACGCTGGCAGACGGTGTCACAACACTTCACAACGCTGCCCGCGAACCTGAGATCGTCGATCTGGCTGACCTGCTCAACAAAATGGGCGCACGGGTCAACGGCGCCGGTTCCGAAACGATTCAGATCGAAGGCGTCGAGGCACTCGGCGGCGCGGAGCACACGATCATTCCCGATCGGATCGAAACCGGAACATTCATCGTGGCAGGGGCACTCACCGGAGGCGAACTGGAGATAAAAGACTGCCGTCCGGATCACCTCAGAAGCGTCATTGCGAAACTGCGCAGCGCCGGCGTCGTGATCCAGGAACTGAATCCGACCACGTTGGCAGTAACTTGTCCGGATGGTCTTATGGCCGGCGATGTCACGACCGAGCCGCATCCGCAGTTTCCGACCGACATGCAGGCGCAGTTCATGGTCCTGATGACGCAAGCGCGCGGTCGCTCCGAGATCGTCGAAACTGTTTTCGAGAACCGTTTCATGCACGCATCAGAGCTCCAACGCATGGGCGCGCAGATTCACATCGATGGACGCAGCGCAATCGTCGACGGTCCAACGCCGCTAACCGGCACGAAAGTGATCGCATCAGATCTCCGTGCGTCGGCGTCACTGGTGCTGGCCGGATTGATCGCGAAAGGTGAAACGCTAATCGATCGCGTTTATCACATCGACCGCGGCTACGAGAAGATCGAAGCGAAGCTTTCGGCAGTCGGCGCGGAGATAGAACGAGTCAGAGCGCCAGTGACAACGAGTCAGCTTCAGGAAATGCAGCCAGTTGTCGAATCTGTGTGAGCGTTTGAGTTCAAGCTTTAGCTTGCTGCTGTTAAGGACAACCTGAAGGTTGAACTCAGAACTTCGGGTGAAGGAGAAGTAATGGCAAACGAGAGTTGTCTGTTTTGTAAGGTCATCGCGGGAACGATACCGGCGGATTTTGTGCATCAGGACGAACGTTGCGTGGTGATTCGCGATCTCAATCCCCAGGCGCCGACGCACGTGTTAGTGATCCCGCGAGAACACCTCGAATCACTCGACGACGCTACGCAAAAGAACGAACCGTTGTTGGGCCACCTGCTTCGTGTGGGTGCGAGGGTCGCAAACGATGAGGGCCATGGTGAGAGTGGCTATCGCACAGTGATCAATACGGGCACCGGGGCAGGCCAATCAGTTTTTCACCTGCACGTTCACGTTCTGGCGGGTCGGCCATTTAACTGGCCGCCAGGCTAACACCGCTAAAGAAGACCAGCCACAGATTTACACAGATGAGGCGTAAGCTGTGGCTGGTTTTAAGCTTTCGGCGCGACGGCGCGGACGGCTTCCGAAACTCCCGCCTCGTATTTCTTGAAGTTTTCGTTGAAACGGCGCGCAAGATCTCGCGCCTGACGATCGTAAGCGTCTTTGTCGGCCCACGTGTTGCGCGGTTGCAGCACTTCATTTGGAACGTCAGGACAGGAAACCGGAATCCCGACGCCAAAGATCGGATCAGGCACAGTCTCGGTCTTCGCCAACGCGCCCTTGAGAATCGCGCGAATCATCGCGCGCGTGTAGCCAATCTTCATTCGCTGTCCAACGCCGTAAGGACCACCGCTCCAACCGGTATTCACCAGCCAGCACGCCGCCTGATGGCGGCCCATTTGCTTGCCGAGCAGATCGGCGTAAACACCGGGATGCAGCACCATGAACGGCGCGCCGAAACAGGTCGAGAAAGTCGCTTCGGGTTCCTTGATGCCTTTCTCAGTTCCGGCCACCTTGGCGGTGTAGCCGGAGAGGAAGTGGTACATAGCCTGTTCAGGACTTAACCGCGCAACCGGCGGCAGCACTCCGAACGCATCCGCAGTCAACATGATGATGTTTCGCGGATGACCAGCGCGTCCTTCAGGAACGATGTTGTCGATACTCGTGAGCGGATACGAGGCCCGCGTGTTCTCTGTCTTGCGTGCATCATCGAGATTGATCTCGCGCGTTGTTTCGTCGTAAACAACGTTCTCGAGCAGCGTGCCAAACATCTTCGTTGTGCGATAGATGTCCGGCTCTGCTTCCGCCGATAGCTTGATTACTTTCGCATAACAGCCCCCTTCGAAATTGAAGACGCCGTTGTTGGACCAGCCGTGCTCGTCGTCGCCGATCAAGCGCCGTTCTGGATCCGCGGAGAGCGTGGTCTTGCCGGTACCGGAAAGACCAAAGAAGATCGCCACGTCGCCTTCAGAGCCGACGTTTGCCGAGCAGTGCATACTCATCACGTCGCGTTGCGGCAACAGGTAGTTCATGATCGTGAATGCGCTCTTCTTCGTTTCGCCGGCGTAGGAAGTGCCGCCGATCAAAACGAGCCGCTGGCTGAAGTCCATCAGGATGAACGTGGGCGAGCGCGTGCCGTCGCGTGGTGGATCTGCCTGGAAGCCGGGGAAATTAATGATCGTGAACTCTGCTTTGTGAGGCTGCGCTTCAGGTTGATTGCTGATGAACATCGTGCGCGCGAAAAGTGAATGCCACGCGAGCTCTGTGACAACGCGAACCGGCAACCGGTACTGCGGATCCGCGCCCACAAACGTATCCTGCACGAAAAGATCGCGATCCTTTGCATGGGCCATCATGCGTTCTTTCAACGCATTGAACTTCGCTTGCGGAAAATCTTTGTTGACGTCGCCCCAGAAAACTTTTTCTTCACTGCCGGGTTCGCGCACTATCGCCTTGTCCTTCGCAGAGCGTCCTGTGTGTTCGCCTGTGTCCACCAGGATGACGCCATGATTTGAAAGGACACCTTCTCTTCGGCGGGCGATCTCTTCGTAGAGTTCTGGTGTACTCAGGTTCCAGTAGACGCGGGCGGGCTCTTTAATGCCGTACGCGTCCAACTCGACAGAAGTATTCTTCCGGCCGAGATGTTCGGTGATTCGTTCAGTGCGCATGGAAGTCATTGAGTTTGTCTCCAAATAAACAAGACGGGAAACGCTACCGGACCGTCTGCTGATAAGGTTGTACTAAGATTCTTCGATGGCCTCGCGTTGTTGGGCCAGTTCGCGCAATGCATCGGCGAGATCGCGTGCGGCGCGTTCAATACGATCTGCGGCGGTCTGCAACGCGTCAACTTCGTCTGGAGAGCGTTGGGCGACGATAGATAATGCTGCCTCCACTTGCTCTCTCAAGCGGTTTGCCTCATTGTCGGTTTCTTGTTCTGCGCGGGATTTTTGTGAAGCTGCGGCCTGCTGGTTCATGCTCGAAGTCATTTCAAAAAGATTTATTAATCGCGCTATAAACTCTAGCGACGTGTAAGTCTGACATTTGCGAGTGATTCAGGCAAGTGGGGCTTCAAAGTTTTGTCTTATCCATGAACAAAGTATCTCAAAATGCATTTAATGCGGCTGAGTGGAAGCTTATCCAACGGCTCAATACGCCTGTTAAAGTACAACGATATCTCAGTTCGCTACCATACAATTGGGAAAAGAACGGCGCGACCCTGCGATCTTTTCGCGAGGTGGTCAAGCACAAACAGGCGCATTGCCTCGAGTCTGCCGTGGGCGCCGCGGTGATCCTGGAACAACACGGCTACCCGCCTTTGCTGTTGGACCTTGAATCACAGGATTTGTTGGACCACGTGGTCTTTGTTTTCAAGCAGCATGGTGGTTGGGGATCGATCGGACGTTCGCGTGATATCGGACTTCACGGACGCAAGCCGGTTTACCGCTCGTTGCGAGACTTAGCGTGGAGTTATTTCGACCCGTTTGTTGATTTTTCTGGAAGGCTCAAGGGTTATGCGCTGACGAGTCTTTACGAACTGGGTGGTTACGACTGGCGCTTTTCGCCGCGGCACATGCGCAAGATCGAAGACCACCTGCGCGCCATCCCACACCGTGAGATTCGCTCGTCCGAGCAACGCTACGAGAAGCTGCTCGCCCGTTTTCAGCGCTTCAAGAAACGTTACCCCGACCACTCGCCGAGTTACTACGACAGCCGTCCTAAATGGATGCTCTAGACAATTGCTTTGGCGGATTTCTTGAGCCGCGCGTCGAGGAGCATGTGGATGATGACCGCGGTGATGATGATCCCTCCGCCCAGCAGCGCCCAGCGTGAAGGTTGTTCGCCCAGGACGAGAAAGACCCACACCGGATTCAGCACCGGTTCGACATAGCAGATGATTCCCGCGTCCAGCGACCTCACCCCGCGCGCCATTGCCACGGTAAATAACGCGTAGGCAATGCCGAGTTGCACAACGCCCAGGTAGACCACGCTAAACGTGTCGTGCAACGTGAGGTTTGGGATCGACGCGAGGCCCCACGGCGCGGTGATGACAACCGCGAGGATGTTTCCGTAAATCACGGATGAGGCGCGATTCACTTCACGCGCCTTGGGATGTCGCAACAAGAGAAAATAGAGCGCGAAGCACACGCCCGAAGCGAGGGCGAGAAAGTTGCCGGTGATGTCCTGCGGCCGCAGTTGGCCCACAAAAAACAGTGTCATTCCACCGATACACACCAAAACCGTGACCAGGTCGCGCAAGCGAAACTCCTCTTTGTAGATCAGCGGTTCGAGTATCAGCAGATAGACCGGCGCCGTGTATTGAAGAAAAATCGCATTCGCCGCCGTCGTCGTTTTCGTCGCCAGGACGAACAGGATCAGTAGCACGGCGTAAAGCACGGACGCGACAGCCGTGAGGCGATTCAGTTTGAAACCTTCATGCCTGGTAACGATCGTGACCGTAATGGCCGCAAAGAATGAACGCCAGAACGACAGCTCGAGTCCGTTAAGACTGGTCCACTTGATAAACAACCCACCAGTGCTCCACAACAAAGCAGTGGCAAGCACAAACAGAAGGGGCGGAGCGTGCGCGCCGCTGACGTTGCGATCTGGTCCAGGCATCAGCTAATACTTTAGCCACAGAGTTACACGGACAAACACGGATAGATCTAACCAAAATTGGCTAAGCTCTTGTCAGTGTTCGTCCGTGATCATCCGTGGCGTTTTAAATGTTTTCCAAATACGCCGTTCCACGGTGGGATGACGATGGAAACGGCGCCGTGGGCCTGGGCCTGGCAGGCGAGGCGGATGAGAGGTTTGGGTTCGGTGGTGTCGATGTAGCCGAACTCCTTGATCTTCTTTCCTTCACGCGCCGCCACATCTGAAAGTTTCTCGGCTCCACCCAAAACTCCCACCCAACACGTGCCACACGACGCGGAACGACACTCAACCGGAATCGGCCCCTCAATTCGCCGCGGATCGATCTCGCGCCAGTTCTTTGAACGATCGTCAGCGGCGCCCCACGCAAGATCCTGAACGTGATTCAAACGATACTTCGCAGCGTCGTCGTTCTCATCGTAAGTCACAGTCCACTTCTTATTGACCGTCTTCAAAAAACCGAGCAACCCCTGACTGTCGTCCTTCGCACGTTCACGCAAGATCTCTTCCGGCGATTTCCGCGCGTGCTTCCGATCAATCATCATCTTCCCAGGCGACTGCTCAAATGCCTCGAGCCCAACTTGCCGAATCGTCATGAACGCCACGGCCGTGATTCCAACCACGAGCGACTGATCGGCTCTCGCACCCGCCGCAACCTTCTTTGCCATGGCCATGATCTGATCCGAAAGCGACGCCTCCCCACTGAACTCACGCGCGTATTTTTGCGTCTCTCGTTTCACTTCCGGCCAGAATCGATGGCCGTAAAGAAACGTGTGCGACGAATCAATCTGGTCGCGAAGGAGATAATTGCCCTGTATCAGTAGTTGTTGCACGAGTTTCTGCGGGTCGTCTGCCTGCTGTAACGCCTGAAAGAGACCGAGTGGATAGAATGAAAACCAGATCTGCGTGGCGTTGCGATCGACCTCGTGAATCGATCGCAGCAGCGTAGTCAGCGCCGCCGACCACGCCTCTTCGTCATGTTGGTTAAGAAAGTTTTCGAAAGCAGTCATATTTGCCAGAGACTAGCACGGAAGGCCCGGATCTGTGGTAAAGTCCGTGCTACCATCCCTCCAAGGAGGTCTTCAAAATGAATCAGGAAAGACCGGAAGTTGCCAAACCCGGGCGTACTTTCGATAGTGCTTACAGCTTTTCATTCAGCATTACTGTCGGCCTCGTACTCTTCCTTGCCGGCTTGGTCATCAGCCTGACGTTTGGCCAAAGCGCCACGATCGGCCTCATTTTCGGTATTCCGCTGCTGCTCGCAGGTTTAATTTTGCCCGTGTTCATGATGCGCGACCTGTTTCAACGCAACGAAGTTGACGGCGTCTGCCCGTACTGCGCTGCGCCGATCAAAACGTCTGACGCTACGATTCGGCTCAACTGTCCATCCTGTAAACGGTTGATCGAAGTGCGGGAGGCGTCGCTACACCGGAGTGACACTCCTCAGTAGCCGCTCGAGAACCAATTGCGGGTAAAGTAGTCGCTAAACGTAAAAGCGAACAGAATCCCCATCCAGAACAAAGCTGAAGCCACGATCACCCAAACGAGTCGCGGGCTGTAACGCACGTGCATGAAATAGAGCACGACCAGCGTCGCCTTTATTGAAGCGATGGTGAGGGCCACGATCGTGTTGAGCCGCCACGGGAAATCGACGAAGGCAGCGATAACAGTCAGCGCCGTGCCCGCCAGCAGCGCCAGAAAGATCGCAAAGTAAATCTTGACCGGAACAATATGTTCGCTCATACCAAACTATCCGTGCTCAAAGTGTCGACCGAGCAGGTACAGCAACGGAAACAGAAAGATCCAAACAATATCGACAAAGTGCCAGTAAAGTCCGATTATCTCGACCGGACTGTGATACTCCGGATCGAAGCGCCCCTTGATTGAGTAGACGATCAAGAACGTTAACAATCCCGCCCCGATGATCATGTGCAGCGCGTGCATGCCGGTCATCGCGAAGTAGATCCAGTAGAACATCTCGACTTGCGGCAATGTAGCACCCGGTAACAGGTGCAGCGCATGAGCCTCGGGTCCAAATGAAGCGCCGGGAATCAAATGACCGGGGATCAAACGATCAGTGTATTTTTCGTGATACTCGACTGCCTTGATACCCAAAAACGTCAGACCCAAAATCAGCGTCAACACCAGACAGAGAATCTGCGGCCGCCGGTTGCCGACTTGCGTGAAATAGACCGCCAGCGCCATCGTGAAGCTACTCACGATCAGCACGCCAGTGTTTACGGCACCGAGCGTGATGTCGAGGTGGTTGCTGGCAGACGCAAAAGCCGCCGGAAAAAAGTTTCTGTAAAGCGCGTAGGCAAGAAACATCCCGCCGAAGAACATGATCTCGGTGACGAGAAAGACCCACATGCCGATCGTGCCCGCCTCGCGCTGTTGCTCCATGTTTTCGAAATGGTGCTGGAGCGCCGGGTGGCCGTGGATGTCCTGAGTTGTTGCGTGGCTCTCGATCAAGCTAACTCCTAAATCTGTGGTTTAAATCCGTTCGAGTTCCGGACCAAACTTTCCGACTACTTCCGTCTCTTCAGGCGGCGCAAATTCATAAGCTTCCCAAGTCACGATCGGTGTGACTTCGAAATTCTCAGTCGGCGGCGGCGACTGCGTGCGCCACTCGAGCCCCGGCAAGTGCCACGGGTTCGGTTCCGCATGTTTGCCGTAGCGCATCGACCAGACGAAGTAGATTGAGGGAATCAACATGCCGAGGCCCAGTATCGAAGCGCCCGCGGTTGAAAGCACATTGAATACCTGAAACTCCGGCGGGTACGCGTGGTAACGACGCGGCATGCCGAGATAACCGGCGATGAACTGCGGTAAAAACGTCAGGTTGAAACCGACGAAGATCACGAGCGCGCTGAAACGTCCCCAGCCTTCGGGATACATGCGACCGCTAATTTTCGGCCACCAGTAATGCAGCCCGCCCAGGTAACCCATCAACGCGCCACCGACCATGATGTAGTGGAAGTGAGCGACGACGAAGTAGGTGTCACTAAGATGAACGTCTACCGCGAGCGAGGCCAGAAACAGTCCCGTCATGCCGCCGATGGTGAACAAGCCGATGAACCCGAGCGCATAAAGCATCGGCGTGTCATACGAGATAGACGATTTGTAAAGCGTGGCCGTCCAATTGAAAACCTTGATCGCCGACGGTATGGCAACGGCGAAACTCAGAAACGAGAAGATCATTCCCGCGTAGACTGACTGGCTCGCCACGAAGAGGTGATGTCCCCAAACCAGAAAACCAAACACTGCAATCGCCAAACTTGAGAAAGCGACAAAGCTGTAGCCGAAGATGTTCTTGCGCGAGAAGTTTGCGACCAACTCACTGACCACGCCCATGGAAGGCAAGACCATGATGTAGACAGCCGGGTGCGAGTAGAACCAGAACAGGTGCTGAAACAGGACCGGATCGCCGCCCAGCGCCGGATTGAAAATGCCGACGCCCGAGAGCCGTTCAAACGCCAGCAACAAGACCGTGATCGCGATCACCGGCGTGCCGAGGATCATGATCAGGCTGGTGGCGTAGTGTGACCACAGGAAGAGCGGCATGCGGAACCACGTCATGCCGGGCGCGCGCATCGTGTGGATCGTGACGATGAAATTGAGTCCGGTCAGAATCGACGAGAAGCCGGTAATAAAGATTCCCAGACCGGTTGCGACCACGTACGAGTTTGAAAACGTCGTGCTGAAAGGCGTGTAGAAGGTCCAACCTGTATCAACTCCACCGGCCAGCAAGGCATAGATCGTGATGACGCCGCCGGCGAGGTAGATGTACCAACTGAGCAGATTTATCCGCGGAAAGGCCAGATCTTTTGCCCCGATCATCATTGGGATCAGGAAGTTTCCCAACGTCGCCGGTATCGACGGGATCAGGAAGAAAAAGATCATGATGATGCCGTGCTGAGTAAAGACCTTGTTATAGGTGGCCGACTGCACCAGGTCGCCTTGCGGAGTCAACAGCTCCAGGCGAATCATCATTGCGTAGATTCCACCGATGAAGAAGAAGAACGTGATCGAGCCGAGGTAGAGCAGCGCAATGCGCTTGTGGTCCTTGGTCAACAACCACGACTTCAACCCGTACTGCGCGTTGATGTAGTTGACCTTCGGTGGTGCTGGTACTTCGAATGACTCTATTGGTTGCATAAAAACTTCCCCACGCTATCTAACGGTTTTCCGTGGGTGAACCTGATGGCGAACTTGATACAGGGGGCGAAGGAAGCGGTGTCGACGCAGGCGAAGCGCCTGGGGTCGTTCCGGTTCCGCCCGGCAACGATTTAATAAATGCGACTAACTGTACTAACTGGTCTTCTGTAACCTGACCCTGGAACGTCGGCATGATGGGCGTAAACCCGGCGACGATTTTTGCGCCCGGATTGAGAATCGACTCACGAATATAAGCCTCATCCGCGCGCACAGTTTGTCCGCCTTCGAGCGGTGTTTCTCTGCCGACGAGGCCGGCGAGTGTTGGACCGCGTCCGCCTTCACCGTTTGCACCGTGACATGAGGCGCAGCCGAGCGTTTGGAACAACTGCTGTCCCGCGGCCGCGGGCGTGCTACTGCTCGTGTTGCCGGCCAACCAATTGTCGAATTCTCTCGGTTCCATCACGTACACCGAACCAATCATTCCCGAGTGATTCATGCCGCAATATTCAGCACAGAACAGGTGGTACTGGCCTGGTTTTGTCGCTTCAAACCAGAGTGTCGTGTATCTACCCGGCACGACGTCGGCTTTCGTTCGGAACGCCGGCACGAAGAAGTCGTGAATCACGTCTTCCGAAGTCATGATCAACTTGATCTTGCGGCCGACGGGCACGTGCAACTCGTTGATCTCGCGTTGTCCGGTGGCGTGTTGCAGTTTCCACATCCACTGCTTGCCGACCACGTAAACCTCAACGGCGTTTTGCGGCGGCTTGTACTGTTGGAAGTAAAGCTGTGCGCCCCAGGCAAACATCGTCATCGCGATGACGAAAGGAATCACGGTCCAGAGCGTTTCGAGTTTATGCGAACCCGCAATCGGACGCGGAATCTCGTAGGGCGTGCGCCGGCGGTAACGAATCGCAAAGAAAATCAGGACAGCCGAGATCAGCAGCGTAAAGAAGAGCGTAACGCCCGACAGGTAGAAATAGAGCGCATCGACCTTCCACGAAAAAGTGGAGGCGCTGTCAGGAACCAATGGAATCCACGACTGCATTACAGTGTCTTAGTACGACAGGCATTCTTGCCTGTCGATGCTTTCTTTTCTTTGTTGACAGACAATTCTTGGTTGACAGACAAGAATGTCTGTCTTACTGGGCGCGCCTTGAGCAGAAACAACATTGCCACAATGCCCAGCAAAGTAATCACACCAGCGACTCGCATGATTCTCATCACGACTGCGCCGTACTTACCCGTGGCCGGATCGTAGTGGTAGCAATAAAGCAGCAACTGATCGACCGGCGAACCGATCTTGTTTGCCGACGATTCGATCAAACCAAGACGCAGGTCGCGAGCGGCATACTCGATGCCGTAGTAGTAGCGTGAAAGTTTTCCCTGCGGCGTCGTCACCATGATGGCGCTCGCGTGGGCAAACTGTTGCGTCTTCTCGTCCCAGCGATAGCGAAAGCCGGCGGCATCGGTGACACGGTCGATATTTGCCTGGTCTCCGGTCAAGAAGTGCCAGCCATTCGCGGCGCTGGCGCGCATCTTCTCCGGCAGGTAATCGACGTAAACTTTTTTCTTCTTCTGCGCGAGCTCAGGTGTTTCTCGCGGGTCGAAGCTGATCGTCACCACGTCAAACTCTTTGCCCACCTGAAACGGCAACACGCGAAACGACGTCACCATGCCATTGAGCACCTGCGTGCAGAGCATTGGACAGTCGTAATAAACGAAGGCGAGCACGACCGGTTTGTTTCCGAAGTACTGGCCGAGCTTTACTTCGCGGCCGCTTTCATCACGAAAGACGAGGTCGAGCGGAAGCTGTTGATCGAGCTTCTGTTCGATCCTTACCTCCTGCAACGCCGCTGGTAATCCGGTCGAAGCATTTCCGCTCGAAGGCCGCGCACCGTAAAGCGGAGAGCTTGGCCCCGGCGGCGCCTGCGCGGGCACACTGGACGAGGCCAGCACCAGCCACAAAACCGCTAACAAGAATTTCCTGGGTAAAACTTTCCCGTTGGATTTCATTTCAATTTGTCTGTCACACGCCCGGAACTCCAGGCCGTCGGCATCTCGATCCCGTCTTCGACTTTGCCGGGTGTTGTCTGAGGCCGCGTTGGCAAGCCTCCGCCGGAAACTATCTGCTCGATGGCCTGGTTAATCGGAATAGCCACCGGATTGCCCGACTGATCCTTTAGTTGGCCGTGCAGAGCTTTTTCCCACTCTTCCTTCAAAACCCGGTACTCCGCCTGCGGCGGGGTATTCTCAAGATTGACCCTCTGTCCGTTCTCCAACGTGACTGCAAAGCCCCGAGCTGCCTGCAAGCGCGGTTCGGGCGGCAGCCGTTCCTTCTCCGACAAGGCCATCGGACCGGGGCCACGCTCTTTCGCCCCCTGCGCGTTGAAGTAGCGAAACAGTATCCACATGCCTACCGAAATCACGATCGTCGCAATCGTCAGCATCACGACGAACGTCGCCACACCACGCACGCTGACGTCGCTCGCCTCGTGCGTCACCTCGACGTTCCGAATATGCGAAACGTCCGGTGTTTCAGTCTTATGGCCGTTGCTCTTTTCGTTCCGTGTCATCTGTGTACATCCGTGGCCATTACCGAATCAAACTGCGGATCGTTGATCGGCACCAACGCTCTCTTACTCAACTGCCACGCAAACAGTCCGAGCCATAGTCCGCCAAAACCGAGTAGCGCAATCACGTCAAGCCAGATCCAGTGATGCTCTTTGAACGCCGGCACGAGCATCCACAGCAGATCGATCATGCGCATGACGAGAATCAGCAACGCCACCAGCACGAGCTGTCGCGGATTTCGTTTCAGACTCCGCGAGAGCAGGAACAGAAACGGCGCCGCGAAGTGGAGTAGCGCAATCGCGATGATAAGCGCTCCCCACGCGCCGTGTATGCGTTCAAGGTAATAACCGATCTCTTCCGGCAGATTGCCCGACCAGATAATCAGGTACTGTGAAAACGCGAAGTAGGCCCACAACATCACCAGCGCCAGCAACAGCTTTCCGAGATCGTGGAAATGCAGCGGCTTTACCACGTGGTTCAGTGGTTCCTCTCTTGTCAGCATCGCCATCATGGCGATTACAAAAGCCAGCGCGCTCAGGCTCCACGACGCGACGAAGATGAAGCCGTAGATCGTCGAGAACCATTCGGGCTCGAGCGACATGTACCAGTCGACCGAGGCAAACGTGACGCTGAAGATCAGCGCTACCATGCCCGGACCGCTCAACACGCGCATCTTCTTCGTGTACTGCGCGTCGGCGGTGCGGTCCTGCTCGAGCGACCAGCGATTCAAAAAGTAGGCGAGCGCTATCCAGACACCGAAGTAAACAACCGCGCGCGCGATAAAGAACGGCAGGTTCAAATAAGGCATTTTGAACGCCACGACCGCATCGTGCTCGAGCACCTCGTGATCGGTCCATGGGTAGATCGAGTGCGCACCAAGTATCACCGGAATAAACAGCACCGCCATGATCGGCAGCAGCCGCGTCGCCGCTTCGAGCACACGCCGGATGACAAGACCCCAACCACCGCCGGTCATGTGTTGCAACATCAAAAGCGCGAGTGAACCGACGCTGATGCCGGTCCAGAACGTCCAGCCAATGAGGTACGCCTGGAAAAACTGCCGGCGATCGAGAAACGCCATCGCCACGAGCACCACCAGCAACACGCCGCCCACGATCAGCGCGCGTTGCCGGAATGATCCCGTCGGCGGAGGATTGAATGACGTACTCATTGATGTCCTCCGGCGGATGGTGTGGGTGTTGGCGACGGCGAACTGCCGGGCGATGGTTGTGCTTTTTGCTGACTAAGTTGCAGCGCGCGGACGTAGGCGATGATGGCCCAACGATCCTGAACGGGAATCTGTGCTGCGTAGGACGGCATTGCGCCCCAGCCATTGGTGATCGCGTCGAAGAAGTGACCCACTGGCGCCTGTCGCAAGCGATCGTCATTGAATGTTGCGGCGCGGCGGAATCCCCGGCGCACGATCATGCCGTCGCCGTTGCCGGTCAGGCCGTGACAAACGCTACAGAAGATTTCGTAACGCTCTTTACCGCGAACTACAGTCTCTCTGGTGATCGGAAACGGGAAAGTATCCGTGTCATCCGTGAATGGATTTGTGGCGGAGGCAGTAGCCACGGATGACGCGGATTTCAGCTTCTTTCCAGTGAAGTACTCGGTATCCGTGCGGAGAAAACCGCGCGCGATTGTTCCCGGAATCGGTTGCCGCATCGACTGCCCATCGCTAAAGAACGACGTCCCACGATACGGCTTCATCTTCGGCTGGTCCTGCATGTCGCGCCGGCACGCCGCGCCGGCCAGGCACGCACCGAGCAAGAGAACTACGATCCCAAATGTATTCCTAGACCTCGACATCACTGACTTCTATCGCATTCAAACTCTTCAACAACTCCACCACCGCGTTGTGATCAAACTTCGGATCGTTGGCCTCAACCGCCAGAAAGAACCGATCGCGCGTGGCGAGCGCGAAGTTCGGCGCGTTGAAGACCGGGTGATACGGTTGTGGCAGCTTGTTCAGCACCAGCATTCCCAAAACCGCCGCGAAAGCCGCGAACAGCACGGTCATTTCAAAAGTGATCGGAATGAAAGCGGGCCAACTGTTGTAGGGTTTACCGCCGACGTTGAGCGGATAGTTGATTACTTCGATCCAGTACTGCATGAAGAACCCGGACAGGCCACCAATCACACCGCCGATAAAAACAATCAGCGGCAGGCTCGTGTGCGTGAACCCGATCGCCTCCGACAATTCCTCAATCGGGTACGGCGAGTAACCATTGATTCGCCTGTAACCCGCTTCGTAAGTTTTGCGCGCGGCATGGACCAGATCGCTCGGGTTTTCAAACTCCGCAATCACGCCGTAAAGCGGCGGGACATGACGGCGGTGATGAACAAGCGGTGGACGACTGGACATCGCTTATTCCTCCATCTCCGCTTCCGGCAGGATCGTGCGCATCTCAAAAATCGAAATCATCGGCAGGAACCGGATGAACAGGAACAGCAGCGTAAAGAAGAAGCCGATAGAGCCGATGAACATGCCCCAATCCCATTGCGTCGGTTGATACATGCCCCACGACGTCGGCAGATAATCGCGGTGCAAACTGGTCACCACGATCACAAACCGCTCGAGCCACATGCCGATACTGACGATGAACGAAATGATCCACAGCGCGAGCAGGTTGGAACGAATTTTCTTGATCCACAAAAACTGCGGCGTGATGATGTTGCAAAGAATCAGCGCCCAGTAATAGAGGTGGTAGGGACCGTGCATGCGGTTCCAGATCATGAAGCGTTCGTACTTGTTGCCGCTGTACCAGCCGAAGAACGCTTCCATGATGTAGCCGTAGCCGACGATCAATCCGGTCGCGAGCATCACCTTCGCCATATTGTGCATGTGGCGCATGGTGATGAAGCCTTCAAGACCGTAAAAACGGCGCAGCGGAATCGTCAGCAGCAGCACCATCGCGAAGCCCGCGTAGATCGCGCCGGCGACGAAGTACGGCGGAAAGATCGTGGCGTGCCAGCCGGGAATGATGCCGACGGCGAAGTCGAAACTGACGATGGTGTGTACCGAAAGCACCAGCGGCGTCGCCAAACCGGCGAGCAGCAGATAAGCCATCTCGTAGCGGTGCCAGTGGCGCGCTGAACCGCGCCAGCCCATCGCCAGAATGCCGTAAAGAATTTGAAACGGCTTGCTGCGGGCGCGATCGCGCAGTGTCGCGAAGTCGGGAATCAAACCTACAAACCAGAACATCGCCGAGACAGTCGCGTAAGTCGACACCGCAAACACGTCCCACATCAACGGGCTGCGAAACTGCGGCCAGATTCCCATCGTGTTCGGATAGGGAAACAGCCAGTACATCAGCCACGGACGGCCCAGGTGGAAAATCGGGTACATGCCGGCTTGCGCGACGGCGAAGAGCGTCATCGCTTCAGCGAAACGGTTGATGGACGTGCGCCAGCGTTGGCGCAGCAGTAACAGAATCGCGGAGATGAGTGTGCCGGCGTGACCGATTCCGATCCACCAAACGAAATTGAGAATGTCGATGCCCCAGGCGACCGGAACGTTGACGCCCCACAAGCCGATACCGACGAACACCAGGTTCGTGATCGTCAGCAGCATCAGTTGGAAGAGAGCGAAGGAGATGGCGAAACCAAAGAACCACGCGAGCGACGTCTTGCGTTTCAAGACGATCGAGCTGATCTTGTCGGTCACGGAAGCAAACGTCAGCCCCGGATCGATCACGGGCGTCGTCGAGTGCATCGGACCTTCGGTGTACGGTTTGTTTGGTTCGTCCTGCATTCTTATTAGCCACGGATTTCACGGACCAACACAGACCAATCCGTGTTTGTCCGTGTCATCCGTGGCCGATTTCCGGGTTCGGGTTCTTCAACTGCGACAGATAAGTCGTGCGCGGCTTGGTGTTCAATTCACCAAGCAACGAATAATTTCGCTCGTTTGCTTTCAGCTTCGACACGCGGCTGTTCGGATCGTTAGTGTCGCCAAAAACAATCGCCTCGGTCGGGCAGACGGCCTGACACGCGGTCACGATTTCTCCGTCGCGCACTTTTCTGTCTTCGAGTTCTGCTGTGATCTTTGCATTCTGAATCCGCTGGACGCAGTAGGTGCACTTCTCCATCACGCCGCGGCTGCGCACCGACACTTCGGGGTTGCGCATCAACTGGTACGTCGGCGTGTCCCAGTCCTGATAAAGGAAGAAATTGAAACGGCGCACCTTGTACGGACAGTTGTTTGAACAGTACTTTGTGCCGACACAGCGGTTGTAGACCATGTCGTTGAGGCCTTCGGCGCTGTGGACCGTCGCGTGAACCGGACATACGGGTTCGCAAGGCGCGTTTTCGCAGTGCATGCACGGCACCGGCATGAAATTCGTGCCCTTCGGATGATTCGGATCGAAGCCCTGGAAGTAGGTGTCGAGGCGAATCCAGTGCATTTCGCGGCTCCGTACGACTTCGTGCTTGCCGACGACGGGAATGTTGTTTTCAGACTGACAGGCGACAGTGCAGGCGTTACAGCCGATGCAATTGTTCAGGTCGATCGCCATGCCCCACGCATAGTTGGGCGCGTTCTCGGCCTGGTCTTTGTAGTTGTATTCAGGCGGATAGAGCGTCGGATGTTCGTGTTCCTCGTGCTTGGGATGGTGGAGAAACTCTTCGAGCGTCTCGGAGCGGATAACGTCGCGTGGCTCGGTGCTGAAATTCGGATCTTCGAGATTGAAGTGCAGCTGCGTCGTGGCGAGCAGGTGTTGTCCGTTGGTTGCGCGGACCTGAATTCCGGTGTTGACCCACGGCTCGTAAGACGTGCGAATGCTGTAAGCGTCAAAGCCGACCATCTGATCCTGATCCGCACCGCCGACGCGTCCGGCGAGACGGCGGCCGTAGCCGAGATGGATCGTGATAACGCTGTCAGGTTGGCCCGGCGTGACCCAGACCGGGACGCGCAATGTGCGTCCCTGTTGATCGACGAGATCGACCATCGGGACGTAGTGTTCGCGTCCTTTGACGGCGTTTTCCCTCGGGGCGCCAGTGAGCGCTTGCGCGGAATTCGGGCTGACGAGAGCGACGTTGTCCCACGTGACCTTAGTTAATGGTTTTGGCAGTTCCTGGAGCCAGCCGTTGTTGGCGAAGCGACCATCGTAGATTGACGGGTCGGTGCGAAAAACAACTTCGAACCCACCTGGTGAACCTGGAGGAGTTTGCTGGTTGGCGAAATTGGTTTGTGGAGAAACAGTCTTCGCCGGCAAAGCGGAATTGGGGATAAAGCCGTCGTGAATCGACTGACGCCACCACGTTTCGAAATCACCCACAGATCCAAGCCGGGATGATTCCTGTTGCCAAAAAGCCTTCACAATATCGTAAGGCTTCCGATCATATTGATCCGAGAAAACCGCAAGCAGTTCGTGAGCGGTCTTGCCTTCGTAAAGCGGCTCGATCAGCGGCTGAACGATGGTTACCGTGCCGTCGTACGAACGCGCATCGCCCCATGATTCGAGATAGTGCGCCGCGGGCACGTGCCAGTGACACAGCTCGGAAGTTTCGTCCTTGTATTCACTGAGGTGAACGCGGAGTTTGGCTTTCTTCAGCCGCTCGAAATCGAACTTCAGATCTACCGGTGTGTTGTAAACAGGATTGCCGCCGACGATGACCAGCAGATCAACGCGGCCCGCATCGAGATCGTTAATCAGATCTTGTAACGATTGACGTTGGTCAACCGAATTTACCTCCAACGGATCCGTGTAAAAAACTGTCTTGCCAACGTTACCTAACTGATTGTTCATCGCTTGCGCCAGCGCATGAACGATCGGCGGCTGGGTCTCACCGGCGATGACAATGCTTGCACCTTTGTGTTGCTGGAGGTCGCGGAGTAGTGGCTCAATCCACGGAAAATCAGTGGTGGTTCCTCCGCTTGTAATCGTTCGAACCAAACCCTCCATCTGACTCGGCTTGAACGTCCACGTGTGATCCGCCAGTGCGCCTGTGTTCGACGGCGTCGTCTCGATCACGTAAAGCCGGTTCATCTCGCGATTCTTTTCGGTCACACGGCGGCGCGCTACGAACTCGCGGGCGTAACGCAAGTATCCCGGCGTCGTCGGCGACAGAAAATCAGCATCGAGCGACAAGATGCGCTGAGCGGCGTCAAACTTGTAGGTGACGTTCACCGGTTGTCCAAACGCCATCACCGCACCCGCGCGCGAGTTGTCGCGATTAGCCGGTTCATACTGGTGCCACTTCGCTTGCGGCAGCGCCGTCAACAGTTCCCGCATCTGCGCGCCAAGCGTAGGCGAGGTGATCGTTTCCGTCAGAAAACGAATGCCGGCGCCTTGTTTGGGCCGTTGTTCATCCAACGCCGAACGCATCTCGCCGACAAACGCCGTCCAGGTGCGAATGTCCTCGCGATAGGTCAGTGTTTGCGAGCGATCGGGGTCGTAAAGACTCAGAATCGACGCTTGCGAGAAGATGTCTGTAGCGCTTGAGCCGCGCGGATCGCGATAAGGATCTTCAGCCGGAAAATCAAGGGGCCGGTTGTTGGGATGGTCCGGATTGCCTTCGACCTTCGTGGGCCGTCCTTCGTTGCTGCGCACCAGAATCGGTGTCGCGGCGCCAAAGAGTGGGGCCGCGGTTGCAAAGAAAAACGCTTTGCCGGGAACGTGATCTTCCGGTTGTTTGACGTAAGGAACGATCTTCTCGGGTGGTTGGAAGACGCAACCACTCAACCCGGCGAGTGCGAGCGACGCACCCATCAATTTCAAGAACGTACGGCGCTCGACCGGATCGTTCCAACCCTCGGCCTGGTGCGGAAACTCACGGGCGACGAACTCACGAAACAACGGCGTGTCCGCCAGTTCTTCCAGACTTCGCCAATACTTCTTACCACTGCGCGGCGCTTCAGCATCCTGTAAAGCAAGAATGTGATCGCGCATTAGCTTGAAGTTTATGTGACGATCGCTTTCGCTCATTTCAGATCAAGAGTTCAATCTAGCGGTGGCAAGTAGAACAGCTTTCCAGGATCTTTCTTCCCTGAATCCGATACTCAGCTTTCCACTGACGGCCTTCAGCCAGTTGCTCCTCGCCCTTGTTTTCGGGCCGCCAGGTCATGTCAAAAATCTTGTCTTTCGGCCGCACAAATCGCTCCGGCGCGCGGTGGCATTCCAAACACCACTCCATCTGTAATGTCGCTGCCTGATACATGATCGGCTGATCGTCGACGCGGCCATGGCACGTCGAACAACCGACGCCCTTCTTTATGTGGATGCTGTGGTTGAAATAGGCGTAATCCGGCAGGTCGTGAACGCGAATCCACTCGAGCGGTTGGCCGGTGCGGAAACTCGCGCGCACTGGTTCCAGATACGGACTGTCGGCCCAGACCTGCTTGTGACAATTCATGCAGGTCGAGGTCGAAGGCAGACCAGCGGACGCCGACGTTTCCACTGACGTGTGGCAGTAACGGCAGTCGATGCCATCGTCTCCGACGTGATGTTTGTGACTGAATTGGACCGGCTGCTGGCGTTCGACCCATTGGCCGGTATTCCACGACGAACGATTAAGTTCGACGGCAACCCACAACAGGGCGACAATGATAAAAAGCGCGCCGTAGATAGTAATCTTCGCTAAAGCATTAGTGCTGTGGTGGAAGATCTGTGGCATTGGAAGTCAGGAACTTTATCAAATAGATCGCAATTTTCAAATTGGACCACAGAATAGAAGGAATTCAGCAGACTGGCGTGAAATTTTGCGCGGGTAGGAACTACTCGGTGAGCTCAGCGTCGCGGGCCAGCAGGGCAGCGCCGATCGGCGCAGCGTCGGCGCCGAGTTCGGCGATCACGATTTGGGTGGCTTCAAAACACGGTTGAAACGCGCGTCGCTTCACTTCCTGAATGATCGGGTTGAGGATGAGTGGTCCGGCGTCCATCACGCCGCCGCCGAGCACGATTCGCTCGATATTAAGCAGGTTGATGACGCTGGCGACGCCCGTACCGATGTATCTGCCGGTCCGTTCGATCATCATGGCGGCAAAATCGTCGCCTTCGCGGGCTTCGTGGGCTAAATCGTCGGCAGTGAAGTTTTTATTGAGCGCCAGCCGCGATAATGACGACGTCGAATCGCGATTGAGGCGTTCGCGGGCCCGTCTGACGATGTTCGGCGCCGAGGCGAGTGTCTCGAGGCAGCCGGTGTTGCCACAAGCGCATTCGTACCCTTCCGTATCGATGGTGATGTGCCCTACTTCGCCGGCAAATCCCGAAGCGCCGGTCCAAAGCTTGCCGTCGAGGATGATTGCGCCGCCGATACCTTCGCCAATCATGATGTAAAAAAGATTACGGCTGCCACGGCCGGCTCCGGCTTTGAACTCGCCGTAGGCGGCCGCATTTGCGTCGTTTTCGATCTCAACACGCAGACCGGTGGCGCGTGTCAGTTCGCCGTGTAGGTCTTCAACCATCGGCGACGGCATGCCGCGTGGATCGACGACGCGGTCAGTTTGTCGATTAACCAGACCGGGGAGTGCGACACCGAGAGCAGCGACGGTTCCGAGCGCGGGCCGCAGATCTCCGGCGATGGTCGCAAGCTGTGGGACGATGTTCTCC
>Ga0187894_10000589_pt1 | contig 49136 bp, 47 predicted proteins | sample GBC1701081metaG_FD_136650 | JGI IMG/M metagenome (GOLD analysis project Ga0187894, IMG submission 136650) | White microbial mat communities from a lava cave in the Kipuka Kanohina Cave System on the Island of Hawaii, USA - GBC170108-1 metaG ... | reverse complement strand
TGGCGCTCGAATATCTTTCCGGCGGCAACCTCCACAAACATTGTCATCATCACCCTCTCTCGCTCGAACGGACGCTGCATTATTTCCGTCAGGTCACTGACGCCCTGGCGGCGGCGCACGAGCGAGGCGTGATCCATCGTGATCTGACGCCGTCGAACCTGCTGCTGAGCGCGGACAAGCGGATCATCAAGATCAGCGATTTCGGCGTGGCGAAAATCCTCGAAGGCGCCTGGCAAAAGGGGATCACGCGCGTCGGCACGGACCTCTACTCGCCGCCGGAACATCATCCATACCTGGCATACCTGGAGCATCTTGAAACGGACGATGATCCGCTCACTCCGTCGGCGGACGTCTACTCGCTGGCCAAGACCATCTGGCTGTCGCTCACTGGCGTCGCTCCGCGCGAATTTCGCCGCAATCCGATTGACCGGCTCCCGGCGACGCTCGCCGCGCAACCGTGGGGAACGAAGCTGCTCGATACCTTGCGCCGCGCGACGGCGGCAAAGGCGTCCGATCGGTATGCGACGGTCGCGGAGTTCTGGCATGACTTTTCTTCCTTGCGGCGGGACTTGTCATCCGCGTCGCCGGAAGAAATTGAACAGACCGTTGAAGAGCGGCTGGAAGAGCCTCCATCGGGCGAATCGCGACCCGACGATCAGCGGACGGTTCAGCGTAGACGCATCATTATTGATCTCTCGACTTCTCCGAAGCTGTCAGACTTTGAGTTTGACGTGGCGCTGGTGGGGACGACAGGGCAGGTCATCGAGCGTCGAAGAGGCGCGGCGAGCCGCTTCCACGAAAGATTGGCGGAGGGGGAGGAGATGGAGATGGTCGAGATTCCGGCTGGGACTTTTATGATGGGATCGCCGGAGAGCGAAGCCGGGCGCGTCGCGGCGGAAGGACCGCGGCGTCCGGTCAACACGCCGTCGTTTTTCATGAGCCGGTATCCGGTGACGCAGTGGCAGTGGCTCGCCGTGGCGCGATTGCCGCGCGTCAATCTCGAATTGAATCCACGGCCGGCCGCCTTCAGCGGAGCGCAACTCCCGGTGGAGAGCGTCTCCTGGCGCGAGGCGGTTGAATTCTGCGCGAGGTTGTCGCGTCACACCGGACGGCTGTACCGCCTGCCTTCAGAGGCTGAATGGGAGTATGCCTGCCGCGCCGGGACGACCACACCGTTTCATTGCGGCGCGACACTGTCGCCGGAGGTGGCCTGTTACGACGGACGTTTGCCATACGAGGCCGCCGCGCGGAGCGGCGAACCGCAACAGACGGCGTCGGTGGATCAATCGGGCGTCGCCAACGCATTCGGCCTCAGCGATCTCCACGGCAACGTCTGGGAATGGCTCGCCGATGAATGGCGCGAGGATTATCAGGGCGCTCCAGCGGACGCCAGCGCCCGGACGAGTGGCGCCGACTCGGGCGAACGCGTCGTGCGCGGCGGAAGCTGGTTCAATGTCGCGCGACTGTGTCGTTCAGCCTATCGTTTCTCCTTCCCTCCCGACAGTCGAAGATACGATTGCGGCTTCCGCGCCGTGATGACGACACACCAAACATTCTTATAGTGTTCAAGAACATGAATCGCTAAAACCTAAAACCCATAACCTATGCCATCATCGGCGCCGTCGAGCGCTCTCTTATCCAAGTAGGCCACACATCGAAGTGGCGTTGGAATGGGCGTGATCTTCTTCGTAACCGCGCGATCAGGCGAACTTGATGAGCGGCCTCAAAAGCGAATCAGCCGCAAATTATTGCTTTGCTCGCGCTTGCAAACCTGATCCCGATGGTGCAGCATGCTGCCCGGTTACTCCTTCTCTCGCGCATCAACGGTGATGCGCCACCAGCCTCTGAAGTTTTAGCGGCGGCGTTATGGATAGTTCGAGAGCAGGCTAATTTTTAAATTTTTAGAAGCCGTTCGTCAGAACGTCCGATCACGAGCCTTCGCTGCCACCGTTACACCGAAGCCTATCTGATCCAAAGCTTCTCTTAACATCCCATTAGGGGAAAGGTACATTTCAATGTCCATGAAACTCTATGTAGGCAACCTCGCGTTCCAGACGACCGACGAGGATTTACATGAACTCTTTTCACAAGCCGGCACTGTCGAATCGGCTTCGATTGTGACCGACCGTGACACGGGCCGCTCGCGCGGCTTCGGTTTCGTCGAAATGGCCTCGAAGGCCGAAGGCGAGGCCGCTATTGCGCAGCTCAACGGTGTCGAAATCAACGGCCGCAACCTGACCGTGAACGAAGCCAAACCGCGTGAAAACCGCGGTGGTTTCGGCGGCGGCGGCGGCGGATTTGGCGGCGGACGCGGTGGTGGACGCGGCGGCGGACGCGGTGGTGGATTTGGCGGTGGGCGCGGCGGACGCTACTAAGGATGAGTTTTTCAACAACCAGAACTCTATAACACAAAGCGCCTCCGGGGTTGCGATGTACAACCGGAGGCGTTTTGTTTGGATTAAACCAGGCGCGCCGCGATCACGATCCGCGGCGCCGCCGGAAGGAAAATAATGATTTTTACTGAGCTGGGATTGCACACCGCGCTCGCAAGCAGGTGCGCGTTCCTTGGATTTACCGAGCCGACTCCGGTTCAACGACAGGCGATCCCTGTCATTTTGAGCGGCTCTGATTTGATTGGATGCGCCGCCACCGGCACTGGCAAGACGGCGGCATTCCTGCTGCCGATGTTGCAAAGGCTTTCCACCAAACAGTCTGGCGGCGTGCGCGCTTTGATTCTGGCCCCGACACGCGAGCTTGCTTCACAAATCGCCGAGAACTTACAGATGCTCGACGCGAAGAAAAAAGCCACTTCGGTCACCATCGTTGGGGGCGCCAGCATGAACAAACAGCGGATAGCGTTACGACGTGGAGCGATGGTCGCCATCGCGACGCCGGGGCGGCTCCTTGATCATCTCGAAAACAGAACGATTGACCTCTCGCGCGTGGAAACGCTGGTGTTGGACGAAGCCGACCGTATGCTCGACATGGGGTTCCTGCCCGCGATTCGCAGCATTATCAGCCGGCTTCCGTCAGAACGGCAGACGTTGCTCTTTTCCGCGACGATGCCGCCGCCGATTGAACAGATCGCGTGCGAGCATATGCGCCGGCCCAAGGTCGTCGAAGTCAATCCGCGCAACAAGGCCGCGGTGACCGTCAAACAAACGGCCTATCCGGTCGCGACGGAATCGAAGACGACGCTGCTGCTGCACCTGCTCGAACGCGAACAATGTTTACGCGCCCTTGTCTTTACTCGCACCAGGCGTGGCGCCGAGCGCCTCTCGCGCGTGCTCGCGGCGAGCCAGCATCAGGTAGACCGCATTCACGCCGACCGCTCGCAATCGCAACGTGAAGCCGCATTACGTGGTTTCAAGGACGGCCGCTGCCGCGTGCTGGTGGCCACCGACATCGCCGCGCGGGGGATTGACGTTGATTCAGTTACGCACGTCATCAACTTCGATGTCCCGGCCACGCCGGAAGATTACGTCCACCGCGTCGGCAGAACCGGCCGCGCCGGAAACGTCGGCCAGGCGATAACTCTGCTGACGCCGGTTGATGAGTTATCAATGCTGGAGATTGAAAAACTGACTGGTCAAAAGGTGGAACGAGTCGTGTTGCCCGGCTTCGGCGGCATCACGCTTTCGACCAAACCGCTTCGTTCGCTGGATCGCAGAAGCAGCGGCGGGACACGTTCGTTTAGATCTCGCCGCATTGGCAGGTAGGGAAGCAGACGAAGCCCGCCAAAGTCTGATTGGATCACAGGGCAATTCGGGACGGATCGAAGAGCAGCGGAAAGAATTGCCCTCCCATCTTTTCTCCTTTCGGAATCACCGGAACACCCTCCAACAACGGTTCATCCGAATTCGACATCACCCCATCACGGAAGACATTGATAACCGTCGCCCGGCGCGGGCTGTCCGTCGTGTTCGCGTAAGAGCCGTGCATCATCCGCGCGTGATGGAACGAGCATTCGCCTCTCTTCATCTCGATGGCGACCGGACTGAACTTCTCTTTCAACTCGCTGGTCAATACCTGTTGCACGGACTCCATATCGCCTGTCAGCCCGGTGATCGGCAAGTCGGGCCAGAGATGGCTGCCCGGGACGTAATGCACGCAGCCGTTCTCACGCGTCGAATCATCAAGCCCTATCCAACACGTCAGATGCGCCAACGGCGTCGTGCGCGTCCAGTAGGAATAATCCTGATGCCACGAGACCACTCCGCCGTGACGCGCCGGTTTGCAGAAGATCTGGTCGTGCCAGAACCGCACCGCGCCGCCCAGAAGTTGCGAGGCCGGAACCGTGAAGGCCGGATGCCACAATACGTCGTGAAAACCGGGCTCGATGCGCCACGCGCCCAACGCGTGAAAGAGAACCTTCGCCGGGTCTTTCGATTCGTTTGAGTGAAATTCGTAATAGAGGCGCCGGCCCGGATGATCAGGATTCATCAAATCAATCAGCTCTTCGCGCAGCCTCTCGACCTGCCCATCATCCAGAATTCGTATTCCTGCCAGATAGCCGTTCTGATTGAAAAACCGAACCTGTTCGTCGCTCAACCGGTAACGATCCCAATCCCGCCTGCGCGCAGGTAGCGGGAAAAGGTCACTGATCGGTTCGTGATACACGGATAGATCGCGCTGCAACATTACGCCTCCCTGCTTTTCAGGAAGAAAGAGCATTTTCCATATGCCATTTGAGATTTGGCATTTGTCATTGCCAGACTGTCTCAAGTCAATGCTCGACGAAAATTGGGCAATTTCTGAAGCAATGACAAATGCCAAATTTCAAATGGCATATGGAAAATGAAACTCTTCATACTTTTCGTGATCCACTGACTGTGCCTGCGGCGGATAAAATTACAGCCACACCGAGCGAATAGCAATCGGTGTGGCTGTGGAGAGACCGGCGGAATTTTCGATTTAACGCTTCTTGGCGTTCTTCATAGCCTTCTTGCCCTTTGTGCTTCCCAGGGGCGGGGCTGGTTTGAACTTGCTGGGCAGATCACCGCCGGTGGCGGACGATTCGTTTTCGACGATGTCGCCCTTCAGCCCGGCCAGCGCGCCGAGCAGGTCGCTCTTCTCTCTTTCCCCAACATTGAATTTGTCGAGAGTTTTGACCAGGTCTTCGACCAGAGCGTTGAACTCGCCTGCCGTAACGTCCATGCGTTTGTGAGATTTTTTCATATCGAGTCCGTTGTACTGGCACGGGCCGCCCGTAGCCATGCAGACGAAATCTTTGAGGTTGGCGAGCAGGCGCGGGGCGTCGCTCCTGGCGAATTTTTTGTTGATGCGGGCATCATTGAGCACGTTCCCGGCGAAGTCATCAACCACGGCCGAGATCGCGGCCATGCCGCCAAGGCGATCGTAGAGTGATCCGGATTTTGGTTTGCTGGGCGCCGAGGCGGCGGGAGCGGAAGCGCGGGCAGGCGCGGGCGCCGAGGCGACGGGCGCTCCTTTTTCCGCCAGCGGCGGAGCGGGCTTGAAGTTCGCGGGCAGATCCCCGCCGGTGGCGGTTGATTCGCTTTCGACGATGTCGCCCCTCAATCCGCCCAACGCGCCGAGCAGTTCGTTTTTCTCTTTTTCCGGAACCTTGAACTTATCCAGAGTTTTGATCAGGTCTTCGACCAGAGCGGTGAACTCGCCTGCCGTAGTGCCCATATTTTTGTGGGATGTTTTCATATCGAGACCGGTGTATCGGCACGGGCCACCCGTGGCGAAGCAGACGAAATCTTTGAGGTTGGCGAGCAGGCGCGCGGGGTCGCTCTTGGCGAATTTCTTGTTGATGCGAGTGTCGGCGAGCACGTTCCCGGCGAAGTCGTCAACGACCGCTGAGATTGCATCCTTGCCGCCGAGGCGCTCGTAGAGCGATTTTTGTTGGGCGAATGCGGAGACAGAAAAAACTGTCAGTAAGCACAAGCCTATGAGAATGGTTTTGATATGCTTCACGTGTTTGTCCTCCAGTATGTGTGAAAGCCGCGGGGCGACACTCGCCCCAGAGCGGTAGAAATGGTTGTTCTAGAAAGATCGAAGTTAAGTGATTGCATTTTGTGATTGAATTTCATCCACGCACTCCTGTTTACGATGGGCGCGTCGCGGTCGGATTTCAGCGCCGCGAGCGGTAGCGAGCGTAGCTATACTTGAAACGGGCATAGATGGAGGCGCGCTCGCTACCGCTCGTGGTATTGAGCGGGCGACGATCGCCGCCGTTCGACTTCGCGACGGAGGCTTTCGTACCCTCTGTTCATCGCCCATTTGTGATTCCATTCAAAAATTGGTTTGAAGACGGGCGAAAACCATCGAAGCAGCGGTTTATCGGCGCGAAGACGCCAATCGAAAGTGACGCGTGTTCCCGCCCCAGCGGGTTCCAATCGCCACACGCCTCGGCCCACGAAATCGCCTGTGGCGGTGATTTCGATTGTGTGTGGGCTTTCGTGGCGTACGACTTCGGCGGTCCAGCGCAAGCGGTACGGCAGCCATCCTTTGGTCAGGAACGTCACGCGGTCGCCGGTTCGGTCGGCGCGTCCGGACGGCTGATAACCGGCGTTTAAATAAACGTCAGGCCACCAGTTCGGGTAGTCTTTGCCTTCTTTCAGGATTTCGTAGATCAGTTCACGCGGGGCATCAACCTGCCATTCGGTCAGGAATTGATAGTTGTTAGCTGGCATTTTCTTCTTTGACCTCCTCTATGACCTCTAAGCGAGGTTACGGGAGATTCTAAGAAATGGATTGCCGGAGCTATGATTCGGGGGTAGTTCTTTTTGTGGTGAGGAGGAGGTAAAGAATTAGTAGGAGCAACGCGATAAATAGTACTACAACGATGATTTTTACAATACCGAAAATCGTCCAGGCAATAATTAATCCTTGCCGCACGCTCGCGGCGATAACCAGGATGGTGGTCGCCAGGGAAGTCAACAGAGCCAGAATTTTGAGGATTGCCGTCATCGTGGATCCTGCCCGGATTCATTCGTCATTTTTATCGTGGCTGGCCATCGCCAGCCCGGAAGATTGCAGTTGAATCTCTCCACCACCCGAACGCAATGAGACCAATGGCGCGGATGCCGAAACGTTGTATCCGGTGGCGGAGGACCTTTCCTCGCGCGACCAGACGATGCCGTCGAATCCACGCACCTTCACGCGCCCGCGACCTGTGTTGGCGTCGAGGCGGAAGCCGCTGTCTTCCGGGATCGAGACGCGAATCTTACCGCGGTCGTTGGCGGCTTTGACATCCGCGTTCAGTTTTTCTGAAGTTTCGAGGCTGATTGCGCCTTGCCGCGAGGTGACGTTGAGCGGCCCACGGAAATTTCGGACCGTCACGTCGCGCGTGGCGACAATTTCCGTCGAGCCTTTGACCTCTTCGACCTCCACCGCGCCATCGTCCGATTTGATCCGCAAGACGCCGCTGATTCGGTTTATCTTGACGCGATCCGATGAGGAATCAACCGTGAAATCGCCGGCTATCTCTTCGGCCTCGACACGAGAGCGTTCGGCGTTGATCGCCACCGCGCCTCTGATCTCCCGCAGCTTGATGCGGCTGTTGCGGGCCTGTTCGATGTTGACGACGCGCTGGTTGGCCAGCGCGGGAGCGTCATTGCCGACCTCGCTGATCTCGATCTGCGCGTCCGTGGCCCGCAACTGAACCGGGCCGGAAGATTGATCCAGGCTGACGGCGCCGCCTCTGACATCGAGCGTGATGACGCCGTTGATCGCTCTCAAATTTGTTCCGTGACGCATATTGGTCAGGCTGACCTGCCCCTGAATCTGGTCGAGTTCGATTGCGCCTCGCGGGCTTTCGACGGTCACGCTCCCGACGTTGCGGATGATTTCGGCGCGTTCGCAATTGCGGACGGTGTGGTCGCCTTGCAAACCCGCGAGTTTCACGGCGCCGAGCGCATTGTTGATTTCGACGCCCGCCGGCAGGCTTTGCGGCAATGTGACGATGATCGAAACGCCGAAATCCTGCTGGACTCCGGTGGAGGCGACGTTGAACTGAAGGCCGGCGCCGTTGGGCGCGATTTGCAGGCGGATGTTTTTCGCGATCTCTTTGGCTTCCTCTTCGCTATTGGCGCGGATGCGTTTGACAAGACGCGCGGCGCCTTGCGGTTGCGGGGCGGAATTGACCTCGATGTCGCCGTTCACGTTGTTGATATATAGGCGCGAATTAGGCGCAACGGCGAAACTCTGCGGCGATTCGTCTTCGATGGAAAACTGATTGCCGAAGACATAATCGCCGACATCGCCCAGATTGCCCAGCCGCAGATTGAATCCGGTCTGGCCGTTCTTAGCTGCGAAATTCGCCGCCAGCCCGCTTACTACGATCAGCAGCATGACCACGATTGCGCCTGGCGAGAAAGCGTTGGGGCGGAGACCGTCTTCGATTCGGTGGGTGTATTGCTTCACCACCCGGCCCGCGATGAAGGCCAGCAGAATCCAGAACCAGTATTTGCCCAGAACCAAAATGAATGAATTGTGGCCGAGCAGGTTGGCCGAAAACAAAATCCCGCCGATCGCCGCAATCATCATCCCGCCGACGGGCGAGCGCGGACGCCGATCAATCAGATAGCCCGCGACGCGGACGATCCCCGCCAAAATCAGAAAGACGGGCCAGCACCGCATCAGAAGCTGAACGGCGAAGGCCCGTTCCGGCGCGACGAAAAACAACACGCCGAGGCCGATCAATCCGATTCCGAGCAGCAGTGTTGCAAGACGTTTGAGCATTGTGGTTCGAATCGGTACCGCGAGCGGTAGCGAGCGCGGTTCCACCTGTCAGTCGCTGATCGAGGCCGCTCGCTACCGCTCGCGGTACTGATTGCCTGCCAAATCGCTCGCGCCGCGTTCGAAATTCGATGGAATTACGGAAGGCGGCGGAGTCCGGTAAACGGTCTTTGATTGTGGCGCGCGCCGGTTGCGGCAATAACTCCAGATAAGATAGACGCCGGCGATGATCAGCAGACCTGGCCAGAAATGATTGAGCGCGTGGGGAAGCGCAAAGTCCAGTATCGCAAAGGCGCCAACGCTGATGAGCAAGGCGCCGAATAGATTCATGCGTTGTTGCAGGAACGTCTTCAGCCGCTCGTCCTCTCCTCTCAAATCCCCGCTCCTGCGCAAACGCTGCGCCGATTGAAACGCGTCGTAAATCGAATAGAAGTAGAAGGCGGCGCTCCCAAACCCAAACGCGATCTCAAGCGGCATGCCGAATACGTCCGCGAGCACCCACAATCCAATGACGGCCATGAAATGCGTCAGCGCCTTGATGTTCTGTCCGTTGTAGGCCGCGCCCAGGCCGGGGACGATTCCCAGCAGCAGCGCAATCAACGGCGATTTTTCCTCGCGCCCGTCTTTATGCCCGTCTTTATGGAGAATGCGATGGCCAGAGGCGCTGTTGCGCCGCAACGTCTCGATGCCGGTTACGATGCAATCCTGACAGCAGGAAATCCCCTTGATGCGGTGGTCGCAGGCGGGGCAGAGCGGGCGTTCGCATGCGCTGCAGCGCGCGCTTGCGGAATTGGCCGGATGGAAGACACATTTCATCTCAACATTCACCTCTCGCTCTGATTTGGACGCCTTCGAGCCTTATCCCGATCCTTGGAATCAGGGGATTCGGGGGCAAGATCGGCTTCATGCTGCGGGTGCGGTTGAGGGGAAGGTTGCGTCCGAGTTGGCGCCGGCGCCGAACTTCGGGCGCCGCCACTCGGCGCCACGCCACTGAACAAAAATGAGTTCACTCCATAAGAGACTCGCTGAAAGCCTGAACGCGCCATAGCCCCGGCGCCATTGATCTTCTGTTGTCCCTGACTGACCAGGCTCCCAGCCTTCTGCTCGGCGCTCATGGTCAGATTGCTGACGCTGCCGAAACGCGAGATGACCAGCAGGCTGATGGCCGCGAGGATCATCGCCGCTACGGCCATCTGCGGCGACATCAAAGGCCGCGCAAAACTGACGACGTCCGATTGCGCGCGGTCAATCCAGGCTGGCCAGGCTGGCCAGGCTGGCCAGCCTGGCCAGCCTGGCCAGGTTGGCCAACCTGGCCAACTTGGCCAACCTAACCAGCTTGACCAGCCTGCGCTCTCCCTTCCGACCGTGGCTGCGACGATCCGGTCGTGTAATGAATTGGGGACTTCGACTTCGGCCTCTTTGGCGTCTCGGAGCATCTCGATCGCCTCTTCGATGCCGTTGAGCAGCCGGCGGCATTTGAAACAGTTTTTAAAGTGAGACTGGAAAGTCAGGAAAGTGGGCGCGAGGATGACGCCGTCGAAGTAGCGTTCGAGCAGTTTGTCGAATTCAACGCAACTGAGCATCTCGCCAGTGGTCGTGGATGCGATGATGCGGCTGCGCAGCCCTTCAGGCTCGACGCCTGCGCCGTCGCCAATGGTGTTGAGGGCCCGTACCGTGACTCGAACGTCGTTGTAAAGCTCGCGGCATTCGCCGCAAATCAGGCGATGCGTCGCGCATTCGGCGCGCACACGCGGATCGAGCGCGCCTTCGATGTAATCAGAGAGTGAATCTTGAAACTTTACACAATTCATTAGTAGTCCGTGGTTGGCGGTCGGTGGTTGGTGGTTGGTGGCGTTACTTAAACACGCCAACCACCAACCACCAACCACCAACCACCCAATTAAAGCGTTTCGACGACCTTCATCCGCCGCAAAATCTTCGCCAGTTCAATCCGCCCGCGATTGATGCGCGATTTAACCGTGCCAATGGGGATTTTGAGTATGTCAACGATCTCCTGATAGGTCAGCTCTTCGATGTCTCGCAGGATCACGCATTCGCGCAAATCAGGTTGAAGCTTCGCGATCGCGGCGTGCACCTGTTTGGCTCGCTCAAATTGCTCGACACCGAGATCGGGCGCGTTGTGGCGGGATTCGAGGTGGTATTCATGATCACCTATGTCATCGCCCATATCGGTCGGGGTGCGGCTGCGCCTGCGGTAATCGTCAATCACCAGGTTGCGGGCGAGCCGCATCAGCCAGTTGGCCAAATCACCGGCCTGCGGGTCGTATTGGTCCAGGGAACGATAGACGCGCACGAAGACCTCCTGCGTCAAATCCTCAGCCGATTCGTGGCGTCCGGTGAACCGGTAAGCGAGGTTGAAAACGCGGCGCGAGTATTCGTGGACTACCTGCTCCCAGGCAGCGCTGTCTCCGGCGCGGCATCGCCGCGCCAATTCTCCGTCTGATTTAATCAAGGCCGCATTGGCTCCCACTGTAGGTTGTTCTCTCCTGATCATTATTTTGGCGTCTCGCCTGGGTCGTCAAACCCTTGTCTCCACAAGCGCCTAACGAACCAGGTTGGGGAAAGGTTCCTGTAAAAACAGGAAGTCAAACGTCGTCAAACGCCCAGCGGGTCGCGCTGCTCGTGAAGTCCCGTTCGCGGATACCAAAAACGACACGAGGCCGGACGACGTAAACAGGCTCATTGGCAAACGCCTCCTGTTCCATGTCCCAATCATATTTCGTTTTGTAGGCCTCGTAAAACGGCTGAAGCTGAGCGCGATTGGCGATCTCTTCGGCCACTCCCTCGACGACCACCGCCTCTTCGGCATGTTCCGTCGCGACCACGCAATGCGGATTCTCCCTCAGGTTCCGTCCCTTGCGCGATTTCCGTCCGGTGCTGAAATAGAATGCGCCATCGAGCCACAGTCCCCACACCGGCATCACGTGCGGACGGGAGTCGGGATGCGTCGTGGCCAGCCAGTAATTGTGTGAGACTGAAAGACGCTCGACCGCCCACTCCCAGGGCAATAACCCCTCGCCGGCGTTGGCGTCGAGAATGCCATAGCCGGGCATATGCGGCCGACTCGTGTTAGGAGGTTGTGAATTCATAAGGTTAATCGCTGACGAAAAAATTCCAGGGTATGCGTCTTTCATTTTCCATTTGCCATATTCCGTTTGTCATTTGTCATCGCGGACATTGCGAAACTCTGGCAATGACAAATGAAAAATGACAAGTGATATATGGAAAATGAAAAAGCCTCAGAATCCATGCCTGACTGCTTACTTAATCGCCTTTACGCTCGCCGGTTTGGCGAACAGTTCGTCGCCGGCGGGCACATTGAGTTTTACCGTTTGGATGTTGACGCGGCTGGCCTGCACGCCGTCGCGGTAGTAATCAACGATGTTCGGGAACTTCACGCCGTCGTAATCAACATACTGGAAATATCGAATCTCGTGTTTGGCCAGCCCGCTGTCTCCGGCCTTCTCGTAATTCAGGCTCATCGGCAGATGCGTCTGCCGGTCGAGCAAGAGATAGACAGTCTGCTCCGACTTCAACCTGATCGCGACGGCGTCGGCGCGCTCTCCCGGACGGATCTCTTCACGTCCGGCGAAACCGACCTCGACTCCGGAGTCTTTCACCGCCGCGCGTAGAACGCGGTCAATGTCGAATTCCAATCCTTCCAGATGCTCCTGAATCTGTTTGTCGGTCTGGTCTTTCAGCGTTTCGGCCTCGCCGTCGTAAACCCAGCCGGTTTTGCCGACGTTGACCTGAATGCGGCGGTCTTTCTTCTTGCCCTTGCCGAATTCGGTGCGCTCTTTGTCCGGATAGACTATCCAGTCAACGAACTGAATGGGGATTTGCGACAGGCCTTTGTCGAACGGCGTGAACATGCCGGTTGACATAATGCTCGTGAAACTCAAAAAGCGTTCACCGCCGCGCGCCTGAACCGCCTGTTTGATCAATTCGGCGCCGCGTTCGGCGTTTTTGGGGTCGTTCGGATCGGCCTTCTGCGCGTGCGCTGTAATTGCGACCAGCAGCGCGGTCAGACCGATCCCCATCAATTTGAAAATTGAAAAAGGTTTGATGATGCTGATGATCACCGCTGACTCCTTTGTTGGGTTGTCATGAAAGCCAGTGGATTATAACGCCAGCGCAGGTTTGGCGGTAGGCGGATATTTCATACGCCATATTTCATATGCCATATGAAATATGGCGTATGAATCGGATTGTTGCCCCATTACTTCAGGTCAAGAGTCTTCTCAAGATACTCTCGGCTCATCCGCGCGCTCTCTTTCGGCGCCCGGTAAGGCGAAGAATCAAGCTCCACTGTCAGCCAGCCTCGCCAGCCGATCTTGTCGAGATGCGACTTGATCGCCGGGAAGTCAACGCCGCCATAGCCCAGCGGAAAGAATGGCGGGTCTTTCATCACATCAGGCCGCTCCAACCGGGTCTTCGCTCCGCCTCGATGTTCAGGCTTCGTGTCTTTCACATGAAACTCAACAATGCGATGGCCAAGCGTACGGGTCAGTTCGACCGGGTCAATCCCGGCCATCGTGATGTGGCCGGTATCGAGCACGAAATAGACCTGCTTCGGATTGGTGTGGGCCATCACGTAATCAATCTCGCGGCGATTCTCAAACTGGCTCCACATGTGGGCGTGGACGGCGAACTTGATCCCTTCGTCCGCGCTCCGTTTGCCGATCTCGCCGAGCGCCGCGGCCATGTGCTTGAGGTCTTCGTCGGTGGTTCCCGTTGGGCGGCGCGGCCCCATGTTGATTTTCAGATGCTCGCAGCCGAGTTTCTTGATGAAGCGGATCAGCCGCATGTGGTCTTCGATGACTTTGTCGTGTTTGGCCGGATCTTCGAAATGCATCTCCATCGGATTGCCGTTCGAGATGGTCACAAATCGGACGCCGATCTCATCCATCTTTCGCTTGAGCTGGTCGGCTCTATCGTCGTAGAAGTCCTTGAAGTAGTGGATGAACGATTCGACGTTGCGGTACCCGGCCTCGCGCGCCTCACGGAAGGAGAGCCAGACGTCGTTCTCCCAGCCGCCGCGCGTGTTGGTAGTGATGCCGATGCGGTAATGCGACGCGGAAAATACGTTCGGCGCCGCAAGAGCCGCCATCAGAGTGGAAGCAAGAAATTCTCGGCGGGTTCGCATTGTGGGACTCCTTTCAAGGGCTGAACGGGCCTTTCTTTCTACGCCGATCACTCTGCTCAGTCCTTTTATCAGCATAGACATAAATCACCTCGCCAGCGTTAACGGCCTGGAGCGCGTTCAGTGTGGCAGGAATAGCGGGCAGCAAGTTGTCGTAACGGTTGCGGTAAGCCCGCAGGACTATGGCAGCGATATCAAAGTTGGCTACAACATTTTGATGATAGAGATTGGAGTCGGTGGTGATCAGCGCGTCATATCGAGTTTGCGCAATAGTAAGCAGACTACTGTTGCGGAGTCCCTTCCATCCAACCTCCTGCGCCAACGTGACGTGATGTGGTATGAAGTGCGCGCGCAGCTTGCGCGGCACACAATCATCGAACAGGAGTTCCATCAATAATCAACTCGAGTCGCCAGCCAGCCTTCGTCAAGCGCCTCTTTGATCTTCTCCAGCGCTGCCAGCGCTTCTTCACGAGTGACTGCTGGGAAATCATCCAGGAATTGGTCGAGATTGTCGCCCGCCATTACGTAATCTATCAGAGATGTGACAGGGACGCGGCTCAGACCAATCACAGACGTCCCACCCATCCGCTCCGGATTGGTTGTGATTGGCGGGGCATCGCGCGCCAGACTCGGCAATAGCTTGATCTCCTGCTCTACTTCAGCCTCGCTCAATTCAGAGTTAGCGCGGACTGCGTAATAGTTTTGCTTGCTCATTGTTCCATTACCTCCTTTCTGAATTCTATCACGCCTGATTTAATCCTTCCGCGCACAGCGGAACATCTTTATACAACCGTGGCCTTGCTGAAGACTCTTTCGTTCGGATCAATGCGCAGATAGAAGAGCGCGCCAAGCAGGCACAAGCCGCTGGCTACCAGAAAAGGCGTCTCCCAGTTGACGTATTGCACCATATAACCGATCGCGATGGACGCCAGCCACCCGCCCAGATTGCCGCACATGTTCATCACGCCCGAGACTGAGCCGGCGTATTCCGGCCCCACATCCATCGCTACCGCCCACGACACGCCGACCGTCAATTCCAGGAAGAACAAGGCCGCCGTGGTGAACGCGATGGAAGCGTAACGGTCTTCGGTCAGCGTGGCGGGGATGATGCACGCCGCCCCGAGCGTGAACCCGGCGATGGCGACCGCGCGCCGCGCAAAGCGTAGATTCCCATCGCGTCGGGCAAGATGATCCGACAACCAGCCGCCCACCGTGTCGCCGATAGTGGCCGCGATCAACGGAACCATATGCCAGAACCCCATCTGCTTGAGCGTGAAACCGCGCGCTTCCTGCAGGTAGGTCGGGAACCACGACAAGTAAATCCAGAGGCTGTAGGCGTAGCAGAAATACATCGCGCAGATCAGCCGTAGGTTTCCGCTCCGCAGAATCTGTCCCCAGGGAACCTGCACGCGCTCACTCAACGGTTGGGCCTTTGCGCCTTCTCGAATTATCGCAAGCTCGGCTTCATTGACCGATCCGTGCTGTTCGGGGCGGTCGCGGTAATACCACAACCAGAACGCCGCCCATAACGCGCCGATCAATCCGAAGACGTAAAAGACGCTGCGCCAACCGAAGTTCGCAATCAGAGCGACGGCAATCGGCGGCGTCAACGCCGCGCCCAGGCGCGCGCCCGAATGCGTGATGCCTTGCGCAAAGCCGCGCTCGCTGGCCGGCAGCCAGAACGAAAGCGCGCGTGTCGCAGTCGGAAACGCGCCCGCTTCGCCCATCCCGAAGAGGAATCGCACGACATACATTGACCACATGCCCAGAGCCAACGAAGTCGCGGCGGTGAAGGCCGACCACCAGAGAACGATTGCGGCCAACACTCGTCGCGGCCCGAACCGGTCGCCCAACCATCCGCCTGGTATTTGAAAGAGCGCGTACGACAGATTGAAGCCGCTGAAGATCCAACCCAATGTTACCGCATCGAAGCCATATTCTCTGCGAATTTCCGTTGCCGCGTGCGAGATGCAGACGCGATCCATGTAGGTGATCATATAAACGATCACCGCCAGCCAAAGCACTCGATGCCTGACGCCGGTTGGGCGGAATGTGAAAGCAGCCATGAGTTTGTTGGTGGTTGCGGAGCGGGGAGTGGGGCGTAGGGAATGGGGAGTGGGGATTTCACTTTGACATTCCCCACTCCCTACTCCCCATTCCCCACTCCCTACTCCTCTATTCAATACCCTCGCGCCTTATCAACCACATTGAGCAGCGGCAGCCCGTTGCTGTACCGGCGCACGTTCTCCGCCACGAGCGCGATAAGACGCAACTGTCGAATCGGCGCCGCGCCCGAGTTGTGCGGCGTGATGACCAGGTTCGGGCAATCCCAGAGCGGGCTTTCTGGCGGCAAGGGTTCCGGCGTGGCGACGTCGAGTCCGGCTCCGGCAATCCATTTCTCTTTCAGCGCCCTGACCAGCGCGTCCTGATCAACCAGCCCGCCGCGCGAGACGTTGAGGAAATACGAAGCCGGCTTCATCTTGCGGAAGACGCTCTCGTTGAACATCTGGCGCGTCTCTTTGGTCAACGGGGCGGCGCTCATCAAAACGTCAACCTGCGGAACCATCTGCGTCAGCCATCCGGGTTCGCGCAATTCCGCGACAAAGTCCGGTTTCGGCATCGGCTTCGCGTCGGTCGCGAGCACGCGCATGTCGAAGCCGTAATGGAGCCGCCGCGCGGTCTCCGATCCGATGCCGCCCATTCCAACGATGCCAATGGTCTTCTTGTAGAGATCAACCAGCGGAGCGCTCGATTCGCCACGTTTCCACTTTCGCTCTTTGAAGGCCGGGATCGAGTCCTGTGTCAGGCCGCGCGTCAAACTGAGCAGCAATCCGATTGCCGTCTCGGCGATCACCGGCGCGAATACGCGTTGCATGTTTGTCAGCGCGCACGGATGCTCCATCAACTCCTTGGGCAAGGTCTCGACGCCTGCGGCCCACGTCTGCACCCATTTGAGATTCTTTGCCGCTGTCATCGTTTCGCGGTCCACAACGCCGAGAATCACCTCAGCGTCGGCGGCGTGGTTCTTCAACTCCGACCGGTCGTTGAGCATGCGCAGTTCGATGTTCTTCCCCCCGGAGCGAATCTGTTCCACCTCCGCGGGTGATAATCTTTCCGCGCACACGATCTTGATAACCCCCGGACCGGATTTGGTCTCGACCACCGGATGATTGGCGACGACCACTGGGTTGTTGGAATTGCCGGGAGTCTGCGCTTCCACCAGCGTAGCCGCTGCTCCGGTGGTCGCCAGCCCGGCGAGGAAGTTGCGACGGGAAATGTTGTCCTCGGACATTGCTACTGCCTCCTGTCTGCGCAAGCGGAGAGAATTCCCGGCCTGCGCGGTTGCGGGATTCTAGGATTTGTTTCTCGGTTAACTTCTCGTTCTGGCTAGGAAGACTGGTATAGTACCGCGCGCGGAAGCAAGCGGTTGCTTGCGGGAGCAACCGCTTGCTTACGCGCGCGGTACTGTTAGGAGTAGTGCGGAGGAAGTAGAAACGGGAATCGAATAAAAAGCAAGTTCAAGGCTTCTCTCTCGGCAAACGAACCAGACTGCGACCAATCGAACGGCTCAATTCACCGCGGAGGCGCAGAGAACGCGGAGGAAACGCAGAGAGAAACCAGGAGCTCTCTTTCTTCCTCTCTCTGCGTTTCCTCCGCGTTCTCTGCGCCTCCGCGGTGAATTGAGCTGTTATCCGGCTCGTCGTTTCAAAAGAACCACACCCTAATCTTGAGTCATGGATTTTCTGACAGAACAGCTTCGATCCGCCGGGAAAGTTCGGCCTCTGAAAGACGCGTCGGGGAATAGAATCGCGCCACCCCCTTCCGGTCTATGAGCGCATAGGTGGGCGTGGCCGAGACCCCATAGCGCACCATCGTGTCGGTATCAATCGGGACCGAAACGCCTTCAAGCCCGGAGTAGACTTCGGCCCAGACTTTCGCCATATGCGCTTTCTCTTCCGCAGGCGTCGCAGGCTTATTATCCGCGCCGGTTCCGTAGTAGCGGGTGGGGGCGATCACAACGAGTCCCTGCGCGCGGTATTTGCGCATCACACGACCGAGCACGCCGGCCTGCGCTTTACAATCGCCGCACCAATGCGCCCAGAGGAACAACAGCGCAGGCTTGCCCTTGAGCGCGGCAAGGGAGGGCGGTTCAGGCCCGATGAAATCGGTTTTGTTGAGGTCAGGAGCGGGCTGGCCTTCGAGCGACAGCAAGTTGATGTTCTTGCGAATGCGGGAGCGAAAGGCGACATCCTTGGCGCGGGCGAACTCCTCCTCCAGAAATCGAAGCGCCGATCCGCGGCCTTCGCGCGCCGCGCGCAATTTGCCTTCGACCTCGATGGCCGCGCCGAGCGGGATCACGAGGTCGGGCTTCTCTTCTCGAATCTCGCGGCGGAGTTCCGCCACATAAGCCGCCGCCTCATCCGGGCGTCTCAGCATCTCCGCGCCGCGAGCGAGCCAGCCCACGGCATCGAGGTATTCCGCGTCAACTCCGTTTTTCGCTTTGTAATCCTCGACCGCCGAAACTGCGCTGGCGAAGTCGCCCGCCGAGAGTTTGAGCCTGACGAGCCGGACAAGTTCGCCAGCGCCGTTTGCCGTTAACGCAATGAGCGTCAGGACGAGCAATGATGTGAGGATGGTGGTTTTTCTCAAGCTGTAGCCTCCTTCACTATTGTCCGACAAGCTGCCAGCTTGTCGCAGGTTTTCGTAAATGGCCGCTTTCGGAGTCAGCGACAAGCTGGCAGCTTGTCGGACATTAGATGTTACGGGTAGATCTTTTCTTGCTTCTCCAACATTTGGATGAACTGCTCGATGCGCTTGACGCGCGTCTCAGCTTTCTTGGCAGTGTGAATCCGGTGAAGAATAGCATAACGGTTGCGGCTATCCAGCGTGGCGAAGAAGTCCTTCGCCTTCGCATTGCGATCCAGTTCCGCCTGAAGGTCATCCGGCACTGCGGCTTTGCTTTGCGGAGCATACGCCGCCTCCCATCGCCCATCTTGCTTGGCGCTCTCAACAGCTTTTAGTCCGGCCGGCTTCATCTGCTTGCTCTCGATCAGCCGCTGCGCCTTCTCGGTGTTGATCTTTGACCAGATGCTTTTTGGACCGCGCGGCGTGAATTTCTGCAGAAACGACGTTTCGTCATGGCTTTTTCTCTGGCCGTCTATCCAGCCGTAACACAGCGCGACTTCGAGAGCTTCGTCGTAGCTCACAGATTGTATGCCGGACGCCTTCCTGGCCAGCTTGAGCCAGATGCCGGAGGACGTCGCATGATTTTTGGCCAACCAGACGGCCCAGTCTTTTTGGCGATCGAACGGGATAATCGGCAGATCAGTAACAGCGTTACGAGGAGATTTCACTTCTTTTGGCATATGCGTGCTAACGACGAGTTGACTCAAGCGGAAAAATCAGGGTCGCGTCCTTCGCGATAGGCCGCCAGCGCCTCCTGATGATCCGGCGACGCCAGAGCGATTCGCTGACGGCGGAGATACTCTTCAAAGAATTGCCCATGCGGCATGTCGAAGGGCATATTCAGGAGCATTTTGGCTTGCCGCGTGCCCTCCGAGCAGACGCGCGAATACTTCTCGACCAGCGCCTTTACTTCCTCCTCGAAGGTGTCGGCCTTGACGACGTGATCTATCAGTCCGATTTCATAGGCGCGACATCCGTCAACGTTATCGCCCGACAACGCCATCTGCTTCGCCCGGCCAAGCCCGATGTAGCGCGGCAGCCGAAACGTGCCCAGCCCGGGGACGATTCCTTCCTTGATCGCGGGCAGCCCCAGTTGACAGTTCTCAGTCGCGATGCGGATGTCACAGGCCAGCGCCAACTGCAATCCTCCGCCCAGGGCGTAGCCGTGCATGGCGCAGATCAGAATCTTCTCGGACTGCTCGAGGATTCTGAGCGCCCGATCCCAAAGCTCGAAATACTCGTGCGGCGTCTCTCCCGCGACGAGCTGCTTGAGGTCTATGCCTGTCGAGAAGGCGCGACCAGAGCCTCGGATATGCGCCACCCGGAGATCCGGGTCGTCACGAATCATCTCTGCCATTCGATTCATGTCAAGCGCGCCCCGGTAATTCATCGCGTTGAGCAAATGCGGACGGTTGAGCGTCAAACAACCGATTCCGCCTTGCTTCTCGAAATACATCGTTTCCAGTTTCATGACTAACCTCATTTAATCGCCGGACAGTTGTTACAGGGTTCGCTTATCAACCACGCGCACCGCCTTGCCCTCGCTGCGCTCGATCTCTCGCGGGCCGACGAGTTTGACGTTGCAGGTGATTCCCAGGGCGCTCTGCGCCTCGTAGCGCAATCGTTTTTCAAGCAGGATCATGCTGTCTTTATTCCCGTAAACCTCGGCGGGCGCCTCCACCAGCACATCGAGTTCGTCCACGTAGTCCGCGCCTCTATCTACCACAATCTGGTAATGCGGCGCGACTTCGCCCACCCGCAACAGGACCGTTTCGATCTGCGAAGGGAAGACGTTGACGCCGCGGACGATAATCATGTCGTCGGTCCGCCCGACGATTCGTTCCATCCGGACGGTGGCTCGCCCGCACGCGCATTTCTCACGGATCAAGCGCGTCCGGTCTCGCGTCCGGTAGCGCAGAAGCGGCAACGCCTCTTTAGTGACACAGGTGAAGACCAGCTCTCCCATTTCGCCGTCCGGCAGCCGCTCGCCCGTGTCGGGGTCAATGATCTCAGGAATGAAATGATCCTCGAAGATGTGCATTCCTTGCTTCTCCGTGCACTCGACGGAGACGCCGGGGCCGATCACTTCCGACAGGCCGTAGACATTGAGAGCCACCAGGCCCAGACGCGACTCGATCTCCTCGCGCATGCGCTCCGACCACGGTTCCGCGCCGAAGATTCCCACCTTCAGCGGGAGCGACTTGAGATCAATGCCATCTTCCTCGGCCACTTCGGCGATCAACAGAGAGTAGGAAGGCGTGCAGCAAAGAACCGTGCTGCCAAAATCGCGCATGAGCATCAACTGTCGCTTGGTGTTGCCGCCTGAGACCGGAATGACCGTGGCTCCGAGCCTTTCAGCTCCATAATGGAAACCAAGTCCGCCAGTGAACAGGCCATAACCATAGGCGTTGTGAACCACGTCGTCTTCAGTCACGCCCGCCGCCGCGAAGGTGCGCGCCATCAACTCAGACCAGAGATTCAAGTCGTTGCGCGTATAAGCAACGACCGTCGGTTTGCCCGTAGTGCCGCTGGAAGCGTGCAGGCGGACGATCTCTTTCATCGGCGTGGCAAGGAGACCGAAAGGATAATGATCGCGCAGGTCGCTCTTGGTGGTGAATGGCAGCCGGGCCAGATCATCAAGTGAGCGGATGCTATCGGCAGCCACGCCCGCTTCACTCAGTTTCGCTTTGTAAAACGGGACGTTCTTCGACACCCGCTCGACACCAGCGCGCAGCCGCTCCACCTGAAGTTTTTCCATGTCCCGTGGCGGAATGGTTTCGACCTCGTCCCGGATGTAGGATTTGACATCTTGCGTACTCATAGGCTGCCTCCCTGTCGCCAAATAGCTGACAGGCTTATCGTTTTTACGCCCTAAGAATCTCGGTCAAGCTGTTCCACTCGGGCAGCAATTCAAGCGCCCGCCCTGGGTTGGCAATGGCCCAGTCGCGCAGTGACGCACGAAACTCTCCTGGGTTTGCGACGGATTTGGTGACGAGCCAATCAGCCATTCCAGCCAGAATGTCTTTGCCAGAGAACCAAAGCAAAATTTTCGCCACGTCGGCAACGAAAGCATCATCTGCTTCACTGACAATCACAGGGTCGATCAAATAATTCTCGATCTCGTGCCTGCACCACCGCCAGCCAAATGGAATGCCATTATCCTCACTGTCCACCGTGGGTTTCGAGATGTCCACAGGAGGATCAAAATCGAAATCGCGATCACGTAGATAGCCCGCAGCAACCTTATTATCTCGACGTTCAGCCCGAGCGCGTGGTTTTAGGGAGTTCTTTGAACCACCCCGTTGCAGGACGGGGTTCCCTTGAAGAATTGGATTGAGCACTTCGGCTTCGAGGTTACCCTCGATGAAGAGTTTGGCTATAGGCATCGAGTCCCCTTGACCAGACGAACTTCTTGCTCGTTAGGAATGGCTGACGAGAGAAACTCGGAATGAGTCGTAATGAGAAATTGGCAGTCCGGTCCGATCTTTGGCAAAGCGGCCAAGAGCCTTTGCTGTTCAGGCGGATGTAAGTGAAGTTCTAATTCATCGATCAGCACAATCGAACGTTTAATGTCGAGTCGAACAAACTCGTAGACCAGCGGGAACACAGCTTGCTCTCCCGATGACATCTCAGCGAGGTCATAGATTCGGTCATCGCGGTCAATCAGGAAGTAAAATTCATTCGCCCGTGGAGTGGTGGCCCCAGCGCGTGGCATAAGCCCGACAAATCGTGTGCCGGGAAAGACGGTCCCGAAGAGTTGCTGCAACGACGGAATGAAGTCCTTCCCACGGCGTCCCGGCGTCGTGTGGAACCCCCACCATCCGACGAGGTACTCTCGAAGTTGCTCGACGCCCGCCTGCCACCCTTCGCGCTTCTGACCTTCACCAGCCATGTCATCAGCCATTAAGGAACCGAGATTGCGATGCTGATCGAACCAGAAAATGTCACCAAGCTTCGCGAAACTGTCCTTCAGATCGGGCCGTGTGTCCTTTAATGCCTTCACGTAATAGCGACCGAGGAATTGGTTAACCGCTTCGAAACCTTGGGGGGAGTCAACACGTCCCTCTTCGAATCGCAGTTTTACTTCGGTATACTGCGACGGCGGCACAATTTTCATAAGCTGTCTGCGGTCGGACGGTAAAGATTCCTGCCAGGCCACAAATAGCTCGCTGGTCAATGTAACCTCTTCTGGTTCAAAGGCTACCTCAAGCTCAACAAAAGTTGGTCCGAGACTCGGTACGCGCTCTGGGAGGAAGCCATGCCAATTGAACGACGTCATATCGCGTGTGCGGCGTGTCGCCAATGAGAGTGTTAACGCAATTGCCTGAAGAATGCTTGTCTTTCCGCTTCCATTGTCGCCTAACAGCGCCGTAAGCGGGCGAGGAACATGCGAGGCGGTCTCCATTGAAAACTCGATCTCTCGTACGCCTTTGAAATTCCTGATTACTACTTTCTTGAGCTTCATGGAGATTCTTTTAGCTTTCACGTGTTGTTGACGGCCATGGATCAATAAAGAGTCGGCTCATAGGTCTAGCACCAGCGGGTCAAGCAACTCGTCCGGGACGTGGTTACGGCGAATGTACTCGTTGATCTCGACCTGGTGATCGCTGTAGTAACTGAGCGCCGCGAACACTTGCGACAGCGTCAGGTGCGGCAGCCGGTTCGGGATTTCTTCCATTGGCGTGCCCAACCGCCAAATTTCGACAATCGCCCGGACGGGCGTGCGCGTCCCTTTGATGATCGGTTCGCCGCCGAGAATGTTCTCTTCGGCTGTGATAAGGATGTAGAGGACCTCGGCGACGATCACGCCAGGCGCATAAAAGAGCCAACCTCTAGCCGCATAGTCGGCCAGCGCGGTTTCGGCAACGGCGAGCTTGGCTTGCTCACGTGCGCCGAGCGCGATGAACACGTTGGCGTCAATCACCACCGCGCCTGGATTACTCGATGGGGTCATAATCGAACATTGCTCCGGCCCTGGCTTCGCGCAGCAGCCGTTGCGTGTCTTCGCCAGACGTGAATGGTTTGCCTTGATTCCGCTCGGCTATTTTGCGCAGCGCCTCAAGCATCGCTTCATTGGGCTGCACGGAGGCAGGCGCCTCTTCCACGACGGTCAGCCGCACACGCTTGCCGGCCAGTTCGTCGGCGTGCTGCGCGATCTCTTCCCAAGCGCCTTCTAAAACTTGTTCAAGCATATTTTCATACCTCCATTTCCGCCTCGATTCTACAGCTTCATTCTTGCGCGGCCAAAAGCCGTCATCACCGTCTTGGCCCGTAAACCGGCGTTGGCTCTCCAACCTCCAACCCGCCCAAGTCTGGGGACTTCCCGCCGAAATTGTCATTGAAGTTGGGCAGCCACCGGCCACCGCGGCTTGCAATGATGATTCCACTGCCCGTTATGGCCGGAGCAGCCAGTCGGCCAGCCGGTGTTTGATGCGCTCATGTCTCTCGGATGCAATTTGGCCGGTGGCGCCGAGAAGCAGCTTTCCATCCACTACCGCCAAACGACCAATCCGAATCACGCTGGCGACTTTCAGACCGCTCTCCACGAAGTCGGAGTCAGTCTCCTGGATGATCTCGTCAAAGCCTGGCAATGCTTGACGAAGTTGCATGGAGATCATGCAGATCAGCCAATCGCCGTACTCGCCCGGCAATTGACCCAACAAGAGCGCAGGCCGAAGTTTCCCCTCTTCTAAATCGGTTTGGGGGAAACGAAACAGCACGATTTGGCCAGCCTGCTTCATATTCATACGAAGACTATTCTCAAATCCGCAGGAGTGTAGAGCGGCGTTTCTTCCTCCTCCATCCCGCGCATGGCAGAAGCGAGAGACAGGTCAGACCAGTCTCTTTCTTCCTGGCGTTCTGTTTTGGCCAGCAGATACTCAATGAAGTCGAGCACCTCGGCTTGAACATTCGTGGGCAGCCGCTGCACGCCCTGGTGGATTTTTTCTACAATTGGCATCTTCTCAAACCTCCTTCACACGTGAATTCTACTGTTTCATTCCTGTGCTGCCAAAAGCCATCATCGCCTTGGCCCGTAAACCGGCGCCACCTGCCCTATCTCCGACGCGCCCAAGTCCGGCGCTCTCCCACCGAAGCCGTCATTGACATTCGGCAACCGGCAGCCAGCGTCCACAGCCACGCCGCCGGCCCGCAGACTGAAATCCATATCGCCAATTTCATAAACCGCGTGCGGCTTGTTCGGATCAGGCGGGCGCACGTTCCGAAAAACATCGTAGTCCACCAACACGCCGTGCGCTTCCTGCCCCGTGGCGCGTTGGAATTCGGCCAGCGTGCGGAACGTCAGGTAATTCGTTCCCTGCAAAGTGTAATCACGCAACGCCTCTCCAGCCGGAGACTTCCACACGAACTGCGGCTTGTCGTTTGGGTTCGGACGGTAGCCGTTGTAATCGAGCGAGGTGTAGGACGTGTAGGTCAGCTTGCCCAGCACTGGTCGTTCCGGGTGGTTCACGCCCAGGATGAGGTTGTTGCGGTAATGCATGTTCGAGTTGCCGCGCACGTTGCTGTTTTCGGCGATGAAGGTGTTGTGGTAAACGAGCACGCCCGCCGGATTGGCCCCGCCGTTTTTGACCGCGCCGCCCATCGGCACGTTGTAGACGATGTTTCGATAGAAGTAGGCCGGCCCGCCGAAGACCGGCTGCGCGCTCAAGCCGTGCTGCGCCGCGTTGAAGCCTCGATTGCGCGCGACGCGGATGTTATGCACGCCACCGTCGGCTTCGATGAAATCGTCAACCATCACGTGGATGTCGTTGTTGTAGATGTCTATCGCCGCCGCTTTTTGATCTTGCGCAGCCGGGGGCGTGCCGTAAGTGCTGACGCAGACGCCGTCGTGGAAGTAGGCGATGTAGTTGTGACAGACGACGTGCCCCTGCCCGTAGACCTTGATCCCGATGTAGGATTTAAGCGGCGTGGGCTTGTACTTGCCGAAGTTCGACCAGCCGATCAACCGGCTCTGGTCGTCGCGCCCGATCAGCGTGTTGTCCGCGATGTAGAAATTCTTCGACCCGGCGTATTCGGTCGTGATGCCAACGCCGACATCCTCCATCCGGCAGTTCCGCACCACCAGCCCGCTGCATCCGAGCACGTCTTTCAGCCCGGCGTAAAAAGCGATCTGAGTGTTGCGAACAGTGATGCCCTCGAAGTAGTTGTAATCCGCCGCCATCACGTCGAAGAGCCGGTAAGCGCCGTTGCCGTCGAAAATCGCTTCGCCGTCGCCAGCGCCTTTGATAACGATGGGCTTCTCCGGCGTCCCGTCAATCGTCAGCACATACGCGCCGTCGAAAGGGATTCCGTAAGGCGTCACGTAGTTCAATTGATCGGCCTTGTAGAGTCCCGCGTGAACCAGGATCACATCGCCCGGCTGAACGGGCCGCTCGCGCACGACATGCCAATCGCCCGTGCCCGGCCCGTAGTAAGCCTCTTTGAGACCTTTGAACGAAGGCTCTTTTTTCGGCCCCTCATAATCGGGCGGATAGACGTGCAGCGTGCGGCCGCCCGTGGGAATTTTGGGCGCGCCGCGAGTCTTGACCGTCACCTGCTGAACCACCTGCCCATTCACGCCATCCGGGTCCGACATCGTGAAGCGGCATTCGTAACTGGTGTTCTCTTCCAAATCGAGAATGCTGCCCGCGAACATGCGCGGCGTCCAGTATTCCAGAAACTCCCGCGCCCGCCAGACCTTCTCGTCACCGATCCGCAACAGCGGCAGCGCTTCGCGCCATTGCGACTCTCCGGCTTTCCGGTACTGAACGGCCACCGTCGCGTTGCGGTTGTCGTCGCCCTTGATCTTCCACTCGAAGCCGAGGTTGATGAGGGTGGGCGGCTCGACGATGAAATCATCAGGGGTGACCGCGTTGTTGTTCTGTTGGAGACTCGGAACGTAAGAAGAAAGCAGCCAAACGATTGTCAGCAGCGGCGCCATTCGTCTCATAGCGAATTCTCCTACTAAACCGGCGATCTGCGGAATGAGTTCGCCGTGGACATCCATCAGCCTCACTTTTTGGTCTTATCCGGCACACGGATGTTCTGGCGTTTAATCTCTTCCTGTAAGCGAGCGCATTGTTCTTTGTTTGCAACATGCCGTGCTACCGCGTATGCCTGGGCGGAAAACGAATGATGGCTATCGCGCTTGATCAGCGGAGCGGCAATGGCGGCAAACGCCTCGGCGGATGAGACAGCGGCCAACGACGTGATATAGGCTTTGAGACATTTCTTCTCATCCCCGGAAATCATCCAACTACCATACTCGTCGGCGAAGACGATGTCCTCGCCGCTCTCCATCGCCTCGATCAATTCGTACAATATCGTGAAACATTCCACAGCCTTTGCATGTTCGTCTTGTTCTGTCAGCTTCGCCGAAGCTTCGAGCAGGGCGCCGACGCGATCAAACCACTCCTCAGTCTCTTCCGGTATGTGGGTCCAGTTCTTCGAGTTGATGTTAAAGGGCGCGTAATAGACTCCGTCAAACGATTGCTGATGAAACTTTTTGATCTCCTTTAACAGCTTTTGACCTTCAACGGTCGAAGGCTTTGATTGTCGAGCGAATTCACCAAACACTCTCCGGCGTTGGCTCGTGTTCATCTCATCGTATGCGGCTTGAAGCAGCTTGAGCAGGTTAGCCGAGTTTTGCTTCTTCAAGACCTCGAATAATTGCCGTTTGTCCATAATTTAGTACTCAACGAACTCCGTGGGGTAATGAGTCATATCGAGTTTTTCCTGTTCAGGAATCAAACGGATGCCCCACTCCTGCATCGCCAACGCCCCGAACAATACTTCAATGGGATTTCCATCCTCGTCGAGGCCGATTTGGTCAATCACCATGGCATGAGTCGAGACGGGTAGCCCTTCCACCTCCGCCTCAAGTATGGCGACCTTGTTGGTCTCATGAACCGCCTCACCGAGCGCCGTGCGCATGGACTGAGAAAGTTCTGACGTGGTCAAAACGGAAGCGACCGCCGGAGTGATGTAGGTCTTACGGGCTCCGGAATCAAAAAGCGTCCAGCTATCGCGCCCCTGAACGTTAATCATCTGACGTATCCGCCCCATAACTAATCTCCTTTGCCAAATTCTTATCTTCTGCCGCCTCGATCTTCCGAGCTGGTTTGAGCTTACACCGCCGACTTCGTGTTGCCAATAATCTGCTGGATAAGCTCGCCGTGCACATCTGTCAGCCTCATATGCCGGCCGTTGAAAAAATAGGTCACCCGCTTGTGATCCAATCCGAGCAAGTGAAGGATGGTTGCGTGCAGGTCGTGGCAGGAAATGATCTGTTGCTCGGCCTTGTAGCCAAACTCGTCGGTGGCGCCGATCTTCTGACCTCCCTTGATCCCGGCTCCGGCCATAAAAACAGTCATCGCTCCTGGGTTGTGATCGCGTCCGACGCCGCGCTGGGAGATCGGCATGCGTCCGAACTCGGAATGCCACATCACCAAAGTTTCATCGAGCAGTCCACGTCGCTTCAAATCAGCAATCAATCCGGCGATGGGCTTGTCCACTTCCGGCGCGTGCAGCCCGTGGTTGTCTATGATGCTGGCGTGGGCGTCCCACGTATCCACGTTTTGATTGAGGAGGGAGCCGCTGTAAAGCTGGACGAAGCGCACGCCGCGTTCGACCAGCCGCCGAGCGAGCAGGCATTGTTTGCCGAAGGGCGCGGTCACGGAATGATCCAAGCCGTAAAGGCGTTTCGTCTCTTCGCTCTCGCGCGAGATGTCCACGGCTTCGGGCGCGCACATCTGCATACGATAGGCCATTTCGTAAGAAGCTATCCTGGCCGCCAGTTCCGTGCTGCCCGGATGTTTCTCGGCGTGGTGTTGGTTCATCCGGTTCAGTTGATCGAGCCGCGCGCGCTCCTGTTCAGGCGTGACGTAGTTGGATGGTGGAGACAGATCGAGGATCGGGTCGCCGGTGGAACGGAAGACCGTGCCCTGATAGGCTGCGGGCAGAAAACCGGCGCTCCAGTTGGCCGGGCCTGAAAACGGCCCTCCGCGCGCGTCGTAAATCACCACGAAGCCCGGCAGGTTCTGGTTCTCGCTGCCCAACCCGTAGGTCACCCAGGAGCCGACGCTGGGAAAGCCCATCAGGATTGATCCGGTGTTCCATTCGTAATGCGCGAGCACATGGTCGTTCGACCTGCCTTGGCAGGAATGGATGAACGCCAGGTTGTCCACTATGTTTGCGATATGCGGGAACAGCTCTGAGACCCACGCGCCGGATTGCCCGTATTGTTTGAAACGATACGGGCTTTTCATCAGCGGCCCCGGAAAGCCTTGGCGGACGCGAATCTCGCCTTTTCCTTCGAGCGGCATTCCGTGGTACTTCTCGAGCGCCGGTTTGTAATCGAAGGTATCCACGTGGCTCACGCCACCGCTCATAAACAGCGAGATCACCGATTTGGCGCGGGGTTTGAAATGCGGCGGCTTCGGTAGATTGGGCGAACCTGGGAAGCCTTCTCGGCCGGCGCAGGCGGAAGCCGGACGGGAAGTTTCTTGAGCCAGAAGCCCGTCCTGGCCGAGCAGGTCAATCAGCGCCAGTCCACTGATTCCCGACCCCGCTTCAAAAAGAAAATCTCGTCGAGAAACAAATCGGCGTCTGCTCATTTTGCGATCATACAGAGTAGCCATGATTTCCCTCCTGCCGTGGCCATGCGTCGGTAGAGCTTTTTCGACACAAAGGGTCGAAGGGACAAAGGTTCAAAGGGGGCGAAGCGCGCGCGCCGTCTCCTCTCTTTTTTCATCCTTTGACCCTTCGACCCTTTGACCCTTTGTGTTGAGAGCCTCTATTTACCCCCACGCTACCTCTCAGTCAATTGCGAACACGAATAGAGCTTGACCCGATGCAATCGCCACGTGTTGCTTGCCGTCGACCAGAAAGCTGATCGGATTGGCAGTGACCCGCCCGCCGGTCTGGAAGCGCCAGAGCGGTTTGCCCGACTCGGCGTCGAGCGCGAAGAAATATCCTTCGCCGCTGCCGCCGAAGACCAGCCCCCCGGCGGTCGAGAGCAGCCCGGCGTTTGTGTAAGAGTGCGTCTTGAATTCCCAGCGTATCTTTCCGGTCTCCGCCTCCAACGCCTTCACCACGCCTGGCGGTTCGGCTCCTTGCAGATTGCGGAAGCCGCCTCCCTCGAACAACTCGCCGGGACGGTATTCTTCCTTCATCTTGAAATAGGTTTGCCCCTGGCCATCCTGCGCCATCACGTAGAAGAGACGGGTGAGCGGGCTCCAGGACGGGCTTTGCCAGTTCGTGCCGCCGCCGATGCCGGGGTAGACGATCGTTCCCGCTTCAGTCGGGAAGGTGTCGGGCAGGCGGGTGGGACGGCCGCGCGCGTCCAATCCTTTCGCCCAGGTCTGTTTGATGAAAGGCGCGCCGCGCAGAAACTCGCCCGTCACGCGATCCAGCGCGTAATAAAAGCCATTGCGGTTGGCCTGCGCGACCAGCTTCCTCATCCGGCCATCCACAATGCCGTCAATCAGCGCCGGCGTCTGGTTCGAATCCCAATCGTGGACATCGTGCGGAGTGAATTGGAAATACCACTTGAGCTTGCCTGTATCGGCGTCAATCGCCAGCAGGCAATCGGAATAGAGATTGTCGCCTTCGCGGTCGTCTCCGTTCCAATCCGGACCAGGATTGCCCGTGCCCCAGTAAATCAGGTTCAGCTCCGGGTCATAAGCGCCAGTCACCCACGTCGCCGCGCCGCCGGTCTTCCAACTGTCGCCTTCCCAGGTATTGTGACCGGGTTCGCCCGGCCCGGGGATAGTCCAGATCCGCCAGCAGAGCTTGCCGGTCTTCGCGTCGTAAGCGTCCAGGAAACCGCGAACGCCGAATTCGCCGCCCGCGACGCCGACTACCACTTTGTCTTTGACGGCCAAAGGCGCGACCGTGATCGAGTAACCCAGTTTGGGATCCGCGACCGTGGTCTCCCATCGCGCTTTGCCGGTGCGCGCATCGAGCGCGACAAGTCGCGAATCCATCGTGCCCAGGAACAATGCGTCGTCGAGGACGGCCAGACCGCGGTTCGGCTGGCCGCAACATCCGCGGACGTCCGGCGACACAGCGCGGCGGTGACTCCACAATGGCCGGCCGGTCTTACCGTCGAGCGCCGTCACGACGTGCGGTTTCTCGGTGATGTAGAGGATTCCGTCAACGACGATCGGTGTCGTCTGGACCTTGCCCGGATCGCGCATCTGATAAATCCAGACCGGCTTGAGGCGGGCGACGTTGGTTGTGTTGATCTCTTTGAGCGGCGAATGGCGATGGCCTTGATAGTTGCCGGAGTAAGTGAGCCAGTTGCCCGGCTCGGCCTCAGCGCGGCGGATCCTTTCGTAGGACACTTGAGCCAAAGCTACTTGAGCGAGGAGGAGTAGTAGGGTAATCGTTTTCATTCTTCACCTCACAAGTGGCGACTGATTTTGGGATCGAGAAGCAAAAGAGCGATTTGAGAGAGAGAAAGCTCGTTCACCGCAGAGGCGCAGAGAACGCAGAGGAAAGAGGAAAGAGGAAAGAGGAACAGAGCGGGAAGGGAAAGGGAGAGAAAAGAGGAGGGCGGTCTCCTCTTCTCCTCTTCTCCTCTTCTCCTCTTCTCCTCTTCTCCTCTTCTTCTCTTCTCTCTGCGTTTCCTCAGCGTTCTCTGCGCCTCTGCGGTGAAGCGGTCTCAACCATCTCAAGCTTTACGGTGCAAAGTGATCAACTTAATTTTGAACAAATCCTAAAAAGTTACTGCGATTCAATTTCTGCAATCGCCCCGGTCAGATCATTCACTTTCATTTCTCTTCGTCTCCTTTCTTTTCATCTCCCCCCTCGCAATGAAACCAGATAAGCCACCACGTCATCCATCTCTTCTTTCGAGAATAGGTCGCGGTAGCTGGGCATTGAAGACTTACCCCAGTCTTTGTGAAGTTCGGCCAGATCGGATTTGAAGAAAGAGTGAATGCGATTGGCGGCGTCACGGAACTGAATCGAGAAAGTGTCTTCGTTGACGCGCGCGCCGCCAAGCCGCCGCCCGTCCTTCGTCACGACCCGCACCTGTAGGAAGTTTTCAGGGATGCTCGCGTCGGCGCGGAAGACGGCGAAGCTTTTCGGCACGTCGGCTTCGGGGTCGGTCAGCGCGGCGCGCAAGTATCGGGCGCCGCGTCGCAAGCCGATCTCGGTGAGGTCGGGACCGAGCGCGCCGCCGCGCCCATTGATCGCGTGGCACTGCGCGCACGCGCCCTTTTCCAGATAAAGCTCTTTGCCGCGCCGCGGGTCGCCAGGAACACGCTCCGACGCCAATTGCCCGAGGCTCCGAACGAAGTCAGCGATCTGTTTGATCTGCCCCTTATCCAGCCTCGACCTGGGCATTTCAGTGCCGGGGATGCCTTCGGCGATCACCTTGATCAACGACTCTTCGGTCGGCGCGCGCACAAGCGCTGGCGTGGCCAGCGTGGGGCCGCTGCCGCCTTCGCCCTTCGGTCCGTGACAACCGGCGCAGTGAGCTTGAAAGAGGCGCTCGCCCTGAGCGATCTCGCCAGCCGAAGATGCTCGTTGTGTTTGTAGAAACAGCAACGTTCCCAGCAGGAGGAAAGCATGCTGTAGATATTTCCGAGGTAGCATTTTGATGCCCCAATCTTGTCGCCGAATCAGTGCCGCTAGTTGATGTAGACGAATTCGTTCGCGTTCAGCATCACGTGCGCCAGGTCAGTGAGCGCCGCCAGCGCGGAATCAGGGCCAGATGTTCTTATGGACGCCCTTGTGGCGTGGTAGTTCCGCTGCGTCTGTAAAAAATCCAAAGATTGATCCATCTCTTTCCGCTCAGGCTCGCGGCTCAGCGCGATCCGATACAGAACCCGAATCTGTTTTATCGGATCGGCGCCCGCCTCTCGCGCAACCCGTTCGGCGAAATGGCGCGCTTGAATCAAAACGAACTCGTTGTTGAGCAGCGTCAGCGCCTGCGTCGGAACGGTTGTTGTGTTGCGCATTTCGCAGGTCACGTTCGGGTCGGGCTGGTCGTGAACCTCGAACATCGGATATTTCAACCCGCGCTTCCAATAGGCGTAGACGCTGCGGCGCCAGGTCGAAGGCTCTTCCTTGGTCATCACCCACTTGCCCTGCAGATAACTCTCCCGCACCGATTTAGGAATCGCCGGGAAGAACGGCTGACCGCCGGCTTCCAGGTTGATCTGGCCGCTGGCTGACAGGATCACGTCACGGATCGCCTCTGCCTCCAATCGTCGCAGCGGGAATCGCCACAGGTAAATGTTCGTCGGATCTTTCTCCAGGTTGGCTGCCTGCGCTCCCAGGGAGACGTCGGAGGCCATCTTGTAAGTCTCGGAATTCATGATCATCCGGTGCATCTGCTTGACGCTCCAACCCCGGCGTGTGAATTCAGTGGCCAACCAATCGAGAAGCTCCGGATGCGATGGCTTGACGCCCATCTTTCCGAAATTGCTCGGCGTTGCGACGATGCCGCGACCAAAATGCCAATGCCAGATGCGATTCACCATCACGCGCGCGGTCAGCGGGTTGTTGGGCGATGCGATCCATCGGGCGAGCGCCAGGCGACGTCCGCTGCTGTCGCCCGTTTTCGGCGGATGAGAGGTCGGAGGCGCGCCGCTGACGAGCGCTTGCAGGTAGCCCGGCTCGACGACGAATGCTTTCTGATCCTCGGCCACGTCTATGCCGTTGGCCGCGAAATAGACTGGTGGCGGCTTGTATGGCCGTCCCGGTTGCGGCAGGAAGCAGCATTCGACCCCGTAATCGAATCGGTTGCCCTTGCCGGGCAGTGGCTCATCGCCTCTTCCGTCCGGCGTCAAACGGTAATCGCCGTCGCGCACGCCTTCGGCCACAGGCAAGGGAGCGGGCATCCGCTTCAAAAGCTCCTCGATCTGATCCAGAAGCTTCTCCCGAATTGCATGATCCGCGTCGTTCACCTTGATTCGCTGGCGCGAATAGAGCGCGGTCACGTTCTGATTGGCGGCGGCGTCCGGATCAACATCCAACGAGACGATCTGCGCGGCAAACAACTTCTGACCCGGCGTTCGCTTCTCCTCGGGCGTTCGGACGGCGATCTGAATCTCTTCGGGAAATTTCGCCAGCCTCTTCTCGAATGCGGCTTTTCTGTATGGCGTTTCGATCTCGAACACCTTCCTCATCAACGGTCTGACCTGCTCTTCGACTTCCTTCCTGGCCTTCTCGTACTTGACGACTTTTTCCGGCGGCGCGAGCTTGTGGTCATACTCCACATTGCCGAAGAGCATGGCCATCGAGCGGTAATAATCCATTCGCGAGATGGGATCGAACTTGTGATCGTGGCACCGGGCGCAGTTGACCGATATGCCCATGAAACCTTGAAAGGTGGTGCGGATCGTGTCATCCAGGTATTCGTACCGGTAGTAAGGATTGTCCTTCTCGCGGTAACGCACGCGCGGCCCGATGCGATAGTAGGTCGTGGCGATCAGGCTGTCGTAATCTCCATTATCGAGGGCGGCAGGGGCATCGAGTTCGTCGCCGGCCAGTTGCTCGATGATAAACCGGTTGTAGGGCTTGTCCTGGTTGAACGATTTGATGACATAGTCGCGATATCGCCAGGCGTTGGTGATGTCGTAATCGTGCTCGTAACCGGAGCTGTCCGCATAACGCGCGACATCCAGCCAGAACCGGCCCCACCGCTCTCCGTAATGGGGCGAGGCGAGCAACCGCTCGATCAGCTTTTCATAGGCTTTCGGTGAAGAGTCGCCCGCGAACGCGTCTACTTCCTGCGGACTGGGCAGAAGTCCGGTCAGGTCCAAGTAAGCTCGCCGGATCAGCGCGCCGCGATCCGCTTGCGGAGCGGACTGGAGGCCTTTCTGATCAAGCGCGTTCTTGATGAAGGCGTCTATGGAATTTGCCTTCCACCGGGTATCAGTCACTTTTGGGATCGGATGCGGCGCCGGTTTCCGGAAAGACCACCATTGGCGATCTTCCGGCGTGATCGCGCGTTCCTTGTCGCCCGCGAGGGATGGAGCCGATTGCGCAGTCACGCCCTCCCTCACGGCCGGGCTACTGACACGATCAATCCAGGACTTGATCACGGCGATTTCCCGCTGCGCCAATGGAGGCAGCGGCGCCATTGGCATCACCGGTTTCTCCAGCCCAGCCACGCGCCGGTAGAGAAGGCTCGCCTCGGCGTTCCCCGGAACGATGGCCGGTCCTTTCTCTCCACCCTTCAGCATCGTCTCAAGCCGACGCAGATCGAGACCGGCCATCTGAACCGCTTCGCCATGACACTGGATACACTTTTGTTTCAGGATGGAGAAGACTTCCTTGTCCGAAGGCAGAGCTTTCCGGGCGTCCGAGTGGGCTGTGTAGATAAAGCTGAAGCCGAATAGCGCGGACGCCAGGACGCATAGGGTTTTCAGTTTTCTGCTAACGTTGCGGTTCATTTTCAGCGCCCTCCTGCAACGCGGCATCACGCAATAAGTTTTTCAGGCGCGATCAGTGCGGAATGACCGCGTCTCTCAAATGCGCGATGTTCGGGTATCCGTTGATCGCCAGCCGGCACGATGGGCCGGGGCCGTAAAAACGCGGCGCGTGGAAGGTAAACGGCGGCGCATAGACCACGTCGCCCTCCTCCGCGATGATCACGCCGACATTCTCGATCGGGTAACGAATCTGCCCCGCCATCACCAGCCAGAACTCGGCGCATTCAGGATGGTAATGGCCACGATCTTTGGTGTTGAGCATCGGCAGGTTCTTCTCGTAACCGTAAATGATGTTGGACACGGCGCGGTCGTCGTGGATAAACCGTCCGCCTCTATAATCCGGCGCTTTCGCCAGTTCATACAGGTTGATGTGCGGCTGATTGCCGCGGTCGTAAGGGCCGGGCTTGCGATTGAGCCTGACCGGAATCCAATCAATGCCTGGCGTCTCAGGCGGTTTGACATCCTGTGGGTACATCGTCTTTGCCTTGGCGATGTTGACCTCGAAGCGCAGTGAAGGCTTGTCGCCGACGGTCTCCATCGAGTAGATGGTCTGCATCGGAACTTGGACCATCGAGCCTTTGTTCGCCGTGAACGGCTCTTGGCCTTCGATCTCGAAACGAATCTGTCCGTCCATCACGATCCACCACTCGCGCGTGTCGGGGTGAAAGCGTCTGGAGATCTTGGTCCCGGGGGCCGAGGCGATGTAGGCCGCGTTTATATGGTCGTCGTCCACGATCACCTCTTTCCAGTTCGCCTTACCTTTATGCTTGGCCTTCAGGTCGGAGAGCTTCGTGTGGGGTTTGTGTGGTGGGACGTACTTGCTGGGTTGTTTGGGCTTGGGCGCCCAACTGGGCTGCTCCTGGCTGCTGACTCGTGGTTGCGCCAGGGTCAGAGCGAGAAGAGCAATGGGTAACACGGTTGCGGTGATGAGTGTTCTTTTCATGGCGGTGACCTCAAACTTGTACTGCCGGTAGATCGCGAAACAGATGAAGGGTTCTATTTTCCATTTGTCATTTGAGATTTGATATTTGTCATTGCCAGAAGCAAACCCGAGTCAGCGCCCAATGAATATTGAGCGATTTCGGGAGCAATGACAAATATCAAATCTCAAATGACAAATGGAAAATGCTTTTCCTTTCAGATTTCGTGATCTGCTGACGGCACATTCAATTCATTTCGCGTCCACTGATCCAGACTTTGTTGATCTTGCGAGTGTTGCGAATGTCCGCGAGCGGATCGGCGTCGAGCAAAATCATATCCGCGCGTTTGCCTTTGGTGAGCGCGCCGAAATCGCCGGAAATGCGCAGCGCCGTAGCGGCGTTCGACGTCGCCGCTTGCAACGCCTGCGCCGGCGTCAGCCCTGCTTCGACCATCAGCTCCAACTCTCGGTGCTCGAAAAATCCCTGGAAGCGCGAGGGGGGACCGGAATCCGAACCGAAGGCGATGTGAACACCCGCGTCTGAAAGCTTCTTGAGGTTTTTCTTCGCCATTGCGAGCTGGCCCGGAAATTTGGAGAAGTCAGGATCGGCTTTGATCCTTGCGCCATACGCCGGGTCTTTCAACTGCTTGATGATTTCGGGGTCTATCCAGCGGTTGAAGAACGGGTCGTCGAGAAAGGCGGGCGGCGTGGCGTAAATGAAAGTTGATTCCTCGCGGACCAGCGTGGCGACGGCGAACGTCTTCTTCTCTTTGAGCAGGCGGATCAGCTCGTCGTCAACCTCCTTATCGCGCACACTGTGCGCCAGGCCGTCGAGGCCGGCGGCGACGAGCTGCTTGGCGTCCTCCAGGTAGAACATGTGCGCCATCACGCGAAGGCCGCGTTTATGCGCCTCATCAATGATCGCGCGGTAGAGTTCGGGGCGAATCTTTTTGTAATGCCCCCAGTGGTCGTCCACCCAGATCTTCACCATATCCACTTTTTGACGCGCCAGCTCTTCGACGTTCTTGCGGACTTCTTCGACGGCGTCCACCTCGCGCGGCACGCCGGCGTTGCCGGGCAGCACGGCCGGGTAACCTTGTTTGTTGGTGAAGCCGCGTCCGGCGGTGAAGACCGTCGCCCGCGGAGCTTCATTCTCGCGAGCGGGGCCGCGCAGCTTGAGCATCGGCTCAAAGTCGGTCCCCAGGCTTTGTACGGTCGTGACGCCATAGCGGGCGTATTGGCGCAATTGCGCGAGGACGTTTTCTTCACTGTAATTTTCAGGCCCGGCTTTGAGTCCCTTGGTCATCCCGACGTGTCCGTGCGCGTTGATCAAACCCGGAATGAGCGTCTTGCCCGCTCCCGAAATTACCATCGCGCCTTTGGGAATCGGCGTCGAAGCGCGGGGGCCGATGGCCTGGATGCGGCCGTTGCTGACCACAATCACGCCGTCGCGGATCGGCGCGCGCGCCGTGCCGTCCCAAATATTCGCGCCGGAGATTGCAAAGGTTGAAGCGGCAGAGCCAGCCGCTTGTTTGAACGCCTTACCCGAATAGGGCTTCGGCAAGACGATGAGGGATGCGAAGAGACACAAAAGCAGGTAACAGCAGGTCTTTATGTTCATGGTTGTTACCTCAACGACGAAGTCAGGCGGCCTTACTGTCTGAAGCTATCAACTCAGCCTCTTCGAATAGGTTTGAGCTATCTTCCTGGTCAGAGTACCTGGCGAACAGTTCAGCTAAAATATTTTCTCCATAAATCTCTCCACTGCTGATGAATCTTTCTGTCTCCACGGACCCATCGCCTAAGAATTCGATCTCCCATCGTTCTCCGGGCGCTGCCACAATGACCATGATCGCTTCGTCTCGATTATGGGCCAGGGTATAGCTTATTTTCTTTTGTTCCAGTTCATCCAGGAACGCGGTTAACTTGTTGAAGGCGTCTATTTTCATTTGTCAAACCTCTTATCTGAGAGCAGCTTGCGGACGAGTTTAAACCCCGGTTTGTCTTCGAGCGCTCCACCCTCAATTTGCTCCCAAGTCATCTCACAAAACTCCTCCCAACTCGGCGAGCCTTCAGGAAGGGGGGCCTGTTTTATGCCCCCTTTTTTCTGTTTCAGTATCTCAGTATCTCAGATACTTTTTGTCCTGAAAACTTGTGTGCGATATCTCGCTCTCCTTGATGACCGGGCGTCTGCTCAGCTATTGCGGCGACGGGCTTCTTCGAGAATTTCTTTGGCTCGCGTGGGGTTGAATATTCCGCACGAGCAGAAACGGGAGAAGTAATTGCAAGCCTGATCGGGAGTGCGGCGGCCTTCCTTGACCCAATCAATCATCTTGCGCGCGAAATTGAAAGAGATCATGCCGTGACCGCACATCGTGGAGAGTTCCATCACCTGCCGGTCGGCCAGACGGTCGGTCTGTCCCATGAAACCGAGCGAGTATTCGACGCTGTGGCGAGAGATGCCTACGTCGTCGCAGCATTCCTGCGCGCGGTCAATCAGGGCGCTGATGTTGATCGAAAGACCGAGATCTTCCTTTTGTAATTCAGCGACGAACTCTTCCACCGCTTGAATGTTGTCGAAGACCGCGGCGACCGTGGTCGGCGTGTTGACGCCTTCGATCACGGTTTCAAAGTCCGGCTCACTCTCACGCGACCAATGAGCGGTCGGGTTCAGATTCTTGGAAGGCCGGTACGCTCCGCCGTGTGATCCGTCGCCCAGGTTGACGGGATTATATTTTGTGGCCGTGCGCAAAAAACGTTTGAGCTTGGGGACCGAATCCTTGTCGTTGTGACCGCGACAGGGAATGGCGAAGACAATGAAATCATTGCTCAGGTTCCGCTCGTTGCCGTAGCGATGCAGAGTGTTGGTCATAGTCTTTTCTCTCCGGAGTCATTCAGGCCTTTATGGCATATGGCATGTTTTCAGCCAACAGTGGCGCGGGCCGGCGCAATCTCCACGGATGGCCGGCCCAGCCCGAGGTTGGTCTTGCCCCGGTTGAACGTGAACCCTTCGCGGATCAGCATCTCTTCCAGCCGGTTCTCGCCTTGCTTGTCGCAGCGCGCCGCGGCGCCGACCGCGACTACGGTATCGAGCGTCTTCGCCACCTCTTTGATTTTTTGCAAGACGGCGGGCGCGTTGGCGAGCGTCGTTTTGAACTCGACGATGGCGGAGAGAATCTTCTCGTTGAGGATGTCTGTCCGAATCTCACCAGTTGTGGTGTCGGCCATCAGGCTCGTGACCGGATTGCGTTTCTCGAATTCGATTCCCATCCGGGCCAGCGCCGTGGTCATCTCCTGAATCTGCCAGAAGCGAACACCGATCGTGGGCCTGCCGAATTCGACGGTGAAGCCGGCGTCATCGGGGCCGACGCGGTTGGTGACGTCGTTGGTCTTGACCTCTTCAGTGCCGCGGCCGTGCACGCCCGTGCTTTCGTGCGGGACGACTGGATCGGAGAACGCGCGGCGCACGACGCGTGGCCAGACCAGCTCCTGCTCGGTGATGGCCGCCGTGGGACAGACGTCGGGTTCCGGATCGAAGCGCCATCGCAACCAGCTTCCGATCTTGCGGATTGTTCGCACCATTGTCGGATTGAGATGTTCGGTGCTCATTCCGCGGAAGCATGTGTAGCATTCGACGCACTCGTCCTGATTGACTGTCGCTCGTTTTGTTTCGGGATCGATGTGGATCGCGCCCATCGGACAGACCGCCACACAATTTCCGCAGGCGACGCATTTCTTGGGGTCAATAGTCATAGCTCACTCCGTTTTGTTTTGAATCGGTACCACGAGCGGTAGCGAGCGTGGCTCCGGCAAGAGGCCGATTGTGGAAGCCACGCTCGCTACCGCTCGCGGTAGCGGACTCTGAAGCGCTGCGCGAATTAACGATGTTAGAAAGGCGGAAGTAATGCGGCCAGAGATTAGCACCACATTCGGATTCAAGGCAAATATTTGAGGTTACACTCGGTTTGTTCCGTTATTTCCGTCTTTTCCGTACTCTCTCTTCTTGCCTTTGGAGTCGGCCCGTTTTGACTTAACTCGCCAAAATTGCTCTCATTGTTCGGGATGGTTGTTTAATTCACTTCACGGGAAAATTTATGGCGCGTATTGTTCAGGGGCAGGTGATCGCTCTGTTTGCTTTCGATGTTGGGTATGAAGTGTCGCTTGAAAGGTTGAGCGCGATGATAGCGACGACGCCGGTTCAACCGTTGTCGCGCAAAAAGCAGACGCCGACGTACATGCAATACACAAAACCGCCGCAGATTCTGAGCCTGGGATTGGCTACGGGTCATTTCGCCGTCGCGGGAAACATTCAAGCCACGATCTTCGATTTCGGCGCGGTCAGCATTGGTTACCGCTGGCCGATAGGGCAGGGGAATGAAATATCGCTCGGCAGTTTGCCGCAGATCAGCCACGATCTTTACAACCTCAATCTCGCGGCCCACGCGAAAGAGCAGGCTGAAGCCCTGATGAGAAAGGTAGAGCCTGCGATCTTTCGTCCCGGCCTGTCTGATCTGGTCGAAGATTACTACCTGTTTATCATCGAGAAGTTGGATCAGCCGATGCGCGCTGAAGAGTTGTTGGCCGAGCATCGCGGAGTACTGGCGCGGACGTTGCGGTCTGAAACCGCCGATCTGAGCCGCTCTCAGCAGGATGAGGCTTTGGCCCAGGCCATTTCATATTACGAAAACGATCTGGCGCTGCTGGACTGGAACTCGGCGATCATCTACGACCGCGATTACGAGGACACAGCCAACGTCCTGGAATTTATCAATGTCGAGCTGTTGGAGGCGCGCTACATTGACCAGCAGTTGGACAGGAAGATCAACGAGTACGGCGCGCTTGTGCGAAAGCGAATTGAATGGCCGATCCCGTTGCGGACGCCGTACAAACAGGCCATTCAGGACCTGGCTGAACTGCGGCTCGAATCATCTTTGTTGAACGAACGGGTTGAGAACGCCTTGAAACTGGTTGGCGATCTGTATCTGGCGAGGCTGCATTCGGCGGCGGCGCGCCGGTTTTATTTGCATGAATGGGAGCGAATCATCTCGCGCAAGCTCGAAATCATCTCCGACTTTTACCAGTTGCTGAATGACCGCATGCATACGGCGCAGAGCCAAGCGCTCGAATTGATTATTGTGATCCTGATTCTGGTGGAATTGGTTCTAGCCTTCTGGCATTGAAATGGTGAATACTTTTCAACACAAAGGATCAAAGGGTCAAAGGTTCGGAGGGGTAGGAGCAATTTCCTTCCCTGTCAATTGGCTTTCGATTTCTCTTCGTAACAGAGGATCATTCCCCGGTCACCGACGGCCCAGCCTTTGGTCGGCGACAGAAAGAACACCCCGCGGATGCGGCGCCCACGCGCGATGAAATCGTTGCGCCACGACTTGCCGCCGTTATCGGTTCGCATCAGAGTCGTGTCATAAACCACCGCTTCCGCTCCGCCTTCGCGTGGAGCGAAGGCCGCTGTCCAGCCGTTGGCCGGATCGAGGAATTGCGTGCTGTGAGTGGCGCGGCTCGGAGTGCGGAACTGATCCCAGGTCTTTCCGCCGTTGCTCGTGTGCAGAGCGAAGAAGAACCTGCCCTCGCCGTCGTACATCTCACCCGTCACCGAACCTGTGTTTGCGTCCGTGAAGTGAACCGAGTGGAGCAATCCCGGAGTGAATCGCCCTGAAGTGTACTGGGTTTGAAACGTGATCGGAACGCGCTTCCACGTGGCGCCTCCGTCCGATGTATTGAAAACTCCGCCGATGTTGCTGCGCGCGCGCCCGTAGAAATTGCCGATCAGCCAGCCGTGGTCCGCGCCGGTGAAGTGGATGTCGCTGAAGCCGAAGTTGTAGTTCGATGATTCGATCGGCAGTCCGATCAAGTTCTCGATGCTTTCGACCTTGTTCCATTCCAAGCCGCCGTCGGTTGTTTTCAACAATGCGGCGTTCTTTCCGACCGCCCATCCGGTTTTGGCGTCGGTGAAATAGATGTTCGTAACGTTCGGCAACGATTTGCGCGTCCAGGTGCGCCCGCCGTTATTGGTGATGAGCAGGATGTTCTCGCCCTCGTTTTCATCGGCCATTTTGCCGCCCGATTCGCCGAGCATCCAGCCGTGGTTCCAGTCAATGAAGTAGATGAAATTGATGTTCGTGGCGGCGCTGCTCAACAAAGGTTTCCAACTCCTGCCGCCGTCGGTCGTGCGGTATACCGCGCCGGCGTCGCCCGCGGCCCACCCGGTCATCGAATCAACAAAGTAGATGGCGCGTAGGTTCTTGTCAGTCTCGACGGTGCGCCGCACGACTTTCCAGTTGTCGTTGTTGAACGTCACATCCGCCGGGGCGCCGGCCATCGCCGGGGTGGCGATCGTTGGATCAGCGTTCGAAGCTTTGGGCGTCGGCGTGGCGCCGAGACCGGATTCGAGCGAAGCCGGTTGAGTCGGCTGGGAAGATGTTTTAAGCGCTTTTTCGCCTTTCGCCGGATCGCCCCTTGCCTCCGAGACACGATCAACAGAGGCGAGAACGGGTTTTTCGGCGCTGGATTTTGAGGCTTCCGGAGCCGATCCCGTGTTGACGGGAATGTCGTTCTGGGACCGGTTATTGTTGATTTGTTTCGTGACCGTAGAGGGCGATGGCGCTGGTTTTGATTCTCCCTGCGCGATGGAATCGGAAGCCCGCGCGGAGGCTTCTGTGGAGGATGGCGTGGGAGATGGCGTGTCGTAAAGGGTGATTATGAACTCTTTGATCACCCCCCTGCCGAGGAATTGATCAGCTCTGGCCTTGGCTTCCGCCTGACTTTTGTACCGCCCAATGCGGATGCGGTAGCGAGTGCCTTTGCCGGCGACTTCAGCTTTGACCCAATAGGCTTCCAGGCCTTTCGCCTGTAGCTCGGCGACTGACGATCTTGCTTCGGCTTCGGACGGCGCGCTCGCGACTTGAATTGCAAAACCACGACTTTGCGCCCGCGCAACCAAAACAGAAAAGATGATTGCGAGCAGGCAACAGACAGTTTTTTCAACAACCGGTCTTCTCATTTTCTTCGGGACCACAAATTTGATTTAGCCTGTTTGTTTAGCGCGGGGCCATCAGGAGAGCGGAAGGGGCGCGGACTGACGAATGCGCGCCGATCATAGCATCAAGCAAACCGTTTGTCTCGCAAATTGTTTCGTCTTAAGCCGCCCCCACCATCCGGCGTAAATCTTCGTGAAACGCAACTCAGTAACTGCAACGACGCCGGAATGATGATACAATCCGGCCATGCTTAAAAAGCGCGCCCGAAAGTTTTCAAGACCAGAATCCATCATCTCATACGGAGAAATCATGAATCGGAATTTCGGAGATTTTGTTTGGAAGAGGCTGTCTCTCCCCGGATCAGCTCCGCCCAGATCGGCTCTATTTGGATCGGCTCTGCCTGCAGTCTCTCTGATGGCCAGTTTATTTTTAACTGGATGCGGCGCGAATCACGCTCCGTCATCCGCATCAAGCTCGAACTCTCAACATTCGCGCGGCGATCAGGCCGCGACGACCCCGACCCCGCGCATCCCCGCCTATTTTTCGAATGTGGGGGATGCCAAGCCGTTTCCGGCTATTTTAGATCCGAAGCAATTTTCCGATCCTGCGGTAGTTAAGGCTTACCGTTACGCGCAGGAGATCCCCGAGGTCTTCTCGCAACAACCTTGTTTCTGTTTATGCGATGCGGGATACGGGCATCGCAGTCTGCTTGACTGTTTCGCCAACGATCATGGCGCTACCTGACAGCTCTGTCTCAAGGAGGGTCTCCTTGTCAGTAAGCTGCACAAAGAAGGAAAGAGCGCATCCGAGATTCGCGAGCTGATCGTTCGCGGCGAGTGGAAAAGCGTCAACCTGGAATAAGCAATGGCCGATCGCCGGCTGCCGCCAGCGGTAACAGCCCCGGTTGTTTGAAAATAAGATCAAAAAATATAGGAATTAAAGTAATGCTGAAGAATTCGCTCGGTATCGTTAAACGCTCTCAGGTCGGGGGCGATGTGGATACGTATTGTGGAAAATGCAAAGAAACTCGTGAACACGTCATTGCCGCGGTCAACGCCGACGGCTCCATCGGGCGTGTCGAATGCCGCACCTGCCACAGCAATCATATCTATCGTGAACGCGGCGCCAGAACCACAACGACCCGCTCTTCGACCAGAGGCGCGAAAAAAGAGTCAGGCTCTGCCATTGAAGATGTTGGCCCATTGCGCGCTTATTCGATGCAAGAGAGGTTCGCCGCCGGTGACCGCGTTGATCACCCGAAATTCGGCGTCGGTGTTGTCGTCGAAGTTCGCGCCGGAAAGATAGACGTAAAATTCGGCAGGGAACTGAAGACTCTGGTTCACGCGGGGTAAGAGGGTGAAGGGGTGATGGGGTGAAGGGGTGATGGGGCGATGGGGCGATCAATTATCTTTTCACCCCATCACCCCATCACCCCATCACCCCATCCAATAGCATTTCAAGGTATTTGATCGCTTCTCTAAGAGCCTTTCCGCGATGGCTGCGCGCCGATTTCTCTTCACGTGTTAGCTCGGCGAAAGTGCGCCCGAGTTCCACGTCAATGAAGATTGGGTCGTAGCCGAACCCGCCGGAGCCACGCGGGGCGTCGGCGATTCTGCCTTCGCATCGGCCTTCGAAAGTCTGTCTGATTTGCTGTCCGCCCGGCGCGCCAGCCAGAGCGATGCCGCACACGAATCGGGCCGTCCGCTTTTCTTCGGGCGCATCCTTCATCTCTTCCAGCAGCAACGCGATCTGATCCGCGCTGCTCAATCCTTCGCCGCCGTAGCGCGCCGAATAGACGCCGGGGCGTCCGTCAAGCGCGTCGACTTCCAATCCCGAATCGTCCGCGAGCGTAAACAGTCCGGTGACCGCATGATAATAATCGGCCTTGATCAGGGCGTTGGCGATAAACGTCTTTCCGGTCTCTTCGACCGGGGGCGGAACCTGCGGCAGGTCTTCGACGCCGATCACGCGGCAGTTCAATCCTTCGAGCAGAGACGCAATCTCGGTCACTTTGCCTTTGTTCGATGTTGCGATCAGCAGAGTGGGGAATGGGGAATGGGGAGTGTGGAGTGGGGAGTGGGGAGTGGGGAATTGCGTTTCAGATCCGGAATTCATATTTCGTCCTGTCATCGTCTAACGGCTTTCCGAATTCCCCATTCCCCGTTCCCCACTCCCCACTCCCCGTTCAATGCGGACGATGGCCACGGTGATGTTGTCGTGACCGCCGCGTTCATTGGCCAAAGCGATCAGCGCGTCGCAGGCGGGCTCCACCGGAGCGCGCTGGATGATCCTGAATATCTCTTCATCGCGCACTAGGTTTGTCAGCCCGTCAGTGCATACGATGAAGGTATCTTTTTCGAGCAGGCGAATCGGGTCGGGTTTGATGTCGGGGGCGATTTCAGCGCGAAGCCCCAGCGCGCGATCCAGCCAGTCGCGGTCAGGATGGTTGGCGGCTTCCTCTTCGGTGATCAGCCCGTCGTCCAGCATTCGCTGCGCGCGTGAATGATCGCGGGTGAGTTGCGTGATCCGGCTGTCACGGATCAGGTAAACACGGCTGTCCCCGGTGTGAGCCAGGTGGGCGTGTTGATCCGCAACCACAAGCGCGGCGCAAGTCGAGCCCATTCCACGACAACGCCGATCACGGTGGGCGCGGCTCAGGATCACACGGTTGGCTTCGACGACCGCCATTTCGAGTCTCTGATTAATAGTGAGATTCGATCCGAAGGTGCTGAAGAAACTCTGCCGGATGGTTTGTGTGGCCAACTGGCTGGCCACTTGGCCGCATGCTGTCCCGCTCAGGCCGTCGGCGACCACCAGCAGGTGACACCCATCCCGTTCGTCACAGATGTGAATCACCGAGTCCTGATTTTCCTGGCGCTCCCGTCCTGTGTCAGTGCGATGAGCTACGATGACCTGATATTTCATGGACTGTCAGGCGCTGTTGGTTGTAACCTGGTGGAACCGCGTTTATGCAATGCGTTGCGCCGCGACAAAGGTCAAATAGGTGTTGCCGATGCGAATCTGGTCGTAACTTTGAAGCGGATGCGCTTCGGTGATCTCCCGCCCATTGACGAAAGTGCCGTTGCGCGAGAGGTCGTCTTTGACCAGGCAGCGCCCATCGCGGTAAACGATGATCGCGTGCGACCCGCTGACGGTATCGTCCTCGAGCACGATGTCGCAGACGGGATTGGCGCCGATCCGATTGTATCCGGCATAAATACGAAAGTCTTCGCCATCGGGATTGTAGCTGTAAGTGACAAGCCAGCCTACGATCCGCCCCTTGGATTTGTGCAACTGCGAGGATTGGTCGGCCATCACTATCGTGCGGCGATCCAAATCCGGCGAGGCCGCTAGCGGCGCCGCCGGCGCTTTAGGTTCCTCCTGGCTCATGACCGAAAACTCGTCCGGTTCCGGCGGTCTGAATGACTCGTCGCCCGCCAGGCCAATCGCGTCCGGCAGGGGGATGTCGGTGTCTATTTCGGTCGGGGCAAACGCGGGCGCCGGCGCGGGCGCCGGAGGCGTGACAATCGGTGACTCAGCGGTCTCGAAGAGAGTCACGTTGGAATCAATGCGGGTTGCGAAATCAATCGGCGACTGCGCAAATGGAGCCGGGTCGGGCGGTCCGGGCGGTCCGGCCAGTCCGGCCAGTCCGGCCAGTCCGGCCAGTCCAGCCAGTCCAGCCAGTCCAGGTGGATCAACCGCCGTGATCGGTTCTTCCACACGGGTTGCGAAATCCGAATCCCGATCTTCAGGTTGCGGGCAATAAGGGCAGTGCTCGTAGACTGCGCTGTAAACATGCCCTTGCGCGCAATTGATCAGCGAGGATGTCGGCGCCGCCGGGCGCGGAAAAGAATTCCCACAATTACCGCAGAATTTAGCGGTATCCATGTTTTGGCTACGGCAGACCGGGCAGATCAGCATCAGTATCCTCCAATGAATGTCTAATGAATATACAGACTTGTCAGGGCTCAATCAATTTTGGTGAAGACGCATTATTAAGCTGACGAAGACACTTACGCAAGCGGCGGCGACGCCAATCTCGTTACTGCATTGGTACAGCGCCGCGCGCGTGAGCAAGTGGCGTCCCGCGAGATCAACCGCTTGCTTACTCGCGCGGTACTGTACCAATCTTTCGGGTTGATAAAAGCGCCAGATGCGCAAACAGCGCAAGGCCGAACAAGAAAGCGCAGAACAACAGCAACCGCAACACTCGGTATTGATTTAATGAGATGGGAAGCGAACTGTCCCATCCTTTGACTAAAAGAGGGAGCGGGCGGGCGAGTTCGCGCAGGTCAGCGGTCTTCTCCCGTGGGGCGTCTGAAGGTTTGTGGAGCCACCAGTGATAAGAGGCCGGCCAGTATTCGGGATTATCTGTCCCGCCGAACTTCTTCCTGATACAGACTTTCAGTAATCTGGCGTTAAATTCGATATGGTTCAGCCTTGGATCGAATTGCAACGATTCGAGCGCATTTTGTGAAACGCCAGTAGCCGCGGTGTGCAATAGGCCGTAATAGAAAAGCGATCCGAGGAATGAAATCACAAGGCCTAAAACCGCCGCGGCCAGCAATGGGAGTTCCCTGCGCCATTGGAATCCAAAGCCCGCTCCGGGATTCGTTTTGGCCGCCGCAAGACATAAGGTTAGAGGGAGAACAGCTTCGTGAAGGTAGCGCGGTCCCCATGTCTCTTCAGCCCACATATAAGTTAAGGAAAATCCTCCGGCCACTCCAATCAGGGTTAAAACAGCGAAGATCGCAAGGCGAGGATGACCACGAAACGCTTGCGGCAATGTGAAGAGACTGAGCGCCGTTATGGGCGCATAAAGTAACAGGCTTTTGTTGACTGAGCCAAAGTACGAAAAAAACTGAAACGCCATTTGCGCGGGGCTGTCCGCAAGCAAGGTAAGAAAGTAATCTGAGCCGCCGTGGGCGCTCCCCCAGTACTTTGAGCTGTAATAACGGTTAGCGAAGTAAACACAAGCGACTATTGCCATAACCAAGGCTATCCTGGGCGCGTCCATTCGCAATGTATTCGCACACAATGACCGCAATGATTTATCGCCGCGGAAAAAGTAGCAGTAGATCAGATAAATGATCGCCGGGGTTAGAAAAATTCCGTTCGTCTTGACCGATACGGCAGCGGCGCAGGCGAAGCCGAAAATTACGAGGCGCGACAGGGACAGGCGCTTTTCAGCCGCGAGCGCAAGATAGGCGGCTAAAATCACGAAGAGAGATTGTGTGGTCTCCAATCCGATATAAGCATAAGGCCACAACATTGTGGCGACGCCTGCCGTCAAACTCAAGGAGTAGCTCCAGGCCAGGTTCTTCGTCAGCCGCTGAATCCATAGAAATGTTACAACGCATGACAGGGAAGTAAACAAAATAGGCTGAAGCGTCATCACCTGCCCGATCCTATCGAGCGAATTGCCAAATAAGAGCCTGCTCGCAAACACAAAGGGGAGTTCGAAAAGTAACTCGAGAAGGCCGTGGCGCGGCCAGTTTACGGGCGCCAGCGGTTGTCGTAGAACAAGGTTAACCAGATTGGTCACGATTTGGTTGGCGGCAATGAGGTTCTCCAGGTTATACCCCATGCCTTTGATTGTGCCGGAGGTAAACGACAAATAGAACGCGGACAAGGCGAGGAAAAAGACCCAATGAGGTTTTTTATTGATGGTCTCCCGGATTGCAATGCGCATTTCGATCAATTTTCATTTTCCATTTTCCGCTTGTCATTTTTCATTTGTTATTGCCGGAGTTGCTCCTCCGCACGCAATGACAAATGAAAAATGACAAGCGGAAAATGGAAAATGAAAAACGGTTACACCTCAAAAATTTTCTGTCGGCGCTTGGTTATGCTCTTGGAACTCAAGCTTTGCGTTCTTGTGAGGCTCCCATTTAACGTTCCATTTGCGCTCGAACTTTTCCCGGTTCTCATCGAAGATGCGGTCATAGTGGCCTGTGCGGATAAGTTTGCCGAACGCGGCCTGACCGAAATGATGTACGAAGGTGTCCGCCGCGCAGATCACTCTGTAGCCTTTCTGTTTTACGCGTATCGAATAATCGTCGTCCTCGAACATCCCTATGCCGAATTGTTCATCGAGTTCGCCGATCTCTTCAAACACATCCCGCCTCATCGCGACACAAAACATGGCCAGCATGTGGATGTCGGCGATCCGTCCGTGATTGCCCCAGGTTTGATCCTGAGCGAACTCTTCCATCTCC
>Ga0187894_10000588_pt1 | contig 49152 bp, 41 predicted proteins | sample GBC1701081metaG_FD_136650 | JGI IMG/M metagenome (GOLD analysis project Ga0187894, IMG submission 136650) | White microbial mat communities from a lava cave in the Kipuka Kanohina Cave System on the Island of Hawaii, USA - GBC170108-1 metaG ... | reverse complement strand
GGGGGGGGGGGGGGGGGGGGGGGGGGGGGGGGGGGGGGGGGGGGGGGGGGGGGGGGGGGGTGGGGGGGGGGGGGGGGGGGGGGGGGGGGGGGGGGGGGGGGGGCGCCGGGAGTGGCGGCGCGTCGGGAGGATCGGGCGGTGCTGGCGTTCCCCAGGCCGCGTGTGGCGGTATCGGGCGGCGCATTTGGAAGCTCACCCCGTCTCAATATGCCTCAAGCATTCGATCTCTGATTCCGGGCGCTCCTGATCCGACGGCCGACATCGCGTCCACCGTCGCCTCGGATATCGACGGTGCGGCGGGTCTGCACATGTCGCAGCCGCACTTCGACGCGCTCTACGCCACCGCGGAAAAGCTGGCCAAGCACGCGGTGGCGGCGCCGCAGAACCTGCACCCGTGCCTCCCCGCGGGTCTGGACGACGCCGCCTGTCGGCGGTCTTTTCTGGAGACATTCGGGGGAAAGGCGTTCCGGCGACCCATCACGCCTCAGGAAGTGGACGAATACGCGACCCTGTTCGACGAGCGGCGGGCGGCCGGCTCCGAGTCGAACGAGGCGCTCACCATCACGGTCCAGGCGATTCTGCTTTCGCCTTCATTCCTTTACAGGACAGAGCTGGGTCCGGAGGGCGCCGACGTTTCGAAGCCCGTGGAGATGACCGCGTACGAGAAAGCCTCCGCCCTGTCTTACTTCTTCCTCGATGGACCGCCCGATGCCCAGCTGGTCGAAGCGGCGGCGAGCGGGAAACTGGCCACGAAGGCCGAAATCGAAGGGCAAGTGCGGCGGCTGCTGGCGACCCCGGACGGCGCGCGCGGTGTGTTGCGGTTCTTCGACCAGTACCTGCGTCTGGAGGACGTAGACGGCCTGGAAAAGGACGAGACCGTGTTGCCGGATTTCACCCGGCAGCTCGCGGCGGATTACGCGCGAGAGACGCGGATGTTCATCCAGGAAGTGCTGTGGCGGGACGACGGGCGCTTGCAGACGCTGTTCTCGGCGCCGTACTCGATGGTGGGGGGGGGGCTCGGCAAGATCTATGGTCTGACCGGCGCCAATCCCAGCGAATGGAAGCGGACCGACCTTCCGGCCGCCCAAAATCGATCCGGGATCTTGACTCACGCGGGCGCGCTGGCCGCCCATGCGCCTACCGACGACACCGCGCTGGTCCACCGGGGGAAGTTCGTGCGCGAGCTGCTGATGTGCGGCCAGCTCCCGCTGCCGCCGCCCGGCGTGGCCACCATCGAAGCGCCCGGGCAGACCAACCGCGACAAGGGCGAATGGCGGGTCGCCAACAACGAGTGCGCGGCCTGCCATAGCTTGATGGATCGCATCGGCTACGCGTTCGAGAGCTTCGACGAGCTGGGCCGCTATCGCAGCATGCAAGGCGGCCGGCCGGTCGATACCAGCGGCACGGTTCACGAGACCGGACGGGGGGATGCGATGTTTGCGAACGCGCGCGAGCTGGGACGCATCCTCGCCGACCTCCCCGACGTCAAGCAGTGCCTGTCGGGGCGGCTCGCGGCCTATGCGACGGGATGGAAAGGAGCGGCCGAGGACACGTGCTGGACAGGCCAGCCGCTTGCACGGCTCGACGCCGCGGGCGGGACCATCCTGGAAGCGGTCGCCGCCGTGGCCACGGAAAACGGCTTCTTCCTCCGGAGCCCGTAGGAGAAAGGAAGGGCCATGCACCTCGTTCGACGACGAAATTTCTTGGCCGGCCTGGGGCTCGGGGCAGGGGCTCACCTGTTGGGCTCCATGTTCCGCTCGATGCTCCCAGAGGCTCTGGGCGCGGTCGCAACGAAGAAGCGCCTGCTGATCTACGGCAATTCGCAGAGCGTCCCGGCGCGCTGGATTCCGCAGGCGGGACCCGGCGGGACCATCGCCAACCTAGGCTTCTTCACCGGCCTCGAGCCCTACAAGTCGGACATGCTGGTGTTGACCAAGCTCAACAACCCGTTCGACTTGGGGCAGCACCGCAACCGATCGGCGCTGTCCGTGGTGGGCAAGAAGGGCGGCATCGGCGACACCACCGCCGTGCTCGCGCCGACGGATCTTTCAATCGATCGCCTCATCGCGCGCCGGATCGGCGCCAGCGACGCGCATCCCTCGATCAACCTCACGCCCAGCCCCGGTCCGAACCCGTTTTACGGCTGGAGCTCGGACGGGCCGGGCAAGGTTTTCCCGGTAGAGAAGGACGCGTGGCGCGCTTATCAATCCATCTTCGGCGGCTTCAAGCCGGGGGGCGGCGCCGATCTCGAGAAGCACCTGGCGAAGAACCGTTCGCTCCTGAGCTTCCTGCGCGAGGACATCGGGCGGATGAACGCGCGGCTCGGCAGCACCGAGCGGCAGAAGCTCGACCAGTACCTCGATTCCATCCAGGGCATGGAGACGCGCCTGCAGGCCCTGAAGGACTCGCCGTCATCGTGTACCGCGGCTCCGGCGCCGCCCGACATGAATCTGGGCTCCGGCAACGCCAACGCGGATCCCAAGGTCAACGCGGCTCACCACGACATCGTGGTCAACGCGCTCGGGTGCGGCATCACCCGCGTGGCTGTGGTGGCGGCGCTCTACGGCAAACTGCCCTGGCTCGGCGATCCGGGCATCGGCGGCCACCCCGAGATGCAGCACAACGCCAGCAACGCGACCGGCGAGGGGCGGTTCAAGAAGTTCGTCGCGCACCACTCGGGCATCATGGCCGAGCTCCTGACGCGGCTGCGCGCCTTCAAGGAAGGGAGCACCAGCGTCGGCGAGAACACGCTGCTCATGCACTTCAACGAAGCCGGCACCGAGCACCACGCCAATCCCAAGGCGACGCGGGACATGTTCCTGATCCTGGTGGGCAACGCCGGCAGCTCCCTCAAGACCGGACGTCATCTGTCCTTCCCCGGGCGTGTCATCAGCGACGGCTACATCTCGGTGGCCAACGCCATGGGCGTCGACATCACGTCGTTCGGGATGGGGTCGACGGGCGCGCTGCCCGGACTGACGACGGCGTAGCGCCGGCGGGGCGAACGGGATAGAAGACGCGGTGTGATCGCCGCTCCCCCTTCGTCCGATTCCTCGCTGTTCCTGCGCGCGTGCCGGGGCGAGACCACCGAACGCGCGCCCCTATGGATGATGCGGCAGGCGGGGCGGTATCTGCCCGAGTACCGCGAGATTCGCAAGAAGGTCTCGTTTCTCGATCTCTGCAAGAACCCCGCCCTGGCCGCCGAGGTGACGCTGCAGCCGATCCGGCGATTCGGTTTCGACGCCGCCATCTTGTTCTCCGACCTGCTGGTGCCGCTGGAGGCCATGGGCCTGGCGGTCGAGTTCACCGAGCACGGCCCGTCGCTGCCGCGGCCGGTGCGATCGCCCGAGGACCCGGAACGCCTTGCGGTCTTCGATCCCGCCGTCAAGACGGGCTTCGTGTTGGAGACCATCCGCCAGGCGCGGCAGGCGCTGGGTGATACGCCGCTGATCGGGTTCGCCGGGGCGCCGTTCACGGTCGCCACCTACGCCATCGAAGGCAAGACCGCGAAGAGCTTCACCGAGACGAAGAAGCTGTTCTATCGTCACCCCGATGCGGCGCGGGCGCTGCTGGCGCTGATCGGGCGGGCCACGGCGGCGTACCTACGCGCCCAGGTGGCCGCCGGGGCGCAGGCCATCCAGATCTTCGATTCGTGGGTGGGCGTCGTGTCGCCGGAAGATTGGGATGCGTACGTTCTGGAGCCGACCGCCGCGCTGATCGCCGCCGTGCGGTCGACGGGCGCGCCCGTGATTTACTTCGCCAACGGCGCCACCACGATCCTGGACCGGATAGGGCGCACCGGCGCCGACGTCTACGGCGTCGATTGGCGCATCCCGCTCGATGAGGCGCGCGCGCGCCTGGGCGGCGCGCCGGCTGTCCAGGGCAACCTGGACCCCGCGACGCTACTGGGCCCGCAGGCTCTGATCGAGCGGCGAGCGCGTGACGTGCTGGCGCGCGGCGGCGGCCGCGGGCACGTCTTCAACCTCGGCCACGGCATCTATCCCGAGACGCCGCTCGACAGCGTGGAGACGCTGGTGCGCGTCGTCCGCGGCGGCTGATGCCGGACGCGCCTCCTCCCGCTGGCTCGGACGGGGGCGGCGGCACTCTGGGCGTCGTCCTGCTCAACCTGGGTGGCCCTGACTCGCCGGACGCCGTGGAGCCCTTTCTGCGCAATTTGTTCGGCGATCCGGACGTCATCAAGCTCGGGTGGGCGCGGCCGCTTCAACCCGTGTTCGCGCGCCTGGTCGCCCGGCGCCGGGCGCCTTATTCGCGCGACGCCTACGCCCAGATCGGCGGCCGCTCACCCATCGCCGAGGAATCGGCGCAGCAGGCGGCCGGCGTGGCGGCGGAGCTCGGCCAGCGAGGCATCGCCGCCCGCCCATATTGCGCCATGGCGTGCTGGCACCCGTTTTCCGAGGAAGCCATCGCCGCCATGCGCACGGACGGCGTGCGCCGGGCGGTCGCGGTGCCGCTCTTCCCACACGACTCGGACACCACCACCGGTTCGTCGTTCAAGGCGCTGGATCGGGCCGCGCGCGGCTCGGGCATCGAAATCGCGCGCGTCCGTCATTACCCGGACGCCGAAGGCTACCTGGCGGCGCTGTGCGATCGCGTCCGCGAAGCGGCGGCTGCGTTGCCGGAGGCAGAGCGCGACACGGCGCCCGTCCTCTTCTCGGCTCACGGCCTGCCGGAATCGTATATCCGAGACGGTGATCCATACCTGGACGAGATCCGGACCACCGTGGCGGCGGCGACGCGGCGACTGGGTCTCGGCGCCCGAGCGCAGATCTGTTTCCAGAGCCGCCTGGGCCGCGCCAAGTGGCTTTCGCCCTACACCGAAGATGTGCTGGACGCGATCGCCGGCGCGGGCCACCGGTCGGTTCTGGTGTGTCCCGTCGCCTTCACCGGCGAGCACATCGAGACGCTGCAGGAAATCGACATCCTGTACCGCGAGCGCGCGCTGGCCCGCGGCATCACCCACTTCGCGCGCGCACGCACCGTCGGCTGCCACCCCGCATTCCTGGCCGCCCTGGCCGACCTGGCCGCCGCCGCGGCGCGGGCGCAGGGCTTCGTATGAGGATCGCCATCGTCGGAGGCGGGATCTCGGGCTTGGCGACGGCGTGCTTCTTGGAACGGGCGGGGCACGACGTGGTGTGCCTGGAGCCGTCGGCGCATCCGGGCGGCGCGATCCGCAGCGAGCGGCGAGGCGGCTTCCTGTGCGAGACCGGGCCGCAGGCCATCCTGGAGGGCGCCCCCGAGACGAGCGCGTTGATCGCGGAGCTGGGTCTCGATGCGCGCGTGGTGCGGGCGGCCCCGGCGGTGGCGCGGCGACGCTTCATCTACGTGCGCGGCGCTTTACGGCCCGTGCCGGCCGGACCCGCCGCTCTCCTGCGCTCGGACACCCTGAACCTGGCCGCCAAGCTCCGCCTTCTGGCCGAGCCTCTTGTTCCACGGGGGCCGGCGGCTCGCGATGCCGCCGGGGCCGCCGACGAGTCGGTTCTGGACTTCGGACGGCGGCGATTGGGCGATGGCGCAGCGACTGCGCTGTTGGCCCCGGCGGTCATCGGCGTCTTCGCCGGGGACGCGGCGCGCCTGTCCGTACGGTCCGCTTTTCCGCGGCTCTACGCGTTCGAGCGGCAGCACGGCAGCCTGCTCCGCGGCTTCTTGAAATCGCGCCGTAGTGGCCAGCTTGGCGCCGGTCGCTTGATGTCGTTCCGTGATGGCCTCGGCGAGCTGCCGCGCGCGCTGGCGGCCCGCCTGGGACCACGGCTGATGCGGGCGTCAGTCGGTGCCATCGCTCGCGCCGGGGCACGTTGGCGTCTGGATCTCGACGCCGACCCCGCCTGCGCGGCCGTCGATTCCGACGCGGTCGTCGTCGCCGCCAGTCCGCGGGCGACGGCGACGCTGCTGTCGCCCCTGGCACCCGCCGCGGCGGCCGCCGTGCGTGCGGTGCCGATGGCACCGGTCGCGGTCGCGTGCCTCGGATTCCATCGTCCGCCCGACGGCGTGGACCTGCGCGCTTATGGCTTCCTGGTGGCGCGCGGCGAGCGCCCCACCCTGCTCGGCTGTCAGTATGAATCGTCCATCTTCCCCGGGCGCGCCCCCCCCGGGGCCGTGCTCATCCGCGCAATCCTCGGAGGAACCTTCGCCCCGACCGTGGTGGCGGAGAGCGACGACGCCATCGCCGCCGTCGCGCTTTCGGATCTTCGACGGGCGGTCGGCCTGCGCGGCGACCCGGACTTCGTCGCCGTGTGGCGCCACCAGGACGCCATTCCCCAGTACGAGCTCGGGCATGCCGATCGCGTCGCCGCCGTCGACGCGGACGTGGCCCATCACGCCGGCCTCCACGTCCTCGGCTACGCCCTCCGCGGCGTGGGCGTCAACGACTGCATCCAAGCGGCAGCCGACCTCGCGCGCCGCATCGGCCCGGCGGCGTGACCGCTCTGTCGCCGCTACATTCCCAGGATCGCCATGGCGATCTTGAAGTAGATCACGATGCCCAGGACGTCGACCAGCGATGCGATGAACGGCCCCGACGAAACCGCCGGGTCGAAACCGAAGCGCTTGATGATCAAGGGGAGGCCGGCGCCTACCACCGAGCCGAAGGTGACACATACGATCAACGACAACCCGACCGCCGCCGCGACGCCGCCTTCGCCGCTGTGCCCCACGAACAGCGCGCGCAGCAACCCGATGAGCCCCAGGATGCAGCCGAGGACGAGCCCCATGCGCAGCTCTCGCCACAAGATCCGGACGGCGTCGCCCATGCCGAATTCACCGAGCGCCAAGCCGCGGATGACCAGCGCCGACGCCTGGCTTCCGGTGTTGCCACCCGACGAGATGATGAGCGGCACGAACACCACCAGCGCCGTCACCACCTTGATGGCGCCCTCGAAGTGCTCGAGGACGCTCGCCGTGGCGATCTCGCCTAGAAAGATCGCCGTGAGCCAGCCGGCGCGCTTTCTGACGAATGTGCCGAAGCTGGTCTGGAAGTAGGGTTCCTCGGTGGGCGCCACCGCGCCCAGTTTCTGGATGTCCTCGGCCTGCTCCTGCTTGAGGACGTCCACCACGTCGTCCACCGTCACGATCCCGAGCAGCTTGCGCGCGGCGTCCACCACCGGCAGCGCCAGCAGATCGTAGTGCTGAAAGACGCGCGCGACGTCTTCCTGATCCGCTCCGGGCGGCACGGAGATGACGTCCGAGTTCATGACGGCGCTGATGGGTTGACCGGCGCGCGCCAGCACCAGGTCGCGCAACGAGACCGCGCCGAGCAGAGTGCCGTTGGGATCGACGGCGTACGCCTCGTAGATGGTCTCCATCTGCTCCGCGGTGCGGCGGACCTGCTCGATGGCGCGCTCAACGGTCATCTCCGGCTGCACGGCGACGTAGTCGGTGGTCATGATGCCGCCCGCAGACGTCTCGGGATAGCGGATGAGCTCGCGGACGTCGCGCGACTCTTCCTTTTGCATACGGCCGAGGACGTCGGAACGGATCTCCTCGGGCAGCGCCTGGAACAGGTCCGCGCGCTCGTCGGCGGACATCTGCTCCGCCACGCGGGCAGCGAGGCTCCGCTCCAGCCTCTGGAAGAGGTCGACGCGGCGGAAGGTGTCCATCGCGTCCAGCGCCTCGGCCGTCGACGCCACCGGCAGCGCCTCCAGCATCTTGACCGCGATGTCGTCGCTCAGCCCCTCGATGACCTCCGCCAGATCCGCCTGATGCAGCTCCTCCGCAAGCTCGGCCGCCTGGGCGGGGCTGGTGCGCACGATCTCTTCGAGATCGGGCGCAAGAAGGGTGGAGATCCGCACGGCGCCGTCGAGATTGCGCCACACGGTGGGGCGGATCAAGGCGCAGGGATCGGTTATGGTTCGCGCATGGCGAAACCTATCGACGAGGTGGCGGTGCTCGGCGCGGGGGTCATGGGCGCGGGCATCGCAGCGCATCTGGCCAACGCCGGTCTCAAGGTGCTCCTGCTCGACGTGGCACCGAAGGACGCCCCCGCGGGAGACCGTCGCGCCCGAAACCGCATCGCCGACGCCGGTCTGGAAGCCGCCCGCCGCGCGAAGCCGGCCGCCTTCTTCTCGCCCCGGTTCGAGACGCTGGTCACCACAGGCAACCTGGAAGACGACCTCCCCGCGGCAGCCGCCCGCTGCGACGTGATCATCGAGGCCATCATCGAGAATTTGGCTATCAAGCGGGCGCTCTACGCCCGGCTGGAGGCGCTGGGCGGAGACGCCGTCATCGCGTCGAACACGTCGGGCCTTCGGCTCGGCGACTTGATGGAAGGACGCGACGCCGGGTTTCGCCAGCGGTTCTGCATCACGCACTTCTTCAATCCCCCCCGATACATGAAGCTGGTGGAGCTGGTGGCCGGCCCCGACACGGCGCCGCGGACGCTGGAGCGCGCCAAAGACCTGTGCGGAAGGATCCTGGGCAAGGGCCTCGCGCACGCCAAGGATACGCCCAACTTCATCGCCAACCGCATCGGCACCTTCGCCCTCATGCGGACGCTGGTCGAAGCCGGAAAGCAGGGCTTCACCGTCGAGGAAGTCGACGCCATCTTCGGTCCCGCCCTGGGCCGCCCCAAGAGCGCGGTGTTTCGTACCGCCGACGTCGTGGGGCTAGATACTTTGGTTCACGTCACGCGGAATTGCCACGAAGCGCTCATCGGCGACGAGCGGCGCGACGCGTTTGCGGTGCCGGACGTCCTGGCGGCCCTGGTCGAGCGCAAGTGGCTGGGCAGCAAGACCAAGCAGGGCTTCTACAAGAAGGTCGGCGACGAGATCCGCCAACTGGACCTGAAGACCTTCGAGTACGCCCCGCTGACCAAACCACGTTTCGCGTCCCTGGGAGCTGCCCGGGGCACCGACGACGTGGATGAACGGATACGGCGCGTGCTGGGCGGAGACGATCGCGCGGCGGCACTGGCGCGCGCTGTGGTGTACGAGACGCTCATCTACGCGGCCCGCCGCGTCGGCGAGATCGCCGACGACGTCGTGGACATCGATCGGGCGATGCGCTGGGGGTTTGGCTGGGACCGCGGCCCATTCGAGACCTGGGATGCGCTGGGCGTGCCCGAGACGATAAAGAAGATGCAGGCCGCCGGCCTCGACGTACCGAGCTGGGTGCTCGAGCGCGTCCAGGCGGGCGAGTCCCGCTTCTACCGCCAGCACGACGGAGGGAGCGGCGGCGACGGCGGCGCCTCCAGCCAGTCCTACCTGAAGATCGCGGGTGGCTACCGCCCGCTCGACGGCGACCCGCGCCGAATCGTGCTCGATGCCGTGCGCGCCTCGGGGGGAGAGGTCGAGCGCAACGGCAGCGCGAGCATCCTCGACCTGGGGGACGGCGTCTTCTGCCTCGAGTTCCACGCGAAGATGAACGCTCTCGATCCCCACCTCGTGGCGATGACGGGCAAGGCGGTGGACCGCGCCGAGCGCGAGGGCGTCGCGCTGGTCATCGGGAATGACGCGCCCGACGCCTTCTGCGCCGGGGCGAACCTGTTCGGCCTCATGGTGGCGCTCGGCCAGGGCAACATGACGACGATCCACGAAATGGTGGTGGCCTTCCAGGGCGCGTGCCAGCGCACCCGCACCGCCCGCGTGCCGGTGGTCGCGGCGCCCTTCGGCCTGGCCTTGGGAGGAGGAGCCGAGGTGGTGCTCGGCTGTCAGACGGTGCGGGCCGCCGCGGAACTCTACCTCGGCTGCGTCGAGGTGGGGGTGGGCGTCATCCCAGCCGGCGGCGGGTGCATGGAGCTGGCGGCGCGCGCCTCGGCCCGGGCGGTGGACGATCCGGCGTTCGATCTCCTGTCGTTGGTACGGCGCGTGTTCGAGATGCTGGCCACCGCGCGCGTGTCCGCCAGCGCCGAGGACGCGCGCGACATGGGCTACCTCGGGCCGGCCGACTCTATCTCGATGTCGCGCGAGCACGTCATCGCCGACGCCAAGCAGCTCGCCTTGGGTCTGGCGCGCGCCGGTTGGCGGCCGCCGCCCCCGCGCCGAATCCGCGTCATCGGCGAGGCCGGCGCCGCCACGTTTCAGTCAGCCCTGCGCAGCCTGGAAGAGATGCACAAGATCAGCGCTCACGACCGCAAGGTCAGCGGGCACCTCGCCCGCATCCTCAGCGGCGGCAGCGTGCCAGCGGGCGCCGTCGTCAGCGAACAACACATCCTCGATCTCGAGCGCGAAGCCTTCCTCTCGCTATGCGGCGAGGAAAAAACCCGCCAGCGGATTCAGCACATGCTGGCGACCAGCAAACCCCTCCGCAATTGAGGCTTGGGCGGTGGGTAACTGAAGAGAGGACGTCGTCATGAGAGAGATCGCCATACTTTCGGCGGTGCGTACGCCCATCGGGCGCGCCGGCAAGGGCAATCTACGCAACACGCGGCCCGATACCATGGGCGCGCTGGTGGTTCGCGAAGCGCTGGCCCGGGCGAACGTGGCTCCGGCCGCCGTCGAGGACTTGGTCATCGGCTGCGCGCAGCCCGAGAGCGAGCAGGGTCTCAACGTGGCGCGCATCATCGGCCACCTGGCCGGGCTGCCCGACGAGACGCCGGCCATGACGGTGAACCGCTTCTGTTCTTCGGGTCTGCAGGCGACCGCCATCGTGGCGGACCGAATCGCGCTAGGCGCCATCGACGCGGGCGTGGGCGGCGGCGTGGAATCCATGTCCATGATCCCCATGGGGGGCTCGCGCATCTCGTTGAATCCCGAGGTGGTGGACAAGCGCCCTGACGCATACCTGCCCATGGGAAACACTGCCGAGAATGTCGCCCGCGACTTCGGCATCACGCGCGCCGATCAGGATGCCTTCGCCCTCAAGAGCCACCGCCGGGCCGCCGCCGCGTGGGCCGACGGACGCATGGCCCCCGAGGTGGTCAGCGTGCCGACGCGCGTCTTCGAAGACGGCGCCTGGCGCGACGTGATCGTGGACCGCGATGAAGGGCCGCGCAGCGACACGTCGCTCGAAAAGCTGGCGGCGCTGAAGCCCGCGTTCGACCCCAGCGGGACGGTGACCGCCGGGAACTCGTCGCCGCTGAACGACGGCGCGGCGGCCGTGGTGCTGATGGCCAAGACGCGCGCCCGCGAGCTGGGGCGGACGCCCCGCGCCTACTTCCGGGCCTTCGCTGTGGCCGGCGTTCCCCCGGCGGTCATGGGGACCGGGCCGGTGCCGGCGGTACGAAAGCTCCTCGCCCGAGCGGGCCTGACCGCTGACCAGATCGATCTCTTCGAGCTGAACGAGGCGTTCGCCTCCCAGGCGCTCTATTGCATCCGCGAGCTAGGATTGCCCGCCGATCGGGTCAACGTCAACGGCGGCGCCATCGCCCTCGGCCACCCGCTGGGCGCGACCGGCGCCCGCCAAATCGCCACGGCCCTCCACGAGCTCGAGCGCCGCGATGGCCGCCTGGCGGTCATCACCATGTGCATCGGCGGCGGCATGGGCGCCGCGGGCCTGATCGAGCGCGAGCGGGCACCGGCCAAGAAGCCCGCCGCCAAAAAGGGTTGACGGCCGACGGACGCGCGGTCCGCTAGTTACAGCTAGCAGCAGCTAGCAGCCGGTTCCGCTGCAGGGCTTGCAGCCGAAGACGATGTCCACGGTCATCACGCGGAAGCCCTCGATCTCGGCGCACGAGGCGCCATAGATCCGGATCTTGTCAGTCGTACCCGGCTCGAAGTCCCAGCCATTGACGTGCGTGGGGTCCCAGGGAATCTGCCGCTTGTCGAAGAAGACCGCGACCTTGGTGGGATCGGGCGGCGGCGCCGTCAGCTCGATGAGACACGACGGCTTGGTGACCCCGCCCAAGATCGAGTCCAGCGCCGAGCGGAGCGTGACCGGATCCTTCGCGTCGTAATACGACGGAGGAGCACCCGGCTGCGGCGCACCGCCCATCTGGGCGATGTCTTCCAGGCAGTCCAGCGGCTTGAAGAAGCCCCCCATGGTCTCGTTGATGGCGACACCGAGCGCAATCACCTTCACTCCCATCGCCGCGAGCTTCGCCGCCTCAGCCTTGGCGTCGTCGCAGCCCTTCCAGGTCGTCATGCCGCCGCCGAACGGCGGGTTGCTGGATGCGCCCATGATGTCGCACGTGGGCTGGCCGTCGGTGGACAGCAGCACGTAGCGCGCTCTTATGCCGTCCACCAAGTTCTCGTAGTACTCGCGAGCGAAGCGCAGGGCCTCGGACGTGGGCGTGTTCCCATTCACCGGGCCGGCGTCGTCGATGGCCTTGGAGATGGCCGCCGCGTTCCCGAACCCCACCTCGACCGAGGGACGGTCGGCGCAGCATGACATCGCGTAGCCTGCCGGACAGACTCCCCCCTTCGACGGGAACTGCGAGAACCCGAATCGCACGCGCGTCTCATAGGCGGCCACGACCTCCTTGAGAACCATCGCCTCCACCGTGTAGCGCGTGCCGGTGCCGAATTTACCGTTCATGGATCCCGAGCGATCGAAGACGATCAGCACGTCGGGCGTGGTGGGCTCGAAGGGCAAGGGCATCGTCTGATCGCCACAAGTCATCCCCCCTTCGGGGATGCCTCCGACTGTCAGATCCGCCGGAGAGCCCGCGTCGGGCGGCGAATGGACGCCGCTGTCTCTTCTGGGAATCGATCCGCCCCCTGCGCCGCCGGCGCCAGCGTCCCCGCCGGAGCCGCCCGGGCCGACGTTCCCTCCCGATCCCCCGACGCCCCCCCCATCATTGCCGCCACTCCGCGATCGGTCCGGGTTCTGGCACCCGAGCACGACGAGCATGAGGCTGATCGCGGAACAAAAATCGCGAGCCGACCGGATTCGCATAGTGGGCCTCCGAGGAGAGATTGGATGCCCCTCATTGCGAGCAAGTCAAGGGCCCGCCAGCCCTCGCTGCCGTCTTGCCATCGACGGCGTACCGCCAGAGTGCATAATGTCAACCGATTTGATGGACGACGCCGCGCTCCTCAGCGATCTCCTCGATGAAATCGGTGCTGCGGTGTGCGTGGCGGACCCCGCGACATTGACGTTCTCGTACGTCAGCCGGGCCGGTGAACGGCTGTTGGGCCACACGGCGGCCGCGTGGCGCACGCCCGGATTCTTCATGCAGCGGCTTCATCCCGACGACAAGGATGTGGCGCTGGTGCTGTGGCGCGACGCGGCCCAGGGACACGAACGCCGCGGAGTGCACAGGCTGGTGCACCGTGACGGACGTGCCGTCTGGGTTCAGACCCGGGTGCGTCCGCTCTCTCCCGGCTCCGCGCTTGGGCCGCAGGTCTTGGGCCTCATGGTCGACGTCACCGAGAAGCTGCGCGCGGAGGACGTCTTGAAGGCCGATGAGCTCAGGCTCAAAGTCCTGCTGCAGCAACTTCCCGCCCTCCTGTGGACCGTCGACCGTGACCTGCGCTTTACCAGTTGTAGCGGCGCCGGCCTCGCCGCCTTGGGCGTGCAGCCGGGACAGCTCACCGGCGTCTCAATCTACGACTACCTCCACACGACCGATCCCAACCATCCCCCGATCAAGGCGCACATCGGCGCGCTCGCCGGCGAATCGTCCGCTTACGACGTTGACTGGGGGCCGTTCTCGTACTCCTGCCGCGTCCAGCCGCTGCGCTCCGAGGGCGAGATCATCGGCGCCATCACCTGCGCGCTCGATGTGACCGCGCAACGGCGTGCCGAGAGCGAACGGGACCGCTTGCTGCGAAAGACGCAGGACGCGCTGCAGGCCGGCGACGACTTCATCTCGGTGGCGTCTCACGAAATGCAAACGCCGGCGGCGGCGTTGCAGCTCGCCGTCCAGGCCCTGCTGCAGGCGCCGCCCCAGGCCATGACCGAGCCCCAGCAGCGGCTGCTGCGCGTGGCGGAGCAGTCGGTGAAGCGGATTTCCGCGTTCGCGGATCAGCTTCTCGACGTCACCCGCATGCAAGCCGGGCGGCTCACCCTCCACTGCGCCGACATGGATCTGGCGGAACTGATGGGCGAGGTGGGTCACAGATTCGCCGGGCTGCTGGCTCGCGCGCGCTGCTCTTACCAGCTTCAGGCGCCTGCTCCGGTTCGCGGCCGCTGGGACCGGCTGCGACTGGATCAAGTCATCACCAACCTACTGTCCAACGCCGTGAAGTACGCCGCCGGGAAACCTGTACGCGTCCGGGTGGAGAAGAGCGACGCGGTGGCGCGGCTGGTCGTTGCCGATGAAGGCATGGGCATCGAGCCCGAGCATCTGCCACACCTGTTCGGCCGCTTCGAGCGGGCCGTGTCCGCGCGCCATTACGGCGGCCTGGGGCTGGGCCTGTACATCGTTCAACGCATCGTCGAAGCTCATCAAGGGACGGTCAGCGTCGACAGCCAGCCGGGAGCGGGGGCGACGTTCATGATCGAGCTGCCGCTCGGCGGGATTCCGTCGTGAAGAAGCTCAAGAGAAAATGTGTGGTTCTGGTCGTCGATGACGATCACGAGATCCGCGAGGTCATGGACGTCGTCCTGGGCACGGCGGGCTTCGATGTGAAACTGGCGTCCGAGGGCGGCGAGGCGCTGGCCCTGCTCCGGAGCGGGCTTCGCCCCAACGTCATCGTATTGGACCTGATGATGCCTGGAATGAACGGCTGGCAGTTCCGGTCCGAGCAGATCAAGGATCCACAGATTGCGGCCATCCCGGTGGTCGTCCTCTCCGGAGACGGAAACGTCGCGGACAAGGCCACGCGCCTGTCGGCCACGGGCATCCTGCGCAAGCCCGTCGAGCTGGCGACGCTGGTCGACACCATCAGCCAAGCTTGCGCGCCTTCCTGACCGACCGCAGGAGCGCGAGCCGATGACTTAATCGTTCGGTCGTTGTGGCCAGGTCGACGCGGAGCTAGTCTTCGCCCACGACGAGGAGCACAACGATGTCGGACCAGATCCTGCTTGGGACTCGCAAGGGCACCATCGTCCTGGATCGCAAGGGCGCGCGCTGGACTCCGCGACCCATCGCTCACGCCGGGATGTCGATCAGCTTCGCGGCGCGCGACCCGCGGGATGGGACCATCTGGGCCGCGATGGATCACGCTCACTGGGGCCCCAAGCTCTCCCGTTCGAAAGACGGCGGTACGACCTGGGAGAACATGACGCAGCTCGCGTATCCGCCCGGTGCGCGCTTCGTGGAGCAGCACCTTCCGACCCCCGACGAAGATCCCGACGCCTCAGACCGGCCCACGACCTACAAGAACGCGGCGCTCCTCAAGGTGTGGGTGCTGGCCTTCGGCGGCGAGGATGATCCCGGGACCATCCACGCCGGCACACTGCCCGGCGGCTTGTTCACCAGCCGCGACGGCGGCGATACCTGGGAGCTCAACCGGCCGCTCTGGAATCACGAGAGCCGGGGCGGCGATCTCTTCGCGGGAAACGCGACCACCCGCAACCAGTGGGGTGGAACGCCGGCGGCCATGAGCTACGGCGAGTTCGTGCCCGGCATCCACTCCGTCGTCGTCGATCCGCGAGACTCGAAGCGCATCCTGGTCGGTGTGTCCAGCGCCGGAGTGCTGGAGACGCGGGACGGCGGGCTGACCTGGCAGGGCCGCAACCGCGGCATGCTCAACGACTATTTGCCCAACCCCGAAGCGGAATGGGGGCACGATCCGCACTTCGTCACGCACTGCCCCGGCGAGCCCGACCGGTTCTGGCAGCAGAACCACTGCGGCGTGTTCACCAGCGAAGATGGCGCGCAGACCTGGGAGAAGGTGAGCCGACCCGAGGTGGCGGTCCACTTCGGGTTCCCGATCGCGGTCGACGATCGCGACGGCCGCACCGCCTGGGTGGTGCCCGCGAAGGCGGATGATCAGCGCATGAGCGTCGACGGCGGGCTGTTCGTGGCCCGCACGCGCGACGGAGGCGCCGGCTGGGAAATTTTTCGCGAAGGTCTGCCGCAGCAACATGCCTACGACGTCGTGTATCGCCACGCCTTGGACGCGCGCGGCGGGCGCGTGTGCTTCGGCAGCACCACCGGCAACGTCTACGTCTCCGAGGACCGGGGCGAAACCTGGCGTTGCATCGGAAACAACCTGCCGCCGATCCATTCGGTCCGGTTCGCCTGACGTCACGCGGACCGCACCACCGGCGGGTCCTTAGCCCCATGCCCATCGTCGCGTTCACGCGCCACTTGCAGAGGTTCTTCCCGAGCCTTGCGGAAGGCCATGTGCCGGGTGCCACGGTCCGCGAGGTGATCGACGAGCTCGAGCGGCGGCATCCCGGGCTCGCGTCGTACATCGTGGACGAGACCGGTAGGCTGCGCCGGCACGTGAACGTGTTCGTGGGTGACGAGCCCATCGCCGACCGCGTTCATCTTGGCGATGCGGTCGGGCCCGGCGACAAGATCTCGATCCTGCAGGCCCTGTCGGGCGGTTGAAAACCGCGGCGGCCACTCCCATCCTGACCGAGGCCGACGTGATCGCAGGCGCGCGCGCGCGATCGCTACCGCCCGCCTGGCAGATGGCCGTCAGGGACGGATCGTTGCGCCCCCTGCATTGGCCCGGAGACCTGCTCACCATCGCCCGAGGGCCCGGACGTCGTGGAACCATCGTGTGCGTCGTGGCGGGGGATCGCCGGATCGCCTGGAGACGCGCGCTCGACGTGCGCGGCGGCGAGGCCCTGATGCGCGGTGAGATCGCCCCGTTCACCGACGGGTGGTGCGGCGGCGTCGCGGGCCACGTCCAGGCCCGCTCGGTCCTCGAGCACGTCGCCGAGCGCTTTCCACGAGGCTGGACCGGCGCGGGTTGGTCCGCAGCCTGGACCATTGCGCGGCTGCGGAGCCTGCGGGCGAGCGCGCCGCCTTTCCGGAGACGCAAGGACGTCATCGCGTTCAGCACGCGACCGATCCCCCCGCCCCCCGGCGAGCCCGGACGTGACCTGAGCCTCGGCCTTTACACGGGGGACGGAGCGATGGCGGGCAGCGTCCAGCTTGCCTATCGCGGCGGGCAGTCGTGGCTCACGAAGCTGGAGATCCGTCGCGCATGGCGCGGGCGCGGCGGCGGCCTGATGCTCGTCAAAGCCCTCCTCGCAGCCGCGGCTGCCAGCGGCATCCGGTGCGTCCGCAGCTACGTGGCGGCGCGCAACTTTCCCAGCCTATCGGTTCACGAGCGGGCCGGCTTCGTCCGTACCGGACGATGGTGGCGAGATCCGCGCGACGTGCTCAGAGCGTCCGAATACCAACTGCTGGAGCTCGAGGCCGTCGTGCAGCCCCGTCCCGAGACCGAATCCTCCTGAGCGCTGCCTTCACGCTGGCCCCCGGATCGGCACAGAACCGCCGCACGAACCATCGCCCCAGGACCGACGCGCGCATCCAAGAGCGACGCTCCATCTCGACGATACCGACGATGCTCTCAGGTCGAACGGGAGGGTCGTCCCGGTCCAACGCATCGCCGCGCGCGATGATCGCGCCGTCCGGTAGCACCTCAACCACTCGGTGAGCAACGAACGCATCGCGCGTCCTACCCGCCAGCGCGACCACCACCTCCCCGCGCCGGGGCGGGCGGTCGAGCGGCCTCACCCGCGCCACCGCCCCATCCGCTATGGCCGGAGCCATGCTCCGGCCACGCAGGATCACCTGCCGTGATCTGAAATACACGGGCGGACTGCTAACTGTTCTGGACGGGAATCGGACAACCGCCGCCGGGAGCCTTGTTGTCCTCTTCGGTTGCGCAGCTGAGCGCCAGAACCTCGAAGGTGTCTTCGCTCGTCACGGCAGGCGGTATGTAGGGGCGCCTTTTCTCTCGAGCTGCCGCTGCTTGCTTGGCGTTCTGCATGGGATCCCTTCTCCTTTGACCAGCTTCCTAGCGATAAATGACGACGCGCCCGAGACCAATGGAGCCGCCGCCAAACAGGCCGTCGCCTACCGCAAAATCAATCAGACCATCCTTGTCGGCATCGCCCAGATAAGAGAGGCCACTCCCGTTGGGCGCGTAGTCATTCGCCACGGACTGGGTCAAGTTGGCGGTGGTCGCCGGAATCGAGAGCCCATAGAAGGCGTGGATGGTACCCGGGGCGCTGGACGACTCGACCAGGATATCGGCCGCCGCATCACCGTTGAAATCCGGGCTGAGGCTGAACCCCGACCACAGAGGATTAGCCGTGTATCGCGCGGCGGACACCGTGATCGTGGTCGTCTCGGTACCGGTCAGCGCGATACTGCCCGTGAGCGCCGATCCTTCGATGACGAAGAGCCTTCCCGTCCCCGGCGCCGCGATCGCGACATCCGCGCCGGCTCCGGACGTGCCGGAGAAGTTGTGCCCCGCGTAGACGGGCGTGGCTGACCGGCCGAGCTGATCGGCGAGCGGGGCGCTGATGAAGGCTCGTGAATCGGTGGCCGCGTTGATCGTGACCGCCGCCAATGAGCTGGGGGATCCCGGCCGACCGCGGGGCCCGAAGACGTAACCCTCAGAAGCGGCTGTGCTTCCGGAGAACGCGATGACGGAGTGGTTGGTGTTCTGATCCGCCCCGTCAAGGTTCCCCAGACCGGCGGCTGTAGTGGCAAAGACCTTGGTTGATGCCGGAAAACGAATCACCCAACCTGGGCGCGGCGTCGCGGCATAAAGATCGTTCGGCAGCGTGATGGTGCCTGCGGCGATGGGTGCGTACAGGATGTAGGCGCCGCCCGCGGTACTGTCGTTACCTGGCGCTCCCACGAAGAGATCCCGGGGGCCTCCCGCGTGCGACTCGAAATTGAGCGCAACCAGGGATCGGCCGATCCGGCTGGCGCTGGAGAGGTCTCCGCTGCCGGTTATCGTGACCGACGGCGATCCCATATCTCGGAAGCGGCAGATCGCTCCGTCGCATGCCCCGCCGGACCCGCACGCCGTCCCGGCGCTGGTGCAGGTCAGGCGATCCAGCGTCGTGCCGCCGAACCAGATGTACGCGAGCCCGGTACCGCTGAACGGCGCTCCCGCGATGACGTCGGGGGCGGATCCGCTTCCCCCGACGTCCGCAACCAGGACGCTGCTGCCCAAGAACCCTCCGCTCGGTCCCTTGCTGATGAAATCGGGTCTCGCGCTGAAGCCGTTGGCGCTGCCGAGATAGAGGTAGATCACGCCTTCGCGCGCCGGCTGGCCACCGGCCGTCGTGAACGAGCTCCGGGAAGCGCCCACGAGCACGTCCGCGAATCCATCGCCGTTGACGTCGCCACCCGAGACGGAATCTCCGAATCGTCCGTTGGGGTCGACCAGTCCGAGCGATGCGAAGTCCGCGTTTGTCGGGGCGGCCAGGGTGGTGCTCCTGAGCGCGGGCGTAAATGATGCCGTCGCCGAATAGTTGCCCTGGTTGCCGACGGCGTCGAAGGCCGAAACGGTGCAAGTGTAGGCGGTGTTGAGGTTGAACCATCGCGACGGATTGGATGTCGGGCTGAAGGTGATGGACGTGGCCACGCCCGCGTCCAGCGTATTGACGTCGGCGCCGCCGTCCGTGCACGTGACCTCGTAGTGGTCCACAGCATCGGGCGACGAGGTCCAATCGATCCGCGCGCCCACGCGGCCCACCAAGGTCGCCACCGGCGTACCCGAGACGCTGGGCGGCGTAACGTCCACGGTCACGGATCGCGTGGCGCGCGCGACCGCAGTGCCCGACGTCGCCACCGCAATGATGGTGTGCGCGCCCTCCGGAATGGGGCGAGATCCGACGGTCCAGGTGCAATTGGGAGCGCAACCGCTGCCGGTCGTCGTGGAGCCGAGCGGCGCGCCCGCTTCCGTATCGACGAAGACGTCGACCGTGGCCCCCGCGGTATCCGACCCACCCGAGATCACCACTGACAAGATCCCGACGCCAGGCACCCCATCCGGGGGCCCGAGGTTGGCCTTGGACGGCGCGGAGATGGTGACCAGCAGCGGCTGCAACGACAGATAGCAGTGCGCCGACGTCCCCGGGTTCCCGAAGTCGTCAACTAGCCCACCGAACAGATCGTTCGTCCCGGCCTCGAGCGTCACGAGGAAGTCGCGGGACCCAGCGGTCACCGGCGTGGCGAACTCCACCGTGCCGGCCACGCTGGTGTTGCTGACCTTGAAACCGCTCGGGGCGATCTCGCTGGTCGACACGCGCACCAGCACCTGGACGCCGGCGGCCGCGGCATCCTGATCCACGGTCGAGGTCACAGTGGTCGGGGCCCCCATGGTTCCGCAGGCCGCGCCTGTGGCGGGACCGACGACTTGCAGGTTACCAGTGGGGGGCAGGCTATCGGCCACTACCGTAAGCGGCGTCGCGCTGACGGTGTTGCCCGCGATGTCGGTCACGGTGGCTCCCAGCGTCACGCTGGCCTGGCACGCCGTGGCGCACAGGCTCACGTTCTGGAACGTATGGGTGTTGCCTGCCGGGGTGGCCATCCGGCTATCGACCGCCATGCCGGCGCGGGTTGCGGTGGCGGTGATGGGCCGGCCGGCGCAGTCGGGGCTGACCTGGGCGGTGACGTCGACGTTCAGCCCGTTCCCGGCGGCGGGATCGCTGTCTTGCAGCACGCCCGAGACGCCAGCGACCGGGCCGACTCGAACACCCGTGGCCGGCGGAACCGGGACCGGGGCCGTGATCGAGATAGTGCAGGGCGTGGTGTCCACCGTCACCATCTTCGTGATCTCGGCGGAGATACCGTTCAGCTCGGCGCGGAAGACCAGCGTGTGGGCCGACGGTCCTTGGGCCAGGGACACGTCGTTGAAGGCGAACGTCCCGCCGGCGGCGGTCGTCGTCAGCGGCGCGCCGCCGTCGATGGTCAGGGTCACCATGACGCCCGGCAGGTTCGCCGTGGTGCCGGCGACGTCGATTTGTAAGTTGTTGCCCATCACGGTGCCGTCGGGAGCCCCCAGGATCACCGGCCCGGCCGCCGCGAGCTTCGACGGCGCCGTGAGAGTCAGCGTCATGGGAGCGACGGTGATTGTGCACGTGGGCGTCAGGCCCAGGTTCCCTGCCTTGTCGATGGCGGACGCCGTGATGGCGTTGGTACCCGCGCGCAAAGTGATGGCACGGTCCAGAGGATTGGGCGGTGAAGGCAGCGTCAACGGGAAGTCCGTCGTCGTCCCGTTCTCGACCGTGAGCTTGAGCGACGCCAGATTGGCGGGATCGAAATTCGCACGGGCTCGCACCTGGAATCCTGCGGCGGCGTCTATGTCCCGGTCCGCGGTCAGCGTGGCGCCGCAGCCGACGCCAACCGGCTGCTCGATGGTGACCGATCCGGTGGGAGCGGCGGTGTTGACGTTGACGGTGATCGAAGTGTTGGTCGTCTCACCACCGGCGGTCGAGACCGACGCGGTCAACGTCACCGCCCCGATGCAGGCGCCTGTGCACAACGTGACGTTGTTCAAAGTAACGCTGCCGCCGTTGGCGTCCGCGGCGTCGGCAACCACGTCGCCCATGGTGACCATGCCGGCCACCGAGAGCAAGAGCGGACGCCCTACGCACGCGGCGCCGACGCCCACCTTGACGTTCGCCTGCAGCCCGTTGGCGGGATTGGCGTCGCTGTCCTGCGCTCGCCCGATGATGGCCATATCAACGGGGGTCCGGAAGTTCAGCGCGCACTGCGTGGTGTCAACCGTGACCGTGGACAGCGCGGTTGCCGGGTTCTGGCAGGCGTCCACCACGCTGGCCGTCAGCTCGACCATTCCCACGGGCAGCGGCACTTTCGGAAAAACGGCGGCCCCTCCCGCGGCGGCGACCGCCGGCCGCTCGACCGCCGCGCCGCCCGGCGGCTTGACCGAGAGCTGGATGAGAGTGCCATTGGGCGCGCTGGTCGTCACCCGCACGTCCTGCTCGAAGACGGTCTTCGTTGCCGGGTCGGCGTCATCGGCCGCCGTCAGCGTGGTCCCGGAGAGCGGAGCGGCGATCGCCAGGGCGTACCCCGCGGTGTTGACCATCACGGTGGCCGGCTCGGATTTGAATTTACCGTCGGAGGTCTTTGCCGTCAGCACGTTCCGTCCCTCGGCCAGCGTGACGCCGGTAAACACCGCGGTGCCGGCGGTCACCGCCTGCTCCGCCTTCTGGGTGCTGCCGGCGACCTCGAGAGCGACCTTGGTGCCTTTCGCCGCGCCCTGAACCATCACCGACACGCTGATCTGGACGCCCGTGAGGTTCTTGTCGGTGTCATCTTTTGTGCAGAAGCTGGCATTGGCCGCCGGCGCGGTTATCTGCAGCTTGATTCCCGCCGGCGTGTCGTTTTCGCAGGCCGAAAGCGCCAGGGCGGAAAGGGAAATGGTCGCGAGGGTTGTGAGCGGACGGTTCATTCTGGAGGGGCGCATCGTGACTCCTTCAACGGAGGCGGTGATGGGTTCGACACGGTGGATTGATCAGGCGGCAAGAACCTTGAGCCCGTTGGCTCGCTTGGCCGTGGCGGGCGCGGACGGTCCGTAGACCGACACGACGTCCAGGGTGCGCACTTTGCTGGCGTCGCTGGCCGGTGGTAGGGCCCGGTCGCTTTCGGGCACAATCCCCGCCGCGCGAAGCTGGTCGCGGAGCAAGACCGCGTGGCGGCAGGCTTCGCTGGACTTCCCGAGAAGCGCGCCGTCTTCAAGCATCGCTTGGGCGTGGCACCGCATGCAGTAGCGGCGCACGTCACACGAGCGACACGGCTCGATGGAGTCCCAGGTCACGCCGCGCATGGTCGCCAGGAAGCTCGACCGGAACCAGACGTCGCTTACGTTCTGGACGCGCAGATCGCCGCACGCGACGGGAATCGACGTGCATGGGAACACCAACCCGGTCGGGTTGATCAGCAACGACGCCCGGGCCACGCCGCACGAGCTGCTGGCCGCTGGGTCCGACGGTTCGAACCGGTTTCCCGAGCGCAGCGCGGCCGGAACGCGGTATTTGGCGTAGTAGCGCGATACCTGCTCATCGCTGGCGCGCATCAGAAGGGGCGCATGGTCGCCGTCCTCGCGCGCCGTGACCTTGGGGTCGATGCGCATCTCGCATCCGCGGGCCGCGGCGAACGCGATCATCTCATCCACATGGTCGGCGTTGACGCGCATAAGCGGTGACTTGAGGACGACGTGGATGCCGCGGCTCCGCAGGCGATCGACCGCGGCCACCGACCGCTCCCACGATCCCGGAAGCAGCGTCACCTGTTCGTGGATTTCGGGAGTATGGCCGTACAGGCTGATGTGGACCTCGAAGATGCCGAGGTCCTGCAGGAGGTCGGCGCGCTTGTCGTTGACGTGATAGCCGGTGGTCAGAAGCCGGACCAAGAAGCCGTGGCTGCGGGCGGCGCGCAGCAGGTCGTCGGCATCGGGCCGCATGAAGAATTCACCGCCGGTATAGCCGAGGTAAAGCACGCCGAGATCGGCGAGCTCGCCGAGAATCCGGTCGATCTCCGCGAGGGTCAGCTCTCCGGCGCCGTCGGTATGCGTCTCGTAGCAGTGCGCGCAGCGAAAATTGCACCGCGCGGTGACCTGCATGACGGCGTTCAGCGGCACCCCCGCGCGCTGGGCCCGCCGCCGCAGCTCGTCGTGCGCGCCCGGCTTCGGCGGAGCGGCGCACGACGGCTCGAAATCGCCGAAGCTCAGTCCGCCCATTCGAGGATCTTCCGCTTAACCAGCTCGTCGCAGAATGTCCGGCAGTCCACCCCCGCCCTGTCCGGCGCCACTTCGAACTCGGCGGCGACGGCCGTGGCAAGATCCTCCAGGCTGGTCGGCGCGGCCGCGGTTTCGAAGATGACGGTCCCCACCTGGTTCAGCATGTGGAGCTTGCGATCGTCGACCGTGACGATCGCCGCTTCGCCGTCGATTGTGCGGAAGGCTATGCGCGAACTCCGGCGGACCCGACCCATCAAGAGCACATGGGTATCACGCCGGGGCACCGGAGACAAGCGATCCAGGTCGCCCGGCGGTGTCCGCCAGGCCGCGCAAATACCTGCCGATGTCGGATGATTTCGCGAACTCCAGCTCCAGCAGCGAGACCGATCGAGACAGCGAATCCACGGTGGCAAGGAGGCTCCCAGCGGTGCCCGGGTCAGCTATGTAAGCCAGGGTATTTCTCAGCAATCGGCGGAACGCGGTTCGGCGATCCGCGGGCTCGACAAAGTTCGTAGCTCCTTTTCGAAGGAAACAGATCGCGTCCAGCGGCCCGGACACGCTCCGGGCCGGCGTGGGCCCGCCGGTGAAAGGGGTCGAGAGCGCTATCCATCCGCCGTCCGCGGGATCGCCCGGGCGACGGGCGAGCCCCACGACCTCATCGGAGAGCGGCGTCTGCTCGGGCAGCAGGGAAAGGAGCGTCGTCTTCCCTCCGCCGCTCTTCGCCGTGAACACCAGCGCGCGACCTCCGAACAGCGCGCCCGACGCATGGAGGAACAATGTTTCCCGGCCGGCGCCGCAAAGGGTCATTACAAGCCGCACAGGGGTCTCGAACGCCAGCCCACCGCCGGCCACCTGAAACCGCGACCTGACCGGCTCTCCAAGCGCGATCTCTCCTTCGAACTCCTTGCGCCACACCTGGTAGACGCCGTCGATGAAGCGCGCCTCTGCTTCGGGGAAGGCCGCGCCGTAGGGTCGAGCAGTCTGCCAGCGCTCGCCGCGGTCCACCATCTCCATGACCGCGTCCGGCGGCCGCCCGTCCGCCGGCGCCTCGTAGGAAGCGAAGCGGGCGGCGACGTCGTCACGAAGCGACGAGCTTTCGGTTTCGATCCGGAGACGCAGCCCCGCAATCTCGAAGTCGGTTGTCATCACGCCGGTCGCCATCAACCGCCGATGAATTCCGGCTCCACGCCACGGAACCGAGCGAAGTCGCGATCCGCCGTGAGGATCCGGTCCGCGCCGTGTTCCCGGCATACCGAGACGATCTGCGCGTCGAACGCAAGGTTGCCGCGGACCGCGGCTCCCTGGCATGCCGTCTCGAACAGCTCCGGAAAGGCCGAGCCCGGGCAGAGCACGCGCACCGTGGGACACGCCAGAAGCCGTCGCAGGTACTCGAGCGCGACCGCGAGCTCGGTGGGCGGCGAGAACACCCGGAGGTGGGTGACTACGCGAACGAACTCGGCGATACAAAACACGGGGAGGGCCCACAGATCGCCGCTGCCCGCCAGATCTCGAAGCCGCGTCCGGCAGATCTGATGCAGCTGAGTCTCCGCCCGGTGCGCGTAAATGAGGATGTTCGTGTCGACGGCGATCACCCGCGCTCCATCAGATCGTAGAGGGCATCGCGATCTGCGACATCGACGCGTGGCGGGGCGTCCCCCCGGACCACCGGGAGATCCAGCCGGAACCCTGGCCTTCGCCGTGGCGGCTGAAGCAAGCGAGCGCGAAGGGCGTCTTCCACCCATTCCCGAAGGGTCTCCCGGCGAGCGGCGGCTTCTCGCTTCACCCGATGAACGAGATCGTCATCGAGGTCGAGGGTGGTTTTCATCTCGAGTCATCATACGGCGCAGCCGTAGACCCGTCAATGCCTGCCGTATTTACGGCTCCGGGACCCAGCTCTTTACCCGCTGGATGCCTTGAGCTTCTTGATCTCGGCGATCAGCGCGGGAACGGCGGTTTCCCAGGTGGCGATCAGGCCGTAGTCGGCGATCTGGAAGAGGGGGGCCTCGGGATCTTTGTTGATGGCCACGATGACCTTCGACCCCTTCATTCCGGCCAGGTGCTGGATGGCGCCCGAGATGGCGACGGCGATGTAGAGCTGCGGGGCCACCACCTTCCCGGTCTGACCGACCTGCAGATCGGCGGGGACCAGGCCGGCGTCGGTGGCCGCGCGGCTGGCGCCCAGGGCACCTCCCAGAAGGTCGGTCAGCTCTTCGAGGACCTTGAAGTTCTCGCTGGCCTTCATGCCGCGGCCGCCGGACACCACCACGCGCGCTTCGCCCAGCTCGGGGCGGACGCTCTTGGTGGCGTGCAGTGCCACGACTTCCGCTCCCAGCGCGTCGACCGGGCCGGCGAGCACGCCCGCCTCGACGACGCCCGCCGACGCGGCCGGTGTCGCCGCCGCGAATTCCGTCTGGCGGACGGTGGCGACCACTACGGGCGAGCTCACCTCCACGTCTGCGAACGCGTTGCCGGCGTGGGTGGGACGGCGGAACTTTCCTTTCCCCGCGACCGCCATGACCTCGGACGCCATGGCCGCGCCCAGCAGCGCCGTCGCGCGCGGCAGCACGTCCTTGCCCGTCGACGTGGCGGTGGCCACCAGCGCGCTGGCGCCCGCGGTCTTCACGGCGGCGGCCAGCACCGGGGCGTAGGTTTCCGCCAGCGGGGCGGCCAGGGCCGCCTGATCGAACGCGATCACCTTGGACACGTACCGCGCCAAGTCCACCGCGGCCGCGCTGATTCCGGATCCGATGACGACGCCCACGACCGGTCCGCCGTGATGCTCCGCCAACTGGCCAGCCGCCGTGACCGCCGGCAGCGACGCCCCGCGCACGGCCGAGCCGGCGGTCTCACAAAACACGACGACGGCGCCCATCAGATTACCTTCGCTTCCGCGTGCAGCTTCTGCACCAGCTCCTCGACCGACGACACTTTGCCCCCGCCCTTGCGCGACGGCGGAGCTTCGGCGCCGATCACGCGCACCAGCGGGGCGCGGGTCACACCCAGATCCGCGGCCGCGACCTCGCGGATCTCCTTCTTCTTGGCGGCCATGATGCCCTTCAGCGAGGCGTAGCGCTGGGTCTCCTCCCATTCGGCGTCGGGCCCGGCCAGCGCTTCGTTGCGCACGGCGCGCTTGCCGATGATGCGCAGATCGACGGTCAGCACTGCGGGCAGCCGCACGCGCTTCTCCTCGACGCCGCTGTCCACCTCGCGGGTGACGGTGGCGGTCTTGCCGTCGGCGGCCAGCAGCACGCTGGCCAGGAATGTCGCCTGGGGCCAGCCGAGGTATCCGGCCAGGAGCTGGCCCACCTGGTTGGATTCGCCGTCCACCGTCTGCTTGCCCATGATGACCAGGTCCGGCTTCTCGCTTTCGACGACCGCCTTCAGGATGCGCGCGACGGATTCCGCGTCCAGCGTCGCGTCGTGGCCGCCCACCAAGATGGCGCGGTCTGCCCCCATGGCCAGCACGCCGCGGAGCTGTTGCGACATCTCCTTGGGACCGACGGACACGGCGACCACCTCGCCCGACCGCTCTCCGCCCTTGCCCTTTTCCGTCAAGCGCAGGGCGGCTTCCACGGCGTACTCGTCGAAGGTGTTGATCTGCCAGGCGGCGGCCGAGAGGTCGATGACTCCGCCGGCGAACTTTAACTTCTGTTCGGGGTTGGGTACGCGCTTAGAGGTGACGAGAATCTTCACGGCGCCGTGCGGATAACACGGCGGACGGGAGCGATCAACCGCTGGCGAGGCGCAACGCTTCTTCCAGGCAGGACAGAATCTCGTCGTCGATGTCCACCAGATATACTGTGGCCGGTTTGGGTCCGCGGTGCGCGCGCAGCTCGTCCACCATGGCGCGCGCGGCATCGGACGGATCGACGCCGCCGAGCCCGGTCCCCATCCCGGGGATGGCGATCAGATCGAAGCTGTAGCGGGACGCTGCCAGCAGCGCGGCGCGGGTCGCGCGACGGACATTTTCCACGCCGATGCGGGTGCCCGGCTGCTCCATGGTGGGGGCGTGAATGACGTGCTTCGCCGGGAGCTGCCCGGCGCCCGTGACGACCGCCGCTCCGACGGCGATGGGAGCCATGGACATGGCCTCGCGCTGGACCGTGGGGCCGCCCTTGCGCGACAGGGCCGCCGCCACTCCGCCCCCCATGATCCCGAGCGAGTTAGCGGGGTTGACCACCGCGTCGACGGGAATTGCCGTGATGTCGGTCTTTGCCAGGTGAATCTGCATGGAGGCGCTGCCTCCACAATATCGCCCAGCACGCACCGCTCTGGCAAAAAAATCCGCCCGACGAGGACATCAGTGGCCGAATATCTGTTCGAGCTCGCGGGCGACCTTGGTCTGATCGGACTGGCGGGCGACGGAGAGCTCCTGAACGATGAGGCCGCGCGCGGTGTCCAGCATGCGCCGCTCACCGAAGGACAGCGTCTTGAGACCCTTGAGGCGATAAAGGTCTCGAAATACTTCCGCCACCTCGAACAGCGAGCCCGACTTTATCTTTTCCATGAAGCCGCGGTAGCGTCGATTCCAGGTCTGCTTGTCGACGTGGACCTCCTTCTCCCGCAGGATGGCCATGACCTCCTGGATCTCTCCGCTGTCGGCGACGCGCCGCAGGCCGACCTGACCGGCCTTGTCCACTGGGACCAGGATGCGCAGGCCGCTGTCCATGGCGCGCAGCACGTAAAAGCGCTGGATCTTTCCGAAGACTTCCTTCCTTTCGAGGCCGACGACCTCGGCGACGCCCTGAGACGGATAAACGGCCTTGTCTCCAATGGCAAATTCGACTGGCACGGTGGTGGGTACTCCTGGGTTGGTTTGACGACGTTCGCGGCTTTCCTTGGATCTATTGAGCAACGACGATGCCAGAGCCTACAATGGCCGTTGCTTGTGGGCTTATGTCACCGCAACACCTACGAAAACGGCGAACGGCGGCAGGGGTGCGGACGAACCGCAGATGTGACAAAAGCGCACGGCTCAGGCTGAGCGATTTCACCGTGACGGCATAGATAATTGAAACAATATTATATACTTAATCAATATTATAGCTGTGCCGCCGAAGCCGACCAGGGCTGACCCTGGCGCGGCCTGCCGCCCCGCTTGACGCTTGCCTGGGCATGGGGGTTGTTGCCCGAAACCAAAGGGCGCGAGCTCGCGTGACCGCGCGCCGTCTACGTTCGGCGGCTGTCCAGCCAGGTGGTCACGTCGCGCAGCATCGCCGCGAAGCCGGGGGCGACGAACAGGACCTTCTGATAGCAGGTGGGGTCGTAGGGCGTGCGGGCGATCTCGTCAGGATCGAACGGCGTCAGACGGGCGTTCGTCTCGAAACCGCCGAGCTCGCCGAACGAGGACAGGAGGCCGGCGCCGTAAACTTTCAGCGCATTCTCCTGGCGCACGACGCCAAATTCGAGCGTGTACCAGTACAGCCGCTCGATCCCTTTCAGCGTTTCATCATCGGCACGATCTGCGGCCTGTCCGAACGCTCGATTCAGACCCGCGAGGCCTGGATGGCAGAAGGTCGCCGCGTGCCCGACCAATTCGTGCACGACGTCGGGTTCCGGCGTGTAGAGCGGGCGGCTGACGTGACGTATGTACTGCGTCGCCAAGAACACCTGGCGGCCCAGGTAGCTCAAGAACGTCCGCGGCGACACCAGGCCCGCGACCGGCAGCATCCGAAAGCCGGTGGCGCGGCTGATGATCTCGTTGACGTCGCGTAGCTGGGGAATGCGGATGCGATCGAGCCGCACCTGCTTCGCGCAGGTCCGGTAAGCATCGCAGGCGTAGCGGGCATGCAGGGGCTCCAGGCTGTTCCAGACCGTCCGCCAGATCTCTTGCTCGCCGTCCGTGTACGTGACTTCGGGCACCGGATCGCCTTCCTGGTAGGCCAGCGCGATGCGGGCGATGGCGTTGCGACGGCGGCGATACTCCTCATCCCTGAATCCCGGGTGGTCGGGATCCAGGGGGACGAGCCCTTCCGTTCCCCCGGCGTGCACAACCTGCGACACGGTCACCGATCGAGCTCAGCGGTCGCCGCAGCGGCCCCAAAGCGCCGCCAGCGCCGTCACATCGGCGGCGGTGGGCTCTATGTGCAGATTGCCGTTGTTCATCAATGACAGACGCGCGTTGCGCTCCACGTGGGCCAGGCCGAACGCGTGGCCGATCTCGTGGGCGACCGTCACGGCCCGCTGGTGGCCATCCGAGAACCCGTCGTTGACCAGCACCACGCCGCGCTCGTCGTCGTACAGGCCGTAGAACGCCGAGGCCGCCTTTTCGAAGCGCAGCGGCAGACGCGGCGCGCCCGCCACGTCATCCAGCGTCAACCGCGTGGCCGCCTGGGTATTCCACATGGCGACCCCCGACGCGACGCTCGCTCGTTCCGCGTCCGTGGCGCCGGCCACCAGCTCGATGACCAGGGGCGCGCACGGGTCGAACGTGATGTCCACGTCGTCGTCCGCAGGCGCGCGGCACGCGCCGGGGGCCAGCCCCAGCCCCAGCGTCAGGAAGGCAGCGGCGGCCACCGCGCGCGTCGAGATCGAAGGAATACTCGACGTATTCCGCCGACCAGCAACGAAGCCAGCAGGGATGGATCGGCGGCCCAACTGGTCACGAATTTCCGGGGAGCTGTACTGAGCTTGTTTCATTGGACCGCAAGACTAACCCGCAATTCCAGCCGCGCAGCGAGAAACCTCGCGAAATCACTGGATCCGCCGCGGCCGCCCCTTGTGGTCCATGCGCCCCGTCCTCAGGATCTAGGGGAATCGCATGGTGTGGAACGTGAAGGGGGGAAGAAACATGAAGCTCAATGGGAAAATTCTGTACTTCGCCGGTCTTTCAGCGTTGGTGCTGGTTCCGGCCGCAGCGCGCGCGCAATATGAGCCAGACAAAGAACCCGTACGTGAGCCGGCGGAGCAGCCGCCGCCTACGACCACGACGCCCGGGCAGACCACCACGCAGCCCGATCCTGCGACGCCAACCGGGCAGCCGGACATGACACCGTCACCGTCGGAGGAACCAGGCACGGTGATCGTTCCGCAGCCCGATCCGACCATGGTGCCGCAGCCTCAACCGATCGTGATCGAGCCTCCGGCCGTGCAGCCAGTGTTGACGCCACCGCCCGCGCCGCTGCCCGAGGAGCCGCGGCGGGGTCCGCTGGGAATCGCGAGCATCCACGTGGGAGGCGGCGTCGCGAACTTCACGCGGGATGAGATCCGCGACCTGACCGACGTGGGGGGTTACTGGGACGCCAGGGTGGTCCTGGGAACGCGGTCCATCATCGGCGTGGAAGCATCCTACGTCGGCGCGGCGCAGAACATCGAAGCGCTTGGCCTCGACAGCGACGCCACGCTCATCCGCAACGGCGTGGAAGGCGCGCTCCGCCTCAACTTGCCGTTCAATCCTCGCGGATCGGTGCTGGTCGAGCCCTACGCCTTCGGCGGCGCGGGCTGGTCCCGGTACAACCTGGTCAACGAGGACTTCAACACGTCCAACGTGCGCGATGAAGACGACGTATTCACCGTCCCGCTCGGCGTCGGTCTCTCGACCGGCGCGCGGGGCTTCTTGTTCGATGCGCGCTTTACCTACCGACCCACGTTTGGGGACGATCTGGTGCAAAACCCTGATGGAAGCACCGCCGATCTTCAGAACTGGACCGCCGGCGCGTCCATCGGCTACGAGTTTTAGCGCCGCCTTCCCTTTCACGAACGAGGCCGAGGCCGCAGGCCGCGTCCCGCCGGGGGCGTGGCCTGACGCTTGTCGGGCGCCGCGTGGCAGGATGGGGCGATGTGGTACGCGGAGTTTGCCCGTCGCTTGTTGGCTCTGACCGCGGTGGCGAGGGTGCGCCAGTACGGCGCCGTGGTCGAGAAGGGTCGCGACTATCCGTTGTTCGTCATCGAGACGAGCCCCGCCCCGGACTCCACCGCCGCCCGCCCCGCGCCTGGTTCCCGCCGCGGAGGACGCACGCTGGTCATCACCTGCGGGTTTCACGGCGATGAGGTGTCCGGGCCGCTCACCGTGCTCGAGCGCGGCCGCGACATCGTGACGTACGCCAGAGCGCGCGGCGTCGCCCTGCACATCTACCCGTGCATCAATCCATCCGGCTTCGAGGCGAGGACACGCTACAATGCCTCCGGACAGCGCCCCAACAACGACTTCCTGCGCTACGAGGTCGCGCCCGGCCTCTTCAAGGACGACCTGGGGCCCGATGAAGGGTTCACCAGCATCCGTCCCGCCCGCCCCGTTCCTCGGGAGACCGAAGCCCTGCGCGCCGATCTCGACCGCCTGCCGACGCCGCAGGGCGCGCTCGACATTCACCAGGACGCGTTCATCGCCGGCGCCTTTTCGTACGCCTACGTGTTCGGAGACCGCGGCCTCTATCATCCTTTCGTCACCTCATCCGCCGCCCACGCCACTGTCCTGCGCGAAACGCGCGTTGACTCTGGATACCACCGCATCGACGGGGTGCGCACCGACGACCACGGCCTCATCGTCTTTCATGACGGCAGCGTCACGGACTACTTTTTCCGGCGCGGCGTCCCGTACACCGCCGCCCTGGAGACCACCACGCAGACACCGTCCGCGCGCAGCGCGGAGATCAACCTGATCTGGATTCGCGGCTTCGTAGACCTGATCGCCGATCTCCCGCGCACCGCCGCGTCTTGAGGCGGCGCCGCGTCGTCAGGGACAGGTGCCGCCGGCCGTGCCGCCCGGGTTCACGCAGCGTACACCCATCCCCCCCGAGAACGCGTAACCGCAAATCGTGTCCTGCCCTCGAAGCGCCACGCCCATCTCCGTGCCCCGCAGGCGGTGACCGCACGATCCGAGCATCGCCCGGCACGGCGGCACCGTCAGCCGCGCCACCTGAAAACCGCCGCCCGCGTCGACGAAGGACGTATCGGGGACGACCGCTCCGTCCAGGCTCACGGGAGAGCCCGCCTTGCGCACGATGGCCAGCTCGTGATCGAAGATGGGCGGCGTGATGAACATGAAATCGGACAAGAGCTGCTCGGCGGATACGGCCAGCGCCAGCGCCGGCTCGCAGGCCGGAAACTGGGCCAGCAGGATGGGCTTCGAGCCCGCGACAAAGAAGTCGCCCCCGTTGCCGTTCATGGGAGCGGTGACGCCGATCTCGATGAAAGCGCCCCGGTTCAACGTCACGGGCATCGCGGGCACGCCGGTCGACCCGGCGGGCGAATCGAACGTCACCTCCGTTCCGTCTTCCGCCGCCAGCACGCGCCACAGCGACGTCCGGGAGGTATCGCATGCGACGCCGAAAATTCCGCCACTCCCCTGCTGCGGCGTCAGCCGCGATCCGATGTACGACTTGCCCCACGCGCTGACCGGAATCACTTGCTCGTGCGCCATGTCCGCCGACTGGATGTTGCGGCCGGTTTTGCCGTAGCTGGTCGAGATGTTCCCCGAGAACACGGCGATGGGTTTATCCGCGGTGATGTCGCTTCCGGTCAGATCGGAGTCCACTTTCGACGAATAGACCTGATAGATGTCGCCGTCGTTCAACATGAAGCTCCAGGATTGGCCGGGGCCCTTGGCGGGCGCGCCGCCGCCGGCCAGGGTGCTGGCGGTGGCCGACGGCGTGAACGTGACCTTGGTTCCGTCGCTCGTGCCGACGATCACCACCTGACTACGGTCCTGGTTCGCCTTCTGCGGATACGTCACGGGCATGTACGCGGTCCCGAGCGCGTGCACGGGATACAGGATGGTCCCGCCGCTCGATTCCGAGTCCTCGTCGCTGTCGTCGCTTTGAACGTGGTACGCGACGATCGGGAGGGTGCTGACCAGCCGGTACGCAAGCGCCACGCCCAGCCCGGGCCCTTCCAGATGGTTGTCCCTCAGAACGAACGTGTCGACGCCGCCCGGAGGTAGCGTCGCCATCATCAGCATCATCCAGGGGGCACCCGGCGCGCGCGCTTCCAGCTTGACGGTGGCCATGCCGGAGCCCGGATTTCCAAACAGCACGGTGTTGGTCTTCTCGTCGTCGTAGGCCGTGTTGTCGACGTCCAGCGTGTAGAAAAGGCAGCCCTCGAACGTCCGCCGCATCTCGGCGTCGGCGCAAGCGCCCGCCAGACAGCGACCTCCGTTGCAGACGTCGCCACCGGCACAGACCTCGAGGACCGGGCCGGACGGCTTTCCGCTCAGGCACGCGCGCACCGAGGTCGGGCCATCACACACACGCTCGCCGTCCATGCAGGAGACCGCCGGGCCTCCCCCCATTCCGGCAGCGCCGCCGGCGCCGCCGCCGCCACGGCCTCCGAGCCCCCCGCTCCCGCCGGCGCCGGCCCCGGCGCTGCCGCCAGCGCCCGCACCGCCGCCCGCACCGCCCCCTCCCACCCCGGCGCCATCCACGGCGCCGCCACCGCCATCACCGCCCGCGCCTGCATCCGGCGTCCTCTTCACCATGCCCGGAGCAGAGCAGGCCACCAGCAAGCATCCCCCCAAAGTCCCGAGAAGGTTTCGCATGCGGCGGCTCCTCCGGTTCTCGTCGCGGCTCGGCGCACTATACGCGCAGATCGCTTTGACGACCAACCTCGCGCCGTCCGTCCGTGGCATTCCGCCGATGCGGTGTGGTAGCGACTTGCCTCGAAGATTATTGATCCTACCGATAGCGGAGCAGGTAGTATTCGCGCGCCACCGGGAAGGGGGGTGGACTCGCCATTCGTGTGCGGACAGAGAGGATCTGCCGGTGACCGATGTGGAACGGATGACAGCCGAGGCCGCGGTGGGGGCGACGACCGGCGCCCGGGTACTGTCCCGAGACGGCCACGAAGGCGTTTCTCACGACGAAACGCTGCGGGTGTTCTTCGACTCCTTGCTCAAGAACGGTCCCTTCGCCCTCGGTCTGTGTGACAGCAAACTCCGGTTCATCACAGTCAACGAAGCCTTCGCCGAGATCGGCGCCGGCCGGGAGCGCGGCGACTACGTCGGCAAGGTCCCGGATGAAATCATGCCCGCGCTGGAACCCAAGCTGGGCGGCGTCCTGAGGCAAGTGATGAAGACCGGAAGGCCTCTGGTCAACGTCAAGATAACCGGCGCGCTGCAGCGGACGCCCGGACAGAGGAGATGGTGGTTGGGGACCTTCTACCCGATTCGCCTTCGGCAGCGGATCTCCGGGTTGGGGATGACGATGGTGGACATCTCCGATCGAAAGCGCAGCCGGCAGGCGCTGGCCGCCAGCGAGGAACGCTTCCGGTTGCTGGCCGAAAACGCCGTCGACGTCATCTACCGGTATCGGTTCCATCCGGATAACCGCTTCGAGTACGTCAGCCCCTCGGCGACGGCGATGACCGGTTACACGCCCGAGCAGTACTACGCCGATCCCTACCTGGGCGTGAAGATCACCCATCCGGACGACCATGCGGTCCTCCAGGCGGTGATGCGTCCCGTAGATATCGGGGGACCGCACGTGCTGCGCTGGATTCGCAAAGACGGCGCCCTGATGTGGACTGAGCACCGCAGCCGCGCCGTGTGCGACGCGGCAGGCAAGGTCATCGCCGTCGAGGGCATCGCGCGCGACGTCACCACGCGCAAACGCGCCGAGCAGGAACGCGACCAGGCCGCCCGGCTGCAGGAGCTGTTCGTAGGCGTGCTCGGGCACGACCTGCGCAACCCATTGAGCGCCATCACCACCACGGCGTCCGTCCTACTGGAAAAGAACGGGCTGGGTCATACCGACGCGGAGGCCGTGGCGCGCATCGTGCGCAGCGGGCGCCGGATGGCGATCATGATAGACCAGCTCCTCGACTTCACCCGGACCCGCAGCGGCGGCGGCATGTCCGTGGAAAAGCGGCCGACCAACCTGGCCGAGATCTGCTCCCACGTCGCCGACGAGCTGCGGTCGTCGAATCCGGGCCGCGTCATCCAGTGCCGCGCCCGAGGCGGCGCGCGGGGAAAGTGGGATCCGGATCGCCTGAGCCAGGTCGTGTCCAACCTGGTGGGAAACGCGCTCCGCTACGGAGACGCCGAGCGCCCGATTCGCCTGAGCGTCAGCGGCAAGCCGTCCATCGTGACCATCGAAGTGCACAACCAAGGAGCGCCCATTCCTCGCGCGCTGCGTCCGTCTCTGTTTCAGCCTTTTCGGCGCGGAGGACGGTCCGTCGGCGAGCCTGCGGGATCGGCTTCGTCCAGCAAGGGTCTGGGCTTGGGTCTCTACATCTCTCACCAGATCGTATTGGCCCACGGGGGAACGACGGAAGTGAGCTCGACGAGGGCCGAAGGCACCACCTTCCGAGTGATCCTGCCGCGCTGACACTCTCCCCCATCCCCGTCCTCGTGATTCGTACTTGTCGCCGTACTCGACTAGCGAGTCTGCGCTCGTGTCGCCTGACGCTATACTCCGCCGGTGTCTGACTCCAACGCGGATCCGCCGCCCTCGGCCGGTCGGACCCCCGGGGCGGTCATCGCCGACGAAACGTCGCGGTCCATCACGACCGCCCGCCCGGGGCCCATCCTGACGCTGTCGCCCGAGGAGATTACGCGCTTTTTCGTTCGCGTGCGGCGCGACCAAGACACCGAACGCTGGGACGTGCGCCTCGACGGCGCGCTGCACGAGATCCTGGAGCGCGCCAACGACTTCGTGCCGTCCGAGTCGGGCGGCATTCTGCTCGACGATCCGCGCTCCAAGCTGGCGGGCGCCCCAGCCCCCCGACTGACCTTCATCGCGGTCTATGGACCGGGATCGCAGGAACGCCTGGGCCGGCGCATTCCCAGCGACTGCGGCGTGGCCGGCGCCGTGTACCGCACCGGCAAGGCCCATCAAACCTCGGAGCTGGGGCCCGACGATCCGCTCTCCGCGCTCACCAGCGCGCGGCCCATCGAATCGCTGATCGCCGTTCCGGTCATCGTCGGTGAATCCATCTGCGGCGTTCTCGAGCTCACCAACCGGCGCGCGGGCGGCGCCTACACCCCGCGGGACAAGGAGCTGCTGCGCATCTTCGCCGCGTACATGTCTTCGTCGATTCAGAACGCCCTCGACGCCATCCGGGCGCGGGCGCTGGCCCGCCTGGACGATCTGACCGGGCTGTTCAACAGCCGCCACTTTCATACGCGCCTGCAGGACGAGATCGCGCGCGCCGACCGCGACGGCAGCGAGCTGTCCATGCTGTTCATCGATCTGGACAACTTCAAGCTGGTCAACGACCACTACGGGCACATCGCCGGCAGCTGGACGCTGCGCGAGGTCGCGCGCCTGTTGAGCGAGAACGCGCCTCCGGCGTCGGTGCTCGCCCGCTATGGCGGCGACGAGTTCGTGGTGATCCTCCCCACGTGCGGGCTCTCGCGCGCGGTGCAGACGGCGGAGACGCTACGAAAGATCATTGCCGACGCCACTTTCTTGGACGCCACCGGTGACGCCGGACAGCCCACCGCGGCCCTACCGTCGGTGACCGCGTCGGTCGGCGTGGCTTCTTACCGCGATCACCTGGCGCCGGGGGGCAGCGCGCGACGGCGCGAGAACGTGTTCCTGCGACTGGCGGACGCCGCCATGTATCGCGCGAAGGCCAACGGGCGCAACCGCTCCGAAGCCGCCGAACCGGAAGAATAGCCCGCTCGGCCCGCTCGCCCCCCGGTGGGCGCTTCGCTACTTCTTGATGGTGATGGTCCCGGTCACCAGGGGCATGAGATCGTCGCGGAACTGAATGGGGTTGCCGTCGTGGTCCGCGGGGATGGCCCACTCGAACGCTTCGCCCTTGTTCTTGACCTTGCTGTCTATGACGGGCCGGTCGCTCCGGACCTGCATGACGGAGACATCGGCGTTCCGCCACACGATCCGATCACCCAACCGGGCCATCACCGAAGACGGATCCCACGAGGACGCCCGCCGGTTGATCTCGACGACCGTGACCGAGCTATCATCGCAGCCGGTGACGGTCCCGGCGGCGACGACCATCAGAAGCGACAGGCCCGAGATTCCAGCGAATGTCCGCATGAGCAGGAACATCGCGCATCCTTCGCCCTACCGTCAATATGTGGCAGCCGCAGCGATCGCCGCGACCCTAATCGCGGCCGCTGCGCTCGCCTGCAAGCCGCCCTCGCCTTCCGGAGGCGCCGTTGACCCCGAGCCTGCCGATCTGCCTGCCGGCCACATCGAAGTGTGGGGCGCGCGCGGCGAGCCGGTGATGCGCCTTCGCCGGAAGCCTTACGGGTTTCGCGTTGTGGATGCGTCGGGCGGCAACAGCGTGCGCATCGAGCTGCGCGAGCACGGGTTGACATTGATCGGCGACCGCGAGGGGATCTGGCACGCCACCGGCGGGCCCGACGACGTGGACTTGAAGGGGCCTTCGGTGGCGCTCGTACGGGTGCGGCGGGTGGACGGCGTGCTGCGCGTATCGGACCACACCGGGGCGCCACTCGGCCGCGTACGCGCGGAGCCTCAACAGGCGACCGCGTACGACGCGGCAGGCACCCCGATCGCGATTGCGCGCCACGGTGGCGGCGGCGGACGGCTCGCGGTGGTCACTCGGGACGGCGCGGCTCTGGGCTTCGTCGTCGGAGACGTGACGCCCGAGCGCGCCGCGTTGTCCTTCCTGCCCGCCTTCAGCACACCCTGTCGAGCCGCACTTTTGGCCTTGCCGGCGGTGCCAGCGAAGACCGAAGCCCCACCCGAACCAGGATAGCGGAGGCAATCACGGCCGACGGAACCCGGTATCGCGCCGCGGACACCGCTTGGCGAAGCATTTCCAGCCTGACCGCCCGCTCCCCGACGCGCGTCACGTCATCGATAACCGCCATGGATAAAACATCGGCCGGACCTCCGCCCGACTTGAGACGGCGGCCCCTGCCGGCGCGGACACGCGCCCGCGGGCCTTACAGGGCCCCGGTCGCTTCCAGGTGCACCCGCAGCCGCTTCGTCGCATCGCGGTGAATCTGGCAGACCCGGGACTCGGTCACGCCCAGAACCGCCCCGATCTCCTTCAAATTCAGGTCTTCGTGGTAGTACAGCGCGAGCACCTGACGCATTTTTTCCGGCAAAACGTCGAGGGCGCCGGCGAGCTGCTGATGAAGCTCACGGTCGCACGCCGTGTCGAGGGGGCTGCAAGCCGAGTCGTCGCACGTGGTTTCCAGGAAGTCGGGCCCCACGTCGTCCAGGCCAACCACATTGGAACCCGAAAGCTTCTGCTGCCGTTCGTAGAGCTCGTCGATGCTGAGCCCCAGCGCGCTCGCGACCTCGTCCTGACCGGGGGTGCGGCCCAGGGTCCCTTCCAGCTTGCGGATCGCCTCGCGCAGCTCGTTGGCCAGCCGCCTCATGTCGCGGGTCAGGTTGTCACGCGAGCGAAGCTCGTCCAACATCGCGCCGCGAATGCGGAACTCGGCGAAAGATTCGAACGACTCGCCACGCTCGGGGTCGAAGGTGCGGGTGGCGTCGATCAACCCCACGGACCCCGCCGACACCAGGTCGGCCAGGTCGACGTGGGACGGCAGCCGCCTGGCGAGGCGGCGGGCGACCTTTTCCACATACGGGTAATAGCGCGCGGCCTGCGCGCGCCGATCTACACAACAAATATTATCGTTTGATTTATTACCATTTACAGTGTTCACGTAACCCAGCATATGCAGCTTGTATGCCAGGAATGGCTGGCTCTAAGTACCTATTGCAGCAGGGTTTATCGTCCGTCACGAGCCCCAACCGTCATCCGATTGACGATACACCAAGAATTACGCCGTCAAAACTATGACGGAACAGGGACGGCGATCGCAGCTCAATCAGGCAGTCAGGCCTGAGAGCGGAGCGCTGTCCTGATACGCGCCCTTGCCGAACGGGCCCGGCTCGACGTCCATCGCGTTGGCGATCGAGATGAGAACCTTCGTCGGGCTGGTGGCAGGAAGCTGCAAGTGCCTCCCCATCTTGAAGTAACCTCCGGTGCCCCCGAGCAGCAAGTTCGGCAGTCCCCAATTCGAATGGGCGTCACCCTCGCCGTGGCGGTTGAACCAGTAGATGGTCGTCTGATCGAGCAGCGTCCCGCCCGCGAGAGGAATGGCCGCCAAGCGCTTCATGAGGCCGGCGACCTGCGACGCGATCCAGGTCGATATCTTCTGATACTTGTCGAGGGCGGTTGCGTTTCCGCCGTGGTGAGATACGCCGTGGAAGGCGTCGGTGAACCCGAGCCACGGCATGCGCAACCCGCCCTCGCCGCCGCCCCCCGGATATCCCCAAGAAAGCGACGCCACCCGCGTCAGGTCACAGGCGAGCGCAGCCGCGATGATGTCCATGAAGAACGGCGCCAGCTTTTCGGTGTCGGCGCCGGTCCGTATCGACGTGGGGTCGGTGGGCACCGCGGCGCGCGCGGGCGGAGAGCACGCGCCCATCTGACCCGCCCCGGACATCAACAGCTTCGCCTTGCGGTCCTCGAAGGTGCGCAGCGAGTCCAGGTGGCGATCCATCACCAACCGGTCATGCGGGCTCAGCTCGCTTCGGATCGTCCCGAAGCGTTTGTGCAGGAAGTCGGAGACGGCGGTGTGCTTGCGCAGCTCGCGCGCGGCCTTCTCGGCGGCCGCCGGATCACCGCCCGGCAGCGACGCTCCGAACACGCGATTCCAGGCTTCGTCGGCCGAGGACATGCGCTTGAGCGATGCGCCGTTCTTGTCGAAGTGGATGTCGGAAGGGGTGCTGCCCCCCACCGGATGTACGCCGAAGTTGAGCGACGAAAAAGCCGTCGGGGCCGTGGCCTTGAGCGCATCCGCAATCACCTGATCGATAGAGGGTCCGTCCACCTTGTTGACCGCGGACGCCTGGTCAACGTAGGGCAGGTTGCCAGTCCGAGCGGACAAGGTCACGGGCGCCTGGTGCTGCGGCGGATTCGCGGCGTAGGCCAGGCCGGTCCCGTTGCGCGGCGTCGCGCCGTTCATCTGGGGACCGAGGATCAGCATCTTGTCCTCGAGGCCCTGGAACGGAGACAGGATGGGGCTCAGCGCAAACGGAGTGGCCGGGGTAGGGGTGGCGGATGCGGACGGCCAGAACGCCTTCTGGTTGACTCCGTTCGGGGTGTAGAGGAACACGACGAACTTCGACCGGTTGGGAGCCGCGGCCGCCTTGCCGTCGCGTTCGAAAAGCTCGAGGAACGGAACCGCCAGCGCAGAGCTGCCCATCCACCGCGCGAAATCGCGGCGGCGCATCCCTTGTCGTCCTCGAATCGGCAGCTTCATGGCCCGGCGTTCCCCTCCGCTAGCCGGAATCGAAAGGTCTCGGCGGTGGCGATGCCCTGTGCGAGGCCCTCCAGATCGCCCGACGCGGCGAAGCTCTTTTGCAGGCGCGCCAGGGAGCACTCGTCTTCCATACCGACAGTCCTCGACAGCGCGTGCTCCAGATACTGCTGCGCGAAGCAATCCCTGACCGTCACGCTCTTCGCGATCCGTTCCATCAGTTCTTCTCCGCGAGCGAACGAACCCTCCAGATCGCCAGCAGACATCATCACCCCGGACGTATTCACCGCCTTGCCTCCATCCATGGTTCGGTGGCGTCCGACCTGGTCGAAGCTCTCCAAGGCGAACCCGGGCGGGTCGATCTGCTCGTGACAGGCGGCGCACGCGGGATCGCGCGTGTGCTGTTCGAAGCGGTCGCGGGTGGAGTTGCTCGCGCTGACCGGGGGCAGCGCCGGGATCTGGATGGCAGGGGCCATGAAGTGCTGACAGAGCAGCTTGTGGCGAATGAACAGGCCGCGCGCGATGGGAAAGCTCTCCGCCGGCCGGGCCAGCATGGCCATGAGCGCGGGATGGGTGACGATCCCGTGGCGGCCCTCACCCGGCAGCGCGACCGGACTAAAGCCGGTGGACGCCCCGGAAAGACCGTAAAATCCGCGCAGCGTGCTGTCCAGGTAGTAGGTATGGCCGCTCAGCAGATCCGTCAGGCTGGGCTTGGGAGCAGCGGCGTAAAGCTCGGTCGCGCTCATCAGCAACGAAGTCCTCAGGGCGCCCACGACTTCGCTGGTGAACGCGGCGTCGTCCCGAGCCACCTCACCGAAATCGGCGGACAGCCACGTCGCGTAGAAGCTTTCGACGCCCCGGAGAAAGCGCGCGTCGTCAACCATTCGCTGCACCTGCGGAGCCAGGCTGGCCGCATCGGCGAGTTGATTCGCCGCCGCCGCGTCGGCAAGGGCGTCGTCCGGCATGGAGTCCCAAAGGAAGTAGGAGAGGCGACTCGCTATCTCGTGTCCGGCGAGCGGCCGCACTTCACCGGCGGTTTCGCCGGTGGCGGGTCGGGCGAGCTGGTACAGGAAATCGGGGGACTGCAGGAGGCCGGTGAGGAACCACTCCACGCCGGTGGCGAAGTCTTTATCTTTGAGACCCGCGTCGAACAACGCCACCAGCTCGGACCGCTCCCCGGCGGACAGCGATCGCCGGAAGGCGCGGCGGCCGATCCGGTCAACTATCTGCTGCCCGCAGGCGGCGGCCCCGATTCCGGTCATCGATGGATCGCAGGGAGACCACCGCCCGGGCATGGCCGCCGCCTGGCGCGCGATCTCCGCGGCGGCGTTGGCCCGCCGCTCGATTCCCAGCTCGTCCAGCGGCGCGTCGGCTCCGCCTCCGAAATCCTTCGCGAAGTCCCCCACCACCTGCAGGAGGTTGGCGACGGTGTTCTGATACTGGCGCGGCGTCAGCAGGCGGGCATGAAGCGCCGGCGCCTGGGGACCCGCGCCGCACGCCATACCGCCCGCCCCACCGGATCCCGCGCCACTGCCACCGCCGTGACCCGCCATCCCGACGCCTCCGCCCCCCTGGCCGCCTCCACCCATGCCGCCGCTCCCCGCCCCTCCCCCTCCGACTCCGCCCCCCGTCCCCGGACCGCCGCCGCTGCTGCCGCCACCACCTCGGGCGTCACCGACCTGCCCCATACACCCGGCGCCGGCGACGATCACGACGAACGCGGCGACGGGGAGCCGGCGCAAACACGTCACGGGCTGCCGCCTCCCACCGGGTCTGGCTCACCCCGCCGCTTCCGGAACGTGTCGGCCGCGACGACACCCTGTATCAAGTCATGGAGGTCAAAGCCGCCCCGGGCAAAGTCGGCGGCGGGACGAAGCGCGCTGCCCAGCAGATCGCGGACCGTGTTGTTGTATTCGACGCGATTGAGTCGGTGCAGCGTGACGCGCCCGTGGGGTGGAACATAAGCCATCGCCGGTCTCGCGACGCGTATAGGCAGCAAATACCATGCCCGACCTCGAAGCCGCGCCCTAGCTGACTTTGCGGTGTATCAGGGCCAGCGCAGCGGCGATTCGAAGACACTGTCATATCGGCCTAACGGCGACATGTCAGTCGCAGTTGGCGGCCGTCGCGGCGGCGCCAGGAACCTCACGCGACGTTGCGGCGACGGAGCTTCTCGACCAGCGTGGTTCGGTTCATGCCGAGCAGCTCGGCCGCCCGATTCTTGTTGCCGCCCGTGCGTTCCAACGCCTGCTCGATAAATCGCTCTTCCAGCCGCGTGAGCAGCAGGCGGAGGTCCACGCCGCGCGCCGGAAGCTCGAGGTGCCCGTCCTGCAAGTCCAGCACGTCCGTCCGCAAGCTGGCGGGCAGGTTGTCCAGCGTGACGGTTCTGTCCGAGGCCACCACCACCAGACGTTCAATCAGGTTCTCCAGCTCGCGCACGTTCCCGGGAAAGGAATGGGCCATCAGCCGCTGGACGACCTCCGGCGAAAAGCTCGGCACCGAACGCCCCTCGCGCGCGTTGACCTGCGCGCGGAAGTGCTCGGCCAGCGCGGGGATGTCTTCGCGCCGCTCGCGGAGCGGCGGCACATCGATGGGAATCACGTGCAGCCGATAGAAGAGGTCCTCGCGGAACGCTCCGTCCTTGACCATGGCCTCCAGATCGCGATGCGTGGCCGCGACTACGCGCACGTCGACGGCGGTGACTTTCTCCGAGCCGACCGGAGGGATCTGGCGGTCCTGAAGAACGCGCAGGAGCTTCGCCTGAAGGCCCCGCGGCATGTCGCCCACCTCGTCTAGAAACAAGGTCCCTTCGTGGGCGCTGGCCATGCGTCCGGTGCGCGCCCGATCGGCGCCGGTGAAGGCGCCGCGCACGTGGCCGAAGAGCTCGGCCTCGGCCAGGGGCTCCGGTACCGCCGCCATGTTGACGGCGACGAACGGTCCGGCGCGCCGGGAGCTGGAGGCATGGATGAGACGGGCGACGACTTCCTTGCCCGTCCCGGTCTCGCCTCGGATCAGGACGCTGGCGTCGGTATCGGCAATTTGTTGCACGCGATCCAGCACGCGCTTCATAGCCGCGGTCTCGGTGACCAGGGCGACGCCGGGCGCGGAGCGGCGGCCTGGGACGGTGGTTCGCGGGTCCTGCAGGGCTCGCCGCACGACATCCTCGAAGCTCGTGACGTGGAACGGCTTGGCCATGAAGTCGCAGGCGCCCTCGCGCAAGGCGCGCACCGCGTCGGGCACCGACCCATGGCCCGTCAACACCACGACGGGAACCGGCGGACGCCGGCCGCGCGCGGCGCGCAGGACGCCAAAGCCGTCGAGGACCGGCATGCGCAGGTCGGTGACGCACAAGTCGAAAGCCGACTCTCCCAGGAGGCGCGCGGCCTCGGCCCCGTCGGAGGCCGTGGCGGTTTCGTGACCCATCCGGCCTAAAATGCGCGCCAGCGCACGCTGAACGTTAGTCTCGTCGTCGACGATGAGGATTCGCGCCGGCATCTCTATCAAGGGTCATCGGCGGATCGCGCCTCGGCCTGAAGAGCCGCCGGCGCGGAATAGCGCTTTTAAATTTCCTTGGGCGTGGTCAGGTTTACCCCATGCGTTACCGCGCTCTGGCCTGTGACTATGACGGCACCATCGCCCGACACGGCCGCGTGTCCCCGGCGACGCTGACGGCCCTCGAGCGCCTCAGGGCGTCCGGGAGGCGACTGGTCCTCGTCACCGGACGGCAGCTCGACGACCTGGAGAAGGTGTTCGCGCGGCTCGACATTTTCGACAGGGTAGTGGCCGAAAATGGAGCGCTGGTTTTCCAGCCCGCCACGCGGGAAACCCAGATCCTGACCGAGTCCCCTCTCGCCAGCTTCGTGGACGCGTTGCGGGCGCGCGGCGTGGAGCCTCTGGCTGTGGGCGCCGTCATCGTCGCCACGCGGCATCCGCACGAGACCACCGTGGTGGAGACCATCGCGGCGCTCGGGCTCGAGTTGCAGGTCATCTTCAACAAAGGCGCCGTGATGATCCTGCCGTCGGGCGTCAACAAAGCCACCGGCCTCGCCGCGGCGCTGACGCAGCTGGAACTGTCGCCCCACGACGTCGTCGCGGTGGGCGACGCCGAGAACGATCACGCGTTCCTGTCGATGTGCGGGTGCGCGGTGGCCGTGGCCGGCGCGCTGCCCGCGCTGAAGGAGCGTGCCGACCTGGTCACCGTGGGCGACGACGGCGACGGCGTGACCGAGCTGATCGCGCGCATCCTGGACAACGATCTCGCAGACATCGAGGGACCGCGGCGGAGAGACGCCGTGCCGGGTCAGCCATAGTCTAGGACCCGGTCCAGTAGCGGATCGGGCCGGTGTCGCTGTGGACGAACTGGGAATGGGGGTAAAAGCCCACGCCGCCCAGGCGCAGGGACCGGACGAAGCGGAGCAGAGCTTTTGTGCTCACGCCGCGTACGCGGAAGTCGACGGCGGTGCCTTCCACGTGCTGGCTCGATCGCGCGACCTGCCGTCCCTTCTTGCGCAACATCAAGTTGTACTTCGGCGAACGGTATCCCGACACCACTTCGATGCGCGCGGCGGAGAACTTGTGTGCCACACGGGTCAGCACGTCTACAAGCCGCGGGTCCATCTGGGTGGCCTGGTTCGTGTAATGGTCGCGCAAGAAGGTGTGAAACCGTTCGCGCACGTCGTCCCCCGGAAGGATGGGCAGCGCCTCGCGTGTCCAGACGTTGTACAGCGTCGTGACCGGCGTGATGTTGGTCCCCGGCCGGACCCCGGCGATGACCGACCCGCGCTTTGAAGCGCGACGAGCGGTGGCATCGCGCGCGCCCGCCTTGGCGATGTCCCGGTCGGTGAGGTGAACGTCCGGCCGCGCCGCCTTCTCCGCCAGCCACTTCTCCTTCTTCGACAGGGCGCGCTCAGCGACGGGCGTCGGGGGGCAGGCCACTTCAACCCGTTGACCTTCCGCCTCTTGGCCGGCCGGGACGTCCTCCAGGCCGAAGCGGGGACCGAACGCGAGGCACAAAAAGACAAGCGAACTCGACACCCGCGAGAATTATAACAGAGGCGTACGCCGCCCGCGGATTCCCACCAGCTGATTCAGCGATCCTGACGAAAATCCGGCCAGATCGAGCGCCACGAACGTGAACCCGTGGGCTCGCCCCAGGTCGACGATCGTCTGGCGGACGTCTGGTTCAAGCACTCGTCCCATGGCGTGCGGCTCGATCTCCAGGCGGGCGACGTCACCGTGATAACGCACGCGAAGCTGCCGGAACCCGAGCGCGCGCAACCCATCCTCGAAACCGTCCACCCGTCGCAGGCGCTCGGGGGTGATCTCGGTGCCGTACGGGAAACGCGACGATAGGCACGCGAGCTGCGGCTTATCCCAGGTGGGCAGCCCCAGCTCCTTCGACAGCGCGCGGACGTCTTCCTTGCGCAGGCCCGCGGCGACCATCGGATGGCGCGCCCCGCGCTCGTCGGACGCTCGCAGGCCCGGCCGATGATCTCCCAGATCGTCGAGGTTGGTGCCGAGCAGCACCTCGCGCAGGCCGAGGCGGTCCGCGGCAGGCCGCGCCATTTCCATGAGCTCGGCCTTGCAGTGATAGCAGCGGTCGGTCGGATTGGCCGCGAATCCGGGCCGCTCGAGCTCCCGGGACTCGACAATCTCGTGGCGCACGCCCAAGCCTTCGGCCAAGGCCCGCGCCTCGCGCCGCTCGCTTTCGGCCATGGTGACGGAAACGGCGGTGAGGGCGGCGCACCGATCACCCAGCACGTCGCGCGCCACACGGAGCACGAGCATCGAATCCACGCCGCCCGAAAAGCAGACCAGCGCGGACTGGTAGTCCGCGACGATGGTCCGCAGCGTTTCGTGCTTGACGCGGAGATCCGACACGCGAGCCAAAAGTATATTCGGAGGCGCGAAGATTGTCGGCACAGCGAGGGCGCGGAACTACTTGCAGTCGAGCTCGGGGGCACCGGGACGGTGGCACTTGAGGCAGGCGCGGAGGTTGCGCGATGCGAGGGCCTTGCACTTCGTGCTGCCGGCAAAAGGGGCACCCGAGCCGTGTGGATTGATGCCCGAACCGCGCAACGGATCCGCCGAATGGCAGTCGAGGCAGGTTTGCTCTCGGTGACAGGACGCGCAGGTGGTGACGTTGCGGCGGGCTTCGCGCGCATGTCCGCTGGTGGCCGCCATGCTCGGAGGCATCGCGCCGCTGCTGTCGCCGACCCAGCCAGGCGGATGGAACCGCTTGAGGCCGGTGCCGGTCCCAAACGGGTTGTTGGAGCGGACGCCCCGCTGGCCGCCCTCGGCGTCCGACGCGACGCCGGTCCGCTGGTGGCAGCCCACGCAGAAGGTTTGCCGCCGGTGACATGACGAGCAATCGGGGGTGTTGCGGCGCGCGTCTATGGCGTGCAGCGTGAGGTAGTCCGCTGGGTGGATTCCGGCCGGCCGCAGCACACCGCCGTGGCAGTCGAGGCACTCGCTGCGTTTGTGGCAGGTCAGGCAGCCCCGCTCGTTGCGGCCGGCGGCCCGGTGGTCGGCGCGAAAGCTGGGCGTATGGGCCGCCAAGCCGCGCGTGCCAGCCACCGGGACCAGCATGCCGCGCGACGGACCTGGCGGGCAGTCGGCGCCCGGACCGCACGCGGTGAAGTCCGTACGCAGGCGTCCGTCCGGCAAGGTGAGGTGGCAGGACGCGCAGCGGGATGGGGCTTGCTTGCCGTCGTGGCATTCGAGGCAAAGCGGCTCGCGCGGGAGATCGGCGCGGGTCGCCAGCCCGACGTTCGTCACATCAGGGTGGCACCGCTGGCAGGGAATTCCGCGCGCGCCGTGCAGCTGATGGCTGAACTTGATGTTGGAGCGTGGGACGACCACGCGGGGAGGCTCGAACGCGCCGCCGCCGCCCGCCGGGACACCGCCTTCGCCGGCCGCGCCGCGGTTCGCCGTGCCGGTCCAGCCGGGGTGGCAGGCATCGCAGCGGGCGGGGGCGGCGCCGGCGGGCACGACGCGCAGCGGATCCTTGCGATCGATGGCGTGGCAGCTTCGGCATGCAGCCTCCCCGGGGATCAGGTTGTCGGCCGCGCTCAGCGACGACGTCGCCGCCGCGTGGCAGGTTTCGCAGCGGGCGCCGAGCGCGTGGTGGCGTGCGTGATCGAAGCGAAGCGGCATCTGCCGCTCGGGGAAGATGAGCGGGGATTGCGCGCCGGCCACGGCGGAAAGCAAGGCGGCCGCGACGCAGCCCACGCCCACACCGAGCCGCCGACCGCACCGGCCGGGCGCGTTTGCGGGCGATCTCAAGGAGCCACCTCGACGTCGACCACGGCCAGCGCCCGGAACTGGCTCCGGTAGTACGTCCCTACGTTGTCTTCGACCAGGAGGTGAACGTGCATCCCTTGGGTCATCTGGTAGCGGCCGCCGATCTGCGCGCCGAAGACGATTCCATCGCGCGTCGCCGGACGTCCACTTTGGCCGCCTCCGCCCGGGCCCCCGCTTCCGCTTCCGTCTTCGCGACCACCCGTGCGCCACGAGTACCCGGTGAGCCGTCCTTCCAGCTCCAGGCGGCCCGGCGCAAGGACCAGGCGCCCCGACACGTCAGCGCCGCGCTTGCCGCCAATCTCCCGGGCGATCTGACCGTGGCCCTCGTCTAGATAGAGGTCCGCGCGCAGGATCGAGCCCGGGCGGCGGAGGGCGGCGCCTGCGTTGGCGCCCCACGCGCCGCCGTCGCCATCCTCGCGCGCCCCCGCGAACGCGCGGTGAAACCCGCGGACGTGAGTTGTCACGCCGGCCCCCACTCGCGCGTCCCATCCAGCGCGCAGATCGCGGAAGGCGCCGGCCGCGAAGACGTTCCAGATGGAATCGCCGTCGAACGTCGGCACCAAGCGGACGTGCTCGACCTGGACCGCGTGACGCGCGCCGAGGCGGGCCCGTAGGACGGCTTGCTGATCGTCGAAGACACCGAGCAGCAGGTTGTATCGAAGCGCCCCCGCGACGAACACCGTCCCCCGCCAGGCGGCTTCCGCCGTGAGACCGACCTTTTCCTCGTTGACGCCCGAGGCGGGCGCGCCAGGTTGAGGGCGAGCGGTCTCGGACCAGGTCCTTCGGTAAGCGACGCGCGCTGCCACCCCGCGCCCTCGGTCGAGCCCCACCGCCGCTCCCGCCGTCGGCAAGAGCGCCGACGATTGCGCTGGGCCGGTGGCGGGATCTCGCGAGCCGCTGCTGGTCCCGTCGAGCTCGTAGATGGGCGAGCCCAGCGGCAGGTCTCCGCGCACCTGGAGGCCGCCGAACGCCTCGACCGACAGCCGGTGCGCCAGCGCGACGGCCGCGTGCGCTCCGTCGAAGGCGTAGAAATCGCCGAGGTCGAACACCATCTGGCGGCCGAGCCGCAGATCGATCCGGTCTCCGAGATTCCGGGCGACGACCGCGGCCGCCAAGACGTCGACCTGGTTCTGCTGCAGCTCGCGAATCTCGTCGAGGCCGCGGGGACGGCCGAGCATGAAGTCGCCGAAGTCGCTGTCAAAACGCATGGTCAGCTCGACGGAAAGGTGGCCCCCGTCG